>AUZY01012024.1_pt1 | contig 19268 bp, 20 predicted proteins | sample 49821 | NCBI WGS metagenome assembly AUZY01 (sample SAMN02954279, study PRJNA193664) | mine drainage metagenome | biome: terrestrial; feature: abandoned Hg mine; material: sediment; isolation source: lowermost (B1B) sediment-attached strata from acid streamer/mats thriving at... | place: Spain ...
CCCACCAGGATGACGTCCGGGTCCTCGCGCAGACCTGCCCGCAGTGCCTCCGCAAAACCCAGCGTGTGCTCGTGTACTTCGCGCTGGTTGACGATGCATTTCTTGCTTTCATGTACAAACTCGATCGGATCCTCAATCGTGAGAATGTGCGACATGAGGTTTTCATTGACGTGGTTCACCATGGCTGCGAGGGTAGTCGACTTGCCCGATCCTGTAGGCCCCGTGACGAGGACCAGCCCGCGGGGTTGCAGTGAAATTTCCTTGAATATCGAGGGGGAAGCCAGTTCATCCAATGTGAGGACTTCTGAGGGAATGGTCCGGAACACCGCACCAGGGCCCCGCTTCTGGTTGAACGCATTGACCCTGAAACGGGCGATCTCCCCGATTTCGAAGGAAAAGTCGCAATCGAGAAACTCCTCGAACTGTTTGCGTTGCTTATCACTCATAATGTCGTAGATCATGTCGTGTACTTTCTTGCTTTCAAGGGCCGGCAGGTTGATCCGCCGGATGTCTCCATCGACCCGAATCATCGGGGGTTCTCCCGACGACAGATGGAGATCCGAGGCATTGTTACGGACCCCAAACTGGAGGAGCTGGGTGATATCGAGAATTTTGACTGCTTCTTCGGCCATGATATGGGGTTCCCGACGGCTTTTTACTCCCTTAAAGGTATAGCGAAGTGGATCGAACAGCAAGCGCCCCTGCCACGACGACGCTATCCGGCAGTAAGGACTGGGTGAAATCCAGTGTCTGCCGGATTGCGATTCTTGGCGGCGGACATCTCGGACGGGCATTTACTGCAGGCCTCATCCGGTCCGGGATCGACCCGTCCCATATCAGGGTTGGCGAACCTGACTCCATCAGACGTCGCGGCCTGGAACGCGACTTCGGAGTGATGACGCAGGCTCACAATCGTGAGCTGGCTGAGTGGGCTCAAGTGGTACTCGTGGCCATTCGCCCCTCCGATTTCCAGGCGGCTTTGCCCCCGCTCCGGGCTGTTTGGGGATCCCGGGAACGCCTGGTCGTGAGTCTCGCCGCAGGGGTGCCGGTCGCGCAGCTCCGGCAGTGGATTCCAGCTCCAGCAACCGTCATTCGGGCCATGCCGAATCTCGCAGTCGAGATGGGGCAGGGGGCCATCGCGGTCTATGCTTCAGATCCGGTTGCCGAACCCGATCGGAGGCTGATTGAGGGCTTGTTCGGCTGCCTTGGGAAAGTCTTCTGGCTCGTGGAAGAGGATCAGTTGAATCTCGTGACCGCCCTTTCCGGGAGTGGGCCGGCCTATTTTTTCTACTTTATGGAGCAACTGGAAGCGGCGGCCGTTGCGATTGGTATGGATAGGGATCTGGCGCGTCTGCTGGTTTTGGAGACGGGTATCGGAAGCATGGCCCTGGCCGAGTCAGGAAAGGGAGCATTCCGGCATTTGCGCGAGCAGGTGGCCTCGCCCGGCGGCACGACCGCTGCTGCGCTCAGCCATCTCGCCCGAGCCGAATTTTCAGATCTGATCGTGGCCGCCGTGCGTGCAGCCTATGAACGCGGCCGTGATCTTGCACAGCCACCATCGGAGTCGAAGCCATGATCTTTCATTGGTCGAGCGCCTGGATTTTTCTGGTCAATTTCACGTTTACGCTCTATGCGCTGGTTTTTTTGACACGGTTTGCACTGAGCTGGAGCCGGATCGATCCCAGGCACCCGATTATCCAGGGGATCGGTCGCATGACCTGGCCGCTTTTGCGACCCTTTTACCGGTATGGTGGGGGCCACCGCCTGCGCCGGGACTGGTGGAGTCTCGTCTGGGCGCTTTTCCTGTGCTGGGTCGATCTTGAAATCCTCTCCCTCTGGGTCGGAATTCATGCCCTCCCATGGCCGGCGCTGATCCTTGCGGCGGGGGTGAAGGGTGTGACGTTGCTCGACGATCTATATATTTTCACACTGATCGTAGGAGTCGTCCTGAGCTGGATTACGGCCTATCCGGGCCATCCCATGCTGAGTTTCATGGATGCGATCAATGAGCCGCTGCTGCGCCCCCTGCGACGTCTGATGCCGGTCACGGCCGGATTCGATTTCTCCCCGGTGCTCGCTTTGGCAGTGCTCTTCTTTATCAACATTCTGTTGCCAAGTGTGAGGATGCGCTGACTTTCAGACGGCCGATGGGCATGTGGAGCCCTCCCGTCTGTCACGGGCCGGGGGGGATGTTTTGAGCGACCCGCATGCCTCGAAGCCACCCTTCTGATTGGCATTATGGTACATTTTACGGGTTCGCGTTTCATCTCTTCAACTACGAGGAATCACATGCCTAGCAACAATCACGCTGCCAAACCTCTGACCAAGAGCGAGCTGCTTCGGACGATCTCCGAGGAAACCGAGCTGAGCCGCAAGCAGGTCTCCGCGGTTTTTGATGCGCTGGAGGGGCAGATCAAAAAAAGCCTTGGGAAAAGGGGTGCCGGCCTTTTCGTTCTGCCAGGATTACTGAAAGTCAAGCTGGTTCACAAACCGGCCGTGAAAGCAAGAAAGGGTGTCAATCCATTTACTGGCGAACCCACGACCTTCAAGGCTCGTCCAGCTCGCAACATCGTCAAGGTTCTCGCGCTTAAGAAACTCAAGGATATGGCGTAACTCCCATTCCTCTGGATTTCTGATGCACGGAAGACCCGTCGGCTACCAGAACGCGCCGCAGTGCTCCACCTGTGACCGCATGGCGGTTCAGGGGGTGGCTATGCGGCGCGATATGTTTGCATGATCCTGGTAGCAGAATGATGGAAGCATGGGTCGTGGTATCCGGCTCCGGGCTGGAATCGTCCGAGATGTGGAGCGGTGGACGTTGACCGCGCGAAGCACGAAACCCACGCCATACCGTAAGGTTGGTGGGAGTAGCTCGTCGATTCCTCCCGTCATGGTTCCTGTGCCGAACCCTGTCGCAGGGTCGTGCCGGGAGGAGCAGACACGGGCTTTGATAGCTGAGCGCTCAGAAACCCAATGACAGCTTGCCTGAGTGGCGTGAGGTGTCCGTGGAAGAAATGAGTGACATCGGGCCATAGCTGGAGCTCGGGTGGCTGCTCCAGACTGGCACACCACCTCTCGACAGACCGGGGCGATACGACCTCATCCTGGGCGCCTTGGACGACGAGCCACGGACACGCGGGCGCTGCATCTGCCGCAAGTGCCAAGTGTTCAACCGGAGGAGCGATACTGACCAGCGTGTGTGCGCCGGCTGGCCGGGCTGCACGGATGGCAACTCCGGCTCCAAAGGAAAACCCGAGCAGCCAGAGTGTCAGATCCTTCCCCCAGTTTGCACGGGCCCAGCTGATGACCGCGTACGCATCTTCCAGCTCGCCCGCTCCATCCCCATAATGCCCCGCGCTCTGGCCTACGCCACGGAAATTGAACCGGATCGTGTGTGCGCCAAGACTTGCCGCCGCCCGGGTCAGCGTGAAAACCACCTTGTTGTCGAGCGTACCTTGGAAAAGCGGGTGCGGGTGGAAGCTGATCGCAATCGCCCGAGGTGTTTGGCTGGCTGCCATAATATTTCCGATCCGGGCATCGAGCGGCCCGGCTGGTCCGGGTATGAACTGCTGGCTTTCGGCAACCAAGGCGGAATCTCCGCTTCCTCGTCTGATCCGGTTATTGTCGCCGATTGCCTGTTGGGCTGGATCACCTGTTCTTCGTCTCACCCCACGGCCGAAACCGTGGAGTCCGGTGATCCAATCCATGGCGGGGATAGGTGCCCGAGGTTATACAGGGCACGCGACGCATTTGACCTCACCCTCCCCACCTTTCCTTGCGCACGTCGCATGATCCTTGTCGTAGGGCAGTATGCCCAACTTTTCGTGAAAATAATATCAACGAATGTTGACACTTTTTGTAAACGATCGTTTACACAGAATCCTGGGTGCCGCCTGGAAACGAGAGGGGGGTTGAAAGGTAAATGGTTGATGTAGTTGCAAGATTTATGTTCCCACAGCACCAGGAGGTCGTTTGATCGCATGAAGGCGCTGATTCAACGGGTCACCGAAGCCCATGTCGAGGTCGCTGGCACAATCATCGCATCGGTCGGCCTCGGAGTGCTGGTGTTCCTCGGGTTTGAACGCGGGGACGACCGCGACACCGCTATCCGGATGATTGATCGGGTCATGCATTATCGACTGTTCTCCGATCGGGATGGCCGGCTCAATCTCGATGTGCAGGCCGTTTCAGGTGGCGTCATCTGGGTACCCCAGTTCACCTTGGTGGCCGATACCCGTCAGGGCAATCGGGCGAACCTGAATCATGGCTTGCCACGCGAGCCCAGCGCCAGGCTGTTCGATCAGTTGCTGGCCGATGCCAGTACCCGTTATGCCGGATCGACCGCAGGTGCGGGTCGATTTGGCGCACACATGAGCATTCATCTCGTGAATGAGGGTCCGGTCACCTTCCTGCTCACAACCAATGGGATTCCAAATGAGCTAAAATAAGTTCTTTGCTGCGGCCTGATTGGTCCGCCGGAGGGATAGACCATGGGACTCGATGGTCTGAGTATCTGGCACCTGCTTATCATCTTTGCGATTGTTGTGGTCATTTTCGGCACGGGTCGCCTGCGTACGATCGGCCCTGATCTGGGCAAGGCGATTCGAAGTTTCAGGGAAGCGCTCAGCGGTGAAACTACTGATGCCAAGAAAGCCGAATCCTCAAAGAATGCGCACCCGGCAGCACCCGACGCCCAGCCCGAAAACAAGGACCGCACGCCCTGAATCCGCTCTGGCTTCCCGTTCGTCCTGAAGAGCGGGGCCCGAAGCAGCCGAAACTGGACACGTTGAGGCTTGGGTGCCCGGATGCTTGATTTCGGTTTTGGCGAGATTGTCGTTCTCGCCCTCATTGCATTGGTTGTGGTGGGGCCTGAACAGATCCCGGCCGTTGCTCGCTCGCTCGGAAACTGGATCCGGCAGGCACGAACCGTCTGGTCGCGCCTCAACGAGGATCTTGGAGATGTGCTTGACTTGGAGCACGACCGTTCGGAACACGCTTACGAGCGACCTGCCACCGGCGAACCGGCTGACCCGCCCGACCCGCCAGCTCCACAATGACCGAGGGCCGTGAAGCAAAATGGCTGAGTCCAGCCCTCGTTGCCTATCTGGTTGAGCTGAGACGCAGGTTGCTGATCTCGGCAGCTGTTTTCGTGGCTGCCTTTTTGGCCCTGTTACCCTGGGCGAATCCCCTGTTCGGCTGGCTGGCGCATCCGTTGCTGGCTGCATTGCCCCCGGGGGGGCACCTGATTGCGATTCATGTTACGACGACCTTTGTCGTACCGTTCAAGTTGACTCTCCTCGTGGCGTTGCTGGTCTGCATGCCTGTCTTGCTCTATGAACTCTGGGCGTTTGTAGCGCCTGCGCTCTATCGGAAGGAACGGCGATTTGTCCGGACTTTGATGGTGGTGAGCATCGCGCTTTTTTATGTCGGAATCGCGTTTGCCTATTTCGTGATCTTCCCCATGGCGTTTCATTTCTTTGCTTCCGTAGCCCCGAGGGGCGTGGCGATGACCACGGATATTCAGAACTACCTTAATTTCTGCCTGCATCTCATGCTCGCCTTCGGCATCTCCTTCGAAATGCCGGTCGTGATCGTGCTTCTGGTTTTTACAAGCCTCATTCAGGAAGCGACGCTGAGACGCAATCGGCGTTACGTGTTTCTGATCTGCTTCATCATTGCCGCGTTCCTCACCCCCCCGGATGCCTTGTCGATGACCCTGCTGGGATTGCCCATGTATGGGCTCTATGAACTCGGGCTGGTTCTGGTCCGGTGGCTATTGCCGGGTCCCGTTGCGTGACTGGCCGGCCAGGATCTGGAGAGGGCGCGTGCGAAGGAGAGCGTTTCGTGACCGTCGCGGTGTTCGATGACGTCGTCAATGCGCGTATCGTTGCCGGGCGTCTTGAGGTTGAAGGGTTTGCTGTCCGCATCGAGGATCAGCATCTCGTCCAGATGGACTGGCTCTACGCTCTGGCTGTCGGAGGGATCAAGCTCCAGGTCCTTGCGAGCGACGTGCCCCGTGCCCAACGCGTTCTTCAGGACGACTATTCCGATTGTCTGCCGTCTATTTGAGCAATCGAAACGCTTCCTCCTCAATTGCGCCGAGCTCCCGTTCCAGGGAGGTGAATTGCGCTTCAAAATCCGACCCGGGCGGGACCGCGACCTGAACGGAACGGAGTGCCCAGTGGGCGAAGGATCCTGAAGGTGTGCGCGGAAGGTCGTCCCACGCGGCATGCAGGGGGTGTGTCCCCGACAGTTCCGCTGGCGAGAGGAGTCCAAAACGACGGGGGGACAGGCATGCGCAAAAGGTCCGGGGAGGCAGTCCGGCCTGCCAGTGCCGGATCCGTGTCACGAACTCAGGATTCGAAAGATCCAGCCAGACGGCCTCGTCTTCTGCAGTCGGATTCAGGACCTCGAATAACGCAAGCTGGATTCCGGAATACCCTTCAAAACCGACCCGGAAACGCCAGTACCCGTAATCGCGGAAGGCACGTGCGTTGGGTAACCGGGTCTGGGGTTCCAGCAGCCGTTCCGACAAGAGACGGGTCTCCAGGCGCTGGATCAGGTTATGCGAGTTCCGCGCGAGTGCGTAGCGCTGCAGCCGAGCCTGAATCTCCTCGATGGAGGCGGATTTGCTCCAGAAATCATCTGCACCCGCCATGAAGGCCCGGCGCCTCTGGTCGTCATCGTTCCCACCCGACACCATGATGACGGGAACCGGACCGGAAGGGAGGGTTTGCGCCCGGATTTTTGGAATCAGCGCGTAGCCGGTCTGGGTGTCTTCGATAAAAATGTCGCAAAGTACGAGACTGTAGGCGGATTTCTGTAATGCAAGCAGTGCATCTCCTGGAGTAAAAAAGTGATGCAGAGTGATCCCCAGGCGCTCAAAGCGGTTTTTCATGTGCTGGGCGGCGACCTGGCTGTCGTCGATGTAGAGCACAGGCAGGGGTGGCAGGGATCGCAGAATGCCCACCCGCTCGGCCAGGGCAGTGCTGATGCGGTGGCGATCTTGGCGGTCCACAATCTCGTAACGAGGATGCTGCATGAGCGCCAATCCCCAACTGTCGGGGTTGGAGGTGACAATCAGCGGCCAATGTACGGCATTGAGCGGAGACTGCTGGAGCTTTTCCGCGCAGGTCACGCCATCCATGTCGGACAACGTGTAGGCAATAAGCGCCGAATCGCAGGGAACGCTGCGGGCCAGAGCCAGTGCTTCCTGCCCGGATGCCGCAAGAACGGGTTCCTGACCAATCGCGCGGATGATCTTTTCCCAGTTGAGCTGGTATAAGCGAGATCCCTCGACCACCAGGATTTTCATGAGTATTTATCGGGGCTGCACGAGGTTCAACGGGATATGGCGGAGCGCGCCAACCGGATACAGATCGGGAGAAACCGGGTCCTGAAAAACGTACCGGTAGAAGAAATCCAGCCGGGCAGTCGGATTTCCTGCGAAGGCCGGATGCATGATCCGGTTGACGAATCGCCGGGCGAGGCGTGGATGTCTGCGGAGAAGCGTACGGGCCAGGGTTTCAAGGGCACTCTGGGGTCGGATATGCAATGGTTTGAAAATGGTCCTGAAGTAGCCCAGCCGGAATAGGCTGAGCGGGCTTCGAGCATCGAGGAGCAGGACGATGATGCGGGCGAGCGGCTGGTTGACCGGTATGAACACCGAGCCGGGCGGATAGACGAACTGGCGGAGCTCCGGAGCGGTGTCGAACGAGCCGATGACCGGCAGGGGAGCGTATCTTAAGCGTTTCCAGCGGATGTGGCTCAGTCGGTCGGTCCGGACCTCAAGTTTCACAGGCGAGGTGATCGCATCGATCTGGATGCCGTGCATCCGGAGGGTGCGAACAGCCCGTGCAAAGCCCGCAGGGATTATGTATCCCACGATATCTGGCAAGGGATCGTGACCCTCAAGCCGGCCATAACGTGGAACGAGATAGTTGCGCGGCTCGCTTCTCTCGTAACGGACCCAGACCGCACCTGAGATCGGACTCAGCGTTTCGCTGTACGCATAGGTCCTCAACAGAAATCCGCCTGATGATCGCATCAGAACGTCACGGACGGAAAATCGCTTTCGGAATGCCGTGTAATGGTTTCGGGCTTCTCTTGCGAGTTCGTGCTCAATCCGCAGGAGAGGAACCGCTTGGCGAGCCAAAACTGAAATCCAGTCGGAGCCCATCCGGGCAATCTGACGGGTTTGCTGGCGGGAGGCTGTGTGACCATTGCAGACCCACTGGACCGCCAGGATATTTGCCAAGGCACTGTAGCCGAGGATATGACTGGGAGAAGCCGAGAGGGTCTCAACCCCCGATGCCGGGTTTTCGTGATTGCGTGGCTGCATCCAGGTGCCTACTGCGATATGGGCATGGTTCCAGATCATCCGCGCCGCGCGCACAAGTTTTGTGCTGAGTTGTCCAAGCTCTGGTGCAAGCAGGGCGGTTGGTGTGCCGCCGAAAAGAAAGTTGTCGCGCCAGGCAGCCGAATGGTTGGTGACCATTTCCGTGATCAGTGCGGGATGCCAATCCGCAAAGAGGGTGAGCCAGGCCCGTGTGGTTGGTGTCTGTGCCAACAGCAGATTCTGTGAGTGGGTGTTTGAGGGCCTGGGTAAATCAGGAGGCCAATGGAAGGCATCACCAGCCCGGGTCATGGGCCGGTATCCCCGACCCAGGAAAAACACCAAAAGCACTTGCTGCATCAGATGGCGGCGCACAGGCGCCGGCGTCCTGAGCCACTGTCGAATAAGCTGGGCTGCAAAAATGCGTACAGCATGACCGGAGTGATCAAGGGTGGGGCTCAGGAGGACGACCAGTCTCGATCCGTTTGTCGCGTTTCGGGGATCCGCGGAGTGACCGAAGACGAGCGCGTACAGTGGGTGACCCGTGCGTGTTCTCCCGAGCGGGAGCAAATGGAGCCAGGGTGCCCGCTCGGTCTCAAGGAGATGGGCAAGCGTGGAAGATGTGGAGGCGGAAGGGGCATTCCCGGTTGGAGAACGGAGATGTGCGGCCTGAACCGGGGTCATCAAAAACCGCGCAATCATCATGCCCGCCACCAGGAAACCCGGGATTTCCCGGCGGATGGCCCGGTCCCGGGTGCTCACGCGCATAAAAGACTGCATCATTGCATCGATATTACCAGATCGACTCCGTGCAGTACCGGGCCACCGACCGGGAAGATCTGCCGTGCTGCCGCGACGACGCTGTCTTGCGCCGATGATCCGGAAAAAAACGCCGTCATGCCGTGCAGGCTCCACAGGTTCAATGGACAGACAGGGCTTCCGGTTCACGTATCCTCAAAGTCGGGTAGCCGGTTGCAGGCGGAGGGTTCAGGGTGGGGAAAATGGAAGGAGCGGCGTGCAAGTCATGGCCGGTCAGGGGCGTGGGACAAAGTATCGGTGGCCACGATATTCGATCAGCAGTCCATCACGCTGGATCGTAAGCAGGTGGGCTCCATCCGGGAGGCGGTTCCCCGCTCGATAAAGATGCATGTTGATGACCACATAGCGGGCACTGCGCCGAGGAGTCCAGCTGAAAACCTGGATCTGCCAGTCCGCCGACTTTGGGAGCTGCCGGCTTACAGGAGGTGATTGCCTGGCCGCCGGGTGGACCGTTACAGCCGTAGCAGGCGGGTGTTTGGCTGCTTTGGCGGCTTGTCGTGGTATTTGTGTGCGGGGCTGATGCAGACCAGGAGACTTCTGTGACTCTAGGGCGCGCGGGACCGGGCGTGTTGGCTTTTCCCCTGAATGCGCGTAGATCAGGAAATACGTGCCCAGCAAAGCCACCGCAATCCCCACGACCAGGCCGGTCAGGACGGCGACTGCCACATGAAAGGGGGATCGCTTTGCTGGTGTGAGGTCCGGTCCGAGCATTGCAAGCCCGGACCCCCGGCGGCTCCGCTCCATTTCGGCTTTCCGCAACGCATCCAGAATGATCGACACGGTACCGGACTCAGGAACCTGCTTGGGCAGGGTTCGGCGAATCATGGGATAAGCCCAGTCCGGGTTGTGCATATCCGCTAGGCGGATACACCCTGGAGACTGGGTTCCCCAGATGCAGGCAGATTCCGCATCCGCCCAGTATCCAAAAAAACATGAAAAAGTTTGCACGGTGGAACGCCCGGCGAAGCCGGCTGGCCGGCCGGGATGCACCTGCAACCTCGTGAGCTGCCTGCCTGGCCAGGGGAAGCGTGACGAGCCTCCTCCTTTGCACGTAGGCTCCGAGCAGAGCACGGTCGCAGAGGATGTTGATAGTACGCGGAAGTCCATGAGAAGACCGATGGATTGAGCGCATGGCGGGTGTGGTGAACAGGGGGGTGGCCAGTCCCGCAACCTTCAGGCGGTGGTGGATATAGGCCTGGGTTTCCGCAGCGCGCAGCGGGCCGAGCCGGAAACGGGCCGTGATTCGATTCCGCAACGGCAACAAATCCGGACGGTCCAGGAGACTGTCGAGTTCCGGTTGCCCAACCAGGATGATCTGCATGAGTTTGGTGGTACGTGTTTCGAGATTGGTGAGCAGCCGGATCTGTTCGAGCGTTTCAACAGGTAGGGCCTGCGCCTCGTCCACGACCAGAATGACCCGACGCCCCTGCCGGTAGATCTCAAGCAGACGATCATTGATGAGGTTGATCAGAGTCGGGAGATCGGCACGATGAGACGCGGGCGATGTTTGAGGCTGGATTTCCTGCAAGAGATTACGGATGAAGGCCTTGGGAGTTTGTTTGGGGTTGATAATCAGTGCAATTTCAAAATCGGCGGGGGGCTGCTCCAGCAGGCGGCGGACGAGGGTCGTCTTCCCCGTTCCAACGGGTCCCGACAGCTCGATGAATCCTCCCGGTTGGGTGACCCCGTAGAGCAGGTGCGCCAGCCCCTCCTGATGGAGCGGGCTCAGAAACAGGAAGTGGGGGTCCGGTGCCATGCCGAATGGATCTTCCCGCAATCCAAAATAGGGCGTGTATAGCGCGGTCATCCCGTTTCCTGCTTGATGGCAGGCCTGTTAACCCGAAGTTTCGCGCCCGTTCCTAGCGTGGCGGGAAATGCTGCAAGATGTGGTTGACCAGATGGTAGATGGCACGCGTTGAGAAGTTGCTTGGCGTGACGATCTGGGATTCCCAGCCGCGCCAGATCAAATGGTGATTTTTGGCACTGATGATGTCGAGAATGAGATCGGCCTTGCGGTAGCTATAGGTGTTCCCATAACCGTATCCGAAACCATATCCCCACCCCCATCCGCCTACCATCATTGCGGTTCCTGGATAGAAATAATCGTCGTAATAAGGAAAACCGAATCCGAATCCAGGGAAAAACGGGGGGGGGTATTCTCGAACTCACGGTGGCTGATAATGTGGTAGGTCACGAGGAATTGGGCCTGGGCTGGTTTCTTGCGGTATGAAAAACCATGATTTTGTAGTACAGCGATCGTCGCCTGCTTGACCCGCTGGGTGATGATTCCGCTGTTGACGATCGGATTCTTGATCGGCTGCATCCCCGGAGGGAGCCAGGCAAAGCGGTTCAGGTTGGAAAAGTTCGCGTTGCGCTCAATTTCTACCCCGACGGTAGAAGCACAACCAGCCAGAATCAGAAGCAGGGACAGCAAAGAAAACAGTCGAATGGGCTTCATGGTGCATCTCCTGAGGCTGCCTGCTACGGTACCCAATAACGAACGTTTCAGCGGCAACCCTAGCCTACAGAGTGAGACCGTACAGATAGTATAAAGTTTTGGGGCGTGACGTGTATCCGGGCTCGATCGGATGGGGGGAGACTGTCACAAATCTGAAACCGCGGTCTTCCGAAGGGCCGGTCATGTGGATCTTTCAGCCATCCAAGATCCACTGGAATCGGAATTGCGGCGGATCGGCTCCAATATGGGGTGGATCCGGTCCGTGCAATCCGCCATCCTGGGCCCCATCCCCCCGATGTCAGGCGGAGGCACATGAGAGGGAAAGAGGATCCGTGGCCACCCACACGGGGCAGGCCCGGGACTGAGGCGCGGGCGCTGGCCGTGATCTCAACGTTTTTGAAACCGATAGCGTGGCGCGAGGTAGTGTGGCGACTGATGCCGGTCCGAGTCACGGGTCGAGTCCCCCAAGGTGGTCCGACCCTCTTGACTGCCGATCACCGGAGTTTATGCGATGGACCCTTGCTGGCTGTATGGCTCACCCGCCCCACTCTTTTTGCAGTGCACAGGGATTACGGGCGGCACTGGTTTTGGTCCCATGCCATTCGACTCTGGTGTCAGCTTTGGGGGCACCGGTTTGTCGTGGTTTCAGAAGAAGCGCCGTTCGGATTACGCGCGCTTTTTGCAGCGCCCGGGGACGGTCTGGTCTGCCTGTTTCCTGAAGGGGCAATTGCACGGGATTCCGTGCCGTATCCCTGGAAAATGGGTGTTTTTTCCTTATTGAAGCATCGGCCGGATTTCAAGCATTGGCATCTCACCATTGCGTCCCCGGCTTGTGTCTTGGGTTTCCCTTTCAGAAGGGGTGGTTTCAGTTGGAAGATCCGGGCGGTGCCGGTTCTGCTTGATGTTCAGGAGCCGGTGAGCACCTGGGAGCCCCACGGCAATGGCAAGGGTTTCGTTCCCAATGCACCCGGTGGGAAAGCATCCACAGAAATGATTTCATACACGAGACTGTAAAAGTGTTCCAGTGTTGCGCATTCGTCGGTAGTCAGGAAACCCTGGTCTCTCGCCCAGCGTGCCCGGTCGACGTCATTCAGAATCGGGCTCGGGATTTCCCTGTGAGCGCCTCTAATCTTGTGTTCCAGCCGTTCGGCATCCGGGGCGAGTGTCAAGGCTTCTTCCAGCTGGGCAATGGGTCGGGCCGCCGGACCGTTTAGACTCACGCCAGAGGTGAGGCGTTCACGTGTTTCATTCGAGGAAGTCAGAAGCTCAGCGATACTGTGGGCCAGATGATCAGATGGCGCTGAATAGGTTCGCCCCGTTGGAAAGATTACGGCTCTTAGGAAAAGAGCCAGTCTGCGTTTAGGGAAGTTTCTCAGAAAATCGTGGGCCTGTTCTTGAAACCGGTAAATTAAATGACGGCAAGCCCATTCGACCAGTGGCAGATCCGTAGCCGGACGTCCGTCATCCTCGAAACGTTTCAGCACGGCTGAAGCGATGTACAGGTAACTCAGCAGATCTCCCAAGCGAGCTGAGAGACGTTCCTTGCGTTTGAGTTCGCCGCCCAGTGTCAGCATTGCTGCGTCCGAAAGTACGGCAAAGGCAGCACTGTAACGCTCGAGGTGCTGATAAAACCTCCGTGTGGGTCCCTCGGTGGGGCTTCGTGCCCCGTGGGCCGCATGAAAGCCGAGAGCCCATGCACGTACCACGTTGCTCAGAAAAAACCCGACATGTGCCCAAAGCGCGTGGTCAAAGGCAGCAAGTGCCGCGTGTCCATCTGGAATCTGCGCCGCTTCCATTTCCTTGAGAATGAAAGGATGGCAGCGGATAGCTCCTTGACCGAAGATGATCATATTGCGAGTCAGGATATTCGCACCCTCGACTGTGATGGCGATCGGAGCCGCCTGAAAACCGCGGCCCAGATAGTTCTTGGGTCCGAGGATGATTCCCTTCCCGCCATGGATATCCATGGCATCCAATGCAATCTGGCGCCCCATCTCGGTGACATGATATTTGACAATGGCCGATGGTACGGCTGGTATTTCACCCAGATCGTTTGCCCCGACTGTCATCGTACGGACGGCGTCCATTGCATAAAGTGTGCCTCCCATCCGGGCGAGAATCTCCTGAACACCCTCAAACCAGGCGATTGGCGTACGGAACTGACGGCGGATCCGGGCATATGCGCCTGTGGTCAGAACGGCGGTCTTTGCGGCGCCTGTTGCATTGGCAGGCAGAGAAATCGAACGGCCTGCAGCAAGATTTTCCATGAGCATCCGCCAGCCCTGGCCGATCAGGGCGGGCCCGCCGATGATCTGGTCCAGTGGGATGAACACGTCCCGCCCACGAATCGGTCCATTCTGGAAAGGTATGTTGAGCGGGAAGTGGCGGTGCCCGATTTCAATGCCGGGGAGGTTTCGTGGAAGCAGGGCGCAGGTGATTCCTCGATCTTCCTGATCGCTTAAAAGATGATCCGGATCCTGCAGCTTGAAAGCCAGTCCAATGAGCGTCGCAACCGGTGCCAGGGTAATGTAGCGTTTCTCGAAGTTGAGCCGCAGTCCAAGAACCGTTTGTCCATCCCAGTCTCCCCGACAGACGATTCCGATGTCCGGAATGGATGCCGCGTCCGAACCTGCAAAGGGACCGGTCAGGGCAAAGCAGGGAATCTCATCCCCACGCGCCAGTCGCGGGAGATAATGGCTTTTCTGTTCCGTGGTTCCATAGTGAAGAAGGAGCTCTGCAGGGCCGAGCGAGTTGGGGACGGCAACCACAGATGCGGCAGTGATGGAACGGGCCGCGATCCGCAGCAGTATTTCCGAGTGGGCATAGCTCGAGAACTCGAGTCCTCCAAATGACTTGGGGATGATCAATGCAAAAAAACGGTTGGTTTTGAGAAAATTCCAGATCTCCGCCGGAAGATCAGCCCATTCGTGGGTGATTTTCCAGTCGTCCAGCATGCCGCATAGCTCCTCGACCGGTCCGCTCAAGAAGGCGCGTTCCTCTTGGGTAAGTTCAGGTTTCGGAATGTCAAGAAGCTTCGACCAGCGCGGTCGGCCACTGAAAAGTTCTCCCTCCCACCAGACGGTGCCGGCAGCGAGTGCTTCCTGCTCCGTTGTGGACATGGCCGGTAGTACCCGGCGATAGGCGCGAAGCAGGGGTTTTGTGAACAGGGATTTACGGATGGGCGTGCGGTTGATCAAAACGAGCATCGCGAGCCCCACGATCGCGACCCCAAAAGTTGCGGGGCCCGGCAGGAAGCCGATCAGGATGCCGAGCCAAACGGCAATCCAGATGCTCGTGATCCAAAGCGGTGTACGCATGAAGGCACTGCCAGCCAGTCCTACGAACAAGGCGACGACCCAGATCAGCAGCACAAAGACCATTGGCGCGGCTCCCCCATCCCGATTCGCGAGATGCAAACTCTTTTGGGTACATCTAGTATAGACCCAAGTGTTTCATGGGCCGCTTCGGAGCCATCACCATGGATGCCAGTCATCATTCACCAGCTGCGCAGGATTCGGGCAGCCTGCCTAATCGGATGACAGTCATTCGTGCACGCGCGGCGGGCGGGCCCGAGGTATTGGTTTCGAATGTCGCACCGGTTCCAAAGCCCGGTCCTCGTGAGCTTTTGATCGAAATCTGGGCAGCTGGGGTGAACCGGCCAGATGTCTTGCAGCGTGAGGGGCGCTACCCGCCACCTGCGGGTGCGACTGATATTCTGGGGCTCGAGGTCATGGGTTGCGTGGTCGATGCCGGATCCCGGACGCACCGCTTCGGTCATGGCGATCGCGTGATGGCACTTGTAGTCGGAGGCGGGTATGCGGAATACGTGGCTGTGCCCGAAGGTCAATGCCTGCCTGTTCCGGCGACACTGACGGCAACCGAAGCTGCGGGGCTCCCCGAGTCCCTGTTTACGGTCTGGTTCAATCTGTGCATGCGGGCCCATCTCAAATCCCGGGAATGGATTCTGATCCATGGTGGAGGGGGTGCCATCGGAACCATGGCAGTTGCACTCTCGGCAGTCTTGGGATGTCATGTGGTGACGACAACAGGCAGTGCCCGTAAAGCCCTGTCGCTGCGCTCACTTGGCGCCGCCCAAGTGATCCCATACACCCAGAATGATTTTTGGGTGGCGCTTCATTGTCTGTGTGCGACTCATGGAGGCTTCGATGTGATCCTGGATATGATCGGCGGGCCCTATTTCGAGAAGAATCTCGGCCTGCTGGCGCCCGATGGTCGGCTGGTGCAGGTTGCGTTCCGGCAGGGCAGCAGCCTGCAGGTGGATTTGGCACCGTTTCTGTACAAGCGGCTCACTTTCATGGGATCCACATTGCGCGCGCAGAAGCCTGCTGCCAAAGCACGCATTGCACGGTCAATCGAGCGACGCGTTTTCCCCTACATCGAAGCCGGTAAGCTCTGCCCCGTCGTGGATTCCGTTTTCCAGTTGCAAGAGGCGGATCGGGCGCATGCTCGGATCGATGATCCGGAGCACTTCGGCAAGATCATCCTCGTGACTGAGAAGGGAGCAGATCAAGGACTCCGTCCCGTTCCTCCCGCAGTTCACGGTTGGTGAGGGCGATTCTGGAGCGTGCAAACTCGGATAGCGCTAGCCCCTGGACGATACGCTGCTGTCCGTCCTGACATTCGACTGGGTAGCCGAAAAATACTCCGGGTTCAATGCCGTAATCTCCATTTGCAACAACTCCCATGCTGGTCCACGTCCCCTTTGGTGTTCCGACGATCCAGTCCCGCATGTGATCCAGTGCGGCCGAGGCGGCCGAGGCGGCGGATGAGGCGCCGCGTGCCTTGATGATGGCCGCACCTCTTTGTTGAACCGTTGGGATCAGGGTATCCCGGTACCAGGCCGAGTCAACCTGTTCCAGTGCTGGGCGGTTCGCGAGGAGTGCCTGTTCAATATCGGGGAATTGCGTGGAGGAATGGTTGCCCCAGACTGAGACCCTATGAATGTCCGTGACCGGAACGTGGCATTTTTCGGACAGGAGACTCAAGGTCCGGTTATGGTCGAGACGCATCATGCTGCTGAACTGGTGCTCATCCAGATCAGGTGCGTTCCGGCTTGCAATCAGCGCATTGGTATTGGCTGGGTTGCCAACCACGAGAACCCGGACCTGACGCGAGGCGCGTTCATTGAGAGCTCGTCCCTGTGACTTGAAAATCTCAGCGTTGATACGGAGAAGATCTTTTCTTTCCATCCCTTGGGTGCGGGGTCTTGAACCGACGAGAAAAGCATAATCCGCTCCATCGAATGCTTCGTTTGCCTGATCAGTCAGCCTGAGGTCCCGGAGCAGGGGAAAAGCACAGTCCGTGAGTTCCATGGCGACACCCGAGAGCGCCGGAAGTGCCTGGGGGATTTCCAGGAGATGGAGAATCAGGGGCTGATCCGGACCGAGAAGTGCACCTGATGCCAGACGAAAGACCAGGGCGTACCCGATATTTCCGGCAGCGCCCGTGACGGCGATCCGTATGGGTTTGGATGGAGATCGAGGCATGGTTGATGGATCCATGTGCCGGAAGATATGAATTGTAAGATTTTTGATGCTTCCTGACCAGTCTGATCGCCGGGCAGGTCTGTTCCCGGGAGACGGAGCGTGGATCTTGGAGTAGAATATTCACTGTTCAGAGTGCCTGTATTCAAGGAGATGGGAAAGGTCATGACCGCCAATCAGAGCCTTGAAGACCGCTTCGGGGCGAACAACTATCATCCACTTCCCGTGGTCCTGGTCCGTGGGGAAGGAGTTTTTGTCTGGGATAACGAGGGTCGACGCTACCTCGATATGATGAGCGCCTATTCCGCCGTGAGTCACGGACATTGCAATCCCCGTCTTGTAGGCGTACTGACCCACCAGGCACACACGCTGGCCATCGTCTCACGAGCATTCCATACGGATCAGTTGGGTCCCTTCCTGTCGTTGGCCTGCGAGCTCACCGGTATGGATCGGGCACTCCCCATGAATACCGGTACGGAAGCGGTGGAGACAGCACTCAAGGCGGCACGTAAATGGGCGTACGTCAACAAAGGGGTTGCCGACGGGCAGGCAGAAATTATCGCCTGTCAAGGCAATTTCCATGGCCGGAGCATTGCTATCGTGGGACTTTCGAGTGAACCCCAGTATCGGAAGGGGTTCGGGCCGTTCCCGCCAGGCTTGAAAATAATCCCCTATGGCGACGCGGACGCTTTGGCGCAAGCAATCACCACGAGAACCGCCGCGTTTCTGGTTGAGCCCATTCAAGGAGAGGGCGGCATCATCCTGCCACCGGAAGGTTACCTGGCCCGTTGTGCGGAAATCTGCCGCGAGCGCAATGTCCTGTTTCTTGCGGACGAGGTGCAGACCGGCTTGGGTCGTACGGGGCGATTCCTGGCCTGCGAGCACGAGGGGGTCAAGCCGGACGGATTGATTCTCGGCAAGGCTCTGGGTGGTGGCCTGCTCCCGGTTTCCCTGTTTCTGGCGCGTGACTCCCTGATGCGCGTATTTGGGCCGGGGGATCACGGCAGCACATTCGGAGGCAATCCGCTGGCTGCAGCAGTCGGACTTGAGGCGCTCAAAATCATCACCGAAGAAGGATTGGCCGAGCGGTCGTCAGAGCTCGGCCGCGAGTTTCTGGAATCCTTGAGGTCCATACGGAGCTCCCTGATCCGTGACGTACGCGGACGGGGCCTGTTCATCGGAATTGAAATCCGTTCCGAGCAGATCGCCGCACGTACGATCTGTGAACGGCTGCTCGATGTGGGGATTCTCAGCAAGGAGACTCATGAAACCGTGATCCGGCTGGCTCCACCCCTCATCATACAGGCCGATCAACTCCGGGATGCCGTGAAGCGGATCCGGTGTGTGTTCGAGGCTCTTGAACAGAGCGTGCGCAAAGTGTCCTGAGTCCTGCGCAGCCCAATCCTGCAGGGCGTGGCAATTCTGTCTCGCGGTGCTTCAGAAAATCTGCTAACATTCCCACTCGTTTTGGCTTGACTGAAAGGGTTCGGGGCATGAAACCAAAAGCCAGGTCTGGATTCGGGATCTTCGCGCAGCCCGGGTTATTAGTGGTGTTGGCGGTTGTACTCCCTATGGGCGCGCACGCCACGGTTTCCGCGCGACGGCTTTCGGAAATTGCGAAAGGGCGCATGCTGACTTTTACCTGCATTGGCTGCCACGGGTTGCGTGGAATCGATGTCACCTACCCGTTCTATAACGTTCCCAAAGTCGCCGGGCAGAATCGTCAATACCTGTTTAATGCGCTGATGGATTACCGCAAGGATCTCCGCAACTTCCCGACCATGCGTGCACAGGCTCACAGCATGAGCACTCGGGATTTGCGGGATATCGCCGCTTACTTTGCGTCGCTCAGGAACCGGGTGCGAACCCGCACGCCTCTTTTCAGCCGATCCAAGGCGAAAGCCGGTGCCAAGCTGATCACGACTTGCGCCGCCTGCCATGGCCAGCACGGAACTGCGGTTGCGCCCGAGTTTCCTGATCTGGCTGGACAGTATCCATCCTATCTGGTGCGGGCACTGGAAGAGTATCAGAAGGGATTGCGCAAGAATGCCATCATGAATTCGATGGCGGCGAACCTGACGCACCGTGACATGGTCGATATTGCCAACTATTTCGCCAGCCAGAAGGGGCCGCTCGGGCAGATTCCGAAACG
>AUZY01001023.1_pt1 | contig 19210 bp, 18 predicted proteins | sample 49821 | NCBI WGS metagenome assembly AUZY01 (sample SAMN02954279, study PRJNA193664) | mine drainage metagenome | biome: terrestrial; feature: abandoned Hg mine; material: sediment; isolation source: lowermost (B1B) sediment-attached strata from acid streamer/mats thriving at... | place: Spain ...
GCTGAACCGGGTGAGTAGTTACCGGGAAGCTACATTTCCCTCACCCGGGCCATGGATGCACATGACCTGGAACGCACACGACCCGGGATTCCCGGACGGCACCCTCTCAACGGTTTTCCGCCGACACTTGTAATTGGAATCACGAGCGATATTCTCTATCCTCCAGAGGAACAGATGCACCTGGCATCCAAGCTCCCCGGTGCCGAACTTGCCTGGCTGGATTCACCATATGGACACGATGCCTTCCTGATTGAAACTGATGCTTTGGATGCCCTGCTGCGCTCTTATCGCGCAAAACTCGAAGATGGAACCATCATTCCTGCTGCGACGGGAGGCGAGATATGCCCTCTCTAGATCGGCCTCACCTCGCATCCTGTCACTTGCGTCCGCTTGACTCTGACCCGACAGAAGCCTGTGTCCAACTCTGCATTGTGGGACATACCGGACAAGTCGGGAGGGCACTGCTCAACCTGCTCGAAGCGACCGCCCTCGATCATCTATCGGGCCTGAACTGGCGAATTGCTGCCTTGGCCAACCAGAGCCAGGTACACTGGCCGCAAGCATCCCGCGCACCTGAAAGGAGGGTCCCAGGAGATTGGCCGCACATCGTTGCACGCTTCAGACAACATAGAGGGCCCAAGTTTTTCGTCGACTGCAGCGCGGATGAGAGTGTGGTCGCACAGTACCCGCTGCTGCTCAGGCACCGTATCTCGATTATCACTCCCAACAAGCTTGCGTTCAGCGCATCCCAATCCTTTTATGCCTCGCTTCAGCGTATCGCCCGGCAAAACGGCGCAGGACTGCATTATGAAACGACAGTTGGCGCGTCGCTGCCGGTTCTATCAACGGTACGCAACCTGCTGAGGACGGGAGACCGTATTACTCGAGTGGAGGCATGCCTTTCGGGTACATGGTCATATCTGCTGAATCGGATCCACTTGGGTATCGCCTTCTCTCAGGCAGTGGAGGAAGCTCAGACGCTGGGGTATGTGGAACCCGATCCCGCCGCGGATCTTGCGGGATTGGATGGCCGCCGCAAGCTCCTGATTCTGCTCCGGGAAGCCGGACTGACGTGCGAACCTGCGGATATTACAGGAGACAGACCCACACCCCCCGGCAACCGGAATCTTGCAGACTGCGACTCGCACTGGTCAAAACGGGTCTCCGAAGCCGTTTCACGGGGGCAGCGTCTGGTATACCGGGCCGGGTTCGATGGCAGTCATGCCCGCGTTGAACTCGTCACGGTTCCCGCAGGATCGATCCTGGCTGATCTCGCACCCGGAGAAAACCGCGTATGCTTTTGGACCCGACGATATTCCACCACTCCGCTCTCTATCGCGGGACCCGGCGCAGGTCCCGAGCTGACGGCTGCGGGCGTGCTGCTGGATATGCTCAGGGCGGAAGCTGGCTTGCGCCTGGTCATCAACCCGCGTGAGCGCACGCATTAAACGACGAACTGAGCCTTGTGCGGTTGTGCAAAGAAACGCGGGGGCACCTGTCTGGAGTTCCCCAGCCTGGTTGCATCACCTGTAACCAGGTCGACCCCCTCGTCCTCCAACGGGGATGAGGTCAGTCGTCTTGGAGATTCGTTCCGGACTCATTCACAGGATGCATCCAGTTGGTCCGAAACATCTCCAACCTCATCACCAGAGAAGCCTGAAACAGAGCGTGCATAATCCCGCGAGGCCCTAGGTACGTGCTAGCTGCACTTGGAGTCCGCACAGTTGAGACAGGTCATGCAGCCATCCAGCATCACCACTGCAGCAGTCTGGCATTTGCTGCAAAGCTGTGCCCCTGCCGGGAATACCCCCTGTGCAAATGCGTCCTTCTGTTGCGCCTGCGCCTCATAGGCCGCTCTCTTTTCGGCAATCAACTTTTTCTGCTCCGGATCAGGTTCACGCGGCACGATCAGGCCGATTTCAATCAGGTGGGACTCGATGACGGAGCCAATCTCCGCGATCAGGGAGGGCATGTACCGGCCACCCGCTTTCCAATATCCTCCCCGTGGATCGAATACGGCCTTGAGCTCGTCCACCAGGAATACAACATCACCGCCTTTGCGAAACACCGCGGAAATGATGCGTGTCAGCGCGACGATCCATTGGAAATGATCCAGATTCTTCGAATTGATGAAAATCTCAAACGGTCTCCGGCTCTCGTGAGGAGTGCCACGATTCAAGACAATGTCGTTGATCGTGATGTACATGGCGTGATCGGAAACCGGCGTCTTGACCTTGTAGGTCGAACCGACCAGTATTTCGGGCCGGTCGAGCTTCTCATGCATCAGGATCACCTGGCCGCTGGCTCGCTCACCGGTTTCCTTGTGAGCGGCGGCAGCAGCCGGATCACCCGCAGGTGAGTGCTTGACCGCATCGAGTTTCTCGACGCTGTAATCGACGATCGGCTGGTCAATCTTGATCATGTTGGGGTACCCTCACCATTTACCGTAATAACCTTCTTTGAGCGCGTCGAAAAGATTCGCCGCCGTATGCTGTTCTCCGTCATACTCCACCTGCTCGTCGCCCCGGACCTCAACCTGGGTTCCATCCTCCAGAATGAACCGGTATAGGGTGTTGGCCAGATCCTCTCCTTTCACGAGCACCCCCTGGAAAACAGCAGGGTTGAACCGGAATGTTGTGCATCCCTTGAGCCCTTTCTCATAGGCATAGAGGTAGATATCCTTGAACTCCTCATAAGGGAAGTCCGTTGGCACGTTGGCGGTTTTGGAAATCGACGAATCGACCCATTTCTGGGCTGCCGCCTGAATGTCGACATGCTGGCGCGGCGTCACCTCGTGGGTCGTGACGAAATAGTCAGGCAGCCCATGTGGGCCATCGTGGACATCCGGCGACGCATCTCCATCGATCAGTGTCCGGTAGGCCAGCAACTCATAAGAAAACACCTCGATCCGTTCCTTGGTTTTCCGCCCCGGCCGGATGACATTGCGGTAGTAATAATGGGCAAACGAGGGTTCGATGCCGTTCGACGCATTGTTGGCCAGTGCCAGCGAAATGGTGCCGGTCGGTGCAATGGAGGTGTGATGGGTAAACCGGGCTCCCGTCTCGGCCAACTGATCCACGAGATCCGGATCAATTTCGGCCAGTTGCCGCATGTAACGGCTGTAGCGCGCATGCAGCAGGCGCGCGGGAATTTTCTGTCCGGCCCGGTAACCGTCACGGGCCAGCTCAGGGCGCAGGCGGAGCATCCGGGGAGTGATTTCGACGGACTCCCGCATGATGGGTGCCGGTCCCTTCTCCCGGGCCAAGGCCAAAGCTTCTCGCCAGCCTGCAAGCGCCATCTCACGGGCAATGGATTCCGTAAACGTCACGGATTCCGGCGAACCATAGCGGTGCCCAAGCAGTGTGAGCGTCGAACCCAACCCCAGAAAACCCATGCCGTGGCGACGTTTCTGCTCAATCTCCGCACGTTGCGGGAGCAAAGGAAGACCGTTGACTTCAACCACGTTGTCCAGCATGCGGGTGAAAATGCTCACAACCTCTCGGTATTCATCCCAGTCGAAACGGGCATGTTCGGTAAACGGGTCACGGACAAACTTGGTCAGATTGACCGAACCCAGGAGACAGGATCCGTAGGGGGGCAGTGGCTGCTCTCCGCACTGACCGGTCACCAGCCCGTTGAAAATGACCGTGTTGTGGTCGGGCTGGGTGGTGTCGAATACGGTTTCGTGACCGGCATACGTGATATCCGCAATTCGGGTGGCACAGCCTCCAAGTCCGGGTTGAGCATGGCGGGCAGCCCACTCACGGTATTTTGCATTCTGATCCTCGGCAAGAAAACCAATTTCCTGCATGAATGGCCCGCACGATCCCGCATCGATGGTGAGCTCGCAACCCACTCGATCTTCCGCTCCCGTATGGCGGCTGCCCGGATCCGCCGGTTGCCGAATGTCGGCCGAGCTCCGGCGGATTCGGCTGCATACACCGAAATTCGAGAGGAGCACCTGCACCTCCCGAAGCAGGCTCTCGGCATCTGACGTCAGGGCAATGACCGGAGTTTCCCCGTCTTTCAATCTGCGGACGCCACCCCCGAGTTGGAAGAGGGCGCGCAAATACGCCTTGACACAAGCCTCCGAACCGCGCCAGATGATTTCCGGGACATGGCGTCTGGTCTCGACCCAGAAGTCATAATCCCGAAGGGTGCGCACGAGACTGATCAGGCGAATCAGGGTCCAGTCCTGTTGCGGCGCGGGCAACGGATTTGACCGGCCACTCGGACCGTCACAACCCCTCCCGGAGTTGAGGAAAGTGAGGGATGCGGAAAGCCGGGCAATCTGCTCACGCGACTGACTGAAGCGCCCGCAATCGGCTGCCGGCCGAGCATCTCCATCAACCGAAGACCCAGCGCCGGCAACAAGGCCCAGCAATAGCCCGATGTTGCGCGAGCCGGCAGAACCAAACTGCCCTTTGCCCGATTGAATCAGCAGTGTATCGCCTGGCTTCAGATCCCTGAGCCTGACTTTGCCGCGGCTGGTGTAGAAATCATGCCATTCAGTCGCCTTGATTTCATAGCCATCCTCCGTCGTCACGCGGTAGACGGGCGCATCCACAGCGGTCACAAACGCCGCCTGGGCCGGACGTGTCTCGATCCCCTGCGTCGCTTGTCCCAGCGCGCGCTGGTCCACACTCACTTCCAGTGGCAGGCCGCTCGCATAGAGGTCGCCGATCCGTACCAGGCCGTACTGGGTATGCAGACGCGTATCGGCCGTCACACAGGGATTGGTGGCGCGAATGTTCTCGCACCACCAGTTGTTGTTCATTTCGTTGATCCGGTCGATCAGGATAAAACCCGGTTCAGCATACTCGTAGGTCGAACGCATGATCACATCCCAGACGTGGCGTGCCGGTACCGTTTTATAAACCTTGCAGGCGACGCGCCCGGTGGCATCGGTCACGTATCCCTGGGTTTCGGGCCATTCGCGCCAGATGATCTGTCGGGTGTCCTGCAAATCGACGCTCTCGGCTTCATTGGGATCGATCGGGAACGCCAGAGGCCAGGGGCCATCCTCTTTCACAGCCTCCATGAAATCCCTGCTGATCAACAAGGACAGGTTGAACTGCCTGAGCCGCCCGTCTTCCCGCTTCGCGCGAATGAACTCGAGGACATCGGGATGACCGACATCGAAGGTTCCCATCTGCGCTCCGCGACGACCACCGGCAGAAGAGACGGTAAAACACATCCGGTCGTAGATATCCATGAATGAGAGTGGGCCCGACGTGTAGGCCCCTGCACCCGAGACATACGCCCCACGGGGCCTCAGGGTCGAAAACTCGTACCCGATTCCACAGCCCGCCTTCAAGGTCAGCCCGGCCTCGTGTACCTTCCCCAGAATGTCGTCCATCGAGTCGCGGATGGTTCCTGAAACCGTACAGTTGATGGTCGAGGTTGCCGACTTGTGTTCGGTGGCACCGGCGTTGGACACGATCCTCCCTGCGGGGATGGCACCATGACGCAGCGTCCACAGGAACTTCTCGTACCAGACCGCCTGTTCATGGTCCTTCTCCACCCGGGACAAAGCCCGGGCCAGGCGCTGATACGTATCATCCATCGACTGGTCGAGTACGGTCCCATCCTTACTCTTCAGACGATACTTTTTATCCCAGATATCGAGGGAGGCCTCCTGTTCATTGACGGAACGTGAGGTCTGAAATGTCATGTCAGGGTTTGTTTTCATCGTTTGGTACCCGGCTTCCGGATGCGATTGAGGTGGGTTTTGATGATACCACTATCGCTTCCGTCCATACACAAGCTATTGGGGTCATCAGCGTGGATTGACACCACAGGTTGTGGTTTCCGTAACACGATGAATTCAGGTTCTATATTGGCAGAATGCCGCAGCGGTCGGCATTTGTCCGACCCCTCAAACGGGCCCAGTCAATCGAGCCCCACCGAGCAGGCGGTGCATCTGGCCTTGGGATGGCTGCATCGTGCCCCGGGATGCGGCAGCGGCAACCCGGCCACGAAATCAAGATAACCCGGTTGATCCGAAGACCGATTGGTCCTCTCACTCAAGAAGTCCTGCCGTCACCCGGGCCGCGGCCTCGACCAGACTCCGAGCGGTAGCAAGGAACAGCATGCCGCGCGGGGGTGGACCCGGGACCTGCGCGCGCCCCGAATCGTGGCTGGAGCCGGGCCCTGACCGGGGGAATCGTCCGGAGGGGGAGTACGCGGACAGGCTGGACTCGTCAAAACAGCACCCATCCAGGACTGGGAACTTCGAAAGCAGGCTGGAGTCTATCTAGCCGTAAACCCGGGGCTGCTTTGGAATCGCTGTTACAATTGAGTGGCAGGCAGCTGCGGCCGTTGGATTCTGCGGGTCACCAGTACCCTCTGATCACACGCTTGGCCGAGTGCGACACAATCCCGGGGGTTTACGAAAACTGGCTTGGACATTCTAATGAGGAATCTACGCGCATGAAACACATGAAGCGATCGATCTGGTTGGCCGTCGGCGTCGTCGCGGCATTAACCGTTGTGAATATTGGACTGACGGTGAGCAACTCGAGCGAGCCAGCCCAGGCGGGCGCGGTCTTGCCGGTTTTCAGGCATGAATCACCCGTTCCCAGCCTGGTTCCGATGATCCGGATGGTGATGCCCGCCGTAGTGAACGTCTCGACCCGGGGTGAAATGCCGGTTCAGAATCAAGCCTATGCCCCTTTCCTGAATAATCCGTTTTTCAGGCAGTTTTTCGGCATGAATCCCTTCGCCGGACAGGCACCCGATCAGGAACGGTTCCGTGCGCTGGGTTCGGGTGTGATCATCAACGCAAGAAAAGGATACGTCCTCACGAATGATCATGTGATCCGCCATGCGACCAAGATTGTGATCACGACCTACAATCATCATCGTTATCCAGCCAAGGTCGTTGGGAAAGATCGCGAGACCGACCTCGCCGTGCTGCAGATCAAGGCTCATGGACTGCATCAAATCGCCTTCGGCAACTCGGCCCGGCTTGATATCGGCGATTTTGTGGTGGCGATAGGGAACCCTTTCGGCCTGGGACATACCGCCACATTCGGTATCGTGAGCGGACTGGGCCGTACCGGTGTCGAACAGGATCACGTCGGCACTTTTATCCAGACTGACGCCGCCATTAACCCGGGCAACTCTGGCGGCGCCCTGGTCAACCTTCGTGGCCAGCTGATCGGAATCAACACGGCCATCCTGACCGAGAATGGCGGCGGAAATATCGGCATCGGATTCGCCATTCCGGTCAATCTGGCGCGTGCGGTCGCATCCCAGATCATCAAGTACGGGAAAGTCGAACGGGGTGTATTGGGTGTTCTGGTTCAGGATGTCACGGCACGTCTTCGGCGCGCTTTTGGTCTTCCACCCGGTCAAAGAGGTGCCTTGATCGCCCAGGTTGAACCGGATTCGGGTGCGTCCCGTGCCGGTCTCCGAGCAGGCGATATCATCACGGCGGTCAACGGCCAGCCGGTGCGCGACGTCAGTGCACTCCGCGCCATTATCGGAGTCCTGAGAGTAGGGGCCCGGGTTCGCATCCGGTTCCTTCGCAATGGTCACCCCATGACGGTCACTGCCATCGTCGGCCACAACCATAAATCGACACATCGGGAGTTCAGGCTCGGACACAAGGATATCGGTGCTCAGCTGGCCAATCTCGGACGGAATTCCCCGCTTTATGGCAAGGTCAAGGGCGTCATGGTCGTCGCGGTCACACCGCGTAGCCCTGCGGCCAAAGCCGGCCTCGAACCGGGTGACGTGATACTGGCAGTCGATCAGCATCCCGTCTCCAATCTGGCTGAATTCCACGAAGCCATTGAATCCGATCATGGCCTGCTTCTGCTCACGGTTCAGCGCGGACAAAGTACGTTCTTCACCACCCTGCGCTGAACGCCGGACGGGCGACTGCCCCTCCCTCTGCTTGACGAAGATGCCAGGAAGCAGAGGGAGGGGCATATGTAACGGGGAACCAGTCTGCTGAAGTTGCGGGACCGGATCCGGTCCCGCACCCAATTCCGCCACAACTGCCGCATTTTTCAACTTCGGCGCGAGCCGGAGTCATTACACTTGTGCAGTTTCCCAACCCATTGTCGAGATTTACATGCCCCAGGTAAAACATCCGGATTTGAGAACCCTGTTTCTGGAGCGCATCCAGGACATCAACCGTTACCTTCTGCAAGGTGTCGCCGAATGCTGGAGACTGGCCCCAGGCCCGACAGAGTCTCTTCTGCCACCCACCGCAAGAGCAGAGATCAAGAGCATCCTGCAACGATCCTCGCTCGAGCGGGAACGCCTATTGGCCGGACAGGATCCAGAAGTCCCGCTCTGGCTATTCCGCTCCGAGCGTTCCCTCTGGTCAGCTCTGGACCGTCTGCACGATACACGACACAGCCACGAGGAACTGGCCCGCATTCAGACCGCAGCCAGTCCATGGGGTACGGAAACGATTGAGGAACGCTAGCGTGCTATACTTCCGCACCGTGCATACGGGGTTATCCGGCGCCGGTTGGTGACGTGTCACGCCATCCCTCTGGTCGGCTGTTTGCAGGGTCTCCTTGGAGCACCTGATCGAAATACGGAGTTGCCACCAATGGAAGCGATCTTGATCTTGACTGCACTTCCCGACCCTGCGCAGGCGGATGCGCTCGCGCGAATGCTGGTCGATCAGCGCGAAGCGGCCTGCGTCAACCGGATCGGACCCCTGCACTCGGTCTACCGCTGGGCCGGGCGCCGGGAAGAAGCCGAAGAGTATCTCCTTCTTATCAAAACGCAGTCCGATCGATACAAAGCGGTCGAAACACGCATCCGTTCCATGCACCCCTACACCGTTCCTGAAGTGATCTCGATCCGCCCGGATCAGGTCGAACCCCGCTATCTTGCCTGGCTCGGCGAGTCTTTGAGGGCAGAACCATCATGAATCGGACATGTCGATAACAACCCCGGCGCGGCTTCTCATCGGAGCCGGAATTCTGCTGGCGCTAGCGATCGCCCTCGGTCTCTGGTGGCTTCCGGACGCACACCGGACTGTGCAGCCCGTGACCGCGGAACTCCGGGGTATCCACCTCCAAAGCATCAATGCACCACTCACGTCATTTCCAGAGGTTCCACCCGCCCGATGGACACTGGTCAACTTCTGGGCACCTTGGTGCGCACCGTGCCGCAAGGAGCTGCCACTTTTGAACCAGCTGGCCCGGAACTCGGGACGAATGGCCGGTCATCACCTCGATGTCATCGGAATCGCACTGGATTCAACTCACGCCGTGACACGTTTCCTGGCACACGATACTTTGCACTACCCGGTTTTCGCCGTGGCTCACCATGCCCGTTTGTTTGTCTCCCAGTTTCACCTGAAGCTGATTGGTTTGCCGGTCACGGTCCTGCTCCACGGGCGTAACCAGATCGTCGCGACCCATGTGGGAATGCTGAGCACACGGACTCTTGCAAACCTTCTGCCCCGCAGGTAGGGCAAGATCCAGACTGCCCGATATCTCCGCCACGAGCCCCTCGTGGACAAAATCAGCCATATCGTACAAAATGTGCTCCATAGCCCGGATCTGACCATGAACAGCCGGGATCATCGTTGATCTTGCTTTATTTCACAGAGGGTACGAGCCAATTGCCTGTCATCACACTCATCAATGGCCCCAATCTCAATCTGCTCGGCACCCGGGAGCCTGACCTCTACGGAAGCGAAAGACTGGATGACGTGGTGCAGCGGCTTAAGATACGCGTGAGCCAGGCCGGTCATCAGTTCACCCATTTCCAGAGCAATTCGGAAGGCGCACTCATCGACTACATCCAGGAAATCGGACACTCGGTTTCAATCGCTCTTTTCAACCCGGGGGCCTATACCCATACGAGCCTGGCCCTCCGGGATGCCATCCTGGCTGTCCGGCTTCCCTTTATCGAACTCCATCTCACCAATCTTGCCCGGCGCGAACCCGCCCGTCGGCACTCTCACTTCACCGATCTGGCCATTGGCCTGGTGAGTGGTTTTGGTGCGGAGAGTTACGATCTTGCGCTCGAAGCCGCCTTGCACTATCTCGCATCATCTACTTCTTCTGTCGGGGGGATACATCATGGACATCCGTAAGGTCAAGAAACTGATCGAACTCCTCGAGGGCTCCGGGATCAATGAAATCGAAATTACGGAGGGTGAGGAGCGTGTCCGGATCAGCCGTCTCGCACCCAGCACCTCCATGCCCCCCTCTCCTGCCATCACGACGCCGGTGAGCCCGGCTCCGGCTGAACCTCTGCCGCCTCCAACGAAATCCGGGACTGAAACGGGTCCGGTTCAGGATGGCCAATCCATCCGTGCTCCCATGGTAGGCGTTTTTTATCGCGCATCCACTTCGGACGGGCCACCGTTCGTCGAAATCGGACAGACCGTAAAAGCCGGGGACACGCTCTGCATCATCGAGGCCATGAAAATGATGAACCAGATCCAAAGCGATCGGGCCGGGACGATCAAGGCGATCCTGGCCGAAAACGCCTCCCCGGTGGAGTTTGATCAACCCCTTTTCGTCATTGGCTGACCGGCCTGATCCGCATGCTGGACAAAATCCTGATCGCCAATCGCGGAGAAATCGCGCTCCGCATTCTCCGCGCCTGCCATGAACTCGGAATCCGTACGGTCGCGGTTCATTCAACAGCGGATCGAACGCTCCGTCACGTCCGCATGGCCGATGAGAAGATGTGCATCGGCCCGCCCCAGCCGGCGAAAAGCTACCTCAATATTCCGACCATCATCAGTGCCGCAGAGGCGCTGGATGTCCAGGCGATCCATCCGGGATATGGCTTTCTCTCCGAAAATGCCGATTTTGCAGAAGGAGTGGAATCGAGCGGGTTCACCTTCATCGGCCCCCGTCCGGAAACCATCCGCCTGATGGGTGACAAGGTTTCCGCAATCCAGGCCATGAAAAGTGCATCCGTGCCAACGGTCCCCGGATCAGGCAGTGTTCTCGGATCCGATCCGTCCGAAACCCATCGGATCGCCCGAACCATCGGCTACCCCCTGATCATCAAGGCTGCCGGCGGCGGCGGCGGGCGGGGCATGAAGGTGGTCCACAGCGAGGCTGCACTCATGCACGCCATCGATCTCACCCGATCCGAAGCCCAGGCTGCCTTCGGAAACCCCAATGTCTACCTGGAACGATATCTTTCAACACCCCGTCATATCGAGATCCAGGTACTTGCGGATGGACAGGGCAATGCGATTCATCTGGGAGAACGGGACTGCTCCATGCAGAGGCGGCACCAGAAGATTCTCGAAGAAGCACCGGCCGTGGGAATGACCGACCGGCAACGGAGGCAGCTCGGAGAACGCTGCGTCGAAGCCTGCAAGAGAATCGGCTATCGAGGTGCGGGCACTTTCGAGTTTCTATACGAAAACGGCGAATACTTCTTCATCGAAATGAATACGCGGATCCAGGTTGAGCATCCCATCACGGAGGCGATCACCGATGTGGATCTGGTCAAGGAAATGATCCGTATCGCATCCGGAGAACCCATGCGTCTCAGGCAGCGCGATATCGTTTTCCGGGGACACGCCATCGAATGCCGGATCAATGCCGAAAGCCCGATCAACTTTACCCCTTCGCCGGGTCTCGTCACCCAGTGGGTGCCACCGGGTGGCCCTGGTATCCGGGTGGATTCCCATCTTTACTCGGGATACCACGTGCCACCCTACTACGACTCGCTGATTGCCAAAATCGTTGCTTATGGCGAGACGCGCGACGAGGCACTGGCACGCATGCGGACGGCCCTTTCGGGAACCGTTGTGAGCGGGATTGCCACCAACTTGCCGCTTCATCAGGAATTATTGAACGATGAGGCAGTCAAAGCAGGAGGCTTTGACATTCATTTTCTGACTCGCAAGCTCGAGAGCCGTGCATCGCAATCATGACCGGAGGTCTTGGGCGAAAACGGCCTGCGGCGTCCAGGATCCAAGGGATCACATGGTTTTTTTCAAGGACGTGATGCCGTGGTGAATGGGATTCATATACCCGGCAGCTTTGACACTCTGCGGTCGTCGTGCAAGCCGGACAAGCCACGCGTACCCATTTCGGGGCACGCCGGATCTCGCCGAAGCGTACGGGTTCCCGGGCCATGCTGACCCGTTGCGATCAATGCGGCACATGGTTCCGGATCCGATCCGAGCACCTGGAAGTGGCCCAGGGTATGGTGCGGTGTGGCCGTTGCGGCAGCCTTTTCAACGCCCTGACGACCCTGATTACCGATCCGGATGCCGCACGCGAAAGCGAACGGACCATCCAAGGCGATCCAGTCCGCAAAGACACCCAAGAAGGCCCTGTTCCTTTACCGCAGAACAACCGAGACCAGGTTGATCTGCGGGAAGAGACCCGCGATGCGATCCGTCCTGCAGACTGCCAACCCAGTTCGGGCGCAGGAGATCCGGAAGACTGGAGTCATGCGCTGGAAATCGCACCGGATGCGGTTATCGGTGAGGAGTCGATGCAGCCGGGCATGGAAACGACATCTGTCGCGGACCGGAGTGCCGAGGTGGAACCGGCAGGAGCTCGAAAAGACCGCCTGGACGAGGCTTATCCGGCTGACTTCACTCCACCTCCACGTCATAGACTGCGTTGGCTCTGGACTGCCGGCTCAGGCCTGGCCGCCTTGGTCATTGTGATCGAAATCACTGCCATCGCACACCATCAGGCCACCCAACGGCTCATGCGCACCTTCGCGCAAAGACCACTCGTCAGTGCGCAATCCGGTCATGCCCGGATTCGGCCGACACAAATCAGCGTGCTATCAGCTGAAGTGCGCAAGATGCGGCGGGGCTCCCATGGGCTGCGGATTGAAGGCACACTTCTCAATCTGTCCGCCCATCGCACGGGGTTGCCCGAACTCCTGGTCCGCTTCACGAATCTCAATGGTGACATCGTCGCGGAAGGCCTATTCGGCCCGGGATCCTATCTCACACCTCCGGAGTCGCACCCGGTGATGCCCGCCCATGCGGGCGTTGCCTTCCGTCTGCGCGTCATGGATCCTGGCAAGCAGGCGGTCGGATTCAGCATCCGGACATGCCGAACCTCGCCCCGTCACCGAGTTCTCTGCAGCATGGCAGGGTAACAGGCACACCTCTCACGTTCAAGCGAAACGCCCGCTTTCGCGCGCGCGCGCGAAAGCGTAGCCAGAATTTTACGAATGTCAAATTGGATTGCGCTCCTCGGGAAGGGTTAAACTGATCTGGTTGGTGGTCTTCTCGTTGAGCAAGCACGATGACTCGGCACGATAAGAAAAAAACAGTTGCGGTTCATGCCCCTGCAAAAGCCGATGGATGGCCTGCCGCCCAACCTCTCCGTCACTTTGCCGCACAAGCATTTCGCAGCTATCTCAAGGAGTTGAATGGAAACCGCCCGAAAGATCTTTACCGTTTCGTACTCGGCGAGATTGAAGCTCCGCTGATTCAGGTCGCTCTTGAATATACCGAAGGAAATCAGACAGAAGCAGCACGTTTGCTTGGACTGAGTCGTGCCACACTCCGCAAAAAACTGCGCCTCCATGGAGTGCCGACTCCACCTGCATCCTGAAAACCCGTCTCGGGAACCGTGACAGACCCGGAATACTGGATTTGATGATCAAAAAAGCCCTGATCAGTGTCTCCGACCGAGCGGGCCTGCTCGTTTTCGCGCCGGTACTCGTTAAATCCGGCTGTTCCCTCCTGGCCACGGATGGCACGTCCGCCTTTCTCCGTGAGCACGGGATCGCGGCTGAGAGTGTGTCCGATTTGACTCAAACACCCGAGATGCTGGGTGGTCGTGTCAAAACCCTGCACCCGAGCCTCTACGGGGGGATTCTGGCCAGGCCAGGCGATCTTGAAGACCTGAATGCCCTGGGGATCAGTCCCATCGACCTTGTGGTCGTAAACTTATATCCCTTTCCGGATGCTCTTTTGAAGGACGGCCAGACGCATGCATCCCTCATCGAGCAGATCGATATCGGCGGCGTCGCCTTGATTCGTGCAGCTGCCAAGAATCATGAACGTGTCACGGTTGTCGTTGACCCGGGAGACTATCCGTGGATTGCCACGCGCCTTCAGGCTGGACTGAATCTGACTGATGGCGATCGCCTGAAACTCGCTGCCAAGGCGTTCCGGCTCACTGCACATTATGATGCACTGATCGCCGAGTGGATGGACCCCATTCTCTCTCAGCCGGAAGCGTCGTGGCCTGAAAAGTTTTCCCTGGCGCTCGTCCGGGATCAAATCCTGCGTTACGGTGAAAATCCCCACCAACGGGCGGCGCTGTACCGACTCAACGGCCAGGCACATCGCACCACACTCGTGAGTGGTCACGCCAAGCCCCTGTCCTACAACAATTTCCTCGATATCGATTCGGCCACATCCTGCGTGTCGGCATTCGAGCGTCCGGCCTGCGTCATCGTGAAACATGCCGGGCCCTCGGGAGTAGCCATGGCGGACAACGTGGTTCTCGCTTACGAGAAGTCATACGCAGCCGACTCCGTTTCAGCATTCGGCGGCGTGATTGCCTTCAACCGCCCGCTTGATACAGAAGCCGTTGAAACGATCTTGAATAGACAGTTCATTGAGCTGCTCCTCGCTCCGGATTTCACTCAAGAAGCAGTCAGCCGGCTTCAAAAATGGCCCCGGGTGAGGGCACTTCAAATCAATCCGCTCACTTCTGTATACCCACCCTGGCAGGTTCGGGCCCTCTTTGAGGGCTACCTCATCCAGGAATGTGATCGGCCTCAAAACGAGGCAGCCGGTTTCCGATCTGTCGCCAAACGTCCGCCCACCCCACAAGAACAGGCTGATCTTCTTTTTGCATGGGTCGTCGCCCGCTTTGTTCCATCCAATGCGATCGTGCTCGCCCATGAGGGTCAGACCCGGGGGATCGGTGGTGGCCAGCCCAACCGGGTCGACAGCTTGACGCTTGCACGGGATAAAGCCCGGAGGGCCGGACTCGACCAAGGCCCTTTGGTTCTGGCCTCCGACGGGTTCCTGCCCTTTCCCGATGTCGTCGAGCAGGCCGCCACGCTCGGCGTGACGGCCATCATCCAGCCCGGTGGCGCCCTCCGTGACCAGAAAGTCATTGCCATGGCGGATCAGCATGGCATGGCCCTGGTCATGACGGGACTGCGCCATTTTCGACACTGAGATGCTGCTGGAACAGATCCGTTCGATGGGAATCCCGGCCCGATGAAAAGTGGGGCAAAGGTTCTGGTCGTAGGCCAGGGTGCACGGGAACACGCACTGGCCTGGGCGCTCTCTCGCTCTCCCCACATCGCACAGGTGACCGTTGCTCCCGGCAACGCTGGCACACTCAGAGAACCTCATGTCCGGAACGTCCCGCTTGCCCCCGGCCAGATTGACGCCATCGCACAGCATGCCGCAGAACAGCACATGGATCTCGTCGTGGTCGGCCCCGAAGCGCCACTCGTGGCGGGATTAGTCGACCGTCTCGACCAGCTGGGCATTGCCTCAGTCGGTCCACCACACGCACTTGCCCTGCTCGAAGGATCCAAGATACATTGCAAACGATTCTGCGAGGCACATGCCATCCCGACTGCCCCTGCACGCATTCATACCGATCTGCAGCAGGCTCTCAAGGATATCGCCAATCGCAAAGAACCGATGGTGATCAAGGCCTCGGGGCTATGTGCCGGCAAGGGAGTCGTGGTAGCCGGCACTCCGGGCGAAGCTGAGACGGCCGCACGATCCCTCTTCTCGCTGCCGGCCGCCCGTGAAGGCATCCTGGTTGAAGCATGCATCCAAGGGTGGGAGACAAGCTACATCGTGCTGGCGCACGGGACAAACTATCTGGCCTGGCCTTCCGCCCAAGACCACAAACGGCTCCTATCTGGCAATCGGGGCCCCAACACCGGCGGCATGGGCGCCTTGTCTCCATCCCCTGGAATGACCCCAGCGCTCGAAACCCGCATACGCCAGTCGATCATCGAACCCACCCTCGAGGCTCTGGTCCGGTCGCAGACACCGTACCGGGGATTTCTCTACGCCGGGATCATGGTTGATACGCACGGAGCACCCCATCTCCTCGAGTTCAACTGCCGTCTTGGGGATCCCGAGGCCCAGGTCCTACTGTTCCGCCTTGAAAGTGATCCTTATGAAATGCTCGACGCAGCGGCCCGGGGGGCACTCGATGCTTGCACGCCGCGCTGGCAACGGGATCCTGCCCTTGCAGTCGTTCTGGCTGCGCCCGGCTACCCGGGATCCAGCCCGTCTGGTGCAGCCATCTCTGGATTGGATGAATCCGAAGAATCATATGTCAAGATTTTCCACGCAGCCACGCGACCGGGACCTGCGGCTCCGCTCGCCGATGGTGGCCGTGTCTTGAGCGTGACCGCAACTGGTGCGGACATCAACACGGCCCGGCTACGGGCCTATGCGCGCATTGAAAAAATTGCATTCGCCGGCATGCAATTCCGGAAGGATATCGGCCTTGTCGGTGTCTCCTGACCTGCGCATCGAGGAATGCGTGCCTGGGCAGCAGGACAGGCTGCTGCACACGATCATCCGGGAACTACGCCCTGATCTCGATCAGACGACCTTCCGGGCGCGCTGGCTGTATCAGTCGCAATTCTTCCAGTACCGGCTGATCGCGGCCTGGATCGGAGATCAGGTGACGGCCGTCATGGGCCTGCGCCCGGTCGCAACGCTTTCACGCGGCCGGTTTCTTCACATCGACGATCTCGTGGTACATCCCCGTTTCCGGCGCAAAGGGATCGGAACGGCACTCCTCCTCTGGGCCGAGACCGACGCCCGTCTGGCGGGCATCGGATCCGTGTACCTGGACAGCCGTACCGACGCCGTTGCGTTCTACCGTCAGCTGGGTTACGTCCCGCATGGCTCGGTCCTGGTCCGGAAGAGCATCGAGTCGGCTGCAGGACAGCCTGATCCGGAACTGGAGGCCTAGCGCCTCATCGAATCGAAAAACTCGCTGTTGGTCTTGGTATCCTTGAGTTTGGAGAGCAGGAACTCAATCGCTGCGAGCTCGTCCATGGGGTGCAGCAGCTGGCGGAGGATCCAGAGTTTCTGGAGTTCATCCGCTGAAACCAAAAGCTCTTCCTTGCGCGTTCCGGAACGGTTGATATTGATGGCCGGGAAAATGCGTTTCTCGTAAATGCGCCGGTCCAGATGGATTTCCGAATTACCCGTTCCCTTGAATTCTTCGTAAATCACATCATCCATCCGGGATCCGGTATCGATCAGAGCCGTCGCCACGATCGTGAGGCTGCCCCCCTCCTCAATATTGCGTGCCGAGCCGAAAATCCTTTTGGGACGCTGTAACGCACTGGCATCCACACCACCGGTCAGCACCTTGCCTGATGCGGGAGCCACCGTGTTATAGGCACGTGCCAGACGTGTAATGGAATCCAGTAGAATCACTACATCCCGTTTATGTTCTACAAGACGCTTGGCCTTTTCGATGACCATATCGGCCACCTGGACATGGCGGGTTGCGGGTTCGTCAAATGTGCTGGAAACCACTTCCCCCCGTACCGAGCGGCTCATCTCCGTCACTTCTTCCGGGCGTTCGTCGATCAGGAGAACGATGAGATACACTTCCGGGTGATTGGCCGTAATTGATTGCGCGATGTTCTGAAGCATCATGGTCTTGCCCGCCTTGGGCGGGGAGACGATCAGGCTACGCTGCCCCTTGCCGATAGGTGCCACCATGTCAATGATGCGCGCCGTAATGTCCTCGGTACTTCCGGTTCCACGTTCCATCTTGAAGCGGGTCTTCGGAAAGAGCGGGGTCAAGTTCTCGAAAAGGATCTTGTTCTGTGCATTCGAGGGATGGTCGTAGTTGATGCGGTCAACCTTGAGCAGCGCGAAATAGCGCTCGCCCTCCTTGGGGGGGCGGACACGTCCGGAAACGGTATCCCCGGTCCGCAGATTGAACCGGCGCACCTGGCTCGGTGAGACATACACATCGTCCGGACCGGCAAGATAGGAGCTGTCCGCGGAACGCAGGAACCCATAACCGTCCTGCATGATTTCCAGCACCCCCTCGCCCACAATACCTTCGCCACTGCGCGCCTTGGCCTTCAGGACAGCAAAGATCACCTCCTGTTTGCGCGCGCGCGCAGCGCCCTCGATGGCCAGCGATTCGGCCAGGTGAATCAACTCGGTTGGAGGCATCCGCTTGAGGACGTTGAGATCAATGGTCGGGCGGTTGTCATCGGCTACCGTAGCCGCATCCTCTGTATATTCTTCATCAGGGCCCATGGGAATGCCTTCCATGGGGTCGTTGGACATCATGCGGGGGCCGCCACGGCGTCTTGGGTATCTCATAGATTCACATCCAAAAAGTTGGCCAGTTGCGATCGGCTCAAGGCTCCCACCTTCTGGGCCTGGATATCGCCTTGACGAAAAAGGATCAGGGTTGGAATGCCACGAACACCGTAATGGGCCGGCGTTTTCGGATTCTCATCGACATTGATTTTGAGAATCTTCAGCCGATCCGCATATTGGCCCGCGATATCTTCAAGGATAGGCGCAAGCATGCGGCAGGGGCCGCACCATTCGGCCCAGAAATCCACCAATACCGGCTTTTCGGATTGGAGTACGTCGGCATCAAAGGCAGAATCACTGGTATGAACGATTGCCTCGGTCATCAGCTCTCTCCAGGGGGGGCAACGAATGGAAGTGGGGAATCAACGGTGGGGGACTGCTCTCAGGAATTGGAACGGACTCGGAGGAGGTCGGTTCGGATATACGCAACCGTGCTATTGGTTTTTGCGATCTGGATGGTACGGACTCACCACTGCAAGTGGATTTAACGTCCCTGATCGCCAACTCATGGCTTGCGGCTGGGCCCTATCGCGGTCTCTACCGACTCTTCAGCCATAGACATATTATCACAGGAGAGAAACGAGTTGCAAGAAGTCTCTTCCAATATGAAATGAGCCTGAAATAGGATCAAGCCCCTAAACTGCTGTAAATAGCTGACGAGCTCAGGTGGTGGGTGTGCCACCGCCTCGATCCGGTAAATTGGCGTTATGCAAGACGTTAATTTAACCAGGAGATCAAAGCAGTGGCGGATTATGATGTTAGCGTAGGCCGGGATTTATGGCCGGGGATTCTGAATGGGCCGGAGGGGCTCGCGCAGCGGGTGGAGACGGTCTTGAATCAGGTCCTGGAGGCGCAGATGACAGAGCATCGTGGGGGCCGGTCCGCACGAGCGGACGGCAGAGCGTCAGGGCTATCGCAATGGGG
>AUZY01002748.1_pt1 | contig 19065 bp, 20 predicted proteins | sample 49821 | NCBI WGS metagenome assembly AUZY01 (sample SAMN02954279, study PRJNA193664) | mine drainage metagenome | biome: terrestrial; feature: abandoned Hg mine; material: sediment; isolation source: lowermost (B1B) sediment-attached strata from acid streamer/mats thriving at... | place: Spain ...
GGTTCTTGCTTTCAACGACCTTCTCGTGAAGGGCACATCGCTCTGGAGTATCTGGCCTGAGCTTGCGGGGCTCGTCGTGACGGGCTTGCTTTCATTCGTGATCAGCAGTGTCCTGTTCCGCTGGGAGAAGGAAGATCGGGCGACACGCCGCGAACGGCTCCTTGCGCTTTTGGCCTTTCTCCCCATGATCGTGATCGGGATCTGGCTGAACTGGATGCTCGGCTGATCCCTATCGGGGTGGTCGAAGCTGCGGTTTGCCGCGAACGGGTTCGAAAGCCTGGGCCAGCTCATGCATGGCAGCCACCGGATCCGGTGTTTCCCAGATACCCGAAATGACTGCGAGCCAGCTGATGCCTGCCAGAACGATCGGCCGGGCGTTGTCCGGGCGGATCCCGCCGATGGCGCAAAGAGGGGTATCGAGTGTTCGCCGGGCCATTTTCAGGAAATCGAGCGAAACCCGTTTTGCATGGGGCTTGCTCGGTGACGGATAGATGCTCCCAAAGGCGATATAGTCCGCACCCTCGCGTTCCGCGGCCCGGCCCCGTTCGAGGTCGGCATAGGCGGATACCCCGATGATCGACCGCTCGCCGAGCAGTGACCGGGCGGATCCGATACTGGGATCCGCCACTCCGAGATGCACTCCGTCAGCGCCGATTGCATGTGCGCGGACCGGATCGTCATTGACGATGAGGGGCACGTGGGTCTGCCGGCAGATGGCCAAGACCTGTTCGGCAAAGTCGCGGGATTCGGCATCCCACTGGCTTTTGTCCCGAAGTTGCACGAGCCCCGCGCCAGCGCGGATCACCTCCTCGAGTTCGGCGATCAGCCGTTTGCGCGAGCGCCATTTCGGGTCGACGATGAGGTACGGACCCTGTCCACGCAGTTTCAAGGAGGCGTTCCGCCCCGGAACGGGATCCGCCCACCCCGGCCGATCGGCCGGGCCTTGACCAGGGCGAGATGGGCCCAGCGCAATCCCGCGCGTACCGCCATTTTGAGCGGATAGCCACGTGCCAGATAACTCGCACAGGCGGCCGCAAGTGTGCAGCCGCTGCCGTGAAAAGCATCTGACAGCCGGGCATCATTCCAGCGTTCGATGGCTCCGTCCTGCGTGTAGAGGAGTGAAGTGACATAGGGACAATGCGGATCTTGATCACCTCCCGTGACGAGGATGGCCCCGGTGCCGTGTGCCAGAAGGGCGCGTGCCGCCTCATCGATCGTGGCGGCGGATGGAGCCAGAGCCAGAAGTTCGGTCTGGTTCGGGGTGAGGAGCGTGGTCAGTGGCAGAAGTCGGTCGCGGACGACATCCGCCCAGCCGCTTTGGGCGAGCAGAAAACCTCCTGACGCTTTCCAGATCGGATCGAGAACAATCGGTATTGGGCGCATGTTCCCGAGCAGTGTGGCCAGACGCTCGCCGACAGACCGGGAGCCCCAGAGTCCGACTTTGATGCAGGCCGGGTGGATGTCCGAGACCACCTTCCCGAAGCATGCCTCAAGCCAGTCGGGATCAACGGATTCGATCCGTTCGACATTCTCGGTATCCTGAACCGTGAGTGCCGTGATGAGAGTCAACGGATGGACACCGAGTGCGCTTGCAGTCTGGATGTCGGCTGTCAGCCCAGCTCCTCCGCTCGGATCGTGACCACCGATGAAAAGTGCCGTCTCGGCCTGCTCAAGGGACATGAAATGCCTACTGGCTGTCTTTTGCCGTTCAAACATGGGAAAATAAGCCAGTTGCACTGAGAGAGCAAGTCCCTAAGAATGACCCCGACATGAAAGTTTATATGTGTGTGATTTGCGGTTTTATTTACGATGAATCCAAGGGGCACCCGGAATCCGGACTTGCACCGGGGACCACCTGGGCCGAAGTCCCCGAGGACTGGACCTGCCCGGATTGTGGTGCTGAAAAGGAAGACTTTGAGATGATCGAAATCTGATCCCGTGGTGCACCTGCCCCCGCCACTCTTCCGGCATGAGGCCTCTACCAGCGAACCGGCCCGTGGGCCCGGACTGCGCCGGTTCGCGTCCCGGATCCCAGTTCATCCATTCAGGAACCGGATGGGGAGACCGTTTCGATGATCGCATTCGCGATTCTCATTTTTCTGATCCTCCTGAATGGCTGGTTCTCGCTGGCCGAAATGGCCATTGTGTCTGCGCGCCGGACCCGGCTCGAACGGCTCGGACGGCAGGGCCGGCACAACATCCGGCGGACGAAGGCGGCACTCGCGCTGGTGGCTGAGCCGGGACGGTTTTTCCCGACCATTCAGATCGGTATCACGGCGATCACCATCCTGGTCGGTGTTTTTGGCGAACAGAGCCTGGCCCGGACTTTTGCCAGCTGGTTCCGGACCTTGCCGATTACCGCATCCACGGCATCCGGACTTGGGATCGCCCTTCTCGTGGCTGGCATCACGCTCCTGTCGATTCTGGTTGGTGAGCTGATTCCCAAACGGCTCGCGCTTCTTAACCCGGAACGTGCTGTACTCTGGGTGGCCCGTCCACTTCATCTGCTCGCACACCTGGTGTCTCCGATTGCGAGTGCTCTGAACCATCTCAGCAATGCCGCACTCCGATGGTTCACCGCGAAGTCCGGAGTCCAGGATCCTACGGTGACGACCGATGAGTTGCGCGCACTCATGGAACAGGGGAGCCTCGCCGGCGTGTTTGCACCTTTCGAACCCGCTCTCGTCACGAACGTCCTCAAACTGGACGAGGAGGACCTGACTCCCATCATGACCCCGCGGGTAGACATTGAGGCGCTGGATCTCAATGCGCCGTTCGAGAGTTGTCGCCAGGAGATCATGGAATCGCGATACAACTCGTTCCCGGTATGCCGCGATGGCCTCGAGCATATTCTGGGTGTGCTGGATCGCCGTGATTTTGTACGACGCGACCTTCCTCTCGAACTCGCGTCCATTCCCCGTCTTCTGCGGCCGGCGCTCTATCTGCCGAGCACCGCCTCTCCACTCGGTCTTTGGGAGTTGCTCGAACGGGAGCAGCAGCATCTTGCGCTCATCGTCGATGAGTATGGTGACATCGAGGGACTGGTGACACGCTACGATCTGCTCAAGGCCATTGTCGGTCTCCTGCCCTCCCATGTGGCACGGTTGGGCGAGGTGGTCGAAGAGGGACCGGGAACCTGGGTTCTCGGCGGGCAGCTGTCGCTCGAACGGGTGGCCGAGCTGCTCAAGCTGCCATCCCTGGTCCCCTCAGAGGGCCGGAACTACCATACGCTCGCGGGATTCCTGCTTGAGACATTCGGGCGCATCCCGCAAGCTGGGGATGCCTGCACAGTGGAAGGATTCCGGTTCGAGATTCTCGCCATGCAGACCCATAGAATCGTCCGGGTTCGGGTGGTCCGCAGTGATCCACCGGATCCGGATGATGCGGATGTGGATTTGCAGAAAAGCGGTTCGCGGGAGGAGTAAGATAAACCTGCTCAGACCGGAGAAAACACAGTGACGACCGAACGCACGTCAAAAGGCAGGAAACCTACGGTCTTCTGGCTGACAGTCATCGCCGGGGTTTTGGCTTTCGTGGCCTTGGCATTGACGATATTGCCGGGGCCGTTTTATCGTATAAGGCTATTGTCGCTGGGTATGGCATTCCAGTCGATCACCGATGGAGCTTATGTCGGCATCCTCGCGATGGCCTTCGGTCTGATCAGTGCTGCGATTGCACTTTTCAGCCATCACTCGCGTCTTGCGATGGCCAGTCTCATATTTGTGATTGGCGGCCTGCTGGGTTTTGGTGTCCCCTACTACTGGCTGCAAAAGGCCGAATCAGTCCCTCCCATCCATGACATCACGACCGATCCCGCGCACCCGCCTGCGTTCACGGCGCTTTTGCCACATCTTGCGCACATTCCGAATACACCGGTCTATGGCGGAGGCAATGCGCGTGCACGCCAGATCGAGCGTGAATCGGTGATCGGGTTTGCGACCCGGGGTGAGGGACGCAGGAATCCTGAGGCTGCGCTCGTGGTCAAAAACTGCAAGACGTGGTCGCCCCGCTGCCTGGCGACTGTCCAGTCGGTTTATTACCCGGATATCCGTCCCCTGATTTTCAAGGGCAGAAATCCAACACAGGTGTATGCCGCAGCACTGGCCATCATGCACCGCCGGGGCTGGACTGTGGCTTTTGCAAGCCCGGGCACCGGCCGCATCGAGGCCGTTGCCCGAACCGCCTGGTTCGGTTTCAAGGACGATGTGGCTTTGAGGATTGAGGCTGTCCCTTCAGGCACTCGCGTCGATATGCGTTCCGAATCGCGGATCGGCCTGTCCGACATTGGTAGAAACGCGGAGCGGGTCCATCGGTTTCTGCATGCACTCCAGTCCTATTTCCATGAATGAGGAGCCTGGCTGCATCACCAGGAGGAGGGGTTGATTGCGCTGACCCCACGCGCCGACTGGCAGGCTGCCTGCTCTGTGAACCGTTCCTGAGTGCGCCCGTCTGTGCGCAACCGTCAGAGCATGTGGGTCCGGGTGGCTGTGCTGGCCACCTTGGTGGCTGTGGCCTGGCTGGCCGTGCGCATGGGTCTTTTGCCGTGGCTGCAACTGAACCGCATTCAGGCTGAAATCGGGTACTTTAGGGGTCTCGTCCGGCAGCATGAGATGCTGGCCATCCTCATTCTGGGCGGGCTCTATTTCCTCGCTACCGTGCTCAGCCTGCCCTTTGGGATTTTCCTGTCGGTGCTCCTCGGATATCTCCTGGGCCGCTGGATGGGCACCAGCCTCATCGTTTGCTCGGCCACTGCAGGCGCCCTGACCCTGTTTGTCCTCGCGCGCTGGTTTCTGGGTCGCTGGATCCGGAGTCGGCTCGACAAGCAGCCCCAGGCCGCACTCATTGCTCGAGGCTTTGAACATCACGCCTTCAACTATCTTCTGCTGCTTCGCCTGATCCCCCTGTTCCCGTTCTGGCTGATCAATCTGGTTCCTGCGGTAACCGCGATCCGGACGCGTGATTATGTAGTTGCCACATTTCTGGGGATTCTCCCCGCCAGTTTTGTCTTCGCCAACTTTGGTGCGAGTCTCCGCCATTTCAGGCTGGGCAATCCCTGGTCAACGGAAACCGTGACTGCCCTGATCCTCATCATTCTTTTGAGTCTGCTGCCGGTCATCTATCGCCTCTGGAAAAAAAGATGCCCCGGGATCGGATCCGAGGTATCGGGATGATCGCTCCAACCCGCGGCGGCGGCGATCGAGACCGGGTCGTCTCCCCGCTACTCCCCAGACTCTCCATCATCATCCCGGTGCGGAACGAGGCGCAGGCGCTCACGATTCAGAAAAATACCCTGATCCCGCTTCGCAATCGGGGTCATGAGGTGATTGTCGTTGATGGAGGCAGCCTGGATGCGAGTGTAGAAATCGCGGGATCCTTCGCGACTCAGGTCATCGTGTCTCCGCCCGGCCGGGCCAGGCAGATGAATGCCGGTGCCCAAGTGGCGTCTGGATCCGTTCTGATTTTTCTCCACGCGGATGTCCTCCTGCCACCCGGTGATTTCACGGATTGGCTTCCGTGGTCAGGAGACGGGGATGCCCCGGTCTGGGGATTTTTCCCGATCTGGCTCGATTCCCCGAAGCGGCTCTACCGCCTGATCGCGGCCGGCATCAATATTCGTGCCCATGCAACCAGGGTGGCGAGTGGAGATCAGGCGCTTTGGGTGCGACGGGATTGTTTCGAACAGATGGGCGGATTTGCTGAAATCCCGCTCATGGAAGACATCGAGCTGTCCAAGCGGCTCAGAAAAAAGGTACCACCCGTGGCCTGCCAGTCCCCGGTCACCGCGTCAGTCCGGCGCTGGAATCAGGGGCATCCAATCCGTCTTGTGATCCGCATGTGGGCCCTCAGAATCGCCTATGCCTGTGGCATTCCACCCCGCCATCTGGTGGCCCTTTACGACCCGAGCTACCCCCGCGATTGGAGCTGAGGACTTGGCTACCGAGGCCTGGGTCCGTATTGGTTCATTCGCAGGGCTGTTCATTCTTTTTTACGCCTTCGAGCGGATCTGGCCACGTCGTCCACGGCGGACCCAGGGATATATCCGCAACCTCCTGCTCGCCCCACTTGGATCCCTCGCTTCCCGGATCCTGATCCCGGGCGGACTAGTCCTTTTTGCTGCGAGCTGGCACGAGGGGCTTTTCCATTGGCTGGATCTCGCCCCGCTCGCCGGAATCCCTGTTGGTGTGCTCGTGCTCGATTTCACCATCTACCTGCAGCACCGGCTGTTTCACAGGATCCCCTGGCTCTGGCGGCTTCACCGCGTCCATCACAGTGATCTTGACCTTGATGTGACCTGCGGCATCCGCTTCCATCCTGGAGAGATCTTCCTTTCGACACTGATTAAACTGACCGTGATCGCACTGCTCGGTCTCTCTGCTCCGGCCGTTCTGGTCTTCGAAGTTCTGCTCAATGCAACCTCGCTTTTCAACCACAGTAATCTCGTCATCGGCGCCTCGTGGGACCGGCGTCTCCGCCGACTGGTGGTGACACCCGCGATGCATGAAATCCACCATTCCGCCTGGCCCGGGGAGCTGGATCGGAACTTCGGTTTCAATTTTCCCTGGTGGGATCACTGGCTCGGGACTTACCGTGCGCAATCCCGGGCTCCGGATCCGATCCCGATCGGTCTGCCCGGACAGCATGGTCGTGGTCTCGGGTTCTGGCAGATGCTCTGGGATCCGTTCCGGTCCCGGCCGCAGGTGAGGCCGGAAACCCCGCTGACCTAGCTGTGTGCCGCAATCGCGTGCAGGCATCCATCCCGATCATGCTTTTTGCCAAGGCGCCCGTCCCCGGTGCGGTCAAAACCCGGCTGATTCCCACACTGGGTGCCAAGAGGGCCGCTGAGCTGGCTGAGGCACTCGCGGAGGAAACCATCCAGGCCGCGCTCGCATCGCACGTGGGGCCGGTATCGCTTTGGGGTTCGCCGGATGCATCGCATCCGTTTTTCAGGAAAATGAAAAAGCGCTATCACATCGAGCTTGAAACGCAGGTGGGTGGTGATGTGGGAGCTCGCATGGAGCATGCACTCGGCACATGCTTGCGGGATCATCCTTTTGCCATTCTGACGGGCACCGATCTCCTGCATCCTGCTCCGGCGCTTTACATCGGTGCAGCTCAGGCACTGCAATCCGGAACCCAGGCGACACTCGCGCCAAGTGCCGACGGCGGTTATGTCCTGATCGGCCTGAGCCGCGTTTTCCCAACCCTGTTTCGCGAGATGGCGTGGGGCACCGATGGAGTTTGCGCGGAGACCCTCCGTCGGCTCGAAACGCTGGGTTGTTCGGTCGTGCTTCTGCCCCCTCAGCGCGATCTCGACACTCCCGGAGATTATGCGGATTGGAGTGCTGTGGATGCGCCAGGTGTGGACCACTGCTGCAAAAAATGCCTGGAACTGCGGGGGAAGGGCGACCTGACAGGTCGACTGCCCTAATCTGGCCGGAAACCGCATTTGGGGCCGTCTTCGTCAGCGTCAGTGACCCAATCTGTAGCGCAAGCCTCTGGATGGATCCATGGGGTGGGCGGCACTTGAGATGGTGGGGGCAGCCTTTACGATTGTGGACGATACGGATATGCATGCCTACTATATAAAACAACCAGATCTCGATACAAAGCTATTCATTAGTATAACGATTCTTTAAAAGCTTTACGCATAGCCATTTCTATGCCATGATGCCTTCCTGGGCTTATCAACGGTCTGGGAGGACGGCAATGGCAAGAAAAACAGGACGACCGCCGCTGGTGATTTCGACGGACGAACGCGAGAAGCTGGAGCGCTTGCGGGACTCGCGCAAAGCCCCCAAGCGGGAGAGCGAGCGCGCGGCTATTCTGCTGAGGTACGCTGCCGGTGAAGGCCCCACGGAGATTCAACAGGGCTTGGGAATCAGTCGTCCCACGATTTACAAATGCATCGGCAAGGCGCTGGCGGCTGGGGCGCAGTCGGGACTGAAGGATCGGTATCACCGCCCCAAGGGGCCCGTGATCACGCAAGAGGCCAAAGCATGGGTGTTGAATCTCGCGTGCACCCGGCCCAAAGAGCACGGATTGGCTGCGGAGTTGTGGACGCTTTCCGCGCTGGCTCGCTACACCCGCGAGCACGCCCCTGCCCAGGGGCATGGGAGCCTTGCCCGTGCCGGCAAGGCGACCATCTGGCGGATTCTGAATGCCGGGGAGATCAAGCCGCAGAAGGTGCAGTACTACCTCGAGCGGCGCGATGCGCAGTTTGAGCAGAAGATGCGCGAGGTGTTGATGGTCTATCAGGAAGTCAGCCTGCAAAATGCCGCGCGTGCCAGCGGCGAGGACGCCGGTTCGGTCATCACCGTGAGCGTGGACGAGAAGCCAGGCGTTCAGGCCATTGCGAATACCGCCCCTGATCTGCCGCCGGTACCCGGGAAGTACCGCACGTGGAGCCGGGATCAGGCGTACAAGCGCCATGGCACCTTGTCCATTCTCGCTGCCGTGGACTTGCACAATGGCGAAGTCATCGCGCAAGTTCACCCGCGACACCGCAGTCGAGAGTTCATTCTGCTGCTTAAGGAGCTCGATGCGCACTACCCGAAGGAGTGCACCATCCGCGTGATCCTGGACAATCATTCGGCGCATATTTCCAAGGAGACCATGGCCTACCTCGCTTCGCAGCCCAACCGATTCATCTATGTCCACACCCCGAAGCACGGTTCCTGGCTAAACCTGATCGAAACCGTATTCGGAAAAATGGCTCGCACCTTCCTCAAGAGCATACGGGTTCAGTCTCGCGAGGAACTCAAGCAACGTATCTTGCAAGGCGTCCGGGAGATGAACGCCGCCCCAGTAGTCTTCCGGTGGAAGACGTTCGATCCGGCGTTGGTCTAATAGTAAGCATTTTAATGAATCGTTATATTAGTCGTGTGCATGCCTGCCATCCGGCAGACCCGAATACCATCCGAGACCTTGATTGATCACATCTTTTTGTGCAATTCAGGGGGGGTTGGGGAGGGGTCAGTTTAGATTTTTGATGAGGCAATTCGAAGAATTGACAGGAGTAGGATATTTTGTTTATAATTATAATAGTAGGTGTTTTTCCCCCAATTTATTTCATTCAAGCTGCCATCCGCAGAATTCGCCTTATCGTGTTTGCGTAAAGGTTGATTCTCGAAAGGGTAGCTGATCCCTAGCTGACGGATGGAACGGTCTTGACGCTTGCTCTTGCCTACCTTGCGATCGCCTCAGCTTTGCTGTCGGCACTGGTCGCGCTGGCGACTGATCGCTACCCCGTCGTACTCAGGACCACTTCTTTCGTGTTGCTTGGCGCAGCCGGCATCAGCGCGGTGGCTGCGGGCGTTTTGGATATGCTTTCCGGCAAGATCTATGCCGCGCAACTGGGCCTGGGTTTGCCTTGGCTCGCCTGGCATCTGCGTCTCGATCCCTTGTCGGGCTTTTTCATGGCCGTGACCGGGATCGTGGTCTTGGCCGTGGCTTTTTACGGGCCCGCATACGTGCGCCAGTATCAGCATGGTCCGCAGCCCCTTTCGGTCCTGGGGTTCTTTACCGGTCTGTTTGTGACCGGCATGCTGCTCGTACTCATGGCAGACGATGCATTCCTGTTTCTGGTTGCCTGGGAACTGATGTCGCTCTCGAGCTATTTTCTGGTCACTTACCAGCATCAGCACGCGTCTAACCGGAGGGCCGGGTATCTCTATCTTCTGATGGCCGAAATCAGTGCGCTGCTCATTCTGTTGGCTTTCGGTATTCTCGCCCAGTCCAGTCACAGTTTTGCCTTCCAGGCCATGCGCCATGCCCATCGTCCCCCCCTTCTGGGCCACAACGGCTTTTGTGCTGGCGTTTCTCGGTTTTGGATTGAAGGCGGGTCTGATTCCATTTCATGCATGGCTACCGGAAGCCCATCCCGTTGCACCCTCGCATATCTCCGCGCTCATGAGCGGCCTCATGCTCAAGATCGCCGTGTACGGGCTGATTCGTTTTGCGTACGGCTTGCTCGGTCAGATCCGCTGGGAATGGGGGTTCGTACTGCTGCTCATGGGAACGGTCTCGGCCCTTTGGGGGGTGCTCTACGCTCTCATGCAGCACGACCTCAAGCGACTGCTGGCCTACCACTCGGTCGAGAACATCGGGATCATTTTTATGGGGCTCGGTCTTTCCATGATCTTCATAGGTACCGGTCACCCGGTGCTCGGCGTACTGGGCCTGATCGCCGCACTCTACCACACCCTCAATCATGCGCTCTTCAAGAGCCTGCTGTTTCTTGGATCAGGCGCCATTCTCATGCGTACCCACGAAGGCGATCTCGAGCACATGGGCGGATTGATCAGGCGCATGCCGCAGACCGCTTTTCTCTTCCTGATCGGCTGCCTCAGCATTTCTGCCCTGCCCCCGTTCAACGGTTTTGTCTCCGAGTGGCTGACCTTCCAGTCGGCATTGCAGGTCTCCGTCCTGTCCAACGCCGTGCTGCGTGCCATCATCCCGGTGACAGCGGCACTGCTGGCATTGACCGGTGCGCTGGCTGCCACCTGTTTCGTCAAAGTCTACGGTGTCGCCTTTCTGGGCCGCGCACGCACCCGTCATATCCGTCACGCTCGCGAAGTGCACTGGAGCATGCGCCTGGCCATGGGAATGCTGGCCTTCCTGTGCCTCCTGTTTGGAGTCCTGCCGACTGTGACCATACGCGTATTGGGGTCGGTCACAAAGCTTTTGCTGCATCGGGGACTGCCAAGTGCCTCGATTCACGGCTGGCTGTGGCTCACACCAGTCTCGGCCGGGGTGGCCTCCTACTCCGCGCCGTTGGTTGTGAGCGGGCTGCTGGTGGCGCTTGGCATCGGCTATGTTCTGCTTCATCCCCGCATGAGGAACGGTGCGATCCGGCGTGTCTCAGCCTGGGACTGCGGATTTGGCGCGCTCAGTACGCGCATGCAGTACACGGCAACCGCTTTTTCGATGCCCATCCGCCGGATTTTCAATCCAGTCTGGCTGGTCGACGAATCCACCACGGTTCACATGGATCCGCGGGAGCCGCTCCGGGTCGCTTCGGTCGAGTACCAGTTGCATATCGGTGACCGTTTCTGGCCGCTGCTCTATGAACCGGTCAGTCGCTGGGTGTTGTTCGCTGCACGCTACGTCAGCCGGATCCAGACCGGTCGCGTGCGAACGTATCTGGTGTACTCCTTTGTCACCCTGCTGGTTCTGTTGTGGCTCATCCGCTGATTGCCTGGGCTTTGGCGCTCTTGCAGACGCTGTTATTTATTGTGAGCGCACCACTTCTGGCGGGTTGGATCAAATGTGTGCGCTGTGCACTCCAGAACCGCGCTTCATCATCCGTGTGGCAGCCCTACCGTGATCTCGGAAAGTTGTTCCGCAAGAAAGTGGTCCTGGCGGAGGAAGCGTCCTGGTTGTTTCGTTCGACGCCTTACATCGTGCTGGCCACGATGGTACTGGCCGCCACCGTCATTCCCCTGGTCGCCATCCGCCTTCCGACCGACGCCATTGCGGATGTCATCGTGCTGGTTGGATTTCTTGCATTGGGTCGTTTCTTTCTGGCACTGGCGGGTCTGGATATCGGGACCTCGTTCGGCGGTATGGGGTCATCGCGCGAGATGATGGTGGCCTCCCTGGCCGAACCGGCCATGCTGATGGCCGTCTTTACCCTCTCCATGACGGCCTCGAGTACCAACCTCTCGACGGCGATGCAGTATCTGCTTCAGAGCGGGCTCGTGCTGAGACCGGCGTTCGTGTTCACGGCAGCCGGCTTGATGATGGTCGCGATTGCTGAAACCGGGCGACTGCCAGTCGATAATCCTGCGACACACCTCGAGCTGACCATGATTCACGAGGGAATGATTCTCGAATACAGCGGACGTCATCTGGCGCTCATGGAGTGGGCTTCGGAAATCAAGCTCATGATCTACGCGGTGCTGATTGCGGATATCTTTCTGCCCTGGGGTATTGCGACGCGGTTTGCACCGTGGGCGCTGGTGACAGGTGTCGTTGCAATTGTGGCGAAGCTTGCGCTTTTGGCGGTACTGCTCGCTGTCATCGAGAGCGGATTGGCCAAGATGCGATTGTTCCGCGTACCAGAGTTTCTGAACCTTGCGTTTCTGCTGTGTCTGCTCGGTCTTCTCAGTCATATCATTCTGGAAGTGGGCATCTGATGGTCCCGGTCGGCCTCTATACGCAGGCGATCCTGATGCTGGCCGCTCTGGTTTTGTTCACCTCGTTTGCTCTGCTCGCGCAAGCCCGCATGGCCGCATTGATCCGTCTGTTTGCCTGGCAGGGCGCACTCCTGGCCGTGACGACCGCTCTGGTTGCGCTGGTCACCCATCAGCCGCGCCTGTATCTGTCCGCCCTGCTCACACTGGGGCTCAAAGCGCTGCTCATCCCCTGGTTCCTCAACCGACTGGTCATTCGCCTGGAATTGCAGCACGAAACGGAAGATCTCCGGAGTAACTCGATGGTCTTGCTGGGCGCTGCCGCCTTGACCGTGTTCAGTTACTACGTGGTGATGCCGATTGTCGAGCTTTCCACCCTGGTCACCCGGAATGTCATCGCCGTGAGCCTGGCGATCGTCCTGCTCGGGATGCTGCTGATCATTGTGCGCAGCAAAGCCGTCACCCAGGTGGTCGGATTCATGTGCATGGAAAACGGCCTCTTTTTTGCTGCCGTGGTCTCCACCTATGGAATGCCGATGGTCGTTGAACTGGGAGTCGCTTTCGACGTGCTGGTCGCCTCCATCCTGTTCGGTGTGTTCTTCCTGCATCTCCGCGATAGCATCGATTCGCTGGACGTGGACCGGCTCAACCGGCTTCGGGAGGCGGACGAATGAATCCGCATGCAGATTCGATCTATCCTGTTCTGCTGATTCCCCTGACGGGCGCCATCGCGCTCGGCGCCATCGGCCATAGCCGCCGCGCCGGCTGGGTCAACATTGCGATCTCCGCCGCAACGTTCGTTGCATCTCTCAGGCTGGCCCTGGGGGTATGGGAACGGGGCCCACTGCTCACCACGAGCGGAATGTTCTACATCGACGCGTTCAATGTCTACCTCCTGGTACTGACTACTTTTGTCGGTCTCACGACAGCAATCTTCTCGCGCAACTACATGCTTGATGAAATGAAACAGGGGCGCGTGAGCACCAGGCGACTGCAGCTTTACCATGCCATGTACCAGGGCTTTGTGTTTACCATGCTGCTCGCGCTGGCGACCAATAATCTCGGTATTCTCTGGGTCGCCATGGAAGGCGCCACACTGGCTACCGTTCTTCTGGTCAGCCTCTACCGTACACCGGAGTCGATTGAGGCTGCCTGGAAATATTTCATACTGTGTGGTGTGGGGATTGCCCAGGCGTTGTTTGGTACGGTCCTGCTGTTCTTTGCCGCTGAGCGGGTCATTCCCAATCGGCATCGGGCGCTTCTCTGGAGTGTCCTCTACGCGCATGCGGCCCACCTCGATCCTGCTGTCATGGGTCTGGCGTTCGTTTTTCTGCTTGTGGGTTATGGCACCAAAGTCGGGCTGGTTCCGCTACACAACTGGCTACCGGATGCCCATTCGGAAGGTCCGACACCCATATCGGCCGTTCTCTCGGGCTTGCTGCTCAATGTCGCGCTCTACGCCCTGGTCCGCATCAAGATGCTTGCTGATCCGACTCTCGGGGCGCTTCCAGGTGAGCTCATGATGGGATTTGGGATGCTGTCGTTTATCGTGGCTGTGCTGTTTCTGCATCGACAGCGCGATATCAAGCGACTGTATAGTTATTCCTCGATTGAGCACATGGGGCTCATGACATTCGGATTCGGGATCGGAGGGGCGCTCGCAACTTTTGCAGCGCTCCTCCACATGACCGTCCACTCGCTCACCAAGTCATCCATTTTCGTTACTGCCGGACATGCCGCGTACATCGCAGGCACCCAGAGCATCGACCGGATCCGGGGACTGATTCGCAGCCAACCGGCCGTCGGGTGGGGCCTCCTGATTGGAACGGCAGCCATCGCCGGGTTTCCTCCTTTCGGTATTTTCACCAGTGAGTTTCTGCTGCTTGTGGCCACCCTGCGAAGCTGGCCTTGGCTCACCGCACCCCTGCTGATCGGGCTGGTCGTTGCCCTGGCGGGACTGTTCCGGCAGGTGCAGCCCATGGTGTACGGAGAAGCCCTGCCGGATCAGAGACACGCCCGGACCAGCATGCTGCCGGTTGCGGTGCACTTGGCACTGGTCTTGTGGATGGGTCTTGCGATTCCCGCCTTTCTGGCGCAATGGTTCAATCACGCCACTTTTCTGATTTCCGGGAGATCGCTGCCGTGATGTGCGGGTGCGCATCCGTGGCGGCCCCGTGGAGAAAGTTCCCGGTGCGGTCGGTCGGGTCAGGTGCCTGAATCCTCCGTCTGGACAGTCGATTTCGCGGCCCGATTCCAGGAGCCTGCGGTTGCCGTTCGTGCGAGCGGCCATCCGGTGCGAGTGTCCCAATGCCAGCTGTCGGTTGCGCCAGAAGAATGGGGGCGTGTCGCTGAAGAAGCGGCTCGTGCGGGTCTGCGCTGGGGGGGGCTTTGGGCTGAGGATCGGGATGAACGGATCGAACTGGCCGTCGTCCTGGAAAAGTGCGGCATCTATCTCCTGGTCCGGACCCGAATGACGGATGCCTCTCCATCTGTGATGTCACATACGCCGCACTATCCCGCAGCCGACCGGTCCGAGCGTCGATTGGCAGATCTTTTTGGGATCGCGTTTAGGGGTCAGGCTGATTCTCGCCGCTGGATCCGGCATCAGGCCTGGTCCGCAAAAGAGTTTCCACTGCGCAAGACCTACTCCTCGGCGGGACACGACGCAGGCCTGGTCCGGCCGGATTCGGGATATCCTTTTCTCGAGGCACAAGGTACAGGCGTATGCGAAATTCCAGTCGGACCGATCCATGCCGGTATCATCGAACCCGGGCATTTTCGGCTTCAGGCGGTGGGCGAGTCGATCTTGAATCTCGAAGTGAGGCTCGGATACGTGCACAAGGGTATTGAGAAGATTGCCGAAGGTCGCGATCCGGATGGACTGGCTCGTCTTGCAGGACGTGTATCAGGAGATGCAACCGTGGCCCATACCTGGGCAGCCTGCATGGCGATGGAGCATGCGGCAGGCATGGAACTACCCGTACGAGCGCTGGCCTTGCGCGCGATCCTGGCGGAACGGGAACGGATCAGCAATCACCTGGGCGACATCGGCGCGATCTGCGGCGATGTCGGTTTCACTTTCGGACAGTATCAATTCGGGCGGCTGCGGGAACGCTGCCTGAGACTTCATGCGGAACTGTTCGGGCACCGGTTGATGATGGATACGATCGTTCCGGGTGGGGTCTCTCCTGATTTGCCGGCGGACGGTGCACACCGCCTGCTGGAAGACGGCATCGGGCTCAGGCAGGAGCTTGAGGAGCTCAATACCATTCTGGGCGAGAATTCCTCACTCCAGGATCGATGGTGCACGACTGGTATACTCACGACCGAAGCGGCACGGACGCTCGGCGTGCTGGGGTATGTTGCTCGCGCGAGTGGGATTGATTTTGACCTCCGCCGGGATGCGCCTTATGCACCCTACGATACCCTCGAGGTGCATGTGCCGATTGCGACCGCGGGCGATGTGGCGGCACGGGTCCGGGTGCGCCAGGAAGAGATCAATGTGGCCTTGGGCCTCATTGATGAACTGGTTAGCGTGCTGCCAGGAGGCCCCTGCCGAGTGCCGTGGTCGGTGCCCGCATCGGATGCAGAGGGATTGGGGTGTGTGGAAGGCTGGCGCGGCGAACATCTGGCTTATGTGCGGTTCGGGCCGGACAACACTATCGCCCGTTACTATCCCCGGGATCCGAGCGTGCTCAACTGGCTGGCACTGGAAAGGCTGATCATCGGTAACATCGTGCCGGATTTTCCGGTATGCAATAAATCCCTGAATGGGTCGTACTCCGGACATGATCTCTGAATCCCAGCGATCCGGCCATGGAAAGCCAAACGGTCCGGATGCTCCGGATTCCTCGCGAGATCGGCAAGCATGTTCCGTCTATTGAACAAAATCCACCGTGTGGGCAGGATGAGCGAACCGCCCGTGCAAGAACCCGGGGAACTGGACTTTAAGGCCGTGGGGTCGCGTCTCAAGGAAGCCGTGGGGCAGCGGTACCGGGGCAGTCTCGCGATCCGAGAGGTGGATGCAGGTTCCTGTAATGGCTGTGAACTCGAGATTCACGCGCTCAACAATGTCTATTACAACATCGAACGATATGGTATCCATTTCGTCGCTTCGCCACGTCATGCCGATCTGCTCCTGGTCACGGGCCCCGTCTCGCGCCACATGGAAGCGGCGCTCTCGAGCGCCTATGCGGCCATGCCTGAACCGAGACTGGTGCTTGTGATCGGCAACTGCGGCGCTGACGGAGGCGAGTTCGGCGTATCCTACGCAAGCTCTGGTGCGGTCCAGAAGGTCATCCCGGTAGACGGCATCATCCGCGGTTGCCCGCCCACGCCACTCGCCCTGATGCGGGGCATCCTCTCCATCATTGATCGGAAAACACCTGACTGAATCAGTGGTTTCGGTGCGGTGCGGGTTCGAAGCGGTTGCAACGGCACGTATCGACCTGTCGGTATTTTTGCAAATTCACGCCATTCCACGTAAGGTAGGGGCGAAACGCAGAGCGGGCCAGACAGTCGCTCCGTCTTCAGGCGGAGAGGAAAGTCCGGGCTCCACGGATCAGGGCGCCAGGTAACGCCTGGGGGGCGCGAGCCTACGGAAAGTGCCACAGAAAAGATACCGCCGAAACGCCGCAAGGCGTTGGCAAGGGTGAAATGGTGCGGTAAGAGCGCACCGCGCTGCCGGTAACGGCAGTGGCAGGGTAAACCCCGCCCGGAGCAAGACCGAATAGGGGGGCAGGTCGCCTCAAAAACGACACGTGTGATCCGCACGGCTCCCGGGTTGGTCGCTTGAGTGCAACGGCGACGTTGCATCGAGATGCATGGCTGTCCGCGACAGAACCCGGCTTATCGGCCGGCTCTGCGTTTCCTCATGAGTCTGCCGCGGCGCTCCCGCAGGGGGTGATCCATCTTTATTCCTGGTGGTGTTAAGGGTGTGCGCAGCGGATCTGCGTATCGAAAGCGAGATGGATATTCGCCTCGTGCCGGACCAACGGCATCGACTGGGCTGGTTTGGGCCGGATCGATGCGGTCATGGGCAGAAGCGGGCGGAAGGTCTCGGTGCGTGGTGTGCGCAGGATCTCAATGTGAAGAATATCCGATCGGGCATAGCCGAGCGCCTGACAGGCCTTTTGTGCGATTGTTTTGATCCGTTCAAAGCCCGTGACGATGAGATGCTCTCGGGCCCGGTTGACGCCGAGCGGCTGGTAGACGATTGTAGGATCGATGAGCCTGGTTTCCAGCTGGCCGATGAGCTGACTCATGAGAGTGAGATTCCGTGTGCGGAGAGTGATGGTCCCGGTGGCGAGCCATTGCTGGATCTGACCGTTGACCCATGAAATCGGAGTGGTTCCAAGGCGGCTTACGAAGAACCGGAGCTTGCTTTGCATGGGCTTGAGTTGCGTGACGGCCCAGCGCAGGGTCCGGTTCATCTCGATCTGGGCACGGGAGGGAGTGGGCGCGCGACTTTGCGCCGTGAGGGTCGCTTTGAGTTCGGTCGGGACATGTGTTTTCAGGCTCAAGTCGAAGCTGATGGTCGGCCCGGTGAGCGTTGTGGCCCCGGCGGCTCCGGCAAACGCCAGGATTGCGAGGAGTCCCACAGTACTTGCCAGTTGCCGGACGGTGGGGCGGATCGATCGGGATGGGCTGGAAATCACGCGCCTCTCCATTGGGTCTCCCAACTCGCGAGTCTAATCCGGATTCCGGGATATCTCAAGCGCCGAAAAAGGTTCCCAAGCGCAAGCCGCAGTGGGGAATCCGGTCATCCTGGGTTTGCGCCATTCACGAAGAAACGCTCAGGTTGTGTTCGGATGGGGCTTTTAGCAGTTGGTGTGTGCTTTTTGTAACTATATAATATTATTAGAAAAATAAAAAAACCGACTGGAGTCTCCAAAGCTTTCCGGCCGAAACCTGAACAGAAGTTTGCAGTTGTGGTAAAAAGTGGTAAAAACTGGGATAGCAAGCACAACGGGAGCCGATTTTGTACCGTGGCGTCAATCAGGTGGCATTGGATGGGAAGGGCCGTCTCGCGGTCCCGACCCGCTACCGCCGTGCCCTGTCCGAAACGTGTCAGGGTGCGCTGGTTTTCACGGTCGATCGGGATGAGTGCCTGCTGCTCTATCCCCTGCCGGAATGGGAACAGGTGGAAGGGCAACTTTCGGCCCTGCCCAATCTGGACCGTCAGACCCGCCGCCTGCAGCGGCTTCTGCTCGGCCATGCGACTGAAGTCGTCATGGATTCGCACGGGCGCATCCTCGTGCCACCGCCACTCCGGGCATTCGCGAGACTCGATCATCGAACGGTCTTGATCGGACAGGGCAACAAGTTCGAGCTCTGGGACGAGTCGCGCTGGACCGAGAACCGGAGCGTCTGGCTTGCGGAAGGCATGCCAGCGGGCACGGACCTGCCCACCGAACTCGCCAACCTGCGGTTATGAGGTCCGCCATCCGTGGAGACCACCCACGCTCCCGTCCTGGTCGAGGAGGTGGTGGAATCCCTCGTGGGGGATCCCGCCGGCATCTACGTGGATGCGACCTATGGACGCGGCGGGCATGCCCGGGCCCTGCTCGCCGTGCTCGATCCATCCGCACGCCTTTTAGTCTGCGACCGCGATCCCGAAGCCTCGGAACACGCCCGGCGCCACTTCGCGGGCGATTCCCGGGTCAAGGTGCTGCAGGGGCGTTTTTCGAATCTCAGCCACTGGCTCGAGGCTGAAGGGGTCATGGGCCAGATCCAGGGCATTCTTTTCGACCTCGGGGTCTCCTCACCACAGCTCGCGGATCCTAGGCGTGGATTTTCATTCCAGACCGAGAGTCCACTCGACATGCGCATGAGCCAAGATGCAGGAAGAAGTGCCGCCGACTGGCTGTCACGCGTGAGCCGACCGGAGCTCGAGCGCGTCATCCGGGAGTGGGGCGAGGAGCGTTATGCT
>AUZY01000822.1_pt1 | contig 18927 bp, 17 predicted proteins | sample 49821 | NCBI WGS metagenome assembly AUZY01 (sample SAMN02954279, study PRJNA193664) | mine drainage metagenome | biome: terrestrial; feature: abandoned Hg mine; material: sediment; isolation source: lowermost (B1B) sediment-attached strata from acid streamer/mats thriving at... | place: Spain ...
TACGCCGGGACTTCGCGCGCGTGCTGTGCCGATAGGGAACGGCTACGGGTTTACTGAATGCGTACCTTCGGAATCCTTCACGCCTGCCCCATCCGTGTTCTTTCAACCGAGATCCAGGGAGAACCTTCATGAGACATCACCGCGCGCTGGTTTGGGGGGGAGCCCTGTCTCTCCTGCCTCTCCTGTCTGCCTGCAGCCTCTATCCCGCACAGTCCCCCGCCCCACGCCCGTTCGACTTCGGCCCCCCCCATGCCCCCACCTACCACGGCCCGGCCCTGCCGCCCCTCTCGTTCGCTGGCTTCGAAGCTTCGGCTGGCGTTCGGGGCCAGGGGATCCATTACCGCCTGCTCTACCGCCATCCGCATGAACTCAGGCGATATCCCGGTGCCATCTGGCTGGCTCCCCCACCCGGCTCATGGAAGCGCGGCTGAAAAGCCGGCTCGATGCCCTGAGCCGGCCCGGGAGGACCCGCTACACCCTCGTCCTCGCACTGACCGCCTGGGAAGAGGATTTCACCTCCCCCACGACGGGCGTGGATCGGGTTTCGGTCGACGCCACGCTCACGCGTCCCCTGGACCAGGACTGGCAAGTCCACCACGTTTTTGCATTTTCACGTGAAGCGTCGCCCGGTGTCACCGGCGCCGTGGCCGGGTTCGCGTCACTCGATCACAGGCTGGATCGGGCACTCACGGCCTGGATTGCGCGCGAGGCCACCATCAGCCGCATGGATCGGAGCCGGCCAGACACCAGGGTCAACACTCGATCACGTTGACCGCGAGCCCGCCTTGCGACGTTTCCTTGTACTTGTTCTGCATATCGAGCCCGGTCTCGCGCATGGTCGCAATCACCTGGTCGAGAGACACCCGATGCTCACCGTTGCCCCCGAGCGCGAGTCTTTGAGCGTTGATGGCCTTGATGGCTCCGATCGCGTTGCGCTCGATGCAGGGAATCTGTACGAGCCCTCCCACCGGATCGCAGGTGAGCCCGAGATTGTGCTCCATCCCGATCTCGGCTGCATTCTCGATCTGGGCCGCACTTCCGCCCAGAGCAGAAGCCAGTCCTGCAGCGGCCATGGAACAGGCCACCCCCACCTCGCCCTGGCAACCCATTTCGGCCCCTGAGATCGAGGCATTGAGCTTGTAGAGAATCCCGATCCCGCCGGCCGTGAGCAGGAACCGCCGGATCCCTGCATCGTCCGCTCCCTTCACGTGGAAGCGGTAGTAATGCAGGACCGCCGGCACGATACCGGCTGCTCCATTCGTCGGTGCAGTGACGACGCGCCCCCCTGCGGCATTCTCCTCGTTCACGGCCAACGCATACGCATTGACCCAGTCCATGACGTCAAAATCCTCCCGTTCACTGGCACTCTTGAGTCTCCGGCACATCGCAGGTGCCCGCCGGACGACTTTGAGTCCGCCAGGAAGAATGCCGTCGGCATGCAGTCCGCGGGTGACGCAAGCCTGGAACGCACTCCAGAGCCGGTCGAGTTCCGTCTCCACCTGAGGCAGACTCCGGATCGAACATTCATTCGCGAGGATGAGATCAGGAATCGAACGCTTCTCGCGAGCCACAAGCGCCAGAAGCTCCGCGGCCGAGCGGTAAGGGTAGGGCGCATCAGGCAAAAGACCGCCTCCACCGGGATCCGGGGCGTCGGCTCTCAGGATGAATCCGCCACCGATCGAGTAAAACTCCTCGGCGAAGCGCCGGTTCGATGCGGTGATGGCAGTAAATCGCATGCCGTTACTGTGACGGGGCAGAAGGGCCTCGGGGTGGAAAAGGAGTTCCATCGGTTCATCGAAGGCAATCTCCTTCTCCCCGAGGAGGCGGATGGTTTTGGACGACCGGATCCGCTCGAGTCGCGAAGCGATCGCATCCGGATCGATGACACCCGGATCCTCTCCTTCAAGCCCGAGCAGAATTGCCCGGTCGGTACCATGACCGCGTCCGGTGAGCGCAAGGGAACCATAAAGCTCGCAATAGATCTGCCGCACGTCGTTCCATTCGGGACGTTCACGCAAATCCAGGAGAAATGCCCGCGCTGCGCGCATCGGCCCCACCGTGTGCGAACTGGAGGGTCCGATCCCGACCTTGAAAAGCTCGAAGATGCTGTACATGGCTCTAGTCTAGCCCATTGCCGGGTCGGGAGATACGCGGAATCAGGACGTTTTGGAAGCGGGTTTCTCGGAAAGGTTGAGCAGCGTCGCATTCCCCCCGACCGCAGCGGTATTGATGGTGAGCACCCGTTCGACCGCGAAGCGGTTGAGGTAGTGCGGGCCGCCCGCCTTGGGTCCGGTTCCGGACAGGCCCTGCCCTCCAAACGGCTGCACGCCGATCACCGCGCCGACCATGTTGCGGTTGACATAGGTATTGCCGCACCGGGTCGCGCGGAACAGTTCCTGCACCCCCCGGTCGATGCGTGAATGGATGCCGAAGGTGAGCCCATAGCCCGTGTCATTGATGTCCTGGATCAGCTGATGCATCCGGTTCGAGGGAAACCGCACGATGTGGAGGATCGGGCCGAACACCTCTCCCGGCAGATCCCGGACCGCATCCATCTCGATGATACACGGCGCGAAGAAGGTTCCCGGAACACACGCCGCCGGAAGCGGCATCTCGTAGAGGAGCCGGCCCACCTCCTGGATGGATTCCCGGTGGTGTGCAAGACGCGAGCGGGCCTCCTCGTCGATCACGGGTCCGATATCGGTCGAAATCCAGCCGGGATCGCCGAGTGTGAGGGTGGCCAGTTGACCCGCCAGCATGGTCAGGACCCGTTCCGCAATCTCCTCCTGGAGACAGAGGATGCGCAGCGCCGAGCAGCGCTGGCCGGCCGACAGGAACGCCGACTGGACCACATCCGTCACGACCTGCTCGGGAAGCGCGGTGCTGTCCACGATCATCGCATTGACCCCGCCGGTCTCGGCGATCAGGACCGGCAGCGCGCCCCTACGGCTGGAGAGCGCTTTCTGGATCATCCAGGCCGTTTCTGTGGAGCCGGTAAATGCGACCCCCGCAAGTCCCGGGTGAGCCGTCAGCACCTGGCCGATCGACTGTCCGTCACCCGGCAGGAATCCCAGCACGTCACCTGGTACTCCGGACTCATAGAGGATCCGGACGGCTTCGGAGGCGACCAGGGGTGTCTGCTCGGCCGGTTTTGCAATGACCGCGTTACCAGCCGCCAGGGCGCCGCCGATCTGGGCGGTGAAAATGGCGAGCGGGAAGTTCCAGGGGCTGATACAGGCAAACACCCCTCTCCCCTCGAGCCAGAGTTCATTGCGCTCGCCAACCGGGCCGGGAAGGAGGGTGGGCCCTTCAAAATCCGCACGTGCCCGGGATGCATAGTAGCGGAGGGCATCGGCTGCCTCACGAACTTCTCCCAGGGCGTCCGGTACCGTCTTGCCCGCTTCCCGGATCACGCGGGCGGCCAGGACCCCCCGCTCGGCCTCGAGCCGGTCGGCGGCGCGCTCCAGGATTTCGGCACGGGCACCTCCCCGGAGGCGGTTCCAGGCGGGCTGCGCTAAACGGGCACGCGTCACGGCTTGATCGACCAGCCCGGATTCGGCTTCGTGGACGATCCCGACCGCTTCACGCCGGTCCGCCGGATTGAAAAGGATCCGTTTCCGTCCCGGCTGTGGCGCGCCCCCGATCAGGGGTTGCGCCACAGGCAGGGCCTGTGCGCAGGCCTTGACCATTTCCTCCTGGAGCAGACGCCACTCGCGTCGGCTCGCCCGGTTGAGTCCACGCGAGTTCAGGCGTTCAGGCAGGTAAAGGTCGCGCGGCAGCGCAATGCCCGGGTGGGGTGTGCCTCCACTCGCGAGCACCTGTTCCATGGGGTCGGCCACGATTTCCTCGGCTGGAACCCGGGGATCGGCGATCCGGTGGACAAAGGACGTATTGGCGCCGTTTTCGAGGAGCCGCCTGACGAGATAGGGCAACAGTTCGCGGTACGCGCCACACGGAGCGTAGATCCGGCACGGCTGCCTGAAATCCGGATCCTCACGGGCTGCCTGATAGAGACTCTCGCCCATGCCGAAAAGGCGTTGACACTCGAACGCCTGCCGGCCGCCGGAGAGTTCGATCAGCATCGCCAGCGTGAGCGCGTTGTGGGTGGCGAACTGGGGATAGAGCAGGTCCTGGGCAAAAAGCCGGCGGGCCGCAGCCAGATAGGAAAGATCCGTGAAAGCCTTGCGGGTGAGGACCGGATACCCGGCGAGGCCCTCCTGCTGGGCCCATTTGATCTCACTGTCCCAGTAAGCGCCTTTGACGAGCCGGACCGGGATCCGCTTGCCTTCCCGGCGGGCAAGATCCGCGAGCCCTTCGACGATGCGGCCGACGCGTTTGCCGTAGGCCTGGATGGCCAGTCCCAGGACCGGGTAATCGCGAAGTGAACGGGCGCGGTAGACGTTTGCAAACACGGCCAGCCCGAGTTCAAGCCGATGGGCTTCCTCAGCATCGATTGTGATCCCGATTCCGGCATCTCTCGCACGCTCGGCGAGACGGGTCACCCGATCGCCGAGATCCGGCAGGACCCGATCCGACTGGGCAAACTCAAAACGCGGATGGAGCGCGGACAGCTTGATGCTCACCGTATCGGTATCGATGCCCACGGCCGTCTTGCGCTGACGTCCAACGGCATCGATCGCCTGTGCGTACGCGTCCCAGTAGCGGTCCGCATCGTCCAGAGTCAGCGCCGCCTCGCCCAGCATGTCGAATGAAAAACGGTGGTGCCCCCCGTCACGGAGCGGAGCCGCTTTCGCGAGCGCTGCATCGATCGTGGTGCCCATGACAAACTGGTTCCCCATCATTTTCATGGCACGCAGGAGGGCCGAGCGAACGACCGGCTCGCCCGCGCGAGCAACCCAGGTCCGGAGCGTGTTCCAGGCCCCGGTGTCCGAGCGATCCTCGAAGCGGACCAGGGCTCCCGTGAGCAGCAATCCCCAGCTCGCCGCGTTGACGAGCCATGAACCGTTTGCCCCCACATGCTGGCTCCAGCTCGCGCCGCCGATCTTGTCCTGGATCAGGCGATCCACCGTGGCCACATCGGGAATCCGGATCAGGGCCTCGGCCAGGCACATGAGCACGACTCCCTCTTCGGTCGACAGATCGTACTCGGTGAGCAGGTCCTCGATGCCGATCCGGAAGTGGCTCTTGCGTGCCCGGACGGTCTCAACCCAGCGCAGGGCCCGGATCCGTGCGCGTTCCCGCAAAGCGGGATCCAGCGCGGACGCATCCAGGAGTCCCGCAACCAGCGTCTTCTCATCCGCGAGAAAATCGTCTTCGAGATCCTCCCAGCCGCTGAAAAAGGGCCGGGTGGAATCCTCGATGAAGCCGCGTGCGTCAGGGGTTGGCGGAGCCGTCGGGTCGTGGTCGGTGTTCATGTGAGCAACCGAGGCTCAGAGCCGCTCGATCAGGGCATCGGCAAAAGCGCCGGTGGACACTTCCCGGGCCCCGGTCATGAGACGGGCGAAGTCATAGGTCACGATCCGGTCAGCCAGCGTCTTCTCGTAGGCCGCATGGATCTTTTCCGCCGCTTCCTGCCAGCCCAGGTATTCGAGCAAAAGCACACCGGAAAAAAGCAGGGAACCCGGATTGACGATATTTTTGCCCGCGTGTTTGGGCGCAGTCCCGTGTGTGGCTTCAAAGACGGCCACGCCATCTCCGATGTTGGCACCCGGGGCGATTCCCATGCCGCCCACTTCGGCTGCAATCGCATCCGAGAGGTAGTCACCGTTCAGGTTCGGCGTCGCAATCACGTCGAATTCATCCGGGCGAAGCAGCATCATCTGGAACATGATATCGGCGATCCGGTCCTTGATGACGATCTTTCCTGGAGGCGCTTTTCCGCCCGGCAGCTTTGCGGCCGATTCTTCTGACACCGTCACGGCACCGAACTCCCGTTGTGCCAGTTCGTACCCCCAGGCCCGAAACGCGCCCTCGGTATACTTCATGATGTTGCCTTTGTGCACGAGAGTCACGCTTCGGCGCTGGTGTGCAATCGCATATTCGATCGCTTTGCGTACCAGCCGCTCGGTGCCAAAACGGGAAATGGGTTTGACCCCGAGACCCGCGCCTTCAAAAAACTGGGCCTTGAGTTCCGTCCGGAGGAAACGCGCCAGCTTCTCGTTCTCGGGCGAACCCGCGGCGTATTCGATCCCCGCATAGACGTCCTCGGTGTTCTCCCGGAACAGGACGACATCGATCTTCCCGGGCTCGCGTAACGGAGAGGGCACCCCCCGGTAATAGCGGACCGGGCGAAGGCAGGCATAGAGATCCAGTGCCTGGCGCAGACTCACGTTGAGTGAACGGAACCCTCCACCCACCGGTGTCGTGAGCGGCCCTTTGATCGACACCCACAGTTCCTTCATCCACTTCAGGGTTTCATCCGGAAAATACTGGCCATCATAGCGTGCCGCGGCCTTTTCGCCGAGAAAGAGTTCGACCCAGTGAATTTTCCGGCGATCCCCGTAAGCCTTCTGGATCGCCGCATTCCAGACTTTAAGACAGGGGGGCGTGATGTCGACTCCGATTCCATCGCCTTCGACATATCCGATCCAGGGATCGTCCGGTACGACCAGACGCCCGTTTTCATAACGAATCTTGTGTCCGCCGGCAGGCGGCTGGATCCGGTTGGTATTCATCGGTTTGACTCCACCATTGAGAAAGCTGAAACCGGCCCGGGACGGCGTTCGCCACGGTCAGCAGGACGCCCATCGCACACGCGACCCTGACGGGTGAGTGTCCCGCTGCGGCCGGGAACCCTTCCCGTACGCACCTCGCAGACCGGTATGCGGGTTGGATCCAGTCCCCGATACAGCGCACCGAGACTCACGCAGGCGATGCCAGCCTCCCGCCAGAGGGCCAGCAGGCGTTCGAGGACAGCCCGATGACGGATCCCCTCGAGTTCGGCATGGAGCGTGAACACCTGGTCACCCGTCCGTCGCCTGCTCATCTCGAACAGCACATCGGCCAGATTCCCGTCATCAAGACCATGGCGTCCGATGAGTTCATCCAGCGTGGGCAAGGTCGATGGAATCTGGAGGCAGCGCAATACGCGCCCACCGACCATCGGATAAAAAGCTCCGGATCCGCGGCAGTCGCTGGCATAACGAAGCCCGGCCGCCTCTTCGGCCCGAAAGGCATGGGCATTCATCTGCCAGCCGGCGGCTCCAGCCGTTTCCGGCGGCATCCCGAAGACCTGCCGAAACGCCTCGAACCCACGCTCGAACTCACGCCGGGTCCAGCGTTCGTCCCGCCGCACCACGAAATCCTGCCAGCGGACATGGTCATGGGCGTGCAGGCCCACCTCGAAGCCCTGCGCCTCGGTCTCGCGCAAGATCTCCCTCGCTCTCCGGCCGATCTCGGGGCCCGGCAGGAGCGTCCCGTAGAGCAGCGTGCCGAGGCCGTAGTTTTGGACGATCGAGGTCCGCCGGGCCTTGCCCAGGAAGCCCCGGCGAAACACCCGCCTGAGCGCGCGTCCCGTATGATCGGGGCCGACCGAGAACAGAAAGGTGGCTCCGGCACCGGCTTCCCGGAACAGCTGGCAGAGCGCCGGAACGCCGAGTCGCGTTCCACGCAGCGTATCCACATCGACCTTGAGTGCGACACGCATGGCAGGACGGTCAGTCGCCCTCGCTGACCAGCTGGCCGGCCTGGCTCACATCCCCGCGATACGCCTCGAAAATCCGGCGGAGCGCGGTTTCCAGATCGATCACGGGTTTCCAGCCGAGCTCGCGGCGGGCATGCTCGATCGAAGGCACGCGGTTGTCGATGTCCTGGTATCCCTCTCCGTAATAATCGGCTGCGTGGACATCGACCAGTTTCACGCGGGCCGCTGATGGGGCATATTCCGGATAGTCTCGCGCGAGCTTCAACATGAGCTCCGCAAGCTCCCGGACCGAGTATTGATTGTCCGGATTCCCGATGTTGTAGATGCGCCGGCTGGCCGCACCGTTCGGATTGTGGATGATCCGCATGAGCGCCTCGATCCCGTCGTCGATATAGGTATAGGAACGGCGCCGCGTTCCGCCATCGACCAGCCGGATGTTCTCGCCGCGCACGATATGGCCCAGAAACTGGGTCACCACACGGGAGCTGCCCTCCTTGGCCGCATGGATGCTGTCGAGACCGGGACCGATCCAGTTGAAGGGGCGGATGAGGGTGAAATCGAGCTGTTCCTCGACTCCATAGGCCCAGATGACCCGGTCGAGCAGCTGTTTCGAACTGCTGTAGATCCAGCGCTGTTTCGGAATGGGACCCAGAACCAGCGTCGATTCGTAAGGATCGAAGGCCGGATCCGGGCACATGCCGTAGACTTCAGACGTGGACGGGAAGATGATCCGCTTCCGGTATCGCACGCACTGGCGGATGATCGGAAGATTGGCCTCAAAGTCCAGACCGAACACCTTGAGTGGTTCGCGGACATAGGTTGCAGGAGTGGCGATGGCGACGAGCGGCAGCACCACATCGCATTTCTTGACGTGGTATTCCACCCACTCCCGGTTGATCGTGATGTCGCCTTCGAAGAAATGGAACCGGGGGTGGGGCAGCACGCCAGCGATCCGTTCCGAAAACATGTCCATCCCGAAGACCTCCCAGTCCGTCTCGTCAAGGATCCGCTGACTCAGGTGATGGCCGATGAAGCCATTCACCCCGAGAATCAGTATTTTTTTCACGGGAATACTCCGAGCACAAGCGGCAGGGGGGGGCCGGATGCGGCATCTGGCCCGGACCAGCGGTATTTTAACACCTGGATTCTCCGTCCGTCCCCGCAGTCTGCGAACAGACGGCCCCGCTCGGCGTACAGGGAAGGTTCCCTCTGCCGGGCTGGATCCGCATCAACCCGTGCACGGTCGATCCACAGGCGATGGGATCCGCAGTCGCTGAAGGCTCCCGGGAAAGGAGGCGCCACGGCCCGGATGAGGTTGTGGATCTCAGACGCCGGCCGACTCCAGTCGATCCTCCCGTCTTCCGGACGTCGCCTTCCGAAATACTGCCCCGGCAGGACCGGCAGGGGGCGTGCGCGCGCCGTTCCGGCGATGAGCTTCGGGAGACTCCGGTAGAGCACCAGCTCCGCAGCACAGGCCACTTTGCGGGCGACTTCGATCGCCTGGTCCGTGATCAGGATCGGCACCGCCATCTGATCGACGAGATCCCCCGCATCCGCGCGTTCCACCATGTAATGCAGACTGGCTCCGGTCTCCCGTTCCCCATTGAGGAGGGCCCAGTTGACCGGTGCCCGCCCGCGGTAGCGCGGCAAAAGCGATCCGTGGAGGTTGAGCGCGCCGCGACGGGCCGCCTTGAGCAGCGACACCGGAATGAGATGGCGGTAATAAAAAGAAAAGATGAAGTCCGGTTCCAGGCGTGTGAGATCGGGAAGAAGCGTCCCCAGCGCATCCGTCTCCGGATGGATGACCCGCACGCCGGCCTCTTCCGCAAACTCCAAGACGCTTCCGAACCACCGGTTCTCGCCCGGCTCATCCGGGTGGGTCACGACCAGCGGGATCTCGACCCCCTGGTCGAGCAGGACCGCAAGCCCCCGTACGCCCACCTCCTGGTAGGCAAAAACAACAGCCCGGGTCATGACCCGGATTCCGGTTTCTCGAGCACCGCCCCAACGAGATAGCGTGGCCGTTTCTGCACCTGCTGGTAGATCCGCCCGACATACTCCCCAAGCAATCCGATCCCGAACAGGAGCACGCCGATCAGAAAGAACACGATACCGAACAGGGTGAATACGCCCTCGACCTGGGGACCGAAGAAGATACGCTGGATCGCGAGATAGAGAACGAGCATCCCGGACGAGAGGGCCAGCCCGATTCCGAGCAGGGAAAAGAACTGCAGCGGAACCACCGAAAACCCGGTGACGAGGTCGAAGTTGAGCCGGATGAGCTTGTAGAGCGAGTATTTAGACTGTCCGGCGGCACGCTCGCGGTGATCGACTTCGATCTCGGTCGGTCGCGCGGCAAAGAGATAGGCCAGTGCCGGAATGAAGGTATGGATTTCCTCACACTGGTTGATCGCATCCACGATGGTGCGATCGTAGGCACGGAGCATGCAACCCTGATCGGTCATGTGTACCCGGGTGATGCGTTCGCGCACACGGTTCATGATGCGCGAAGCCGCTTTCCGCCAGAGCTGGTCGCGACGCGTGCGGCGGATGGTTCCCACATAGTCGTGACCCTGGTCCAGGGCCTCAATGAGACGCGGGATTTCCTCCGGCGGATTCTGGAGATCTGCATCCAGTGTAATGACACGGCGGCCGCGGGCATATTCAAAACCGGCAAGGATCGCTGCATGCTGGCCGAAATTCGACTGGAACAGGATGACCCGCGTCACTTCCGGGTGCGATTCGAACACCTGGCGCAGCAGGGCAGCTGACCGGTCCCGGCTTCCATCGTCGACGAACACCACCTCATACGAGCCGCCCCATCGCTCCAGAACCGGATACAGGCGTTCGAACAGGCTTGGCAGGCTGGCTTCCTCGTTGTAGACGGGGATGACAACCGAAAGATCCCGGGTTGCAGATCGCACCGGATTCATGCGGGGTTCCCCAGCGCCTGCCCGAGGGCATCGACGACCCGGTCCACATCCGCAACCCGCATGGCCGGGAACAGGGGCAGGGTCACGGTTTCCCGTCCAATCCGTTCCGCATTCGGAAACTGTCCCGGCTGCCACGAACAACGCTCCCGGTAGAGCGCGAGCGGGGGCAGGGCCGGGTAATGCATGCCCGTCCCGATCCCCAGTGCACGCATGCGGGCCTGAAATACGCTGCGATCGAACCCCAGTCTGGCAAAGGGCACCCGGACCGTAAACATGTGCCAGGCGTGTCCGGCATCACCCCGGACCGGCATCCCGAGACCCCAGGGGTTCGATTCCAGTCTCTCGAAATAGCGCTCGGCGAGCATGCGCCGGGACCGGTTGAATGCATCGAGATGCGCAAGCTGCCCGAGGCCAACCCGGGCTGACACGTCGGAAAGATTGTGCTTGCCGGCGGCCCGTTCCACGTCATAGCTGCCGTCCGGGTTTTTTCTGAGCCCATGGAAACGCAATCGCTCGAGTCCCTCGATCCACTCGGGATGGTCCACGGGCAGGGAAACCGCGCCGCCTTCAATCGTGGTCATGTTCTTGTTGGCATGAAAGCTGAAACAGACCAGGTCACCGAAACTCCCGATGGGTCGGCCCCGATAGCGCGCACCGATCGCGTGGGCGGCATCCTCGACGATATGGATCCCCTGGCGCTGGGCCCATGCGTACAGCGGATCGAGATCGACCGGACAACCCGCAAAATGTACCGGCATCACCACCCGGGTGCGTTCCGTCCGGGCGGCATCCACCGCCTCAAGGGTGAGATTGCGGGTATCGAGATCGACATCCACGAACACCGGGGTGGCGCCCGCCCGCAGCACCACATTCGCGCTCGCCGCAAAGGTCATGGCCGGTACGATGACTTCGTCCCCGGGACCCACTCCGAGCACACGCAGCGCCTCCTCCAGTGCGCCGGTCGCATGTCCAAACAGGAGGACGCGACGATTGCCCCCGAGATAGTGCTCGAGCGCGCGCTCGAGTTCGACGACTCTCGGACCGGACGTCACCCACCCCGATCGCAGCGTATCGACGACACCCGCAAGGGTGGCCTCGTCGAAGGCCGGACGGGTGAAGGGCAGGAAGGGTTCGGGCATGGTTCAGCCCCGCGCGAGCAGCACAACGCCCAGAATGATGACACAGATCCCCACCCACTGGACCGGGGCCAGACGCTCGGAAAAAATCGCCCAGGCACCGAGCGCGGTCACCACATATCCCAGGGAGAGCATCGGATAGGCCAGACTGACCTCGACCCGGGACAAGGCCAGTATCCAGACCACAAGGCTGGCCGCATAGCAGGCCAGACCACCGAGGATGTAGGGATTCTGGGCCAGTACCCAGCCGGCACGGACCAGTGCGGGAGCCGCAAGTCCGATCTGCCCCATGCCGCGGACCGCGGCCTTGAGCAGGAGCTGGGCAACGGCGTTGAGCAGGACACCCGTCAGAATCAGGAGAAAAGCCACCCAGCTCATGGATGCACCACCGCCACCCGGCGGGCGTTGGATGCGACGACCCGGAAGGGCCACCCGGCCTTGAGGAGCGTGCGGTAGAGCGGCTTTTTGAGAATAGCCACCGCACGAGGCTCAGCCTGCCAGATCCGGTGGAACCGTGACAGGGTGGGGATATACCGGTCCGGGGTGAGATGGCCGGCCTGCCTGGCCAGGTGGATGCCATATCCGATCTCCCCCTGCCAGGACACCAGGGTCAGGGTCCGTCTCAGGTAGAAAGGCAGCGACTGCTGATAGTTGGCCACGATGTAGTACGGACGGGTTACCTGATTCCATGGACGCAGGCTCTTCGCCAGTGCCCGCGTCGAGTAGATCGGATCGAGCGCCTGAGCGCTCCAGTTGAGAGCCGAAATCGCGAGGAACCATCCGCACGCCACCAGCGTCACGATCACCATCGTCTCGGCCCGGCGTCGCCACAGCCAGAATCCGGCTGCCGAAAAGACAGCAAAACAGGCAAACACGGCCAGCAACCCCGGTTCGAAGCGCAGATCATCGGCCGACAGCGACGAGCGGATGGAGCCGATCCAGATCGGAGTCGCTACGAGCCCGGCCAATCCGAGTCCCCCGGTGAGAAGGATCGCCGTGATGAGCCGCCGCGCATCCGTACGGGCGAGTTCGCGACCGATCAGGAGCGCCAGGGCGGGCATGATCGGAAGGATATAACTCGGCAGCTTGGAACTCGATAACGAAAAGAAGACGAATATGAACACCGCATACAGCCCGAGCAGCCAAACGGCATCGATCCGGCCGCTGGCTGCCTTGCGGGGCTTGCGGAATCCGTCACGGATGACGATCCAGGCCTCCCGCACCCAGGGCAGGACGCCGAGCAGGAGAATCGGCAGGAAATACCAGAGCGGTCCCGGGCGGTGAGCCGTGCCGTCGAGATAGCGGTCAAAATGCTGATAGATGAAAAAATAATGGAAAAACTCGGGATTGCGGACCGTGACCCAGAAGAACCAGGGAACGCCGATCAGCACGAACAGGGTCACCCCTCCGTAATAATGCAGCCGCTTGAGGATGCGGACATCCTGCTGGATCAGGACATAGAGCAGGAGTACGGCGCCGGGCAGAACGATTCCGATGAGCCCCTTGCTCATCACCGCCAGGGCGGACGCCGCCCAGCTCACGTACATGTAGGCGCGTCTTCGCGGGATGCGATCCGGTTCGGATTGAGCCAGCAGGAAAGCCACGAGATTGAGCGTCATCCAGAATGTGACACCCATATCCAGGGTGTTGAAATGCGCCATGATGACGAGGTAGAGGCTGCTCAGGGCCACACAGGATGCGAGCCAGCCCGCACGCGGGCCCCAGAGCCGGTAACCGGCAAAACCGATCAGCAGCAGGGTGAGAAAACCCGTCACGGCGCTGTACAGCCGTGCGGACCAGGTGTGCTCGCCAAAGAGCGTGAAGCTGAGCGCCGTGGCCCAGTACTGGAGTGCCGGTTTCTCGAAATACTTGAAGCCATCGAGGCGCGGGGTGAGCCAGTTTCCGGACTGGACCATCTCGCGGGCGATCTCGGCATATCGCCCCTCGTCGGTCTGGAAAAGCGCACGGTGCCCGATGGTGCCGAACCAGATCACGGCCAGGACGAGACAAAGCGCCCAGACACCCCACGACCGGTGGGAGGATGGACGCAAGATGCTTCGCGTTGGATTCAAGGACAATCTGGCCTGATCCCGTTTGCTGAATTATAGCCGTCTTTCGAGACAGCCCGGTGACGGCCCTCCATGATACGGTCAAGCGCACCCGCCGTTCTGTGGAAGTGAGCCAGGCATGAATCCGTTCGCGCGATCGTCTCGTAGTACAATTTCATTTTTGGGGGATCCCTCGTGGCGCACGCCCTCGAATCCCATCTGGAACAGGCGCTCGCTGATCTCGACAGCCAGGGGCTCCGCAAGACGGAACGGATCCTGGCCGCGCCGCAAGGCGCCCGGGTCCGTCTCGCGGATGGCCGCGAGCTCATCAACCTCTGTGCCAATAATTATCTGGGACTCGCGAACCATCCTGCCCTGATCGCCCGTGCCCAGACCGCACTGGCTGAACGCGGCTATGGTCTCGCATCGGTTCGCTTCATCTGCGGTACGCAGGATCTCCATGTCGAACTCGAGCACCAACTGGCTGACTTTCTGGGTTACTCCGCCAGCATCCTTTATTCGTCCTGCTTCGATGCCAATGGCGGTCTGTTCGAGACCCTGCTCGGAGAAGAGGACGTGGTCATCAGCGATGCCCTCAACCACGCGAGCCTGATCGATGGGATCCGCCTGTCCAAGGCCCAGCGTCTGCGTTATCCCAACCGTGACCTCGATGCACTGGAGCGCGAGCTCAAGAAAGCACGCTCGGCCCGCTTCCGGATGATCGTGACCGATGGCGTTTTCTCCATGGATGGCGTTGAGGCTGATCTTGTCGGCATCGCCTCGCTTGCGGAACGCTACGATGCGATGGTCATGGTTGACGATTCACACGCGGTGGGCTTCATGGGCCCCGGGGGGAGTGGCACGCCCGAAAAACAGGGCGTGAGGGGACGGATCCCTATCGTGACCGGCACGCTTGGCAAGGCCTTGGGTGGCGCAAGCGGCGGGTACACGGCCTCGTCCGGACCCGTCGTCGGCTGGCTGCGCCAGCGCTCGCGACCCTACCTCTTCTCGAATACCCTGCCACCGATGATCGTTGCAGCCGCACTGGCCGCATTGGAGCTCATCCGGAGCGACCCATCCCCACGGGAACGTCTGCACGCCAATGCCCGGCACTTCCGCGCTGGACTGGCTGCACTCGGATTCGAGCTCGTACCCGGTCAGCACCCGATCATTCCGATTCTGCTCCATGATGCGCACCGTGCCCAGAACATGGCCGAAGCACTGCTCGAGGAAGGTGTCTATGCCATCGGATTCTCGTTCCCGGTCGTTCCCAAGGGCCAGGCACGGATCCGGACCCAGGTTTCCGCCGCACACGATCCTGCCGATCTCGACCAGGCACTCGAGGCCTTCGAGCGAGCCGGACGCCGGGTCGGCATCCTATAAGGCCTCCCACCATGAAAGCACTGGTCAAAAAGGAATCCCGTCCCGGGCTTTGGCTCGAATCCGTTCCGGAGCCCACTATCGGACCGAACGATGTACTGATCCGCACGCATCAGACGGCGATCTGCGGGACCGACATCCACATCTATCAATGGGATGCCTGGGCACAGCAAACCGTCCCGGTGCCCCTCATCACCGGCCACGAGTTCGTGGGCGTGATCGCAGTCCTGGGGAGCGAGGTCCAGGGCCTATCGGTGGGGCAGCGGGTCTCGGGTGAGGGGCACATCACCTGTGGACACTGCCGCAACTGCCGGGCGGGCCGTCGCCACCTCTGTCCGAACACGATCGGTCTCGGTGTCCAGCGCACCGGCTGTTTCGCGGAATACCTGTCACTCCCGGCCGCAAATGTGTTCCCCGTGCCGGATGTGATCCCGGACCGCATTGCCGCATTCCTGGATCCGCTCGGCAACGCTGCGCACACCGCCTTGAGTTTTGATCTCGTCGGGGAAGACGTGCTGATCACCGGCGCCGGCCCGATCGGTATCATGGCCACAGCCATTGCCCGGCATGTGGGTGCGCGCCACGTCGTGGTCACGGATGTGAACGACTACCGGCTGGATCTGGCCCGGACACTGGGCGCGACGGCTGCCATCAACACCCGTGAGGAATCGCTTCCGGGGATCCTGCGCAAACTCGGTCTGACCGAAGGTTTCGACGTCGGTCTCGAGATGTCCGGCCATGCCGAAGCGATCCGCCTCCTCTTGCCCTCGATGCGCAACGGAGGTTCCCTGGCGCTCCTGGGCATTTCGTCCGGAAGCATCGAAGTCGACTGGAATACGATCATCTTCCGCGGACTGAACCTCAAGGGAATCTATGGCCGCGAGATTTTCGAGACCTGGTACAAGGTCGCGGCCATGCTGGAAAGCGGGCTCAAGGTGGATGCGGTCCTGACCCATTCATTTCCGGCATCTGATTATGAAAAGGCGTTCGAGGTCATGCGCACCGGCCAATCGGGGAAGGTGATACTCGACTGGAATGCGGATGCCTGCTCCGGTACCACTCAGCCCCGAGGCTGAAAAGCGCCTCCTCGAAGCCGCCGGGTATTACCACGCCCGTGATCCGGAGGGAGCACTGGTGCGGGTGCGTGCGCTCCTCGCCGACACGGGCCCCTCCGCCCCTGTGCTGGAGCTTCTGGGACTTGCCCTCCTCATGCACCATGAACCGCATGAGGCCGCGGACGCCCTGCGCCAGGCGCTCCACCTGAACCCCCATTCGCCCACCATCCTTTTTGCGCTGGGGGTCGCTTTATCGGATCAGGCTCTCTGGCAGGAGGCCTGCGCCTGCTACGACCGGCTGCTCGCTGCGTGTCCCGGTCACGTCGAAGCCCACTTCAACCGGGCCCGGGCACTCGAAGAACTCGGCGCAACCGGAGCGGCCCTGACCGCATATGCGGCCTGCCTGGAACTGGCGCCCGATCATCTGGAAGCCGCTGCCCACTATGCAGCCCTTCTTGAGGAAAGCAACCAGCCGGAAGAAGCCAGCCGGTGGGTGGCCCGGGCGCGTATGTGTGATCCCGGCCATGTCCTGACCCGCATGGTCCAGGCCCAGCTCGATCTCCGCGCGGGGCGGTTCGAGGCGGCACTCCGCGAATTGGATGCCCTTCGGGCCGAACATCCCTCTCCCATCAATCAGGCCGTGATCGAGGGGAGACGGGTTCGGGCACTCGACGCACTCGGTCGCTACCCGGATGCTTTTCGGGCCGCAGAGGAGGGACATGCCGTTCTGACCCGTCTCGAGCCGGGCCAGGCGACGAGGGGACCCTATGGAATCGAAACCGTCGAACGCCTGATCCAGCACATTCCGGACCTGGGCGCAAAGTCCTCAGACGCGGATCCGGTCACGGGGGGTCACCACCTGGTTTTCCTAGTGGGATTCCCGCGTTCAGGAACCACGCTTCTCGACCGGATGCTGGCAGCCCATCCGGATATTGCCGTTCTCGAAGAAGACAATCCCTTTTCCGCCCCTCTCCTGGCACTCCAGGATCTCCTCGAACAGGGGATCCAGGATCCCCTCTCTCACCCGCACGTGCGGCGCACGCTCGCAACCGCAACCGAGCGGGTCACATCCCTCAAACCGGGTCGCGAAAGCCGCATCGTGGACAAGTTGCCGCTGAACAGCATCTATGCGGGCTGGCTCCACCGCCTTCTGCCCGACGCCCGGTTCGTGGTTGCGATCCGAGACCCTCGCGATGTATGCCTGAGCTGCTTTCTCCAGGTTTTCGTCCCCAACCCGGCCATGCGCCAGTTCTGGTCGCTTGCGGATACCGTCCATTATTACGACCGCGTCATGACCCTTTTCACACGGAGCCAGAAAGAGATCCTTCCCGATTCGAAAATCCGGATCGTGCACTATGAGGCACTCCTCGGCAACCCTGTTGCAACCCTCAGGAATCTCACGGACTTCCTCGGCATCCGTTTTGTGGCCGGCATGGCCGAGCCCCACCGCTCCGCTCGGGGCACACGGATCGGAACACCCAGTTACGACCAGGTCTCCCGTCCGCTTTACCCGGACAGTATCGGACGATGGCGGAACTACCGCACCGAACTTGCGCCCGTTCTGCCCCGTCTCGACGGCTGGGTTCGCCATTGGGGCTATGCATCAGCGGGATGAACCCTGTCACCCACCGGATGGCTGGAACCCCGCCGGATGCGAGACCGGCTCCCGGTCGCGGACAGAAAACTTCCACTACCCGCTGTTCGCGGTAGAATCAACAGGACCTGAACCGATCCAGGAGGAACAGGCATGAAGCGCCCACGGACTCTCGAACCCCCCCTTTGGAGAACTTCCTCCCCGCGCTGGTCTGATGCGGCACCACTGCGGTCTGCTCTGATCCAGTGGGTGGTGCTCCCGCTTTTTTTGGTCGCGCTGGGCGGTCTGGCGCACGCCGCCCAGGCACCCCTCCTCCGGCCACCGCTCAAGACCACCCGCCCCGGACTCCGGGCCCCTCGGGGCTGGACGCGGGGCCAATGGAAAAAAGGCTGGCATCACGGACGCTACGGCTGGTGGTGGCGGAGCCGTCACCGCTGGTATTTCTACCTCACGCCATTTGACCCTTATCCGCCCTATTACGGATCGGGACCGATCCCGCTGACCGAGACCCCCGCACCCGATTTTTTCGCGGCCCCGCTGACCGGCACGCCCAGTCTCTCGCGCTGGTACTGCCTGAGCCCTCCCGGATTCTATCCTTTTGTCACGAGTTGCTCGGGAGGCTGGACCGAAGTCGTCGGTCCACCCCCGCCGTAACCCACTGAGATCCGTGGAGACTGCCATGTCCGATGATCTGCAACGCGTCCGTGTCGAGTATCTGGGCGAACACCGGTTTCGCGCATCGAACCAGGCGGGATTCGCCCTGAATACGGACGGCGGCGATCCCGCAAAGGATCTCAAACCCATGGAGATCCTCCTGGCCGCCCTGGGTGGCTGCACGGGAATCGATGTCGTCGATATCATGCGCAAGAAACGCACACCCCTCGCGCGGTACCGGATCGAGATCGAGGGTGTGCGGGCTTTGGATCACCCGCGCCGTTTTCTCACGATCACGGTCAGACATGTCGGGTCCGGTCCGGATGTGACCGAGGCGGCTTTCCAGCATGCCGTAGGGCTCTCGCACGAGCGCTACTGCTCCGTAAGCGCCAGCCTCAGCGCAACCGTCCGTGCGGAAATCCACCTCGAGCCCTGGAGCGGCCCGTCGGGCGCTTAAAGCACGGTCGCGAAGCAGCCCTTCTCCTCGATCCATTCGCGCCGGTCGGACGCGCGGCGCCTGGCGA
>AUZY01005624.1_pt1 | contig 18377 bp, 16 predicted proteins | sample 49821 | NCBI WGS metagenome assembly AUZY01 (sample SAMN02954279, study PRJNA193664) | mine drainage metagenome | biome: terrestrial; feature: abandoned Hg mine; material: sediment; isolation source: lowermost (B1B) sediment-attached strata from acid streamer/mats thriving at... | place: Spain ...
AAGCGCCGGCTGGCCCTTCCGTTTCCGCTGGCGTTTCCTGATCTTATGCACCACGCGTCGGTCTTCGTCCAGTTCGATGATCTTCGCCATGAATTTCTCCTTACTTTATATTTGGCGAGGACATTATCGCAGGCCCGCCGGCGTCGAACGCAAGAACCGCGGGATGGCGGCAGCAGCATATTCTTGCGGGAGCGACTGCCGTTACGGCTATCCCTCCACACAGGGAGGGAACTCCAACAAATCGGTCTCGACCTGATTCCCCCACACGGTCCAGCCCGGCGCCGTGCGCCGCGCGAAGAGCTCCAGGTAGGAGCCGGGGCTCGCGCGCTCAAGCATGCAGCGGATCTCCTTGGGCTTCGCGCTGTGTTCGCGCGGCTTGAACTCTCCACAGCTTTTGAGGTTTTTGGCGCGAAACACCGCGCCGCCTCCAAGCTGTACGACGGCGAAACAAAAGTTTGGATTGGCTGGATGCCTACGTTCTGGCCGGGGCGCGCGCGTTCGGAGTGCCTGGATGGGTGCGCAGGACCCTGACCCTGCGACGGGCAACGGCACGGCATTCGGGCCGACTGCCTGGAATACTGATGAGGTGCTCGTCCAGGACCGGCAAAATCAATCGCCCGGATAGAGAACTCTCCTCGGGTGATTTGGGTCAGATCCCCGAAATACTGGATACTTTGTTTTTGTCGATGCGGGTGCGATAATGGGAGCCCTAATTCTGCCATCGGGCGTCGCCCATTGCTACGCCCAAGATGCGACAAGACGTCCTTATCCCGTGCCCGCCTTTATTTATGCGTCCGCCAACCCTCGGCTTTCCATCGGATCCTAGGCCATTCTTACGCCATGCAATAATATGAATATGTTATTGATTTTGATATATTCATGGTGCCGGGGAGAGGACTCGAACCTCCACGGATTGCTCCACTGGTACCTGAAACCAGCGCGTCTACCAATTCCGCCACCTCGGCCCGCAGGCACTATAGCCGAGATCCGGATTCGGGGTCAATGGCGACACGATTTTTGTAGCGATCCGGCGGGACAAAAATGAAACCCAGCCTGCCCCGATGGCCCGAGGATGATCCGGTCTATGAACGCGAACGCGAGCGGTATGCGAATCCGCTGCCGAGTCGTCTGTTCCTCTCGCGCTGGTTCGAAGCCCTCGGGCGCCCGGTCGACTTCGAAGCACTGGTCGAGGCGTTCCATCTGGGTGACCCGGTGCTCCGGCAGGGGCTCGACCGGCGTCTCAAGGCCATGCGTCAGGATGGGGAACTGGTCCAGAACCGGCGTGACCAGTGGTGCCTGGTCCGCGTCCTGCCGATTGTGACGGGGCTCATTCGGGCTGAGCGTGACGGATTCGGCTTTCTTGAGCCGGCCGAGGGCGGGGCACGGATCCTGATCCCACCAGCCGAAATGACGACACTCATGGATGGTGATCGGGTCATGGCTCGTATCGGTGACGGGACACAGGGTGTTCCCGTCGGCCGGATCATCGAGATCATCGAGCGGGCGCATGCGACGGTGACCGGCCGTTACTTTGTGCAGAGCGGGGTCGGGTTTGTGACCCCGTATCACCCACGACTCTTCACGGATTTTGTGGTGAGTCGCGAGGAAGGACCGCGATTGCACCCCGGAGATTTCGTCAAGGTCGAGATACTCGAGTATCCCAAGCGTGGCGTTCCCGCAGTGGTCCGGATTCTCGAGGCGATGGGGTCCCAGCCCACCCCGAGCCTCGGAGTTGAACTCGCGCTCTCCAGTTTCGCATTGCCGGTGGAGTGGCCTCAAGCTGTCCTGGAAGAGATCCGGGACCTCAAGGCTCCGGCTCCGCCCTACGAGTCCGCGCGGCGGGACCTCAGGCAGTTGCCCCTGGTCACGATCGACGGAGAGGATGCACATGATTTCGACGATGCCGTGTTTGCGGAAAAAACCAAGCAGGGTTTCCGCTTGATTGTGGCGATTGCGGATGTCTCGGCATACGTCCGGCCTGGCACTGCACTCGACCGGGAAGCCCGGCGGCGCGGGACGTCTGCGTATTTTCCGGATCGGGTCATCCCGATGTTGCCCGAGCGCTTATCCAATGATCTCTGTTCCCTGAAACCAGGTGCAGACCGGTTTGCGTATGTGGCGGATCTCGAACTGGATGCGCGCGGACAATCCCGGCGTGCGGTCTTCTATCCAGCCGTGATCCATTCGCGCGCCCGTCTGGTCTATGAAGAGGTTGCAGAGGCCCTGGAACAGCGTAAACCGGAAGCCCGGCACCGGTTGGAGCCGGTGCTCGAAGCGCTCGAAGCGCTCTACGCGCTCTACCGGATTCTGCGTGAAGCCCGCGAAAAACGCGGAGCCATCGATTTCGAGACCCGGGAGCCCCGGATCGTCTTCGGACCGGATGGCGAGTTCACGGGCATCCGGATCCGTGAGCGTACCGATGCGCACCGGCTCATCGAAGAATGCATGATCCTCGCCAACTCCGAAGTCGCAAAATGGCTTGAGCACAAGAAAATCCCGGCGCTCTATCGCGTCCATCCGCCACCCCAGGCCGAGCGCATTGCCGATCTTCGGGAGGTGCTTGGCAACTGGGGGATCACGCTTCCCGGTGGCGCTCAGCCCAAGCCTGCGGATTTTGCCCGGCTCATCCAGCATCTCGGCAACCTCCCGGAGCGCCGTGTGGTTGAAATGCTGCTTCTGCGTTCGCTGTCGCGGGCCAGCTATGAGTCGGAGCCCGGCGGTCACTTCGGGCTGGCCCTCCGGCATTACGCTCACTTCACCTCTCCGATCCGCCGCTATCCGGATCTCGTGGTCCACCGGGGACTCGCCGGGCGCATCAGTCCGGACGACCCCTCGATACCCGAACCGGCACTCGCCGTGCACTGCTCCTATACGGAACGACGGGCGGATGAAGCTGCACGCACGGCACTCGAATGGTGCCAGCTCGGATACCTGGCCGACCGGATCGGAGAGAGATTCGAAGGGATTGTGACCGGCGTGGCCGGATTCGGACTGTTCGTCGAGCTGGACACGGTTCTCGTGTCCGGTTTGATCCACGTGTCCAACCTGCCTGATGACTACTATCATCATGATCCGAAGCAGGCCGCTCTGGTTGGCGAGCATACCGGCCTCAGGTTCATGCTCGGAGACCGGGTTGAGGTCCAGGTGATGAAAGTCGATCTGGAACAGGGCAAACTGGATCTTGGTCTCAAGCACCAGCGCAAGCGGCATTGAAGACTGAACGCATCTACGGCATGCATGCGCTGGATGCGGCCCTTCTGGCGCAGCGGGTCTGTTTCCGTCTCTATGTTCTCGAAGGCCGGTGTGGTCCCCGTCTCACCGCGCTGCGCAGGAGGTTTGAAGCCGCGGATGTCCCGGTTTTCGAAGTGAGCCGCTCGACACTCGACCGGATGTCCGGAGGAGGGGTGCATCAGGGTGTTCTGGCTGAAGTAGAGGCTGTTTCGCGAGGGAGTGCCGAGAACCTGGGTGGCTGGCTCGCACAGGCCAGCGAGACGGCCGTGATGCTCGTTCTGGATGGCGTGCAGGATCCGCGCAATCTGGGCGCCTGTCTCCGTTCGGCCGCAGCGTTTGGCGTTTCCTGCGTGGTGGTTCCGCGGCACGGTGCGGCACCCATGCATGCCCTTGCGGTCAAGGCCGCATCAGGCGGTGCCGAGCAGGTGCCCACCCTCACTGTTCCCAACCTGGCTCGTGCCCTTCGGGAGATCCGGGAGGCCGGTTTCTGGCTGATCGGTCTTGATCCGCATGCCTCGCGATCCATCGATGAGGGGTCATTTTCGGATCGGACGGCTCTCGTGCTCGGCGGAGAGGGGGCGGGACTCAAACGCCTCACACGCGAAGCCTGCCAGGATTTCGTCCGGATTCCGATGAGAGGGAGTGCCGAGAGCCTGAACGTCTCTGTGGCGGCTGGAATTGCGCTCTATGTGCTGGCCGAGCAGCGGAGTGGGCCGGGTGTTGCTCCAAACCGTGAAAACCGATTAAAATAGACGGAAGGTCGGCGCCTGACCCCGACTGAAACCTTACTCCTTGCTCCCCACATATCTTGGGGGAGCCCACCAGACCACGGGGAGATCATGACAGAACTGCGTCATTACGAAGTCGTTTTCCTGGTTCATCCGGATCAGAGCGAGCAGGTCGCCGGCATGCTGCAGCGCTACCAGACACTGGTCGAAAATGGGGGTGGCCGGGTCCACCGCGTCGAAGACTGGGGGCGGCGCCAGCTGTCCTATACCATCCATAAACTCCATAAGGCCCATTATGCGCTCATGAACATCGAGTGCGATGGCAGCACGCTGGCTGCCTTTCAGGAGGCATTCCGCTTCAACGACGTGGTACTCCGGCATCTGATCATTCGCCGCGAGGAGGCACTCGTCGAACCGACCACACTGCTCAAGGATCGCGAAGAAAAGGATGCCCGTGAGCGCGAGCAGCTTGAGCAGGAGAATCAGGCTCGCCGCCAGGCAGCTCAAGTGCTGGACGGAGAGGCCGATACGGAAGGCGAATCCCTTCCGTCTGACCTCGGTATCGATGTGGAGCCGGAAGAAGACACGGGTGATGAGGCGGATTCCGACCTCGGTGCGTTCACTCCAACCCAGCATTGAAAGGAGCATTGACCCATGCCACAGTTTTATCGCCGCCGCCGTTTCACACGACCGACACTGGAACACCCGGAAATCGATTTCAAGGATCTGTCGGCCCTGCGTAATTACGTCACCGAGACCGGCAAGATCATTCCCAGCCGTCTCACCGGGTCGAGCAGCAAGTTCCAGCGTGACCTGACGCTTGCCATCAAACGGGCCCGCTTTCTTGCGCTATTGCCCTATACCGACCGCCATTGACGAGAGAGACCGGGTGGGATGGGGTTTGGGATCAAGACCTGGGATGCTGGGTCATGTCTGAGCCGGGTGCCTGATGAGGAGTTTCTGGGACTGGATTTCAGGCCGCGAGCTGGCGTCGGCTTTTCTGACCCTGATCCTTGCCCTGACAGGAATCGGGCTGCCCCTGAGCGGTACGGTGCTCGCGCTCGTTGCCTTGAGACGGGGTGCCCGCGTGGGATTCCGGGCCACACTTTATGCGACCGTAGTCTGGATCGGGCTGATCGCTCTCCAGTGGGCGCTCGGGCAGCAAATGGCACACGCGCCAAGGTTCGATGTGAGTGCTGCCCTGCTTGCCGGAGTCGAGTTTGCCGGGTTCTGGTTTTTTATGGTGAGCCTCGCGGTCTTGATCAGGCGCGGGGGATCGCTTGCGCTGGCCGTGCAGGTGGCGAGCCTCGTTGCTTTCCTGGGCGTGATCGCCTTTACGCTCTCGATCCATCACCCGAAAGCATACTGGCAGACCCGTTTGAATCACTCGTTGGGTCCCTATCTCGCCCATGAATCCGGTTATCCGGCTCTTCTCCATTCCGTGATCGCGCACGCGCCCTGGATCATCGGCACTGTGATTGCTTTTGCACTGCTGGCCGTCACGCTGGCCCTCTTTTTGGCCCGCTGGATCCAGTCGCGACTCGACCGGCCGGGGGCGTTTGGGAATGAGTTCAGGCACTTTCGCGCCGGATATTTCGCCTCCCTGGTTTTTCTCGCAGTGATCGTGGCGGGTCTTGTCGTGCATGCGACCGTATTTGACAATCTGTCCTTTGTTCTTGCGGTCATGTTCATCTATCAAGGACTGGCCGTTCTTCAGCGGGGTGCCGAACGCTATCCGCCCCTGCGTGTGCTGCGCACAGTCGTGTACCTGCTTCTTGTGCTGAGCTTTATGGGATCCCTGATCGGCCCCGAGCTCTCTCTCATCGTGACACTCGGTGCCCTGCTCTGGCCGCTGCTCACGGCGGTTGGATTCGTGGACAACTTTGTGAAAGCGAGAACCGGTGCAGTAACATGAGGAGACGGTGCCTCGGGGCTGGCTCGGCACCATTCCGGTTAACGGATCAGACGATTGATGGCGGTTTATAGCGAGGACCATTCCATGCAAGTCATTCTGCTTGAAAAAATCGAAAACCTGGGTGATATCGGCGCAGAAGTCGATGTACGTGCGGGTTATGCGAGAAACTACCTGATTCCGCAGCACAAAGCGCTGCCGCTCACGCCTGAGAATATGCGGAAGATCACGGAGCGCCGGGCGGAACTCGAAGCCGAAGCCGGACGCGTACGGGCTGGCGCCATGGCCTATAAGGAGAAACTGGAAGGACAGGTATTGATTCTCACGGCCAAGGCGGGTCCCGAAGGGCGTCTTTTTGGATCCATTGGCCCGCAGGATATCGTCGATCGGATTGAGGAAACACTGGGTATCACGCTTGAGAGGCGGCACATCCGGCTTGCGGATGGGCCGATTCGTGAACTCGGCGAAGAGGAAATCACGATCCATCTGCACACGGACGTCGAGGTCAAGGTCATGGTCCGGGTCGTCTCGGAAGACTGAAGGCGCGATGGTATGAATGCCAGTCACGCACCGGATGCAGACCGATCCCGGATTGCGGGACCCCCCCACTCCGATGAGGCAGAGCAGGCTTTTCTGGGCGGTCTGCTGCTCGATAACTCAGTGTGGCCCGAAGTATCCGATATGGTGCGGGCAGAGGATTTTTACCGACGTGACCATCAAGTCGTGTTTGAGGCGCTTTTTTCCCTGTTTCAGGAAAACAAGCCCGTCGATCTCGTGACGGCATCCGAGCAGCTCGAACAGATGGGCCGTATGGCGGAAGCGGGCGGCATGGGATATCTCATGCAACTCGTTCATGACACGCCCACGGCAGCCAATACGCACGCCTATGCCGCCATCATCCGCGAATACTCGCTCCTCAGGCAGCTCATCCATGTCGGTACCGAGGTGACGGCGCAGGCTTTGCGTCCGGAAGGCAGATCCTTGGCGGACATTCTGAACGATGCCGAATCCCGCATTTTCAGACTGTCTGATGAACGGTTCCGGGGGCGCGATACTTTTGCCGACCTGCCGCGCATGCTGCATCAGGCTCTCGATCGCATCGATGCGCTCTATCATTCGAAGCAGACACTGACCGGAGTGGCCACCGGGCTTGTCGATTTCGACCGCATGACTTCCGGCCTCCAGCGAGGCGACCTCATTGTGGTGGCAGGGCGTCCTTCGAGCGGCAAGACGAGTTTTGCCCTGAATATCGCCGAGCACGCCGCAATCAAGCACCAGGTCCCGACTGCCATTTTCAGCATGGAAATGTCGGCCGAACAGCTGGTGCTGCGCTTCCTGGCCTCTTTGGGGCGTATCGATCAGTCCCATGTGCGGACCGGGCAGCTCGAGGAAGCTGATTGGCCCCGGCTGACCGCAACGGTCCAGCTTCTTACCGGTACACCGCTTTACATCGATGATATCCATGCGTTGTCGCCAGCCGAAGTTCTTGCGCGTGCCCGCCGGCTTAAGCATCGGCATGGACTCGGTTTGGTCATTGTCGATTACCTGCAACTCATGCAGGTGCCGAGAGCCATTGAGAACCGGACCATGGAGATTTCCGAAATCTCGCGTGGTCTCAAGGCCATGGCCCGTGAGCTTGATGTTCCGGTCATTGCGATTTCGCAGCTCAACCGGAATCTGGAACAACGCCCCAACAAGCGGCCGGTGATGTCGGATCTGCGTGATTCGGGCACGATCGAACAGGATGCCGATCTCATCGTTTTCATCTATCGGGATGAGATGTACAATTCTGAGAGTACGGACAAGGGGATTGCGGAGATCATCATCGGCAAGCACCGGAATGGCCCCATCGGGGATATCCGGCTCACCTTTCTTGCACCCTATACCCGTTTTGAAAACCTGGCCTCGGAATCCCGCTATGGGTGAAGGGCGACCTCAGCCTGCCGCCTGCATCCCTGTGGCCACAAGAGAGATCCTGCGGACCGGCTTTCCACCTGGTGATTGGCATCCGCAGATGCTGGTTGGGTCTCTCGCAGGTCATGACCCGGACAGCACCCAGTTGAGGCTCGCACCTGCCCGGTCAACGGAAGAGCTGGTGCGCGGCGGATGAGGAGCCAGGGCGTTCTCGCATCGGGACGGAAAACCCGCATTTCAGGCGAGGGACCGGGTGGTTTGGCACCCCATCAAAAAGAGCGGGCTTCGACTCGATGAGTCGACCGACCTCAGCCCGTATCGATCTCGGCGCACTGCGTGACAATTTCCGGACGATCCGTCGTCAGGTTTCTGCCGCACGGACCTGGGCCGTCATCAAGGCCAATGGTTACGGACATGGCCTGATCCCGGTGGCCCGTGCGCTCAGCGAGGCGGATGGGCTTGCGGTATCCAGCCTTGAGGAGGCCGTTTTGCTCCGTGAAGCGGGCATTCGTCAGCCCATCCTGCTGCTAGAGGGACTGTTTGAGGGAGAAGAGGTACGCGCAGCCTACGAGGTGGGGGTTGAACTGGTCGTGCATGCGGAAGAGGTGCTCGTCCTGCTCGAATCCACGCCCCTTCTCTGGCCGAGACTCTGGATCAAGATCGATACCGGCATGAACCGGCTGGGCTTCAGGATGGACGAGTTTCCGGACGTCTATGCCCGCATCAGGCGTCTCAGTGTCAAAGCGCCGGGGCTCATGACCCACCTCGCCTCGGCTGACCAGCCCCACAACCCGGAAGCCGAGGCGCAGCTCGCATCTTTCGAGCGCATCACGCACGGGCATCCGGGCCCCCGCAGCCTGGCGAACTCGGCTGCAATCCTTCAATACCCGCAATGCCATTCGGACTGGGTGCGTCCGGGCCTGCTTCTGTTTGGTGTCTCCCCGATTGCGGGTCGCCGTTTGGAATCCATTGGTCTGCGACCCGTGATGACGTTTGCCAGTGCCATCATGGCCGTCAAACGGGTGCGAAAGGGAGATCGAGTCGGGTATGGCGGCGTGTTTCAGGCTCCGCGGGATGGTTGGATCGGAATTGCGGCTGCCGGGTATGGTGATGGTTATCCCTACCATGCGCCAAGCGGAACACCTGTCATGGTTGGGGGCAGGATTCTGCCACTGGCCGGGCGGGTATCCATGGATATGATTGCAGTGGATACTGGAGCCGACCCCGTGCCGGTCGGAGAGCCGGTGATCCTCTGGGGGCATGAACTGCCCGTCGAGGAGGTCGCCCGCCATGCCGGAACCATACCTTACGAACTGCTTTGCGGTGTAGCCCAGCGGGTGCGCCATGAATGGGTCGATGTACCAGAGGAAGATGCGAATCATGCCGAAACCGTCGATCACCTATCGCTGTGAGACCTGCGGAGCGGAAGCGCCACGCTGGATGGGCCGCTGCCCGGATTGTGGTGCCTGGAACACGATGACCGGGGCGGCCCGTGTGTCGAGACCCCATTCCGGACGTGCGGCAGCTGATGCGCGGCCACGTGCGCACACGGCAGCGCTCCTCAACATCAATGAGGTGGAAGGGGACCGGGAGGAACGCCATGCGACGGGACTTGGGGAACTGGACCGGGTGCTGGGCGGCGGGTTTGTTCCCGGTTCGGTGGTGCTGGTTGGCGGGGATCCCGGAATCGGCAAATCGACCCTGCTTCTCCAGGCGGGTGCATTTCTGGCTCGAAACGAGCCGGTGATCTATGTGAGCGGCGAGGAATCCCCTCTTCAGGTGGCATCGAGAAGTCGTCGCCTCGGACTCGAGAGCCATCATCTTTCGCTGATTGCCGAGACCCATCTCGAGACCATCATTCCTTTGATCCAGAAGGCGCATCCCAGGATGGTGGTGATCGATTCGATCCAGACGGTCTACAGTGACCAGGTCGAGTCCGCACCCGGTTCGGTGACCCAGCTCCGGGAATCGACGGCAGCACTGGTGAGACTCGCAAAAACGACGGGTGCTGCGCTTTTCATTATCGGTCATGTGACCAAGGAGGGTGCCATCGCAGGACCACGGGTGCTCGAGCACCTGGTCGATACCGTGCTTTACTTCGAGAACGATCTGGGCAGCCGGTACCGGATCGTCCGCTCGGTCAAAAACCGGTACGGAGCCGCCAACGAAGCCGGTATTTTCCTCATGACTGAAAGTGGACTGCGTGAAATCCGCAACCCGTCGGCAATCTTTCTCTCGAGCCGCCTGGAAGGTGTGAGTGGCAGCGCCGTCACGGTCACACGGGAAGGCAGCCGGCCCATGCTGGTCGAAGTGCAGGCGCTGGTGGATGACGCCCAATCGATGCCGCCGCGACGGATCACGGTTGGAACGGATCCCCCCCGGCTGTCGCTTCTGCTCGCCATTTTCAACCGTCATAGCGGCCAGTCGGTTGCCGGGCGGGATGTGTTCGTCAATATCGTGGGCGGGCTCCGGATCAGCGAGACGGCCGTTGATCTTCCTGTGCTGCTTGCCGTCTGGTCGAATCTCATGGACCGGCCCCTGCCACGGGATCTCGTCGCTTTCGGAGAAGTGGGCCTGAGCGGGGAGATCCGCCCGGTTTTCGGCGGTGAGGAACGTTTGCGCGAATCCATCAAGCACGGATTCAGGAAGGCTCTGGTTCCGCGCGGGAACGTCGCTCGTCAAGGACCTGAAGGGGCGGGCGAGCTTCGTGTCGTGAACCGGCTCGATGAGTGCCTGCAGGCAGTCGATGGCTGGCTTTCAGGCGGGTGAGCCCGGGGAGTGAAGCAGGTCCCGCCCGGTTTTCAGGACTGGCGCGAGGGTGACCGCATGGGGTCGATGGGACTCGGTCGCTGGTTTTCGTCGATGTGGACGTAGGTGAGTTGCGCGGTCGAAACCAGGTGACTTTCAATTTCACCCGGATCGGTCGGACGTTGTACGAAAACCGATACATCGATCGTGACCGACGTCCGACCGATCCGTTTGAGATCCGTGTAAAAGCTGACGATATCGCCGACGTAGACCGGGCGGAGGAAGACGAACTCGTTCACCGCAACCGTCACGACCCGTCCACCTGCGATCCGGTAGGCCAGAATGGCTCCTGCGATGTCGGCATGGGACATGAGCCATCCGCCGAAAATGTCTCCGACACCGTTCGTATCCTTGGGCATGGCCAGCGTGGATACGGTAGCGGCACGGTCGTGGGGAGGTGTTTCGAAGTGCATCGGTCCCGGACGGCCCTCGTGTTCAGACTGTGGGGATGGGCAGAAGCTCCTGCCAACCAGAATCGGGGCGGAAGCGTGCGCCCAGACGTTCCTCGAAGGACTGGAGCCGCTCGTAGATCGACTGTGGACCGGTTTCGCGGATGTACTGGAGCGGACCGCCACGGAATGGGGCGAATCCGGTTCCGAAAATAACGCCTGCGTCGATGAGGTCATCGTTGTCGACGATTTTTTCCCTTCTGCACGCTACGACTTCGTTGAGCAGGGGCAGGATCAGGCGATCCTGGAGATCCGTATGACTGAGCGAGATACGGGAGCGGTCCTTCACGGGATGTCCGTCACGGTAGCGGTAAAATCCACGGCCGGTTTTTTTTCCGAGTGTGCCGGCCTGGACCATGGTTTCAAGAAGTGCCGGAACCGGCTTGCCGAGTTCCTGTGCGAATACTTTCGCAACCGATAGTGCGACATCCAGTCCCACCGTGTCCGCCAGTTCGACCGGTCCCATGGGCATGCCGAATCGGAGCGCCGCCTCGTCGATGGCTTCATAGGGGACGCCTTCCATGCCGGCCAGCATGGCTTCCATCAGGTAGGGCATGAGCACCCGGTTGACCAGGAAACCTGGAGCGCTTTGAACCGGTACGGGCAGGCGTTCGATCTGGCGTGCAAACGAAAGTGCGCGCGAAACGGTCTCGGGATGCGTGCCTGTGGTCTGGACGATCTCGACCAAGGGCATTTTGGCCACGGGATTGAAAAAGTGGATGCCGACGAGCCGTCCTGGATCGTCGAGGTCGGCACTCAGGCGTTCGAGACGGATACTCGATGTGTTGGTCGCGAGCAATGCTTTGGGCTTGAGCCTCGGCTCGATCGAGGCATAGAGGGCTTTTTTGGCCTCCAGGTTTTCGAAGATCGCTTCGATGACCACATCTGCATCGGGAACGTTGCGTCCTTCGAGATCCATTTCCAGGCGTTTGACGGCGGCTTCGACCGCGCCTGGGGTGCGTAGCCGGCGTTCGAAGAGTTTGCGGGCACGGAGGAGGGCCGGCTCGACAAAACGGCTTTCGCGGTCCTGGAGGCTGACGGTATATCCTCTCAGTGCACACCAGGCGGCAATGTCGCCTCCCATGACGCCGGAACCGATGACGTGGACCCGTTTGAGTCCAAGATCCGATTTCTTCCCGAGTCCTTTGAGACGATCCTGGAGCAGGAAGACGCGGACGAGATTGCGGGCCGTGGGCGAAGACATGAGATTCGCAATCGAATGGGCTTCGGCTTCATAATGTGCCGGAGTTCCAGCGTTTCCAAAGCGTTCCCAGAGTGAGACGATGGCATAGGGTGCTGGATAGAACTCCTGCCGGACATGCCGGCCCAGCTCCCCACGCAGGCGCCGCGCGACAAACGGACGCACGAGTGGATACTCGAGAACGGAAGCGAGCAGGGGCGGGTGATGCGGAGCAGGTGGGTGGAGGAGAAAGTCGCGGGCAGCGGCGTTTGCATTTTCGCTGTCGATGAGCTGGTCGACAAGACCCATTTTGAGTGCGGCTTCCGCCTGAACCGGCTCTCCCCGGAGCATGATCCGCATTGCCGATTGCACGCCGAGTAGCCGGACACTGCGTACCGTTCCGCCGAAGCCGGGATGGATGCCGAGCTTGACCTCGGGCAACCCGAGATGCGTATTCCCGCGAACGGCCAGGCGGTAGCGGCAGGCCAGTGCCAGTTCGAGCCCGCCACCCATGGCAAATCCATGAAGAATGACGAGCGTGGGAAAGGGCAGATTTTCGATTTCGGAGAAGACCTGTTGCCCTGCACGAATGAGCTGAAGCGCCTCGTCTGCATTCTTGAGGATCGTAAACTCCTTGATATCGGCACCTGCGATGAACCCATTCTTCTTCTTTGAATAAATCACGAGTCCCCGGGGTGACTGGGCTGCGATCTCGCGGATGCGCTCCCCGAGTTCCAAGACGGCGGCCCGGGATAGCGTATTGGTCCCGCTTTCGGGATGGTCGATGGCCAGCCAGGCCAGTTGATGACTGTCGATCTCGTATGTCCAGTGCGGGTGCATGACCCCCCCTTTCTCGTTCTCGTTCAGTGACTGCTCATTATAGTCATTATAGCGCGGCTACCATCAGGGTCGGCGATCGGGCGTATGGATTCGGCAATCACAGACGAGCGGCAGATGATCCGAGTAGCGGACGCGAGGTATCCGGAAGTCCCGGATCCCGATTTCGGGGCTGGCCAGGATGAAATCGAGCTGCTTCCGGGGAGCCGTGCTCGGATAGGTCGGCCAACCGGACGGATTGGCCGAGCGGAGATGGGTTGCGGCCATGAACAGCTTGATCTCGTAATCCCCCCAAAGGGTATTGAAGTCGCCGGAGACGATCACCGGCTTGTCCCGCACCCGGACGAGATCATAGAGATCAGAGAGTTGGTAATGACGATGGCGGTATTTGAGCGAAAGATGGACCAGGAATATGTTCACCTGGTCGAGCTGGAGCTCGATCAGGAGACGCTTCACGCCGGTGTCGAAATAGTGAAACTGGACCTGACCCTGTCCATCCCGGGTGATGAACGCATTGGCCTGTTTGCGCACGACGGGCAGGCGTTTCATGAGCGAGCTGGGCGCGTATTTGCACTCCCAGTGCGCACCCCGCCCACCGAGTGACGTGGCGATGGCCTCGGCCTGATTGACGGCACCACTCCGGAGTGAGCCGCTATCCACCTCAAGGAGGGCGAGGATATCGGGTTCGAGCGAACTGAGATAGCGGCATAACCGGGGCAGTTTAACCTGCGTATCCCGCAGATAGCCGGCCCCGGGAACGGGGAGGTTGAAACGCGTCCCCGCACCTGTTGCGTAACGGATGTTGTAGACGACGAGCCGGAACGATTGCAAGTGATGGCCGCCTGACCCAGAATGCCTTATTCTAATCCGCACGTGCATTTTAGCGCTGGGGCCGGAGCGGGTAGAATCGGATCAGCCGATCACGAACGAGGGGGCGAATCGGTCCCCGCTAACCCGTTTTGAGCGTCCATCCAGCAGATGAGCGAGGTCCGGATGAAGGATATTCAATCCCTGCGTTTCCTGTCCGGCGACATCGGCGGAACCAAGGCTTTACTCGAGATTTTCGAGCACACCGCCTCGGGCGATCAGGTGATCCAGCGCGCCGAGAAAGCGAGCGGGGATTTTCCCTCACTCGAGGCCTTGCTCGCTGATTTCATGCAACCCCAGCACATCCCGGTTTGTGCCGCAGCGTTTTCTGTCGCCGCTCCACTTCAGGGGGGGCGAGGCCGTTTTACCAACCTGCCCTGGGAGATGGACGAAAACGCTGTGGCGAAAACCATCGGCATCTCCCGTCTGCGATTGATCAATGATTTCGTGGCGGCAGCCATGGGTATCCCGGACCTTGCACCTGACGACCTCATCTGGATCAACCCGGTACCCCTGGACCCACACGGTGTGCGTGTGGTGCTTGGAGCAGGGACGGGTCTCGGACAGGGCTTTGCCACGCCTGAACCCGGCGGCTTGAACGTTCGGGCCTGGCCATCCGAGGGCGGACATGCGGATTTCGCTCCGCGTTCGGAGGAAGAAGTCGAGATCTGGAGATGGGCGCAGAGAGCCGTCAATGGCCGGGTCGGGTACGAACGGCTGGTGTCGGGTTCAGGTTTGAGTCTCCTGCATGCTTTCTATGCGGCGCAGCTAGAAAGCCGTCCACCCGAACCCGCAGACCTCGGAACGCTCACTCCCGCCGCCGTGAGTGAAGCAAGCCGAAGGGGGCGTGATGCCGCAGCACGTCTTGCAGTCGACAAGTTCCTTGATCTCCTGGGTGGTTTTGCCGGTAATGCCGCCCTTCATTTCTTGCCGACTGGCGGCGTTTATCTGGCCGGAGGAGTGATCGCCCATCTCGCCCCCGAAGTTCAGGGAAGCCGGCTTCTCAGTTCGTATGCCGACAAGGGCCGGCTGTCTGATGTCGTGCGGAAGTGCCCGTTGGCCATTGTGCTGAACCCGGAACTCGAACTCATGGGTGCAAGACGCATGGCCGTTCAGCTCGTTGGATGAGAACGTTTCTCGACCAGGTCGCTGTAGATTTGTACGTACGCACCAGCCCGGCTGTGCCAGCTGCAGTCGATGCTCATGGCGCGGCGCTGGAGTGCAAGCCTGCGGGCGGGCGCACGCCAGACCTGCTCAGCCCGGAGGCAGGCCGAGAAAAAGGATTCGAGTGTATCGGGTTCGAACCGGAATCCCGTCCCGAGGGGATCCTGATCGGCATCCTGGACGGTATCGCGCAATCCGCCCACCGCATGCACGATGGGCAGCGTTCCGTAACGCTGGCTGTATAGCTGGTTGAGCCCGCAGGGTTCAAAGCGTGACGGCATGAGGAAAAAATCGGCTCCGGCTTCGATGCGATGGGCCCATGAGTCGCTTTGTTCGATCAGAACCCGGATGGCCCCGGGATGATAACGGGCGAGAGAGGTGACACGCTGTTCGATACCGGGCGTACCGCGACCCAGCAGAACCAGTCGCCAGCCGCGATTGATGAGTTGGGGTGCGATCTCTGTCAGAAGGTCTATGCCTTTCTGTTCTGCGAGGCGGCCGATGAAGGCGGCGAGCGGCCCGTTTGATTCGGAAAGGTTCAGCTGATCCATGAGCGCATCGCGACACTGCTGTTTACCAGCCAGATCGTTTGCGTCAAAGTGTGCCGGAAGATAGGGATCGGTTGCGGGATTCCAGCAGTCGGAATCGATTCCATTCAGGATTCCGGTAAGATCGTGGGCCCGCTCCCGAAGGACGCCGTCGAGCCCGTTCCCGAAAGCCGGGGTCAGGATTTCCCGGGCATAGCTCGGACTCACGGTGGTGAGCCGGTCCGCAAAGATCAAGCCGGCCTTGAGGCAGGAACCGGATCCGTAAAACTCGATTCCTCCTTCTGCGCGCCAGAACTCCGGTGCGAGACCCAGGCGTTCGAACGTCTCGTGCGGAAAAAGACCCTGGTAGGCCAGATTATGAATCGTGAGGACGGTTGGAACCGGAATCCCGAGTTTTTGAATCCAGAGCGGCAGCAGTCCGGTCGGCCAGTCGTGGACATGGATCAGATCAGGTCGGGGGCCCCACGCGTTCTGTGGAGCGACCCAGGCGCGTGCCAGCATTTCGCAAAGACGTCCATAGTGCAGGACTCCATCCGGCCATTCCTCGCCGGATGGGTTGGCATAAGGCCCTCCGTCGCGGTCTGAAAAACCCTCTCCGCCGATCCAGATCACTTCGAGATGTTTCGAAATCCGGGTCGTTCGCCAAGTGAATGTCGCCTGTTCGAGCGAGCCACTGTGCTCAACCGTACCCGCCAACCGGGGCGGACAGTCAGGACCGGTGACCGGGATCAGGACCTGAACGGTATGGCCGAGCGCGGACAGGGCTTTCGTGAGCGAAGCCGATACATCCGCCAGTCCACCTACCTTGATCCAGGGTGCAAGTTCAGTCGTGACGAAGGCCAAACGCATGCGATGCTCCGGAGTGTCGTTCGATTGAAGGCTGAGACACCGTTGTCGCGCATTCGGGATCATAGTCTGGATTCGCGCGACGTGCCTGATTTTGCGCGCGTGCGTGTAAACGGCATAGTCAACAGTCCATTCCAACTCGGGCAAGAGCTTGGACAAAGAATATCTGGTTCGTGCGCAGAATTTGTGGGTGAAATTGTTGGCCTGAACGCAGTTCAGTCTTGGCACAGGGAGGTGTCAAGAAGCGCGACCGAAGGGCGCGCATGTAGGGAGGACGTCGAGCAGGGCAGGGCTTGAGCGCGGAGTCAGCGTAGCTGTTTGCGGAAGAACTCGATGCCGGTCTTGGTGCAGCGTGCGATCTTCGCTTTGCCGTCCTCGGTTGGGGTGAGGGCGCCGCCGTGACGGCATTGGTCCGTCTCGACGCAGTAGACATCGACGCGACGGCCGGTCAGTTTCCCGGTGAGCTGTACGGGGTGGGTGGCGAGGAGGCGCTTGAGCGAGGTGCAACCTCACTGGGGCAGGTGCGCGCCTGGGTGCCAGGGGCGTTCCCAGGCTTGACCTTGCGGCGGAACATTCCCATGGTGGCAGTTTCGCCGAACGGGGCTGCCGATGCATCTTGCCTTGAAGACTCCCTTCGCTCTCTCGCCCAATACTTCGATTTCTATAATAATGAACGTCGTCATCAAGCGCTGATGGATCGACAGACACCGTGGCAAGCTTATGCCGGGGTGTCTCTGGGACAAGCCGCTTGACCAACCCTGCGGCTGATCCACCTAAGAATCCGGAGATTTTGTCCAAGGGTTGGGGTCCACTTCTCATTTCGAGATTCAAATTTTACCCTTACCCCTTAGAATCTGTACGTAACCATCACGCGTAAGAGGACAGGCAATAAGATCTGCAAATTGTTGCTCATTTAATTTCATTTGCTGACGGATTAAATTGGGAATATTCCCGTCCAGTTTCCCAGCTCCCATTGATCTCTTTGTGCGCAAAATCAATTGCCCGTCTACATAAAATAGTGCGTGCTTGTCGCCGCTATTCTTGATAACCATCTTGAGCTTATCCCAAGCACGGTCAATGTCCGATGCCTTAATTGACACGCTAAGTCTCAGAAACGATCCGTTTAATGTAATACCAATGATTTTTTTGAATTGGTCCCAATCTTAATTGATCTTCTTTAAGAATAAAGTAAGTAGCCGCTATCGACGCCTTGAGTTCGTCAATGGCTGATTGCTCATCGGATCCAACAGCAAATTCTTCTAAGTCTGATGAGTAGGCAACGAATTCATCACCGGCAGATTCAACGTAAATTGGAATCTGACTATTGAGCACCAGGTCTGATCGATTAAGATTATCGATCAAGTATCCCCTTCGCGGAGGAAGCACGCGCCCATCTGAGCGCAGTTGAAACCTTGGAAACCAGCTGAATGACGAAATGGATCTTCGGACCTCAACGTCCAGGCGTCCGTTAGACAACTCAAGCTGTCGTTCTTGGCCATTGATTTGGCTTTCAATAGGACCTCTATTGCTTTGGAAATACATGGCTTCTGCAGGTACTGACATTTCAGTTCCTTCCCTGCTAATTCGTTGGCCGCTTTAATTCAGGATCAGCTATCACGTTCATAATCGTTGCGGTTTTAACAACATACAGTGGATTATTTTCCTGATCGTACTCACCTTCAACACGCCATACCTCTTGCACAACCTGACGAATAGCTAGAACTGACCCATCGTCTAATGTGTATTTGGATGGACTCTCTTTGGAATCTACGACTTCCATAAGAACGCAATCCTTCATCTGCTGGCCCTGTAGTGTCGCAACAGCCATCTTTTGTCTGCGAGGTTGAGGAGCCATCTTAATACACCTATTGATTGAGCGTCTGGGCAGAACTA
>AUZY01001317.1_pt1 | contig 18160 bp, 14 predicted proteins | sample 49821 | NCBI WGS metagenome assembly AUZY01 (sample SAMN02954279, study PRJNA193664) | mine drainage metagenome | biome: terrestrial; feature: abandoned Hg mine; material: sediment; isolation source: lowermost (B1B) sediment-attached strata from acid streamer/mats thriving at... | place: Spain ...
CTCCGGAGAAGAACAGGAAGACGATGAACAAGAGCTGGAATACGATCTGGGCCTCCTGCATGTTGTTCATGACACTCGCAATGACCATCCCGAGACTTGCGATCGAGAGCACTCCAATGGTGAAGACGATCCAGAGGTTCAGGATCGATGTCGCGAGCGGCATGTGATAGAGCTCGCGGGCAAAAACCAGCATGATCGCACCCACGAGGAGTGTCACGATGTAGTTCGACAGCATCCTCGAAAGAATCCACTGCTGTGCCGTGAGCGGAGTGAGATGGTAGGGACGGAGCATGCCACGTTCTCGCATCATGACGGTTGTGGCGCCGTTGCCGAAAAGCCCGCTGGTGAGCGCCATGAGCGTGAGCACCGGACCGAACAGGGCGGCGACCGCGTGGGGCTGGCCATGCGCAAAAATGCCGGCGTAGAGGAAAAAGAACCCCAGTGGGAACACCATGACGAAAAAAAATGCGATCGGTGTCCGCCATGCCAGCTTGAGTGCGTTCCAGGTGAGTTTCGCGGTGGCTTTCATGCGTCGATGCGGCTCCCGGTGATCGCGAGATAGGCCTCTTCGAGCGAAGGGCGCCGGATACGCGCCTCGGCTAGACCGATCCCCTGCCGATTGAGATAAAGCACGAGTTCGACGAGCAGGCGCTCGCCCTGGCTGCCGTGGAAACGGTAAACCGGGCGCTCGGCCGTACCGGATACAACCACCGAGCAGCGGTTCTGCAACTGCGAGTCCTCCTCCGGCGTGAGCACCCGGTCGAGTGTGACTTCGAGATTCTCCCCCTCGGTATAGTGGGCAATGAGTGCCTGCGGTGTGTCGACCGCATGAACACGGCCCCGGAAGAGAATCGCCACCCGGGCGCAGAGTTTTTCTGCCTCCTCGATGTAATGAGTCGTGAGCAGAAGGGTCTTGCCAAGCCGGCTGAGCTCAAGAATGACCTCATGCAGCTCACGACGGATCTGGGCATCCAGCCCGGTCGTGGGCTCATCCAGAACGACGAGATCGGCGTCCCCGACGAGTGCCAGGGCCAGGGCGAGCCGCTGTTTCTGTCCACCCGAAAGCCGTTCGCAAAAGGTATTTTTCTTGTCGGTCAGCCCGACCAGATCCAGGAGCTCGTGGATATTCCGGGGATGGGGATAAAGCGACGCGAAAAGATCGAGCAGCTCCAAGACACGAATCTTGTCCTGGAAAGGAGAGATTTGGAGTTGACCCGAAATGAGCTCGCGGATCTTACGGGGCGCCCGTTCCGGATCCACGCCCATGATGCGGACGCTCCCGCTGTCGCGGTGTTTGATCCCGAGCAGAATTTCAACCAGCGTGGTCTTGCCGGCTCCATTCGGGCCGAGCAGTCCGAAGATCTCTCCCCTATGGACGGCAAACGTCCCGTCGACGAGCGCCGGATTTGAGCCGTAGGACTTGGTGACTCCGGAGAGCTCAAGCGCCCAGTCCTGGCTAGCAACCGCGTTGGCCTGCAACGTATGAGCATCCGACCGACGATCGCTTATGATAAGTGGAACACTCTCCATTTGTCCACCCGGAACCCCGATCCAATGTGCGCGAGAGACCCCCCACCGGTCACCGATCAGGAGCGCTTCGCCTCTGCTCGATCCGTGATCGCAGGTGGAGTCAACTCGCCGGTTCGAGCCTTTCATGGAGTCGGAGGCACGCCAGTGTTCATCACCGGTGGCCAGGGTGCGGAGCTCATCGCCGCCGATGGCAGGCATTTTATCGACTACATCTGCTCCTGGGGTGCCCTGATCGCTGGACATGCCCATCCGTCGGTCGTGGCCGCAGTCTCGCGGGCCGCCGCAAGCGGCTTGAGTTTCGGCGCACCGACCCCCTCGGAAACCGAACTTGCCCGGGTCCTCGTTGCACGTGTCCCCCATGTCGAACGCGTCCGGCTCACCAGTTCAGGAACGGAGGCCACGATGAGTGCGATCCGCCTGGCCCGCGCCGTAACCGGTCGCGATCTCATCGTGAAGTTCGACGGCGCATATCACGGACACTCGGATGGTCTACTCGTCCAGGCTGGATCCGGTGCACTCACGATCGGTCATCCGAGTTCGCCGGGCGTACCCGCTGCTGTGGCCCAGCTTACCCGGACCCTCCCATTCAACGATGTCCAGGCGCTTGAAGTTTTGTTTGCCCGGGAAGGGAGCAACGTGGCAGCGGTGCTGGTCGAGATCGTGGCGGGCAATATGGGGCTCATCCTGCCCGAGCCCGCATTTCTCGATAGACTCACACATCTCACCCGGGATTCTGGAGCACTCCTCATCGCTGATGAGGTCATGACCGGATTCCGTGTCGGCCCACAAGGTGCCCAGGGACGCTACGGCGTCCACGCAGATCTCGTGACTCTCGGGAAAATCATTGGCGGCGGACTGCCGATCGGAGCACTGGGCGGTGCAGCATCCCATCTCGACCGGCTGGCGCCCGATGGACCGGTCTATCAGGCCGGCACGCTTTCGGGCAATCCACTGTCCGTGGCCGGCGGGCTGGCCACACTGCAACTCCTTGCGGACCCCGGAGTCTATCGCCGTCTTGAAATGCTCACGGACCGGCTGGCCGAAGGACTGCTCAAACAAGCCCGGCGGGCGGGGATCGGGATCACGGTTCCCCATGTCCCCGGCATGTGGTGCATCTTCTTCTCACCGGAGCCAGTACGAAATCTAGTAGCAGCCCAGAGGACCCGGCGCGGAGACTTTGCACGGTTCTTTCACAGCCTCAAGGACCAGGGCATCCTCCTGCCGCCTTCCCCCTTCGAGTCGGCTTTCATTTCGCTGGCCCACGAGGATCATCACATCGACGCAACCCTTGCGGCGGCCGAGATCGCGTTCCGCACCCTCGCGGACTGAAGGTGTTACGGAACCTCGTCCATCCATTCATCCAGTGGGTCAGCGTGCACCCAGCTTGGGGCATCGCGGCAACCTTCGCGATCGCCTTCTGTGAAACCCTGGCCTTCGTGGGCTATACCGTGCCTGCGGTTTTTCTCCTCTTCGGAGTGGGCGCATTGATCGGGAGCGGGCTTTTGCCTTTCTGGCCTGTCTTCGCTGCTGGCGTCTCCGGTGCCTTTCTGGGGGATGGGTCGAGCTATCTTCTGGGACGTTTCTTCCGGGGTCACGGCTCCCGTTTCGTCGAACACCGCGGCATTCGCACCAACCTGGCGCGCGGACAGCGCTTTTTCCAGAACCATGGCGGCAAAAGCATCATCATGGGTCGCATGATCGGCCCCCTGCGTCCGATCGTTCCGGTCGTGAGCGGTCTGTCCGACTTTCCCCTCCTCCGATTCATTTCCATCGACATCCTGGCCTGCCTGATCTGGGCGCCGCTCTATCTGCTGCCCGGGATGGTATTCGGCGCCTCGGTGGATCTTGCTGCCGCAGTGAGTCTCAAGCTCGCAATCCTTCTGTTCGTCTTCGTTACGGCCAGCTGGGTTCTCCTGGCCCTGCTCCGGCGCGGATTGCATCTTCTGGCCCCGCTCGAAAACCGTCTGCTCAAACTCTGGCTCATGGCCTGGGAAGGGACGCCTTCCTGGCCGAAATGGAATCTCCTCGCAACCAAGGGAGAGGATCAGAGCGGCGCGCCCCTCCTCATTCTGGTCGGATTGCTCCTCATCGGACTGCTCTGGCTCACCCACCGCCTCATTCTGACCTTCACCGGAGAACCCTGGCCCGGCTTCTTCGATGCTCTGGGAATCGAAGCCGCATCCCGGATGCTCACCACTCCGGTCGAAGAACTGGCAACACTTCTCGTGGCCTGGATGACACCGGTTGGCTGGCTCATCTTCGGGATGGCCACGAGCCTTCTGCTCCTCACCCGGAAATCGTATACCGCTGTCCGCTACCTTCTTGCGGCCATGCTGTTCGGATTGATCTGCGATCTTCTGCTCGGCACCTCGCTCAACCACTGGAGCGCGGGCTTCCTTTATCCGAACAGCATTGCGGGAGCGCTCGCAGTTTATGGAGTGAGCGCAGGAATGGGTGCAAGCGGCATGTCCAAACGTCGTCGATTCTGGTTCTACCTCGGATTCGCGGCTCCCGTTCTGGTCTCCGTCCTGGCCTCTCTACTGATCGGCACCCTCTGGCTGGGTAACGCTCTCGGAACCGGACTGCTCGGACTCATTTGGGCCATCCTGCTGGTGGTGGCGTTTCGCCACCACCCCCACATGGATCCGCCACGGAAAACCCTGCTTCTTCTCTTCTGGATCACGCTTGCTGTCATCATCCCCATCAGCATCTGGACTCACTTCGCCCATCCGGAACGACTGGTCGTGAGACTTCCACGTGCAGTCTGGCTCACGGGCGACTGGCCCGCACTCCATCCGTCACGAAAAGTCCCGCACCCGATGCCGTCCGGTTTCAATGTGGAGTATGCTGGCCGCCTTGCACCTCTTCAGCACAATCTTCTGCAGGCGGGCTGGCATGCTCCATTGCCACTCACGCCCGAAACTGCGCTTTCCTGGTTTCTCACTCGTCCACCGGTGACGCACCTGCCGCTGTTCCCGAGCCTGCATCATGGGCGCTTCCCCGATCTGGCTCTCATCGATTCAGTGGCCACCCACTCCCACAGACAGAGCGAATGGGTACTGAGACTCTGGCAGAGTTCCTATGTGCTCGAGCCGGGACGCACCAGAATCTGGATCGGTCAGGTGAGCCATTTTGTTTCGACCGAGCACCTGTCGTTTGTGACACTTCCCCGGAACCAGGGCATCCCCCGGCGCGGGGTTGCATTGCTGGTGCAGGCACTGCGGCACCACTCACGCTACCACCTGAAGATCCGCTCAGTCCAGGACCAGCCGGTACTCTTCATCGAGTACCGGAAACGGACTGCGGCAGGCGGCTAGCCGTTCGGCTTCATACGATCAGCCGCCTGCAGATCCGACGGGTGGCGGGAATCCATCCGCCTCCCATTTCCAGGTCACAGAACGGATTCACTGGGATGAGCAGGAAACTTACAATGGTGCGTGTATCCGCATAAACGTATTAGGATTTGGCCACGTCCCGGATGGATTCGCACCCGTACATCATCCTGATTCCGCTCACCCCGCGATTCTGTATTGAGCGGGATGACCCGGGCACGCAGACAAACAGGCGATTTGCTCCGACCCTTTAGGCCAGTCGACTGATCAGGCGCCAGAATATCCGGAGCGTCTATCGGTCATGCGCCTGGAGCATCGGGTCGGTTCCGATAACGAGTGGCCGGGCATGATGTTCTTCGTCGTGCCGTATCCAGCGGCGAAAAATGATGAGCGCGCCGAGGACATGGATCAGGGAGCCCGGAATCCAGAGCAGAAGTCCGCCGAGCTGCTGATCCACCGCCTCGGGCAAACCCCAGGCTGGGCTGGTCAGGTTGTACACCGAGTAGAGATCCTGACCGGTCAGCGTAATGTAGGCGGCAACGACGATAAAGAAGTTCATGAGGATCATGAGAATCAAAAAGTGAAGCAGGTAATCCTTCGTGCGCCGGTTGCGCGGATCCAGTACCATCCACCAGAAAAAGAGTCCGACGATAAGGAGTGTCAGGTGACAGAGATCGTCGATTGCACCCGAACGCACGGTCGCATCAAACGGGCGGGGCAAGAGCCAGAATCCACACACACCTGCGAAGAGAAGCGCGGCCGTAACCGGATGGATGAGAAACCGGTAGAGACCCTGCACCTTCCGGTTCCGGATCATTGGAACAAAAACCTGGTGCCGGATCCTGTCGGGCATGCCTGCTACGAGAGGCGCCAACGGCACCCCGACCGCGAGACAGAAGGGGGTGATCATCTCGAGCAGAAAGTGCTGCAACATGTGAACGACATAAAGTGCATCGGCAACCGAATCGATCGGCGGGATGACCGCGAGAAACCCGATCAGGATCCCGGCATAAGTCCAGACCCGACGGACGCGCGGAACCGGATTGACGTGGAAGCCGAGGCACTGGACTCCACGTCGATACCAGAGCAGCACGGCAAGAGTGAGAACCGCCATCCACCAGGGCCAGATGACGTGCGGGGGGAAGAAAAGGTCGATCAGGTTCATTCAGCCGGAACCCATGCCGAGTAAAACGCGGTCATGAATCAGCTCATCCGTCGATCTAGCAAATGTTCGCGCAATCCGTTGTAAATCCGCTCACGCTCGCCGGCAAAATCCCCGTTGCTGAGAAAAACAACCCGGTCACCCGGGTGCAGGATGGAGATCAGGGCAGGCAGGATGTGATCGGCCCGATCAAAAATCCGGGCATGCCGGTCGAATGCGTCTTCGAGCTTCCAGCTGAGGCCGGGGTCATAGACCATCGTCACATCGGCATCTTTGAACGCGTCTTTCAGGTGCGCCGCATGAACACCCTGCTTCATCGAGTTCGACCGTGGCTCGAACACGGCGACCACCCGGTCCGAACCGGTCCCGGCCCGGACGGCCCCGAGTGTCGCGCGGATAGCTGTCGGGTGGTGGGCAAAGTCATCGTAGACTGTGATGCCCCGCCCGGATGCGACGATCTCGAGCCGTCGCGCCACACCTCCAAAGCTTGCGAGCGCCGGACCGAGTCGCAGTGGATCCACTCCGGCAGCCTCGGCGGCACCGAGCGCAGCCAGCGCATTGGCCAGATTGTGCTCGCCGCAAAGACCCCAGGTCACCGGACCCAGCGTACGCCCGGCAAGGTCCATCTGGAAACGATTTCCGGCGGAATCCAGGCTTTCGGCCAGCCACGCCTCATCGCCACCGAGAATCCGGGTGATCGGAGTGTAATGGCCCCGCTCAAGGACTCGGCCCAATGCCTGATCCTGTCCATTCGCGACGATCCGTCCCGCACGCGGCACGGCACGCACGAGCTCATGGAAGACCTCCTCCAGACTCGCGAGATCCGGGTAGAGATCGGCATGATCGTGTTCCAGGTTGTTGAGAACGAGGATCCAGGGACGGTAGTGCAGGAACTTGGGGCGTTTGTCGAAAAACGCAGTGTCATATTCATCAGCCTCGATGACAAACCAGCGCCCCTCGCCGAGACGGGAGGAGACGGGAAAATTGTGTGGAACCCCGCCGATCAGAAAACCGGGATCCGCACCGGCCTGATCCAGTAGATGGGCCAAAAGCGCGGTTGTCGTGGTCTTTCCATGCGTACCGGCTACGGCAATGACCCGGCGGTTCTTGAGCACTTCACGGAACAGCCAGGCTGGACCCGAATCAAAGCTGAACCCCTGATCGATGGCTGCCTCGAGTTCCGGATTGCCGCGCATGACGACGTTGCCCACCAGAACGAGATCCGTCCCGGGCGCGAGATGCCCGGGATCATAACCCGTGTACAGCCGGGCACCTGCGCGTTCGAGCAGCCGGCTCATCGGTGGCACAAACTGCCGATCCGAACCCGATATCTCGTGACCGAGCTCGATTGCGAGCTGCGCAATGCCCGCCATGAACGTGCCACAGACGCCGAGGATATGGATGCGCATGGAGCTGCGCCTGAATGGAGGATCCAGTGAATTATAGGAGGAGTCGGTGGTGGAGGGCCAACCGCATGCACCCGCAACGAATCCGGCTTTCTGGATCAGGCGGCCGTCTCGGCATCAGTCCGGCGCCTCGCCCCAGTGCTGGTGACAGGCTGCCACGACCCGCCCGACTTCAAGATTCCGGATGCAACGGGCGCGAAAGCCGGGTACCGGGCACCGATAACGGTTGCAGGCGAGATCGCAGTCACCCGAAGTGAGGTTCCGTACCCACTCGTATGGTGCACGCCAGTAGGGCGCCGATGAGCCGGTCAGGACGATCGTGCGGCGCAGGTAGGCCAGCGCAAGGTGCATGATGCCCGAGTTGTGACAGACGACACCCCTCGCAGTCGCGATGGCGCGCTCCAGCTGCCAGAGCGGCCAATCCGTGTGGATCGTCACCTGACGGGGGGCGGACAGGGACTCTGACAGGACGTGCAAAGCCTCGTACTCGTTGGGATTGCCCACAAGCCGTACCCGCCAGCCGGCCCTGGTCAGTTCGTGGAGCAAGGCGGACCAGCGATCCATCGGCCAGTTTTTGGTCTCCCATCCGGTCTTGCACCCGGGGTGGGCGATGAGGTAGGGCTCGTCGGGTAGATCCGGGTCTGCTTGCCCGGGCGGGGACGGGAACAGGGGACGCGACCCATATGGCGGCGGGGGCTTTTCCGTCCATCCCATGGCGGCGACATCCGCCGCTATGACATCCGCGAGAAATCGACCATCTCCGTGCGGATGGTGGGGCCCGTACTGATCTGCATCCACTGCGCGAGCCAGCCAGCGGGTGCGCCAACGACTGTGCGGTCCCGAATACACCCGGTCGAAATGGCCAGCCCGACGCACCGCATACAGGGCATCGAGCGGCGCACCCGGCAGCAACAGTCTCTGGATAGGCAGACCCATGGCCGACAAGGGATTCATTTCAGATCGAGCCCGGGTCAGATATACCGGGGCGGGCCATCCAGGCCGGCACACCGCCTCGAGCACGGGGTGCATGACGAGCGCATCACCCAACCCCCGCCCCAGAGAATCGCAACCCGTTCAGGAGTCATCGAGATGCATCGGGACGGACGCGTGGCGGATCAGGGTTGCGTCCGGGAGCGCACCCGGCTGCAATCAGAGCCTGCCAAGGGACCAGGGTCCGGTTCCGCAGGCTCCGGACACTCGCCCGGGCCGGAAGGCTCAGCATCCGCCCCAGCATGAAGAGCCAGCGCTCACCTCGATTGACAGCCAGCTTGCGCGCAAGCAGGAGATGCCCGCGCACGGTATGGAACTCGTAGAAGAGACTTCCGTTCTGTGTGGCGGCGTGACCTTCGTGATGGTATTCCGCATTCACCTCGATCAGCGGAAAACCCTGCCGGGAAAGACGCCACGACAGTTCAACATCCTCTCCATAAAGAAAAAAATCGGTATCGAACAGGCGGGGTGTGGCACCCTCAGCTGGAACCAGAAGACACGCCCCGTTGAGGTAGGGGAATGCTCCCCACATCGGGTGCGTCAGAACCAGTCCAAAGAGGCGCTGATACCAGAGTCTCGAGGCGACCCCCTCCCTGCTGACACGTGGAGCCACCAGGGCGTGGCGTCCGTACGCTTCGAATGCCGCAACCATGCCGGAGACCAGATCCGGCCCGGCGGTTGCATCATTGTTCATGATCCAGTAGGCATCCCATGCCTGCTCGCTGCGTGCTGCTTCGAGACCAAACGCCATGCCGCGGGCAAAGCCGAGATTCGTGGGCGGCGTGAGGATACGAACTGATGATTCGCCCATCCTGCCCTCGCGAAGGCAGGATTCGAGCCGCGCGGCTTCCCAAGGATCGTCAGAGTTATCGATGACGTAGATCCGCCGGATGGGATCGCCAAGACTCGCCACACAGCGCGCGGTGAGATCCGCACGACGATAGTTGAGAACCAAGGCCGCTATGGAAAGGGGCTGGGACATGGGTTGTGGCGCTCTCCAGACAGTCGGGTGCTCTCCTGTCCGGTCGAGCATACCGCAAAAAAACCCGTCACCGACAGAGCGGATTCTGGAACGATCGTCATGGCCCTGTGGCAGATGGTGCGAGACAGAACGACCGGATCCGGCCAACTTGACAAACGAGTGATTCGTTTCTATTCTGGTGCCATGTCCGATCAGCCTGTCCCGCACCATCACCAAGCCGGATCCGCGCCTCGCGGCGTTTTCAAGCGGCTTCGGACGGGCGTTACGTCACATTCTGCCGCTACTCTTGCATCGGGATGGTGGTGCGCCAACCCAGTCTAGCGGGCGCCCCGTTTTCACTTTCTGGACGGCCCGCTTCTGCGGGCCGTCTGCTTTTGAGGATACACCTTCATGTACGTCGTTCTGAAACCGGATCTCGATCCCGAAGCGCAGAACCGCATCATTGAAGAACTGAAAAACGCCCGTCTCGAAGTGGTGGCGCTACCCGGTTTGGACCGGCGTGCATTTGCGCTGGTCGGCTCCTCCCAAGCAGCCGAGCGCTTTGCCTCACACCCCTATGTGGAAGAACTCATCCGGGACGAGGCGCCCTACAAACGGGTTGCCCGCGCACTTCATCCGCATGACAGTCTGGTTTCGATCGGCCCCCTCACGGTGGGCGGTGATGCCTTCGTCGTGATTGGCGGCCCCTGTGCAGTCGAGACCCCGGAACAGATGCAAACCATCGCGTCCCAAATCCGGGCAGCCGGTGGCCATGGCCTCCGGGGAGGCGCCTACAAGCCGCGGTCGAGCCCATACAGCTTCCAGGGACACGGTGTTAAGGGGCTCGTCATGCTCTCGGATGCGGGATCCCGGTACGGCCTGCCGGTGGTGAGCGAAATCATGGATGCTCAGGATCTGCCGCATCTTGCGGCACATGTCCAGGCGCTTCAAATCGGAGCCCGCAACATGCAGAACTTCTCGCTGCTCAAGGCGGTCGGCTCCCAGAACCTGCCCGTGATCCTGAAACGCGGCCTTTCGGCCACGCTCGAAGAACTGCTTCTCGCGGCCGAATACATCGTCGATGCCGGAAACGACCAGGTGATTCTCTGCGAACGGGGCATCCGAACCTTCGAGACGGCGACGCGCAATACGCTTGACCTCAATGCCGTAGCCTGGCTTAAGAACAAAACCCATCTACCGGTCCTGGTGGACCCCTCCCATGGAACGGGACTTGCGGAGCTGGTCCCGCCTTTGAGCAAGGCCGCACTCGCGGTCGGAGCCGATGGTCTCCTGATCGAGGTGCACCCGGATCCTACCCAAGCCTGGTCGGATGGGCGGCAATCGCTTACACCTGAGAGTTTCTCGCGGCTCATGCACGAGCTGCGCTCCCTGGCCGAAGTGATCGGACGTCGCATGCCATGAAGACGCCTCACGACGCCTCGCCTCTCAAGCCCGGGCTGCATATCCTCTCCCGGCGTCTCACCCACCTTCCGGATCCACTGGCCCTTTTCAGCCGGTTGCGCGCGGACGCACCCGGACTCCCCCGCGCGCTTTTTGAAACCGCTGAACATACCGCTGCCGCCGACGCACAGAGTCTGATCTATGTCGACCCGGCCGTTTCATGCCAGCTGGTTGCCGATCAGGTGGTCTGGAAACACCTGAGCGCGAATGGCCGCCACGCGATCCAGACCCTGCTCGATGGCGGCTGGGTGAGGGATGCCCAAGGAGACCGTCAAGACGGTGCTGTTGTCTTTCCGCTCCCGGATCGAGCAGTTGATCTGGATGAAGAAGCCCGTCTCAGAGCCCCAAGTCCGCTGGATCCGCTCCGGACGCTCATCTGGAGCTGGAGGAGCGATCCCCGCACGCTCGAAAGTGTCCACGCTTTCGGCTCCTTCGCCTACGATCTGGTCGATCGATTCGAACCGCTCCCGCCTCGTGCGCCGGTCGATCGTGGACGGCCGGACTATGCCTTCTACCTTTGTGAAAGCCGCATCCTGATCGATCACAGCCACGGAACCACCACCGTGACGACGGTGGTCTTCGGCGATCAGCCACCACCAGACCTCGAACTCGGTGCAAGACGGCGCCTCAGCGAACTCGAGCGGGTGATCCAGGCGACCCCTGGCGCAACACCCCATCCACACGCGCGGAGGGCTCACGCCCAGAACTACCGGGTGGTCACGGAGGATGCGGAGTTTGCCCGCACGGTTGCGGCACTCAAGACGGAAATCACCCGGGGAGAAGTGTTCCAGATCGTCCCCTCCCGCCGCTTCGAGACCCCTTGCCCGGATCCACTCAAGGCCTACGCCGAACTTCGTGGCCTCAATCCGAGCCCCTACATGTTCTACCTCGAGGAAGACGGCTCGACCCTCTTCGGGGCCTCTCCTGAAAGCGCGCTCAAGATCCGCGCAACCGAACGCACGGTCGAGATCCGGCCCATCGCAGGAACCCGCGGGCGGGCGCTCAATCCCGACGGGAGTCTCGATGTGGACCGGGATGGTCGCCTTGAACTCGAACTGCGCCTTAATACCAAAGAGCTCGCCGAACATGCGATGCTCATTGACCTGGCCCGGAATGACGTGGCTCGTGTCTCGGAACCCGGAACCCGGACCGTTCCCGAACTCATGGCCATCGAGCGCTACTCCCACGTCATGCACCTGGTCTCGCGGGTCAAAGGCAAACTACGGGCGGGACTCGATGCGCTTCATGCCTATCAGGCCTCGCTCAACATGGGTACCCTGACCGGGGCACCCAAGATCCGGGCCATGCAGATCCTGCGGAAAGTGGAGTGCACTCCGCGCGGTCCCTATGGGGGAGCCGTGGGTTATCTCGACGCCCTGGGGAACCTCGATACGGCCATCGTGATCCGCTCGGCCTGGGTCGAAGAAGGCACAGCCTGGGTTCAGGCCGGTTGCGGAGTGGTCGCGGATTCCGATCCGGTCGAAGAATGCCACGAAACCCGCCGCAAGGCGGAAGCCGTACTGGCAGCCATCACACTGGCTCGGGAGGGTGGATCGGGTGCGAGCTGAGTATCACGTTCTTTTCATCGACAACTTCGACTCTTTCACCTATAACCTGGTCGACGAGTTCCAGTCGGTCGGGGCAACGGTCGAGGTCTGGCGCAATAACACCCCCCATGACCGTCTGCTCCAGCGTCTGGATGAAATCCGCCCAACCCTCCTCGCGCTTTCGCCCGGGCCGGGTCATCCGGATGATGCGGGATGCGTGCCGGGCGTCATTCGCACAACCCGCGGCCGGATACCGACTCTCGGCATCTGTCTCGGCCACCAGGCGCTTGCCTCTTCCCTGGGGGGCTCGGTCGGAGTGGCACCGGAGCTGATCCACGGCAAGCCGGCTCCAGTCTTTCATGACGGAGAGGGTATTTTTGCGGGACTCCCTTCGCCATTTACGGCTGGTCGCTACCATTCGCTCATCGTAGACACCCCCCCGCCCGGATTCCGGTTGCGGGCCTGGTCCTTTGACGCCGGACAAAAAATTCCCATGGCCATGAGTCATGACACCGATCCCCTGATCGGACTCCAGTTCCATCCGGAATCGATTCTCACGCCCCAAGGCCGAATCATCATTGAACGGATCCTGGCCTGGGCGCAAGGCCGGCAACCGCGTCCCTAATCCACCTCCCATGGACTGCCGCCTGATCCTCGAGAAACTGCTGGCCGGTATCGATCTCGAACCCGGAGAGGTCAGCGGACTGTTCCAGCTGCTCGTTAAGGGCGAACTGGATCCTGCAAGACTTGCAGCAGTTCTCGTGGGCCTCCGGATCAAGGGAGAAAGCGGTGCAGAAATTGCCTCAGCCGCACGTGTTTTTCTCGAATCCGCGCAACCGTTCACGAGCCCCGACTACGATTTCGCCGACACCTGTGGAACCGGCGGAGACGACCAGGGCACTTTGAATATTTCATCCGCCGTAGCGTTCCTCGCGCCCGCCTGCGGGCTACCGATCGCGAAACACGGCAATCGCTCGGTCTCCTCGAAGACCGGCTCCGCGGATGTACTCGAGCAGCTCGGCATTCCGACCACCCTCACACCCGAGATCTCCCGCCGCAGTCTCGATGAAGCCGGTTTTTGTTTCTTGTTTGCGCCAGGCTATCATCCGGGACTTCGACATGCCATGCCGGTCCGGCGCGCGCTCGGTATCCGGACTCTTTTCAACTTCATGGGCCCCCTGATCAACCCGGCACGTCCGCCCTTCCAGCTGGTCGGAGTCTACGATGCGGAACGGATTCTGCCCATGGCGCACGCGCTCGACCGGCTCGGGTGCAAAGCCGCTGCGGTCGTACATGGCGCGGGTCTGGATGAGATCGCGCTCCACGCACCCACCCAGATGGCCATCCTCCGCGCCGGCCGGATCGAAACACTCACCCTCGAGCCGGAATCGCTCGGGGTACCGTACTACCCCATCGAGGCACTCCAGGGTGCGGATCCAAAATCCAATGCGCTCGAACTCGAGGCGCTGCTCACAGGATCCGGCCGGCCGGCATACGCCTGGTCGGTTGCCTTAAATACCGGCGTACTGCTCTGGATTGCCGGACGAGCCGCCGATCCGCGCGAGGGCGTCCACACCGCCTACGAGGCACTCCGTGAGGGTCGCGCGCGGAAGCATCTCCAGGCCGCACAGGGCATCGTCCGTGGTGCTTGAAGCGATTGTCGAGCACAAACGCACGGTCGTTGCCGAACGGCGCCGGAAGAGACCGTGGGCGCGTCTACTGGAAGAGGTCTCTTGCGGCCGCCGCCCTTTACGTCAGCGCCTGCGTGAGCCCGGGCATCTTTTTATTTTCGAATGCAAACGCGCTTCTCCGTCCCAGGGCATTCTGCGTAACGAGGTGAACCTCGACCATCTGGCCAGCGTGTATTCGGAATGGGCCCATGCGGTCTCGGTACTCACCGAAACGCGTTTTTTCCAGGGCAGCCTCGATGATCTGGTCGCCTGGCGCAAACGCACCCGCCTGCCCTTGCTCCGCAAAGACATCCTGGTCGATCCCTACGAAGTCCTCGAAGCACGCTGCTTCGGCGCAGATGCAGTACTCCTCATGCTTTCGGTTCTCGCGGATGCGGTCTACCGCGACTGCCTGAGCCTGGCCTCTGAGCTCGGACTGGACACGATCAGCGAAGTGCATGACGAGCGCGAACTGGAACGGGCACTCGCGCTCGGCGCGGACTTTATCGGAATCAACAACCGGAATCTCAAGACCCTGGCCGTGGACCTCGGCACCACCAGGCTTCTCGCGCCCCAGGTACCACCCGGCATCCCGGTCCTCTCCGAGTCTGGAATCGAAACCCGGAACGATATCCTGACGCTCGCACCCCAAGTCGACGGCTTTCTGGTCGGCAGCGCCCTCATGCGCGCCCCGCGCGTGGACCTGCTTGCCCGGATGCTGCGTCGCGGCGCGATCAAGGTCTGCGGCCTCACCCGCACGGAAGATGCACAAGCGGCATTCCGGCTCGGCGCGACGTATGGTGGGCTCAATCTCGCCCCCCGCTCCCCCCGCAGGCTCGACCTTGAGGCGGCACGGGCGATCCGGGCATCTGCACCGCTTGCCTGGGTGGGCATTTTCCAGGATCCAGAGCCCGATTTCGTGCTGGACGCCGTTCACAGACTTGGACTGGAGGCGATCCAGCTTCACGGCGGGGAGTCTTTGGTTTTCATCGAAGCGCTCCGGAAGCAACTTCCTTCCGGTGTCGCGGTCTGGAAAGCCCTGCCCTGGGATCAGGTTCCGGCCCGTGCTTCAGACTTCGCGGCAGACCGGCTCGTCCTCGATTCGCGGACCCACACCCGTTTTGGCGGGACGGGTGTCTCGTTCGATCCTGTACAGGCACAGAAGTGGCCCGAACTTCAGGAAGCCATCATCGCAGGCGGAATCAATCCAGACAACATCGATGAGGCACTTGCCCTCAAACCCTGGATGATCGACCTCAACTCGGGCGTCGAGGCGGCACCCGGAGTGAAGGATCTCCATAAACTCACCCGGCTGTTCAACCGGTCTGGATACCTATCCTCCTCGACGTGGAGCTGCGACATGAGCGTTCCGAACCTCCCTCCAGAACCTGTCCGTGCGGGGCGTTTCGGCCGCTGGGGCGGGCGTTACGTACCAGAAATCCTGGTGCCCGCCCTGGATCAGCTGGAAGCCGCATTCACATCCGCGCGCAGCGACCCGGACTTCAGGACCGAACTCGCAGACCTTCTCAAACACTTCGCCGGCCGGCCGACGCCTATCACCCGCTGTGCCAACTTTCTCAGCGGATCAGGTCTCGAAATCTACCTCAAGCGTGAAGATCTCCTGCACGGTGGCGCCCACAAAACCAACCAGGTACTGGCCCAGATGCTCCTCGCACGACGCATGGGGAAGAAACGCATCATCGCCGAAACCGGCGCCGGGCAGCACGGCGTGGCCGTCGCTCTCGCCGGCGCCCGCTTCCAGATCCCGGTCCGGATCTACATGGGCAGAAGGGACTGCGAACGACAAGCCCCCAATGTTTTCCGCATGAGACTCTTCGGCGCGGAGGTGATTGCCGTCGATTCGGGAAGTGCGACACTCAAAGATGCGATGAATGAAGCGCTGCGCGACTGGGCGGCGAGCTACGATCAGACGCATTACCTCGTGGGAACCGTAGCCGGTCCCCATCCGTTCCCGACCCTGGTCAGCGAGTTCCAGCGCGTGATCGGCGACGAAGCCCGGATCCAGATGCTCGAAGCAACCGGTCACCTGCCCGATGCCGTGGTGGCCTGTGTCGGCGGTGGTTCGAACGCGATCGGCATCTTCAGGGCTTTCCTGGCCGATGTCGGCACCCGACTCGTGGGTGTCGAACCGGCGGGTCAGGGACTCGCAACCGGCCGGCACGGCGCCACGATCGCCCGAGGCCGACCTGGCATCCTCCATGGCTCCGAAACCCTGATTCTCACCGACGAAGAAGGCCAGATTCTTGAATCCCATTCGATTTCGGCCGGCCTGGATTATCCCGGAGTGGGGCCCGAACACGTCTATCTCGGTGAAGTGGGCCGGGTCGAGTATGTCTCTGCAACCGACATCGAAGCCCTGGATGCATTCACCCGCCTGTCGCGCGAGGAAGGCATCATCCCGGCACTCGAGTCGGCCCATGCGTTGGCCTACTGCATCCGGACGGCCCTCGAACACCCAAAGCCAGGGAGGATCCTCGTCAATCTGTCCGGACGCGGCGACAAGGATCTCACCCATGTCCAGGCCCATCTCGACCGGGGCCAGCCATGAACCGTTATCCGGCTCTTTTCTCCCGGCTCCGGAAAACCGGACGCGCGGCATTCGTTCCGTTTGCGGTCCTCGGCTATCCGAGTCCGCAAACCTCGCTCGAGTGGATCCGCCCCCTGCTCGAGCTCGCGGATGCACTGGAACTCGGACTCCCGTTCTCCGATCCCATCGCCGATGGACCCCTGATCCAGGCGGCCTCCCACACGGCCCTCGCAGCAGGTGCCTGCCGGGCATCCAATCTCGCCATCGTGGCCGCCATCCGCGCCGAATATCCGGACCTGCCGATCGGACTTCTCGTCTACGCAAACCTGATCTATCGCACGGGACTCGATACCTTCTATACGACCGTCCGGGAAGCGGGAGTCGACTCGGTTCTCGTGGCCGATGTGCCGGTCAGCGAGATTGAACCCTTTGCCACTGCGGCTTGTGCCCGGGGGATTGATCCGATCCTGATCGCCCCGCCGAACGCACCGGATCCTGCGCTCGAGCAAATCGCCCGCACCAGCCGAGGGTATACTTACGTGGTCAGCCGGAGCGGGATCACCGGCACGGAAACCGTTGCGGGGCGTCCCTCGATCGAGCTTTTGACCCGGCTTCGGAATCTTGGGGCCCCTCCACCGCTTGTGGGCTTTGGCATCTCGAATCCTAGTGATATCCGCCGCATGCTTCAGGCGGGCGCAGACGGCGTGATCGTGGGATCGAGCCTCATCGAAAAGGCGAGTCTCTCCGAGCCCCTCGGACCTTACCTACGCGAACTGTGGCAGGCGACCCGACGTTGATGAACCGGATCAGTCCGGTTCGGGAGAGGACCCATGTACGATCTTTATACGGCACCCACGCCCAATGGACGCAAGATCACGATCGCACTCGAGGAACTCGGACTGCCTTACGTGCTCCACGCACTCGATCTCACGAAGCGCGAACAGAAGGACCCCGCCTATCTCACACTCAATCCCAACGGCCGGATCCCGACGCTCGTCGACCGGAGTAGGGATGCATTCACTATCTTTGAATCGGGAGCGATCCTAGTCTATCTTGCCGAGAAAACAGGACGACTCCTGCCAGCGGATCCCCGCGGCCGCTCCGTGGTTCTGCAATGGCTTTTCTTCCAGATGGCCGGCATCGGGCCCATGCAGGGACAGGCCAACGTATTCTATCGCTACGCTCCCGAGAAGATCCCCTACGCCATCGAACGCTACCAGCGTGAAACCCGAAGGCTCTACGAAGTGCTCGACCAAAGGCTCGAAAAGGTACCCTATCTCGGCGGCGGAGATTACTCGATCGCAGACATCGCCACCTATCCCTGGATCCGTGCCCATGAGTGGTCGGGCATCTCGATCACGGGCCTCGATGCGCTCGGGAACTGGCTCGAACGCGTCGGCCAAAGACCCGCGGTGCAGATCGGCATGAATATCCCACCGACCGCACCACAGAGCGCTGAAGAATCGGTTCGGCAGGCCCAAACATTATTCTCTTGACAAAATTCCTGGGGGGGCAAAATCCAAAACAGAGGGGGGATCCCCTCTTGCAGATGG
>AUZY01002100.1_pt1 | contig 17841 bp, 13 predicted proteins | sample 49821 | NCBI WGS metagenome assembly AUZY01 (sample SAMN02954279, study PRJNA193664) | mine drainage metagenome | biome: terrestrial; feature: abandoned Hg mine; material: sediment; isolation source: lowermost (B1B) sediment-attached strata from acid streamer/mats thriving at... | place: Spain ...
ATCTGGAGTGGAACAAGCTCAAGCTGAAGGCCATCTACGACCCCAAAGACCCGCACGGCGTCCAGGCGTGCGCCTTGCAAAATCCGGTCAAGTATGGCCGCCTCGTGCGCCGCACTCTTCGCGGCCAGACCCGATGGTTCGTGCAACGGGTGCTGGCGGGTTACCCGAAGTGGAAAGACAAGAATCCAGTCCGGATGGGCAAAAGCAGTATCGACATCGGCCCGTCCACCATCGCCGCCGTCTCGGAAACCGATGCGTTTCTGGAAAGATTCTGTGCCAGCGTGCCGGATCTGCAGCAGGCGATCCGCCGGATCCAGCGGGCCATGGACCGGTCCAGACGGGGGTCCAATCCGGACCACTACCACCGGGACGGCACCGTCAAAAAGGCAACGCCCGGCAAACGCCTGCAGTGGGTACTCACGACGGGTTATCTGCGTCTGCGCGCCCGGCTCAGGGAACTGCATCGTGTGCAGGCCGCCGATCGCCGCACGGAACATGGGAAACTGGCGAATCACGTCATCGCCATGGGCCACACTGTCCTGGCCGAGAAACTGAGTGACCCGGCCTTTCAGCGGATGTTAGGCCAGAGCGTCCGCGATCGGGCGCCCGGGGCATTCATGGATCACTTGCGCCGCAAGGCGGCAAGTGCCGGTGGCGAGGGGATCGAGTTCCCGACCCGGACCACGAAGCTCTCGCCAAGCTGTCCTTGCGGGGCCGTGGTGAAGAAACCGTTGAGCCAACGCTGGCACGAGGGTCCGTGCGGCGTTCGTGCCCAGTGGGATGGGTATCGTGCTGATCTGGGCCTGCATGTCCGCAGGGATGATGGAACCTGGATGCTGGATACCCAATCGGCTCGCGCGGGCGGGTACGCGGTGGGACCGCTCTTGGAGCAAGCGGTGTCTGGTGTGATGCAAGCCGCAAACGGCGGGCTCTGGCCCGTAAGCTTTGGCCTTCGTGCCCGAGACGGAGCGGCTCTTTCTCGAAACGGTGCAGGCGCAGGGGAAGATTCCGGATGTTGTAGCCACGTCGCTCCCGCGACGATGGCGAGAGCCGGAAAGACCTCTGCCGCCAGTACCGGAACCCCCCGGCTTTAGCCGTGGGAAGGTTCAGAGACGCCGGATCTGCCACGCATGGAACGCAAAATAATGCATCACCCTGCAAGGCATTATGCGTTGTTTTGTATTGAGATTTTGGTGGAGCGGAGGAGGATCGAACTCCCGACCTTCGCATTGCGAACGCGACGCTCTCCCAGCTGAGCTACCGCCCCGACCTTGGGGCATTATAAATCAACACGTCCCTCGACAGTCGGCTTTTTTGCTGGTTTGGGTCTTGACCCGCCTTTCGAGTTCACGCCGGTAGCGACGCAGATCCTGTGCGTTTTCGAAGTTCTGCTCCAGAACACCGCCCAGCTTGCGCAAAATCCCCTCGACGACGCGTTGCTCCTCATTCTTCGCCGAAATGAATCTGTTCATCCAGCTAGTGCTCCATCCATTCGGGATCGGGCAGGCGGCTTTGTACCGTGTCGCGCGGATAATGCTCCACGATATCGAATGAGATACGCCGAAGACCCGCTTTGGGATGCACCCCGTCTTCAGACACTGCCAGGCTTGCCGAAGGTGCCCGGTACCGGTGCGATTTTTGTCATGATCCAGAGATAGAGCCAGTTTGGAAGCAGCTTCATAATTTTCATGAGCATCACCATCTGCCAGGGGAAGGCGATCTCGAAGCGCCTCGAGGGCAACGCGCGAAGAATCTTTTGTGCGGCGTCGTCCGCATCGATCAAAAAAGGCATGTAGAAGCGGTTTTTGGCCGTAATGGGCGTGCGCACAAAACCCGGATTGATGACCCGTACCGTGACACCCCGGGATTTGAGCTCAACCGCAAGCGTTTCACAGAGGCTAATCAGAGCCGCTTTGGTCGGCCCATAGGCGCCGGCCTGTGGCAATCCGCGGTAACCCGCAACGGATGCGGTCACGAGCACCTGACCCGACCCCTGCTGGATCAAACGAGGAATCACAACCGAGAGGCCCTCAACCACACCGAGATAGTTCACCCGTGTGACTTCCGCATAGACCAGAGGGTCGATTCCGGAGCGCGAAAGCTCGTATTTTCCAGCATTGAGAAAGCAGTAATCAAGCCGTCCGAAACGGGCAAAGACCTGGGCCGCGGCCGCTTCGACCGTGGAATGGTCCCGGACGTCGAGCGGCAACGGGACGATCGCCCCGGGTCGTGGCGATCGTCCGGATACCTCATGCAGGAGATCCGCGCGCCGGGCACTGATCACCACTGCATGATTTTCGGCGGCCAGTGCCAAAGCCAGCGCCGCACCGATTCCGCTGCTCGCACCAATGATCCAGACGTTCGCCATCTTGCCGCCTCCACCGAGATCCCCATTCTACGGAATTCCGGACCCTGATCCCGAAATACGACTCGGCCAGGCCGCTGCATCCCATCGATCCGCTCGTGCGTATCTCGTGAACGTCCACATGGATGCTGCCTTTGAACCCCTTTTCAAGCCCGATCTCCGAATCACAAGCCCCCCTCAGGATCGCGGTCGTCGGCGCCGGGATCTCCGGTCTGGCTACGGCCTGGATTCTCTCCCCGAGACACCAGGTGACCCTTTTCGAGAAAGAATCCCGTCTTGGGGGACACAGCCATACCCTCGAGATCGAAGCTCCGGAAGGCTCTTTGGGCATCGATTGTGGTTTTGTGGTCTATAACGAGACCACCTCTCCGCACCTGACCCGTCTGCTCAAGACACTCGCAGTCGAAACCCAGCCCACCGACATGTCCTTTTCGGTCCAGATCGATCCCTGCGGTTCGTTTGAGTGGGCCGGTTCGGGACTGCGGGCGTTCTTCGGCCAGCCCGGCCGTATCCGCCAGTCCGGGCAGTGGAAGCTTTTACGGGATATCCTGGCCTTTCACCGGTGTGCCAAAAAGCATCTGTCGAACCCGCATTTCCCCCAGGACCTCACTCTGGCCGGGTATCTGGCCGGAATCGGTGCCGATCCCCATCTTGTCTCGCGGTACATCCTGCCGATGGCCGCATCCATCTGGTCATCCCCGACCGAACAGGTGCTCGAACATCCGGCTCTCGCCCTCCTACGCTTTTTCGACCATCACGGTCTGCTCAATCTTGGGGGAAGACCGCGCTGGCGGAGCATCGTTGGGGGATCCGCACGCTATGTCCAGACGCTCTACCAGAGGCTCGGGATCCCATCCGGTACGGGCCATCCGGTCACCGGGATCCGACGGCATGCCCACGGGATTACCCTCATCCAGGATCATGCCATGGAAACCCTTTTTGATGCGGTCGTTCTGGCCTGCCATCCGGATCAGGCCCGGCGCCTGCTCGAGCCCTCATTCGGTGCACGCACCTGGCTCGGCCGGTTCTCCTATACTGCCAACCGGGCATTCGTGCACCAGGATTCGACTTTCATGCCGGTCACCCGGTCGCTCTGGTCGTCCTGGAACTTCCACCAGGAATCCGATTCCCCAAAGGCAAACCCCGTTTCGGTGACCTACTGGATGAATCGACTCCAAAGGCTGTCCACACGGGAGCCCTATTTCGTAACGCTCAATGCGCAAGCCGAGCCCCGCAGGGGACTGGCCTGCCTAGATTTCGAACACCCCTGCTACAATCTCGACACGCTTCGGGCCCAGGAGGAAGCATCCCACTGGCAGGGAATCGATGGTCTCTATTTCGCAGGTGCCTGGCTCGGGCAGGGCTTCCACGAGGACGGACTGGCCTCCGCTGTCGCGTTGGCTCGGCATTTCGGACTGCCACTGCCCTGGCTCAACCCGCAGCCGGATCAAGGTGCCCGCCTGGATCCGGTCCGATCACCCACAGTCGCATCCGATCTTGACTCTACCCTCTAAATCCCCACCCTTCCGCCTCTTTGAAACGCGGGTGATGCACATCCGTTTCGATGCGCATCCCTACCGGTTTCAGTACCGGTTTCCGCGCATCCTGGTCGATCTCGACCGGCTCACCGAACTGTCCCATTACGGTATTGGCTACAATCGTTTCGCACCGGTCAGTTTCTCGGATTGGGATCACGGCGCCCGGGACGGGCGGGCACTCAGACCCTGGATTGTGGATCGTCTTGCAGCCAGCGGTTTGGGACAGGAGTGGGGGCGCGTTGAACTCTGGACGTTCCCGCGCATCTGGGGTTACGTCTTCAACCCCCTGAGTCTCTGGTATTGCCACGACCCTTCGGGTTCCCTCAAAGCCGTTCTTTTCGAGGTCCACAATACGTTTGGTGAGGCGCATCACTATCTGGTCCATAAGCACGGCGCAAGTCTCGGGGCACACATCCATTCCGGAATGGATAAATGTTTCCATGTTTCCCCATTCCAACCCCTTGCCGGAAGCTATTCCTTCATTCTGGATCATCCGACGACCAGTCCCTCGGTCCGGATCGACTACCATATAGTGGGCGTGCGGCGCTTCCTCGCCCTGGAACAAGGGGTGCAGCGCCCCTTGACACGCTGGGGGCTCCAGCGTGGGGCTTGGTTGCCAGCGTGGGGCTTGGTTGACACCCTGGCTGATGGTCGGGGTGACCCTCTCGATCCATTGGCACGCTCTGGGTCTCTGGCTGGGTGGCGCACGCTTTTATCCCAAGCCCCCGCCACCGGATTCCGACTGGAGCACCGGATCCACTCATCCCACTGATCCTCCGGATCTCCCTCTTTAGATTGAGAACACGATGCACGAGACGATTTCCACTCCTCCCGAGCCGCATGCATCCCGTGTGCCCTGGATTCTGAAGCCGGTACTTGCCCATCTCGAGCGTCTTGAACGGGGTCGTCTCACGATCACCACTCCGGAAGGCATGCGCATGGAGCGGAGAAGCCGGACGACAGCAGCCGACACGGGCGAGATCATCATTCACCACCCTTACCGATTTGCCCGACGGCTTCTCCGGGGCAGTCTCGGATTTGGAGAGGGGTATCTCAAGGGAGACTGGGACAGTCCGGATCTGCCAGCCTTGCTGCATCTTCTGGCACTCAATGAAAACGCGCTGGCCGGAAAGGAATCGCGCCGTCACCGCCCCCTGGTCCTTTTCGACCGGATCCGCCATGCAAGACGCGCCAACACACGCCGGGGCAGTCGCCGCAATATCCGCAACCACTACGATCTTGGCGTCGATTTTTTCAAACCCTGGCTGGACCCCACGATGACTTACTCCTGTGCACATTTCGAATCACCAAGTGACGATCTCGAAACCGCACAACGACGCAAGTACGCCCATGCACTGGAACGACTGAATGCCCGGCCGCGACAGAAGATACTTGAAATCGGATCCGGCTTCGGTGGCCTGGCGTTTGAAGCAGCGGCGCGGGGACTCAGTGTCGAGAGTCTGACGCTTTCCAGAAGCCAGCTTGACCATGCACGAGAGGAAGCGCAAAGACGGCATCTTGCCGGAAGCGTCCATTTTGACTTCCTGGATTACCGCGACCTGCTGGATACCTACGATCACATCGTCTCGATCGAGATGTTCGAAGCCGTGGGTGAGCCTTACTGGCAGGTTTTCTTTAAGACGCTCCGGGCACACGTCAAACCCGGCGGACGGGTGGTGCTTCAGGTCATCATCATTGCTCCGGAGGTGTTTGAGGCATATCGACGGAATCCCGATTTCATCCAGATCCACGTTTTTCCGGGCGGCATGCTGCCCACCTACCCGCACCTTGAATCCCTGGCTTTCGAGCATGGATTCCAGATCATCTCTCCCACGTTTCATGGTCCGGATTATGTGCGGACACTTGAGATGTGGCTCGAACGCTTCGACCGGGCCTGGCCCGCTCTCGCAAAGACCGGCTATTCCGAACGTCTGCGGCGTCTCTGGCGTTATTACCTCTCGTACTGCATTGCAGGTTTCCGAACCAAACGGGTCGATGTGGTTCAGTTCACCCTGCAAAGCCCATCGCCAGAATCCATGAAAAAATACCCAGGCTTCCATCAGTAGATTCACGTTGAGCCCTATCGACGCCCGGAAGGGCCACACATCAGTTTTCCATTCACGCAACCTGCAACCCAGCATCACGCAGAACCCGACCGCTTCACAAAATTGCCCAATGACCATTTTCGACGACAAAGGACCGGACGAGCTGATTCATGCGTAAATCCGTCCTGCGGTCATGGTCATGCGCTCCCACGTCGTATAGGATGAGTTCACCTCCCTGCGTAACCCGGTCCAGACGACCGATGGCAACCTGAATATTCACTATCAGAAACTGGAAGATGTGCTGACATCAGCATCAAGAAACACTTCATCAACCGGAAACCAGTGACCTCATAGGCCTTGACCGATAAAGGCCACAATGCTTTTTACACGACGTCGAGCAGCTGACGCACCTTTTCCGAAGCGATCCTGAATGAACCGCCGGGTCATCATTCGACCGGGTTGGCAAGGTGGATCCAACCGGTACAGGCAAGCCGTCGATTCCGGTTGCCTGATCAGGCTTGTTTCCGCATCTACCCTTTGCAGGGTGCACCAAGAGGTTCCACTGGGCAGCATGCCATCGCGCCTCCAATCCGGTTATGAGTGCATGTGCCGCGCACCCCCCGGCTTGATTCGTGGGGCGGCTCAGACTCACGTATAATTGTGACCGGCAAAGTAGCGATTCAACATGGACAAAGAAGAAGCGTTGGCTTCCCTCAAATCACCCATCCGGCCAGCCGACCCCATGAAGGAAAGAATGGCTGACCAGAGGCTCCGGAGCCGCCGGCTCCGCCTGGGAGGGGGGTTCGCTCTGCTCGTGCTCCTCGCGGCCCTCCTCTGGATATTCATTCCTGGCGGCCCCGGCCACTCCGGAGCGCGTACCCAGGTCCGGCTCCTGCGTTTTCCGGACACGACTACGGCAGCGACAAACCGGGCCGTACTGAGTGCAGCGGGTTATGTGGTCGCGCGCCGCGAAACCACGGTATCCTCGCGCATCACCGGCATGATCCGGGCGGTCTACGTCCAGGAAGGCATGGCAGTCCGTCACGGACAGGTCCTGGCACGACTGGCCGCCCGCACCGCACGAGCGAACGTGCTTTTGGCCAGACGGCAACTCCGGGCCGAGCAGGCGCTGGTCGAATCCGCCCAAGCCCAACTTGCTCTCGACCGGAAAAACTGGTTCCGGATCCGGTCCGTCTTCCGGAAGGGACTTGAGAGCCGCTCGGCACGGGATGCGGCGCGGGCGGCCGTGGCGCTCGATCGGGCGGGACTCCGGCATGACCAGGCCGACGTCGCAGCGGCCCGCTCGGAATTGGCTCTCGCAAGGATCATACTGAACCATACGGTGATCCGGGCGCCCTTTACCGGGATCGTGACCGCCAAGTATGCGCACCGTGGCGAGATGATCTCGCCGGCTGCAGTCGGCGGGTTCACAAAAACCGGCATCTGCGAGCTCGTTGACATGCAATCGCTCGAGATGGACGTCGATGTCAATGAATCCTTCATCGACCGGGTGCATGCAGGCGAGCCCACGCGGGTGGTTCTGAACGCCTATCCCGACTGGAACATTCCAGCGCACGTGATCAGTGTGGTGCCGACTGCGAACAAGAATAAAGGGACGGTCAAGGTACGGGTGGCCTTCCAGCACCTCGATTCGAGAATTTTGCCCGAGATGGCAGGTGAGGTGTATTTCTATTCCAGGGCTGCGCCCGCCGTGACCCGACCCGGACCTGTCGCATTACCCCGAAATGCCGTTTTCGACGCCAGATCCAAACCGTTCGTTTTTCTCGTTGAAGATGGGCGAGCGGTTGAGACCCGTGTCCGCGTGCAGTCCCGGAACGGTTCGCACCTTCTCCACGTCACCGGACTTCCAGTGGGTGCACGGGTCGTGATCGGCTGGTCCTCCAGCATTCATAATGGCGAACGGGTCGAGGTTCGCCATAAACGATCCTGACCGCCCCTCGCGCCTCACCCGGAAGATCCATTCTCGAATACGGACTTCAGACATACGCCGGCTGTCATGATACTCTTTAAAAAAGAGTACTCTTACCGAGATCCCCCACATGACCCCCACCCAAGCCGAACCCGCCCCTCCCATACCGGCTGTCGAACTCGAATCCGTCAGCAAGAGCTATCGCCGCGGAGACGAGGTCGTCCATGTGCTCGACCATTTCTCATTCACCGTCGCACCCGGTGAGTTCATCGCGCTCATGGCCCCATCGGGCTCCGGCAAATCAACGCTGCTCAACCTGATCGGCGGACTCGACCATCCGGACCAAGGCCGCATCCAGGTGGCTGGAACCGAACTCGCAAAGCTGGGTGAATCCGCGCTGACCCGCTGGCGCTCCCGGAATATCGGCTTCATCTTCCAGCTCTATTACCTGATTCCGGTCCTGAGCGCCGCACGCAACGTCGAGTTACCGCTCCTCTTGCAGCCGCTCAGCCGGGCGGAACGCGCAAAACGCGTGGAGGCGGCACTGACACTCGCCGGTCTGCCGCGCGAACGGCACCATTTCCGTCCGCCTGAACTTTCCGGCGGACAACAGCAGCGGGTCGCCATCGCCCGTGCGATCGTGACCGATCCGCCCCTTCTGCTTTGCGACGAACCGACAGGGGATCTCGACCGCGCGGCCGGCGATGAAATTCTCGAACTCCTCAAAACACTGAACGAGCGGCTCCACAAGACCATCCTCATGGTGACCCACGATCCTCACGCAGCCGGACTGGCCCATCAGGTGGTGCATCTGGAGAAAGGCCTGATCGGCGCACTCAGCGCTGCCTGAGACCCTACATGCCAACCCCTTTCCGCTTTTATCCGCTGGTCCTGGCCACCCTCCGTCGCCATCGGGTGCGGACGCTGCTCACGATCGCCTCCGTGATGATCGCTTTTCTCCTCTTCGGACTGCTCATGGCGCTCAACCACGCGTTCTACGGCGGGATCAAGACCGCGAACCGGCGGGCACTCATCACCATGAGTTCCATGTCCTTCGTCGAATCGCTTCCGCGCGCGGATGCCGCTGAAATCGCGTCCATGCCGGGCGTTGCGAAGGTGGCCTATGAGGTCTGGATGGGGGCCTATTACCAGCATCAGAGCCAGATTCTTTTCGCGCTCGCGGTATCCCCGAGACGCTGGCTCGCACAACGCACCCGGCAGCTCGCTTTGCCTGCAGCCGAACGCACAGCCTGGCTCGGGGACCGCCGCGGTGCACTCGCCGGGAGCATGGTGGCCCGGAGGTATCACTGGAAGGTTGGGGAGATCATCCCGCTCCGATCAAACATCTGGGTCCGCCCGAACGGCACGAATACCTGGCCGGTCAAGCTCGACGGCATTTTCCGCTCGAAAAGCAAGACCCTCGAGCAGGGCTTTGTCCTGCATTACCGCTACTGGAACGGCGGGCTCAACAAACCCAATGTGGTCGGGATGTTGCGTATCGAAGTCCGCCATCTGTCGGAACTGACTGCCGTGGCCGATCGCATCGATGCGCGTTTTGCAAACTCGCCTTATCCGACTCGCACCTCCAGCGCCCGGACATTCATCAAGAATTTCATCGATCAGACCGTCGATATCGGGGTGATCGTGCAGGACATCCTGATCGCTGTCTTTTTCACGATGCTGCTTGTGACCGCCAATACCTTGGCGCGTTCGGTGCGCGAACGGAGCTCTGAGATCGCCATTCTCAGGACCCAGGGTTATTCGCGCCGGCTGATCTTCGGCCTCACCCTTGCCGAGGCGCTCGTGGTGGTCCTGGCGGGCGGCATCCTTGGACTCCTTCTCGCCGCACTTTTGGTCCAGGGATTGCACTCCTTTCTGGCTGAGTTCCTGCCCAGCCTGGGGCTCACCACGGGCGCCGAACTCGAGGGGTTGGGGCTCATGCTCCTTTTCGCCGTTGCTTCGGCGCTCCTCCCCGTCTACCAGATCCAGCACCTTGACACTGTCGATGCACTGAGGAAGGGCTGAATCATGCGCTTCATTCGTGAAACCGGCTCTCTCATCGGCATCGGACTCCGGAGCCTGCCCCGACGCCTCGATGTGGCGCTGGTCGCGGTCGCGGGATTCCTCGGTGTGGTGCTCGTTTTCGTCTCGGTCCTTTCCATTGCCCAGGGTTTCAGCCGGACCGTCCGGGCTACGGGGGTGCCGGGTGTGGCACTCGTGCTTCGCAAGGGTGCGGCAGCAGAGCTGTCGAGCGATCTGACCCAGAACGAGGCACAGGTCATCGGCGGTGAACCGGGCGTGCGACCCGGATCCAAGGGACCCTGGATCTCACCCGAGCTTCTCGTCGTGATCAGCCGGACGGAACGTCATACCCGGATCGAATCCAATGTCCCGATGCGTGGCGTCACTCCAATGGCTTTCCGCCTGCACCCGCATTTCCATCTGGTTGCAGGACGGCTCTTCCGCCCGGGACTGAACGAAGTGATCGTGGGCCGGAGCGCTGCGGAGCGTTTTACCGGGCTGGCCCTGGGCGACCACTTCGAGAGCGGACACCTCCTCTGGCACGTGGTCGGAATCTTCACGGATGCAGGCGGTATCCACAGTTCGGAAATCTGGGCCGACCTCCCCACGCTTGAGGGTACGTTCCACCGCGGCGACAACTTCAGCTCGCTTTACGTGGCACTTCGCAGACCGGCCGATTACACCCGCTTCAAGACCGCCGTCGAACACGATCCGCGCCTTACGGTCCAGGTCGAGCCCGAGATGCGCTACTTTGCCAAACAAGCTCGAACACTGGCCCGTTTTATCGATGTTGCGGGGACCATCATTCTCGTACTCATGGGATTGGGTGCCATTTTTGCCGCACTCAACACCATGTACGCGGTTGTGTCCGACCGCACCCGGGAGATCGCAACCCTCCGGATCCTGGGCTTCGGACGCGCACCGATTTTGGCCGCCGTCCTCATCGAAAGCCTCCTTTTCGCTCTGGTGGGGGGCGCACTGGGCTCGGCGCTGGCCTATCTCGGTTTCAACGGCTATGAAGCCTCGACGCTTTCGAACTTCTCGCAGATCGTCTTCCGCTTCCAGGTCACCGGCCCGCTCATGGCGACCGGAATACTGGATGCGCTCATTCTCGGCCTGATCGGTGGCCTGCTCCCGGCTCTCCGCGCAGCCCGACTGGCTCCGGCCGATGCGATCCGAACCCTCTAGATTCATTCCATGAACCATCCCGAGATGGACTCCACGCCAGCCGACTGCGCAACGGATCAGGGCCGGCGGCTGATCGATTATTTCCTGGGCAAGATGATCGTGCCCCAGATCACGGTCATCCTGCTCGGCCTGATCGAATGTTTTCTGGTCTTCAATCATTCGACTTTCCCTGAATACCGATGGGTGATCGGATGGTATCTCTTTCTTCTGCTCGTCACGGCCTACCGGCTGGAACTCATTCACCGCTATCGACGGCACGGGACCGCCCATCCCCTCGCCTACTGGACCAGGCGTCTTACGGTGGCCATGTTCGCCTCGGGTCTTGCCTGGGGACTGGCCTGGTGGCTCGCGGGTCTTCATCCATCCGCCACCATGGTCTTCATCAACCTGGTTCTGCTCACCGGACTCATTGCGGGATCCACCGTGACCAACTTCTGGATTCCATGGGGCAACCGGCTTTTTGTCCTGCCCATCCTGGCCACGCTCGGGCTCTATCTCATCTCGTTTCCAACCGATATTCAGCTGATCGGCGGACTCATGCTGCTGCTCTACCTGGTCACGGTCGATCTCGCCGCACAGGCTGCCAATCAGGGTTATCGTAACAATGTCGCTCTGACTGTTGAGGCCGAGCGCATCACAGTCCAGCTCAACCTCAAAAATCAGGCCTTGATCGAGGAAATCGAGCGACGCGAACGGGCGGAAAAGGTGATCCAGATGGACCGGGAGGAACTCCTTCTCGTCATCGATTCGATTCCGGCCTTTACGGGAATCGTGACGGCCGATCTCCGGCTGCGCCGGATCAACCGGACTTTCGCCCATGCACTCGGTCTCCAATCCCAAGATGCGGTTTCCATTGATCTTACAACCCTGCTTGGGCCCGAGCAGTTCCCCAGAATCAAAGACTGCCTCGAACGGGCCTTGGCCGGCGCAACCCAGACTTTCGCCATGGAGCTCGGGCGGCAATATCTATCGGCACACTGTATCCCGAGCCGGTCCCTCTCGACCGATGCCAGGCGGGAGTTCATTCTCCTCCTCGAAGATGTGACCACATTGAAGCGGAGTGAACTCAAGCTGCACCATGCGGCCTTCCACGACGCCCTCACGGGGCTCGGCAATCGCCGCCTGCTCGAGGAGAGCCTGCTCGAAGCACTGGATCGGGCTCATCTGGGCGAGCCCGGGATCCTGATCCTCCTCGACCTGGATGGATTCAAGACCATCAACGACCGGGAAGGGCACCCCGTCGGAGACACGGTTCTGGCTGCGGCCGCTCGTGCGCTGACCCACTCCGTGCGGAAAGCCGATACCATCTGCCGTCTCGGCGGGGACGAGTTCGCCATCGTGTTGCCTTCAGCCCCGCGAGAGATGGCCGAACGGATCGCGCAGAAGATCCAGACCCGTATCCACGAGGAAACCAAGCCGTTCGTCCGAATGAGCGCCCCACCAACTGCAAGCATCGGGCTCGTGGCGCTCGAGCCTGGAGACATCAACCCAAAGGATTGGATCAGAGCGGCCGACCGGGGGCTCTACGAAGCCAAGCGACGGGGCGGCAACACACAGGTCTGGGGGTCTCCCCCCACCCCATAGGGTCGGCATTCGACTGTCCGTCCTGACGGCGTTATTATTGAGTTCGCGAGGATGGGTTTGCGAGAACCTATCTGCGGCTTCGTTCCAAGCTGCCACCCGTCTGGAGAACCAGAAATGACGCACACAAGCCCGTTTGCAAACCACCCGTCTCACCGATGGATGCCGCTTTTCGTGGCGATCCTGGTGGGGGCGCTCACACCCGCTTTGGCCCACACCATGCCCCGCGCGCTGATCGACCGGCTCCGTTGGCACTTCGTAGGCCCCTTCCGGGGTGGCTGGGTGACCACGGTCGCCGGTATCCCGGGCAAGCGCAACACCTACTACATCGGAACCGCGGACGGAGGGATCTTCGTCACCCACGACAGCGGGCGGACCTGGCAGGCACGCTTCCAGCATGAACCGGTCTCATCCATCGGCGCCCTCGCCGTCGCACCGTCGAATCCCCGGATTCTCTACGCCGGTACCGGCCAGGCGGGGTTGCGATCGGACATGTCCTTCGGGGACGGGATGTATCGCTCGGACAACGGTGGGCACACCTGGAAATGGATCGGACTCCGGCAAAGCCAGCACATCGCGGCCATCTCGGTCGATCCACGACAGGCCAACACGCTCCTCGTCGCGGTTTTAGGGCACGCGTTCGGCCCCAACCCGGAGCGGGGCGTGTTTCTGACCACAAACGGCGGACGCACCTGGAAAAAAACCCTCTACGTGAACCCGGATCTCGGCGCCATCGACCTCACCCGCGATCCCACCCGCCCGGCACTGGTTTATGCCGCACTCTGGAACTTCCGTTTTCCGTTTTACGGTCACTACGGGGTCGTGAACGGGCCCGGCGCTGGGATCTTTCGCTCTGAAAACGGTGGACGCACCTGGCAGCGTCTTGCGGATCGCGGCCTGCCGCGGCGCGATCTCGGCCGGATCGGGATCGCGATCGTAGCGGGATCGAAAGGACGGGAACTGTATGCCCTGGTGGGTGCAGCCAAGGGTGGACTCTACCGCTCCGATAACGGCGGCCAGAGCTGGATTGCCGTGAATCACGACCCGAGGCTTTGGGGGGGCGACTGGTATTTCGGGGAAGTGGCCACCGACCCCGGACACCCAGAGAAGCTGTTCGTGATGAATACGGCCTTCTACGAATCAACCGATGGCGGGAAACATTTCACCTCCATCAAGGGTTCTCCGAGTGGCGATGATTTTCACACCATGTGGATCGACCCCCGGAACCCTCGCCGCATGATCATCGGTGCCGATCAGGGCGCCTCGATCAGCGTGGATGGTGGACTCACCTGGACGTCGTGGTACAACCAGCCCACCGCACAGATCTATCATGTCGCAACGGATAACCGTTTCCCGTTCCGGATCTACGGCACCCAGCAGGATTCGGGCAGCATCGGCATCCGGAGCCGGGACTTCAGGGGTTTCGTGAGCAACCATTCCTGGTATTCCACAGCTGGCGGGGAAGCCGGATACGTGCTCCCGGATCCGGCGGATCCCAATATCGTGTACGGATCGAGCATCGTGGGCAGCATCACACGCGAGAATCTCTATACCCACGAAACCCGGAACATCTCTCCGTGGCCGGTATCGGCCTATGGCGTACCGCCCTGGAAGCTGCGCTATCGCTATCCCTTCAATACGCCGCTCGCACTCTCGCCACGTGATCCCAATACCCTTTATGCGGGTGCACAGGTCGTCTTCCGTTCCACGAACCAGGGAGACAGCTGGTCGGTCATCAGCCCCGACCTCGCACGGGCTCGCCCCCCGCAGGGTCCGATCAGTCACCGGGGATCCGTGACTCTCAAAAATGCCACCCGGCTGGGATACGGCGTCATCTATACGATCGACCCCTCCCCCATCCGCAAGGGAGAAATCTGGGCCGGCACCACGAACGGCCGGGTCTGGGTCACTCTCAATGGCGGCAGGCACTGGCGTGAGGTCACCCCGGCCGGGTTGCCGCCCTGGACGCGGATCGAAAACATCGCGCCATCCCCATTCAACCCTGCCGTCGCATATCTCTCGGCCAACCGCCACCGTCTCGACGATTTCAAGCCATTCCTCTATGTCACTCACGATTTCGGCCGCCACTGGCAGTCGATCACGGATGGGATCCGCCCACCGGCCTATCTCCACGTCATCCGCCCGGATCCGGTGCGCAAAGGGTTGCTCTACGCCGGCACCGAAACCGGCTTCTACCTCTCCTTTGACAACGGACGGCACTGGCAGCCACTGCAGTTGAACCTGCCGACGGTATCCGTGCGCGACATCGCGATCCACGGCCGCGCACTCGTCATCGCCACCCATGGCCGCGGGTTCTGGATGCTGGATGATCTCGCACCCATCCGCGAGGTCCAGGCCGACTGGCTCCACCAGGCACTCGTGCTCGAGCACCCGGCTCCTGCCTACCGGCTGCGGCGCACGCTGTACCGGGACGAACCCCTGCCACCCGAAACCCCGCACGCCGCAAATCCGACGACGGGAGCCGCGATCTATTACTATCTCGGAACCCGGCCCAAAGGGCCCCTCACGCTTACGATTCGAACCCCTTCGGGACAACTGGTCCGGCGCTACACGAGCACCCAGACTTTCCCGCCGCCGCCCTCTGCCCCGTTCCCGACACTCTGGATCGCGAGGCAACAGGCACCCACCACACGCCCGGGTCTCAATCGCTTCGTCTGGCATCTCCGGGCCACTCCGCCCCAGTCTCTCCGGAGGGGCTACCAGGGTCCAGGCCTCTACCATGAAACGCCGATCACGCCGCAGGGACCTATCGTGGTGCCGGGTCGCTACCTCGTATCAGTCGCAGTCGATGGTCATCAGGCCACCACCTCCCTGGTGGTGCGTGCCGACCCCCGGGTGCGAACGATCCGTCAGGCCTATCTCGCCCAGTATCGGCTGGCACAGGCACTCACCGAGCATCTCACTCGCGACACGCGGGCTTATCACAGAGCCCAGTCCCTGCTCAAAAGGTTCGCGCACGCGAGCGGAGACCATCGGCGGGCGATCGCCCAGGTCACCCAAGCCCTGCACGCGCTTGGCCAGTTGAATGGCGAGTTCGGATACCTCTTCAGTATCGTCGAGGGAGCCGATGCGGCACCCACCCAGCCGGAAATCATCCTGGCACGTCAATCCGAAAAACGCCTCACGCACGCGGAGGCCGTTCTCCGGAGATACGGATCATGATCCAATAGGAAGATCGCCGGCTTGGCTTTTTCCCGTGTGCGTTCATGCCGGTGATAGATGAGTGCCTTTTGGAGCGTGCCGAAGACGCACTCGACACAGGCAGGATTCCAGCAGGTTCCACATTGAGTCGCAAAACGATGACTGCGCCTATGCCCGACCTTTTCCACGCGACTGCTGCCGCAGCGGACTTCACGGAAAGGGCGATCGTTCCTGCACGTGAGCTGGGCGCCTACGAAGCTCAGTGGGCTCGCAAAGGCGTAACCTTCAAGACGCTCGCAAACACATTCCGCGAACACGCGGGTGCGGTACCGTCGGACTTCGTTTCACAGGAGGAAGCCCAGCAATATGCACGTATGGCGCTCGGTACGATTCGGGAGGCGGGAATCCGTCACTTCGGCATTCGCGTGAACGGGGCTGGCGAGTACCCAGTTCGGCTGCGCGACGCCGTTCACCCAATCGAATTCCTCTACTATCAGGGCAATTGGGACATCACGAGCACGCCCTGTGTCGCAATCGTCGGCACACGCCACCCTACGGACGAGGGAGCACGACGAACCGCCAAGCTAGCGCGAGCCTTCGTGCGGGCAAGTTTCACAGTGGTCTCAGGGCTGGCGCAAGGTGTGGATACGGTTGCGCACCGCACTGTCATCGAAAACGGTGGCCAAACGATTGCTGTGCTCGGTACACCGATCACCACATGCTATCCGCCGGAGAACGCTACTCTCCAAAAGCAAATTGCGGACAAGTTCCTTGTCATCAGCCAGGTACCGATCGTTCGATATTCGCGGCAGACGCCGCGCGGGAATCGGCTGTTTTTCCCGGAACGCAACGTCACTATGTCTGCGCTTACTCAGGCTACTGTCATCGTTGAGGCAGGTAATACCTCGGGTACGCTGATTCAGGCTCGGCACGCGCTTATGCAAGGTCGCAAGCTCTTCATTCTGGAAAGCTGCTTCCGAAACAAAGAGCTCACATGGCCCACCAACTTTCTCGATCGCGGAGCAATCCGCGTCAGCGAGTTCGAGGATATCATGAGTCATCTTGCTTCCTAAGCGTCTCACCAAGATTGATGAGACTACTCGGGACGAATATTGTTTTCTCAGTCCCGATGATGACTGCTATTTCTTTGGCGATTTCTACAGCCGTAAGGGATGGGGTTGCGGGGACACCAATCAGCTCATAACGAACTATAAGCGCACTCCAGAGGAGATCAGGTTCAGTGCCAATGCAAAACAACTCCAGTATTACAAAAAAAAGGCCATCAGCGAGGTGGCTGATGCACTGCGTGGAGCGATTTCACCGCAGACGGTGGAAAATGCCACTTTCGTACCGATTCCTACCTCGCGCGTACGCGGCCACCCAGATTATTGCGATCGGTTAGAACGCACACTGCGCCTGGCGTTTTGCGACAGCCTTGATCTGCGATTTATTTTGCGTCAGATCGTGAGCACCAAAGCGGACCATCGAAGCGGAGGCGCCAGAAGCAGCTACGATACATTACTCCAAATCACAGATGTCGATCCCGAAACTCTCGTTCATCCTGTCCGCAAGCGTATCATCCTGTTTGACGATGTTTTGACGTCGGGCAAGCACTACAAAGTCGCGAGAACGAAAATAGGCGAGGTCGTGCCCGGACATCCGCTGATTGCCGTCTTTGTTGCTCGCGCGATTCACTCCAATCCATACGATGACTTTGAGAATCTGGATGCTTGACGCCTCATCATGTGCGCTCCTGAAATCCGAGTGTGCACAAGTCTACTGTGCTGTATCTCAAGCTCCGTGCACTCGATAGCCAACCGCAGTTTCATGCCCCATGTTGCCATCCAAGTGACACTCCAGTCAGCAGTACATTGAGACGAGTGAGTAGTTGCTTCAAACCTTTGATTCCCTGATCTGCTCGGGTGACACCATGATCCACCCGATAACAGAAAGGGACGATCCGCACCGTTCCAGTTGGCTGAAACGGCCGGAGAGCGTCGCGGATCGTCA
>AUZY01006896.1_pt1 | contig 17397 bp, 19 predicted proteins | sample 49821 | NCBI WGS metagenome assembly AUZY01 (sample SAMN02954279, study PRJNA193664) | mine drainage metagenome | biome: terrestrial; feature: abandoned Hg mine; material: sediment; isolation source: lowermost (B1B) sediment-attached strata from acid streamer/mats thriving at... | place: Spain ...
GTATTATATGTATATCTATAAATTCTGACGCGACGCAAAGCACACTCTATTGCAGGCTGGGTATCCGGGTAAGATGGACAGTGAAATCACGAATGAATCTCTTGTCTCCGTACAGTCAGGTTACTGGGTTCTTCATCAGATGCCAGGTACGGTGACTGCGACTCGGTCAGGGCGATAGATACAAGAGAAGTGTGATTTGAGATTTTGAGCTTGTGCTATCATGGCGCGTGCTCAGAACCAAGAAGCCAGCATACGTTTTCATTACGGGAGGAGTGGTTTCTTCGCTCGGTAAGGGAATTGCTGCCGCTTCGCTGGGTGCGATCCTTGAATCACGTGATCTCAAGGTGACCCTCATCAAACTTGATCCCTATATCAATGTCGATGCCGGCACCATGAGCCCGTTTCAGCATGGCGAGGTCTACGTGACCGAGGATGGGGCCGAAACGGATCTGGACCTTGGGCATTACGAACGCTTTGTGCGAACCACGACCGGGCGTCAAAACAACTTTACGACCGGGCGCATTTACAAGGCTGTCATTGAAAAGGAACGGCGCGGTGATTATCTCGGCAGCACCGTGCAGGTCATCCCGCATATTACGGACGAAATCAAGCATGCGATCCATTCCGGGTCGGGTGGATTTGATGTGTGTCTGGTCGAAATAGGCGGTACGGTCGGGGATATTGAGTCGCTGCCTTTTCTCGAAGCCATTCGGCAGATTGCCCTTGAAGACCAGGATGTTCGGGTACTGTACATTCACCTGACTCTGATTCCTGTGGTCGGCGGTGGTGGTGGAGAAGTCAAGACCAAGCCAACCCAGCACTCGGTGAAAGAGCTGCGTTCGATCGGAATACAACCGGATATCCTGCTCTGCCGGGCTTCACAGCCCCTTACAGACGATGCACGGCGCAAGATCGCGCTTTTTACCAATGTCAGTCCGCAGGCGGTGATCTCGGCAGTTGACCTGGATGACATCTACCGGATTCCGCTCTGGTTCCGTGAACAGAAGCTGGACCAGATCGTGCTCGACCGTCTGCAAATCGACGCACCACGTGCCGATTTATCAGAGTGGGAGCATGTTGTCGAGTCGCGACGCAATTGCACATCACAGGTCGAAATCGCGATGGTCGGAAAATATGTCAACCTGGTCGATGCCTATATGTCACTCAATGAGGCTCTGCAGCACGCCGGTATCCAGAGCCGGACCCGGGTCAGAATCCGCTATATCGATTCCGAGGAACTCATCGAAAGTGGGGCCGAGGCCCTGAATGGCGTCCATGGCATTCTGGTTCCTGGCGGCTTTGGAGAACGTGGCATCGAGGGGAAAATCCTTGCGGCCGGGTGGGCGCGGAAGCATCGCATTCCCTATCTCGGGATCTGTCTCGGTATGCAGGTTGCGGTGATCGAATTTGCCCGTCACGCAGCAGGTTTGATCCACGCGCACAGTACGGAGTTTGCACCGGAGACCGTTGATCCCGTGATTGCGTTGGTGAGTGAATGGCAGGATCCGGAAGGACACACCCACTATCACGGGATTGATTTCCAGAAGGGCGGAACCATGCGTCTCGGCGCGCAGAAAGCGACCGTGCGAGCCGGCACCCTGGCGGCTCAGATTTATGGCGGTCTTCAGATCGCCGAACGCCATCGCCATCGCTATGAGTTCAATAACCGGTATCAAACGTTGCTGGTTGAGCACGGGCTTGTCATTTCCGCCACGGCTGATGGTGATCTCGTTGAAATCATCGAACTGCCTCGTGATCATCACCCTTGGTTTCTGGGTTGTCAGTACCACCCTGAGTTCAAGTCAACACCCCGCGACGGCCACCCGCTATTCAGCGCGTTCATTGAAGCCTCCCGCAGGCATATGCAAGGGTCGATCACGAAACGAGTCGAGCATGAAGTTAGTTGATTTTGAGATCGGCCCACGTCAGCCCTTTTTTCTGATTGCCGGTCCCTGTGTCATCGAGAGCCGCGATCTGGTCTTTCATGTGGCCGCTGAACTCAAGCGAATAACCCAAAAGTTTTCGATCCCTTTTGTTTTCAAATCATCTTTTGATAAAGCCAACCGCACTTCCTACCGGAGCTTCCGGGGCCCTGGCCTTGAAGAGGGGTTGAGAATTCTCGAGGAAGTCAAGCGGGATCTTGAAATTCCGATCCTGACCGATGTTCATGAGGATACGCCACTTGCCGAAGTGGCGGAGGTGGCCGATATCTTGCAGACACCGGCGTTCTTGTGCCGACAGACGAACTTCATCCAAAATGTCGCTCGGACTGGGAAACCAGTCAATATCAAAAAGGGGCAATTTCTATCGCCCACGGAGATGACCGAGGTCGTGGGAAAGGCATTTGCCGTCGGCAACCGGAATATCCTGGTTTGTGAGCGTGGCTTCTGTTTCGGTTACCACAATCTGGTGGTTGACATGCGTTCCCTTGCTCAACTTCGTGCAACGGAATGCCCAGTTGTATTCGACGCTACCCATTCGGTACAGCAGCCCGGTATGCTGGGCCATCAGTCAGGAGGCCAACGCGAGTTCGTGCCGGTTCTGGCACGCGCTGCAGTTGGCGCTGGCATAGCGGGACTTTTCATGGAGACGCATCCCCATCCGGATGCAGCACTCAGCGATGGCCAGAACATGTATGATCTGGATCGCATGGAAGCTCTTCTCGCGAGCCTTTGTGAAATCGACCGGATGGTCAAGGCACACCCCTATCCCGAGCGGCTGGATGCGTATTAAGGCAAACTGGTTGCTCGCAGGAGTCTTGGGTGCCCTGCTGGTGATGACCCAGCGAGTGCTTTGGCTATCTCGTGACGGGTTTCCCGCGGATGCAACTCTGAAGACCAAGATTCATGACCAGCTTCAGCGCAATCGACGTCTGAAACGTCTGAATCACCTGCTTTACTCAGAAGTGACCAGTCTGGAACACGGTACGGCTGCTGTCGCGCAACATGCACGAACGGATCTTGATTTTGTGAAGCCAGGCGAAACATTTTATGAGGTCGTACAGGCACATCAGCGATCCAGATCTTCAGGTGCAAATGGACAGCCGGTCCCCTCCAGAAAACCCGGTATCCACTCCCGCTGATGGCCGGGATGAGTGACCCACAGGCAGATGCGTAAAACGATGCCCCTAATTAATTTGTTTGAACATGGAAATATCAGAGAGATCCAGATGGCGCGACCACCGGTGAATGCGCTGGATCCCGGACTGCTTGACGCTATTCATTCTGCTCTGCTCGAATCCATTCGCAGCAATGTTCAGGCATTGATTCTCTCCGGTGCGCCCCACGTTTTCTCCGCAGGGCTGGATCTGCCTGCCCTTCTGGAGTTGGACGAGACAGCACTGACGGACTTCTGGAAACTGCTGATAGAGACGTTGAGATCAATCGCCTGTAGCCCGATTCCGGTCATTTCTGCGATTACAGGACATAGCCCGGCCGGGGGAACGGTGCTCACCCTTTTTACCGATTATCGCATTCAGGCCAAGGGTGATTTCAGGATTGGCTTGAACGAAGTCCAGGTTGGCTTACCGGTTCCGAAATCCGTCTACCGTGGTCTCGTACGCCTGATCGGCATCCGCCAGGCTGAACGCTTGGCAACACAGGGACTCCTGGTTAACCCGGATGAAGCGCACAGGTTGGGTCTGGTCGACGAGGTGGTCGAACCCGACGCGGTGAAAACACGTGCCCTGACACTAGCCCGGACCTGGCTGGGGCTGCCATCTTTCGCATTCCGTGAAACCCGCAGCACGGCCCGTTGTGATCTCCAAGCCATCTTTGAGCAGAACGATGAACTAGAACAGCTCACTCAGGTCTGGTTTCATGCCGAGACGCAGCGTGCGTTGCGAGAATGCGTCCGGGCCTTGAAGGATCGTTCAGCTGCGAGTGCTCAGAGTCGTTTGAGGAGTACATAGGTGGCACCACTTCCGCCATCACACTGGCGAGCAGTCGCAAACGCCAGAACATCCTGGCGCAGGGTCAACCATTTCTGGATGGCCGGGCGCAATATCGGGCCCTGAGAGCCCGAACGGAGCCCTTTACCATGTACGATCAGAACAGATGTGATTTCAGCATGGCGCTTCGCGTCGATGAACTCCCCTAGTTGTGCAAGAGCCTCGTCCAGTGTCAATCCATGGAGATCTAGAACAGCCTTGATCGTGATTTGGCCACGTTTCAGCTGTTCGAGAACCCTTTTCTGGACACCTGTTTGACGGAACGATACGGAATCAGCATCCCCAAGATCGGGTATCCCCGGCCCACCTTGAAGCGTCGCATCAAGTACGGCCTGATGACCTCGTTGACGCTGGTAGGCTTTGGGTTTCGGTTTCGGGCCAATAGGTTTCTCGGGAGCGGGGCGCAAGCGCCGAACTTCCGCCATCGATGTCCGGAAAAGTTCACTTTCCTCGGACGAGAGGGGATGGTGGTGTGTGCCTTTGCCAGGTGGCATCATCATGAATTTCCGTTCAAGCTGAGCAGTTTTGATTTTATAATCAGTTCCGGGAGAATGCCATGCGCATCCTGTTGACGAATGATGATGGCTGGAATGCCCCGGGAATCACGTTATTGTCGGAAGCATTGAAACCGCGGGCAGAGGTGGTACGGGTAGCCCCCGATCGGAACCGAAGTGGCGCCAGCAACTCGCTTACACTCACAGACCCCTTGCGGGTTTCGCGCATGGCTCATGATGTATTTGCTGTCAATGGCACTCCGACCGACTGTGTTCATCTGGCACTGACCGGGCTCCTGGATATTGAGCCGGACCTCGTGATTTCCGGCATTAATGATGGCGCCAATCTGGGCGATGATGTCCTTTATTCGGGTACTGTAGCGGCTGCCATGGAAGGACGGTTTCTTGGGCTGCCCGCTATTGCCATCTCGTTGGTCGATGCTGAGCTCCGTCCGTATGAAACTGCTGTTGCTGTAGTGGGCCGCATGCTGGATCACCTGAACAGCATTCACTGGCCGCAAGATACAATCCTCAACGTCAATGTCCCCGCACTGCCGATACAATCCGTGAAGGGATACCGTGCAACACGATTGGGCCACCGCCACCGCGCTTCGCCGGCCATTCGTGCGCTGGACCCCCGCGGGAAGCCGATCTATTGGGTCGGACGTGCGGGACCGGCTGCCGATTCGGGTGAAGAAACTGATTTTCATGCCATTTATGCCGGCCAGATCTCAATTACCCCGATTGAGGTCGATCTGACCCGGCATGCCGCTCTTCCGATTCTCAAACAATGGGTTTCAGGCATGGAAAATGACTGACTCGAAACAGGGTATCGGCATGACTTCGCTGCGCGCACGCGACCGTTTGGTGCAGCGATTGCGTGGAACAGGTATCCGGGATGAACGGGTCCTGGCTCAGATCACTGCAGTTCCGCGGCACTGGTTTGTCGATGAAGCGCTGGCCACCCGGGCCTATGAAGACACAGCCTTACCCATCGGATTCGAGCAGACCGTATCGCAACCCTGGATCGTCGCACGCATGAGTGAAGCGCTTCTAGCAGGAGGAGATGCCGGGAAGGTGCTTGAACTTGGGACGGGTTCGGGTTATCAAACCGCGGTACTCGCTGGACTGTTCCGTGAAGTCTACTCAATAGAACGGATTCGTCCCCTGCACGAACGGGCGCAACGGACATTGCACCAGTTGGGATTACGCAATGTCCGGTTGCGTTATGGTGATGGACTGGATGGCTGGCCGGAGGCAGCTCCTTTTGCAGCCATTTTGATTACGGCTGCCGTTCACTATATTCCTGCGATTCTGCAGGAACAACTGACCTTGGGGGGTCATCTGATTGCGCCTCGTATTTCCGAACATGGGCAGGAGCTGGTCCAGATTGCACGTGAAAATCCGACACAATTCAAGGAAACCTCTCTGGGTCCCGTACTGTTCGTCCGTTCTCGTAAAGGCGTGGAATGAGCGGTCGAAGTTCTGTGCATGCAGAGGATGATGCTCTCCTGTCGCCAATATCGAGAAGTCTGATTTTCTCTGTTTACACGCAGGCATGCGCTCAGGCCGGTTGCGAGAATCGGATGGCGCAAGCCCACGAAACGGCCAGATCGGACAGGCATTTGTGAAGAAAAGCTGTTGCTATCGGATCGTCCCCTTTTTGTGCTGCATCGTACTGGTGAGCTGCGCTCATGTATTCAACTGGCCACAGTCCGCACAAAAAGGCATTTACACGGTCAGACAAGGGGATACGCTTTATTCCATCGCCTGGCATTACGGGCTGGATTACCGTGAACTGGCCGCATGGAACCGCATTGCCCCTCCCTATTTGATCTATCCAGGGGAACGGATACGGGTTGTGGGCAGTTCTTCTGCCGGTGCTGCAGTGGTCAGGCGGGAGAGGGTTGCATCTTCGCCACAACCTTTGGCGCGTCACCACTATCTCGGACCATGGGTTTGGCCTGCAGTGGGCACGATTGCCGGCCATTTCACGGGTGAGGGCGTTAACGGTAGTGGCATTGACATCATGGGAACGCCGGGCGAGACGGTTGTTGCGGCGCATTCGGGGCGCGTGGTCTATGTCGGGAGTGGACTTCCGGGCTATGGTCGCCTTATCATCATCCGTGACAGCCTGGAGTACTTGAGTGCCTATGCATTCAATCAACATATCAAGGTTACGGAAGGGATGATTGTGAAAGCTGGACAACCGATTGCTGCAATGGGAAAACGGGATGGACGGGCACTCCTTCATTTCGAGGTCCGGCAAAATGGACGCCCCATCAACCCTCTCACTCTTCTACCACAGCGTTGAACGAGAAATCCTTTATGGAAATCGTACCACGGGACTCTCGAGAACCCGGCTGCGTGACGGATCCCGTATCAAATGCTTCTGAAGCGAAATCCAAGGCTGCCTGGGCCGGTGAAGACTCATTGAGCTTGACGCGGCGTTATCTCAATGACGTCGGTTTCCATCCGCTTCTGTCAGCCCAGGAAGAAAGAAGTTTGAGCAGGCGTGCCCGTCAAGGTGAACAGGCAGCCCGCCAGCGCCTAATTGAGAGCAATCTGCGGCTCGTGATCAAGGTCGCACTGCGATACGCAGGGCGTGGTCTGCCATTCATGGATCTTGTTGAAGAAGGCAATCTGGGACTGATTCGCGCAGTAGAAGGTTTTGATTCTGAACGCGGAGTACGTTTTTCGACGTACGCGATGTTCTGGATTCGCCAAAGAATAGAAAAAGCGCTTTTTGAACAACGACAACCTGTCCGCATGCCAGTCAACAAAGCCCGCCGGGTTAATCTTCTGGCGCGTACAGAGCAGAACCTGCTTCAACGCCTCGGTCGTGAACCCACTTTGGAGGAAGTGGCACTTGAACTCGGTGAGGAAGCAAAGGAAATCCGTGCGCTAAAAGCCTATGTCCGCCAGCAGTCTTCTTTTGATCAGCCGAGTTCACCGAGCAGCGACCGCCATCTCAATGAAGTGGTTGAAGACAATAGCGCTGTAGATCCGGTCGAGTTTCTGCACCGTCTTGCAATTGAAAGCCTGCTGGAACAGTGGCTTCAGAGTCTGGATGACAGGACCAGTGAAGTCATGCGGAGACGCTTCGGGCTTGAGGGAACCGAGCGTGAGACGCTGGAGAGTGTTGGTCGAGCCATGCATCTCAACCGGGAAGCCGTCCGTCAGATTCAGATCCGGGGTTTGCTCAAATTGCGCAAATTGCTGTTACGCGAAGGATTTTCAGCCTCGGCCCTGCTGGATTGATAGCTGGATGCTGATTTCAGCGGACTGGTTCAGGGCATGAACAACGCTGCGACAACGGGCCGGCCATCAGCTGCAAGTATATTGTAGGTGCGGCAGGCTGAAGGCGTATCCATGACATCCACCCCAATGTGCTGCTGCATGATTGCCGCAAGCAGACGCTGCGCCAGAAAAAAAACAGAAGTGCCTGTGCCAATGAGAAGAATCGATGGATCAAGTTGCAGTGCCATGGAAAGGGATTCGATGGAGAGATCCGCAATCTGACTGGGCCCCCAGTTGCGGTGCAGAACCTTGGGTGAAATGATCAGGCTTTGCCTGAGCCGTTCCTGGTTGACATCAATGTAGCCTGCTCCATACCCGCGGATCAGGTAAATGTGATCTTGAGGAGGAGTCTCCCGGCTCAGCAACATGGCAACAGCAACAGCAATACTCCACGCACAGAGGGTAATATCGCACCTGGTACACCAAAAGATTGCATTTCAGGTTCGCCTTGGCTAAATTGACCCCAGATTCCGCTACGAACACAAGAGTATTCTAACCCTCGTGCGCCAGCCCGTCACGCTTGTCCGTTCGAAACCTCCAGACGCGCTGACCGGGTGGCCGGGAATCCCCGTTCTTCTGGAGCGGATCTATCGCTCGCGTGGCGTCCGGGATCCGGGAGAGCTCGATCTGTCACTCGAAGGCCTGTGTGAACCGTCCGGCATGCCAGGTCTCGATGTCGCCGTTGACCTGCTTCTCGAAAATACCGATCAGTCGATTCTGGTTGTCGGTGATTATGATACCGATGGAGCAACTGCGACAGCACTTGCCATCCTCGGCTTGCGGGCTCTGGGATGGACCCGTGTGGATTATCTCATTCCCAACCGGTTCACCCATGGTTACGGATTGAGCAGGGCTCTGATTGAGGAGATTCTGCCCAGAAAACCGGATCTCATCCTGACCGTCGATCAAGGCACCACGAGCCATGAGGGCATCCAGTATGCGCGCCATGCGGGGATCAAGGTCCTGGTGACGGATCATCATCTACCCGGTGCAATTTGTCCACCAGCCAATGCTTTGGTCAACCCCAATCTGCCCGGTTCTGTTTTCCGTGCTCAAACTCTGGCTGGTGTCGGGGTCCTGTTTTACCTATTGATCGCCTTGCGAGCCAGAATGCGTGCTCAGAACTGCCTTCCTACAGAAGCTCCATCGCTTGCGAGCTGGCTGGATTTGGTCGCGCTGGGAACAATAGCTGATTTGGTGCCACTGGATCGCAACAACCGGATCCTGGTGGCGCAAGGACTGCGCCGCATTCGCCAGGGTGCCTGTCGGCCTGGGTTACAGGCCTTGATCGAGGTATCCCATAAGTCGGCAATGGCGATTACTGAGGAGGACTTGGCTTTTTCCGTGGCACCGCGGCTCAATGCAGCCGGACGCCTTGAAGATATGCGTCTCGGCGTAGCGTGTCTTCTGGCTGATGACCCTGAAACAGCCAGACAATCGGCACAAGCGCTCGATCAAATCAACCAGCGGCGCCGGAGCGTACAAGAAGACGTCGAAGTGGATGCACTGGAGCAGGTCGTTCAAAATATGCTTCCGGGAACATCAGAACTGGCTTGCGTCCTTTTCGATCGCGACTGGCACCTTGGTATTTTGGGGCTGATCGCATCCCGGATCAAGGAACGGGTACATCGGCCTGTATTTGTCCTGGCTTGCTCGCCGGCTGGCGAACTCAAGGGTTCCGCACGTTCGATTCTAGGCGTGCATATCCGCGATGTTCTGGTAACGCTGGATGCAAGGTATCCTCGTGTGCTCAAGCAGTTCGGTGGACATGCCATGGCAGCCGGGCTGACTTTGTGCGAAGGGGTCTCCATAGAGGAGTTTCGTGTCTGCCTCGAAGAGGTTATCGAGCCATACCGTGCAGTCTGCGACATGGGTCAGCACATCCATACTGATGGCGTACTCCCGGTACATGAGATTACTCTGGACACGGCGACGGCAATCGCCCAGGGAGGTCCTTGGGGGTCAGGCTTTCCAAAGCCGCTTTTTGAAGGATCATTCCGGATCGAACGGATCGCATCCCGCTCTGAACGTCATTGCCGGGTAGTGCTGCGTGATCAGGAAGGAGAGAAGTGTTTTCAGGCGTATGGTTTTTCAGCTTCAGCGCGTGCATGTGAAGCCGGGAAATCGGGCTATTTTCTGTTTCTTCCCGTAGTGAACCGCTATGGAGGCAGGGAGATGCTTGAGCTCCAAGTTATGGACCAGTTCGGGGCAGACGAAATTACATGCATCGAACGTGCTAAATTTTGACAACCTTGCCCTGACCCTCCTGGAGAGATCATGCCCCAGCTTTTAACGGAATACGCCAATCTGAGCAGCCGGCTGGCAGCTTCTGAAACCCGCCTGCAGGCGCTTCGGAGGTCTCTTTGACTACGATCGGGCTCGTGAACGGTTGGAGGAGATCGAAAAGCTGATGGAAGACCCAGGCCTCTGGAACGCTCGTGACCGGGCACAGGAACTCGGGCGCGAACGGGCAGGGCTTGAACAGACACTCAGCCTGATCACCGAGCTGGAACAACAGCAGCGTGATCTCAAGGATTTGTGGGAGTTGATCGAGTCTGAAGGAGAAAGCGGTCTGGTGGCTGCTTGGGCAGCAGACCTGGATGCTTTTGAATCACGCCTGGGTGAAATGGAGTTTCAGCGCATGTTTTCAGGGGAAATGGATGGTGCGAATGCCTTTCTGGATATTCAGGCGGGAGCGGGAGGCACGGAAGCCCAGGACTGGGCTTCCGTGCTGCTCAGAATGTATCTTCGCTGGGCCGATCGGCACAAAATGATCACCGAGATTGTTGATGAATCTCCAGGTGAAGTAGCTGGAATCAAAGGAGTATCGGTCCGGATCGAAGGGCCGTTTGCCTATGGCTGGCTCCGTACCGAGACCGGAGTCCACCGACTGGTCCGCAAATCACCTTTCGATTCTGGTAATCGCCGCCACACTTCGTTCGCTGGAGTGTTCGTCTCCCCTGAGATCGACGATTCCATCGAAGTGGAGATCAATCCAGCCGATCTCAAGGTGGACACATTCCGTGCGAGTGGCGCGGGCGGGCAGCACGTCAACCGGACCGAGTCAGCCATCCGGATTACCCACCTTCCAAGCGGAATTGTCGTGAGCTGCCAAAGCGATCGTTCACAGCATAAAAACCGGGCAACTGCCATGAAACGGCTACGCGCGAGGCTTTATGAAATGGAGTTGCAGAAAAAGCTAGAGGCACGCCAGAAACTCGAGTCCGTCAAAAACGATATCAACTTCGGCAGCCAGATCCGCTCATACGTGCTGGATCAGTCTCGTGTCAAGGATCTCCGGACCGGGATGGAGGTTGGTACACCACAGACGGTCCTGGACGGAGATTTGGATGCTTTTCTTATCGCAAGCCTGCAGCAGGGGGGTGCTACGTGATGGAGTCCAAAAACCAGCCGGAGCATGAAGCCGACCCGCTGATCCTGCGTCGGCGCGAAAAACTGGCCCGTTTGCGCCGGGAGAACGGGTTTGATTATCCGAATGATTTTGTGCGCAATGCGCACGCTGGAGAACTGCACGGCCTGTACGGCACGCTGCATGGGTCCGAACTGGTTGCGCGGGAGATCCGGGTTGCCCTTGCCGGCAGGCTCATGAGCCGCCGCATCATGGGCCGGGCCGGATTTGGCGATCTCATGGACTTTTCTGGAAAAATCCAGCTTTACTGCTCCTCAAAAGGGGTATCCGGTGTTTTTGATCAGCTGTGTGAACTGGATATAGGAGATCTGATCGGGGCCGAGGGGCTGCTCATGAAAACCCGTGCGGGTGAACTCACCGTCCAGGTTGAACGGATGCTGCTTCTATCCAAGTGCCTGCGTCCTCTGCCCGAGAAGTACCACGGCCTGATTGACGCCGAGCAACGCTATCGTCGACGTTATGTGGATCTGCTGATGAACCCGGAGACACGCCGGATATTTCTTGCGCGTTCACGAATCGTGACTCACCTGCGCCGCTACCTCGATAGCTTGGGTTTTCTCGAGGTAGAGACGCCCATGATGCAACCGATACCGGGTGGCGCCGTTGCGCGGCCGTTTGTCACGTACCATCATGCACTGGATATCGATCTGTTTCTGAGGGTGGCGCCCGAACTCTACCTCAAGCGCCTGATCGTCGGTGGTTTTGAAAGAGTCTATGAGATCAACCGTAATTTCCGCAATGAGGGAGTTTCCTCCAGGCACAATCCTGAGTTCACCATGCTCGAACTCTATCAGGCCTATGCGACGGGAAGCGACATCATGGACCTCACAGAGAACCTGATCCGTAGTGTGGCTGAAAATGTGACGGGGCAGACTGCGGTCAGCGGGCCGGGATCTTCCATCGATCTGGGTCAACGTTTTGAACGACGTACGTTGACCGACTTGGTTCTCGCGTACAACCCGGGATTTGAAAAAAGCCGAATGCGGGATTCTGCCTACCTGAGGCAGGTACTGACAAAAATAGGCGCTTCTTCAGACGAAAAAAGCGGCCCTGGTGCGCTGCTTATGACTCTGTTCGAGAAAACCGTGGAATCCAGACTTAATGATCCGATCTTTGTGACCGAGCATCCGCTCGAAGTGTCCCCTTTGTCACGTCCCGCGAAGGATCCATTTTTTGCGGATCGCTTTGAGCTCTATATTGGTGGGCGGGAGCTGGCCAATGGTTTTTCCGAACTCAACGATCCAGATGATCAGGCTGGACGCTTCCAGAGGCAGCTCCAGGCACGTCATGCCGGGGATCCTGAAGCGATGCATTTTGACCAGGATTATATCGAGGCGCTGGAATATGGAATGCCTCCGACCGGAGGTCTTGGTGTTGGTGTGGATCGTCTGGTCATGCTCATGACCGGGGCCCAGTCAATTCGTGAAGTCCTGCTCTTCCCGCTGCTTAAACCGCTTTGAACGCCCGTACCAGCCGGTAATCACCCGTCATGCCAGATGGGAGCGCCAGTCGATGGATGGCATGATCATCAGTATCGGATCGCAAGGCACGGTCTTCGATAACAGCCTGGACCCAGATCTCACCGGATGAACTTGTGCAGGAATCGAGTACCCAGACCGTCTCGACACCCGACGACGCATCGAGCAGAGGCGTGCAGGAGGTCGCAGGCATTGTTGTTTCAAAAAGGACAAGTGAACGCTTGGCATGGCCGCGATAGGTGGTCCGCGCGATGATTTCCTGACCGGGATAGCAACCTTTGCGGAGCGAGACGGCCCCAAGGTCGATCAGGTTGAGCGCCTGGGGGATAAAGCGTCCGCTTGAACCCGGGAGAATGTGGGGTATCCCCAGCCAGAAATCCAGAGCCGACCAATGGGATCCTGATTCTGTTTCCTGCGTATCAGTCAAACCAGCTGTACGATCGATGAAAATGGAGCGATGAATGCTTTCGCCGGGCACGTCCTGGCCCGCGAAAACAAGGTCTGATGCAGATTCGGAGACAAGCGGAGGGCTCGCAAAGCCCGCACGCCCAACCAATGGATCCGGATCCAGTGCGATCTCGACATGGCTACGCAGCACATAGCGATCAAGAGTTTGAAGCATCATGTCTGCTTGCTCATGTTCGACGACCATCCACACACTCTCAGGCTGGGCAAGCATGCGGAATGCAGCAAGCACCCGTCCCTGTGGATTACAGAGCGCCGCCCATGAAAAAATTCCGTCTGTCTCCTGTGTAGGCACATTCTGTGTCAGGACACGATTCAGGAAATCCACCCGGTCATCACCGGACACCTTGATCAGACGATGGGGAAGGGCACAGCTGTATTCAGTCAGCAGTGGAAATCTTTCTTTAAGAAGCGTCGGGGTGGATTGACTCGTGAACCGGTCGAACATCGTCAGGGTCTGGAGGTGGCTTCTGATTTCCCATTCTCGCTTGAGAGCCGATCGGTTACAATAGCTTTGTGAACCAGTCAGAAGTTTTGCACAACAAACGCATTCATCGAGCCTTCCAGATGAAGCGGAAAGACTCTCCGATTGACGTACCTTCTGAGCCAGAAGGGGCACACAGCCTACTTTCATCAAAGGAAACCGGCGAACCCAAAGCTCCCGAACCCGTCTGTTATGAAGACTGGGAAGGGGGTGGACGTGCGATCGATTTCTAGCCCATTCAGAGGAGATGGCCATGCAACATCCTGTTCGTCCCCTTTCGCCGCATTTGCAGATTTACCGGTGGCAGCTCACCTCTGTTCTCTCAATCCTGCACCGCCTGACTGGGCTTTATCTGACGTTGGGGCTGGTCGGGATATCTCTCGGGCTCTATCTTCTGGCATTTTCACCCGCTGGCTTTTCAGGCTACCGGCGTTTCCTTGAATCACCCATTGGTCTGATTCTCCTGGTTACATGGAGCTGGAGTTTTTTTTATCACCTCCTGAACGGGATTCGGCACCTGTTCTGGGACATGGGTGTCGGGTTTGAACTTAAGGAGGTGTACCAGGCCGGATGGATCGCTGTCATTGGAAGCCTCGGACTGGTCTTGATTTTCTGGTTTGTTCTGGCTTGGTGACGGCAGGAGGTCTTTCTGATGAACAATTTGCGTACATCCTACAAGACAGTGACCGGCCTCGGTTCTGCGCATCGTGGTACGGGTGCCTGGCTGGCTCAACGGCTGACTGCGCTGGCCCTGATACCACTTCTGGCCTGGTTTGTTAGTGCGCTCTTTCTGCATCTTTTTGCGGGAAGGGTGGCAATGCTGATCTGGCTTCGTGATCCGGTCACTGCCTTTTTCGTTGCATTGGCGCTAGGGATCGCGTTTTACCATGGCTATCTCGGCGTACGGGTGGTTGTTGAGGATTACATACACCACGGCGCTGCGAAATGGGCTGTCCTTGTGCTGCTCCAATGGCTTGTGATTGTGCTGGGACTGGCCGATATCTATGTACTTATCCGCTTGACCCTGAGGACTCCCTGATGTCTCATGCCTATCCGCTAATTGAACACGAATATGATGTTCTGGTGATCGGCGCGGGCGGCTCAGGACTACGGGCAGCAGTCGGATTGGCCGAAGCCGGCCTCAAAACAGCTTGTTTGACCAAGGTGTTCCCGACCCGGAGCCATACCGTTGCTGCACAGGGAGGAATCAGTGCCGCTCTCGGTAATATGGGCGAAGATCACTGGAGCTGGCACATGTATGACACCGTCAAAGGATCAGACTGGCTCGGTGATCAGGATGCAATTGAATACATGTGCCGGGAAGCGATTCCTGCGGTGATTGAACTGGAACGCTATGGGCTCCCGTTTTCCCGCCTGGAAAACGGAAAGATTTATCAGCGTGCATTCGGGGGAATGACCACTGAGTTCGGCAAAGGAACAGCCCAACGGACCTGTGCAGCGGCAGATCGAACCGGGCATGCCATGCTGCATACGCTCTATCAGCAGGCGATCAGGCATGGAGTGGAATTTTACATCGAATTCTACGCAATCGACCTTCTTGCTGATGGCGAGGGGGTATTGGGCGCGATTGCCTGGGATCTGTCGCAAGGAACCCTGCACCAGTTTCATGCCCAGTCAACCATTCTTGCGACCGGCGGGTATGGCCGGACATACTTTTCGTGCACATCAGCCCATACCTGCACGGGCGATGGAAACGGCATGGTGTCCCGTGCAGGTTATCCACTCCAGGACATGGAGTTTGTCCAGTTTCACCCGACAGGAATCTATGGAGCCGGCTGTCTCATTACTGAAGGTGTACGTGGAGAGGGTGGCTTCCTCACGAATGCAAAGGGTGAGAAGTTCATGGAAAGGTATGCGCCGCATGCCAAGGACCTTGCATCAAGAGATGTGGTTTCGCGCGCGATTACGATTGAAATCCGCGAAGGCCGCGGTACGGGTCCACACCAGGACCACGTCGATCTTCATCTGGAACATCTCGATTCAGAAATCATACATGAACGGCTTCCAGGCATTACCGAAACTGCCCGGATCTTTGCGGGTGTAGACGCGACTCATGAGCCGATCCCTGTATTGCCGACCGTACACTACAACATGGGTGGCATCCCGACGAATATTCAAGCGGAAGCCCTCACACTCGGGAAGGATGGGAAGACTGTTCCCATCCCGGGCCTGATGGCGGTTGGAGAGACAGCCTGTGTTTCCGTCCACGGAGCGAATCGTCTGGGATCCAATTCACTTCTGGATCTCATGGTATTTGGTCGAGCCGCAGCAATGCACTGTGCGCATACGCTTGAACGAGGGCATCGCATGCGACCGATTCCGGGCACGATAGTCGGGCCGATTCTCGAACGTTTCGACCGCTTACGCCATGCCAATGGTTCCTCGTCTACTGCAATGTTGCGCGAACGCATGCAAAAGACCATGCAGTCGGAAGCATCTGTTTTTCGTACGGGAGGTACCCTGGGACATGCGGCTCGTGAACTCGAGGCCATCTGGCATGCATGCACGGATCTCAAGGTTCATGACCATTCCTTGATATGGAACTCCGATCTGGCTGAGACTCTTGAGTTCGAAAATCTTCTCGCCTGTGCAATAACCACAGTTTCGGCAGCATTGATGCGAAAAGAATCACGTGGAGGTCATGCGCGAGAGGATTTTCCTGATCGGGACGACAAGAATTGGCTCAAGCATTCACTGACCTGGCTTGATCAAAAGGGCCAGGCACGGATTGATTATCGACCGGTGCATCTTGAAACGCTCACTTCTGAAGTCCAGTCGATCCCCCCCAAACCTCGTGTCTATTGACCGCTTCTGGCGTTAGCATTAGGAGACTAGTCATGCCCCAGTTCAGACTGCCTGAAAACTCACGTGTTCAGCCTGGACGGCGTTACCCATCCCCGGATTCGGGGAAGCGGAGATGCAGAATATCCATCTACCGTTACGACCCGGACCATTCTGAAAATCCGCGCATGGACCATTATGAGATTGATTTGGATCATTGTGGACCCATGGTGCTGGATGCGCTCATCAAGATCAAGAACGAAATTGACCCGACGCTGACATTTCGACGTTCCTGCCGCGAAGGAGTCTGTGGGTCCTGTGCAATGAATATTGGGGGAACCAATACACTGGCATGTACAAAAGCACTGTCTGACTTGGGGCCGAAGATTGCCATTTACCCGCTGCCGCACCTTCCGGTGGTGAAAGACCTGGTTCCTGACATGAGCCAGTTTTATGCGCAATACGCATCGATTCAGCCTTGGCTTAAAACCAATGACCCCGTAGAAGGTGATCGCGAACGGCTTCAGTCACCCAGGGATCGCGCCAGGCTCGATGGCCTGTATGAATGCATCCTTTGTGCCTGCTGCTCGACCGCCTGTCCGAGTTACTGGTGGAACAGCGACCGCTATCTCGGTCCGGCAATTTTGCTGCAGGCGTACCGGTGGCTTGTGGACAGCCGCGATACGGCAACCGGTGAGCGGCTGGATCAGCTGCAGGATCCTTTCCGCCTTTATCGTTGTCACACTATTCTCAACTGCACGAAAACCTGTCCCAAAGGCCTCAATCCGGCTCAGGCCATTGCGGCGACCAAACGACTCCTGGTCGAGCGTGAATCCTGACTATAGGCCTGATCGCGGATACCAGCGTCTCCGCTGGCAATGCCGGCGGGGAACGCGTGAACTGGATCTGGTCCTGATGGGTTATCTGGAACACCGCTATGCCACGGCATCGAGTGAAGAACAGAACGCTTTCCGTATGCTGCTGGAGCGGCCGGA
>AUZY01000848.1_pt1 | contig 17216 bp, 13 predicted proteins | sample 49821 | NCBI WGS metagenome assembly AUZY01 (sample SAMN02954279, study PRJNA193664) | mine drainage metagenome | biome: terrestrial; feature: abandoned Hg mine; material: sediment; isolation source: lowermost (B1B) sediment-attached strata from acid streamer/mats thriving at... | place: Spain ...
TCGTGGCGGCGAGGTCTGGCCGGGCCAGTCCTTACGGTTGAGACCGGCACGGGGGCGATCAATGAGTGGATCATGCACTCAACCCTGACACCGATCTCCAGGTTGCATCCGCTCCAGCGCTCGACCGAACGGATGAAGCCCACACGTAGATCCTGTGTCATCGTGGGAGTGTGCCAGTCAACCGCCACCCCGCATCGCCAGAAGCGAAGGAACTTCGTACGGTATCGTTCCTGAGAAATCAATATCCTCACCGAGGATATGATCCCATGCTGTCTATCATGCTATCCCTGCAAACGGGCAGGCGCCAAACCTGCGCTATTCCCCTGTTTCAGCGTTTCGGGTACTCCGCAGTTGGGAAGCTGGACTGCGTGTCCAAGTCGCGTATTGTTCTGTGCGATCGGTTGCAGCCCTGGAAAACCTTGCACGCGATTCTGGACTTCCGCACGACTGAAGGCCAGAAGTTTGGGGGCCGGTATGGAAGATCTTCCTGGCTCTCACGATCTGGCGGTCGGCTGGCGCATTCGGTCAATCCATCACGGATTCCAGGCGCGTGGACCCAGTCCAGAAATGATGGAAAAGTTCTTAATGTTCCTGGACTCTCGCGGATTAGGCGCCTTCATATCATTATAATAATATTTGTAATAACAATCTATTACATTTAATATCTAGAAAAGTTATCATGAACTGACCCGGTCCTCGGCACCTCACGGCGATCACATGCCCTGACGAATCGACGGCCATGCCTGCCGCAGGTACTCCAATCCCGAAAGGACCGTGAGCAATGCAGCCATGTACAGGAGGAAAAGACCGAACGGCAGTCCAATCGATGTCCAGCCAGGTATGGAAATAAGCAGGCAGAAAATCGCAACCATCTGTACACTGGTCTTGAGTTTGCCCAGCCATTTGACAGGCAGCTTGCCCTTGCCCTCACCCCCTGCCAGCCATTCACGGAGACCCGAGACCGTGATTTCGCGACCGATGATGATGAGCGCGGGCAGCACCAGCCACCAGTAGGGCAACTCCTGTATCAAAAGAAGTAACGCTGCCGACACCATCATTTTATCGGCAATGGGATCAAACAGGACACCAAAACGGCTGCCCTGTTCCAGCCGTCGCGCGAGATAACCGTCCAGCCAGTCGGTCAGCCCTGCGATTGCGAAAATCAAGCCCGCCCACACATGGGCGGACACATCCGGCATCCAGAAAATCAGCACGAAAGCGGGCACGAGTCCGATACGGAGAGCGGTCAGGAAATTAGGGAGTTTCATTGTGTTCATGAGTATGCAGATGCAGATAGATGCGGTGAGCGAGCGTGTGGCTGATGCCCGGAATGCGTGCCATATCGTTCTCGGTGGCTGCGATGAGGCCCTGCAAACCGCCCAGCGTGGCAATCAAGAGCCCCCGGCGTTTGGGTCCAAGCCCCGGAACCTCTTCCAGAAATGATTGTAACTGAGCCCTTCCCCGGCGGCGACGATGGCCGGTTATGGCGAAACGATGGGCTTCATCACGGATCTGCTGCAAAAGATGAAAGGCCGGGTCAAGGGGGTTCCACCGGAGTTCGTGTCTCCCGCCAGCCAGGAAAATCCGTTCCTCGCCCACCTTGCGTTCCGGTCCCTTGGCAATGGCGAGTACCGGCAGATCCGCCATGCCGAGTTCTTCAAGCTGCTTTTCCGCCACCCGCAGCTGACCGATACCGCCATCGATCAGCAGAAGATCGGGCCTGGGCGCGGATTCGCGCAGAATGCGTGAAAAATAGCGTTTGAGGGCCTGATCGAGGCCTGCATAGTCATCCCCACCCTGCTCCAGTTTGAGATTGAACCGCCGGTAGGCTGATTTGACGGGACCTTCCGGCTCAAAAACGACCGCACTGGCAACGGTCTCCACTCCCTGGGTATGACTCACATCAAAGCAGACGATTCGTCCAACCGGATCTGGCCAGCCAAGCCGGTTCTGGAGTGCGTCAAAACGCTCGCGCAGCAGCGCATGACTGGCCAGGCGTCGATCCATGGCGAGTTTGACATTCTGTTCCGTCATCTCGAGCCAGAGTTTCTCCGTGTGCCCCCTGGGCTCAATCAGACGAACCGGGTGACCCGACCGCTTCTCGAGCACCGTCTGGAGAACTGCAAGATCCGGAAAAGAGCGGTCAACCAGGACTTTCGGCGGGATGGCCTCTTCATAGAACTGGGACACAAATGCAGAAAGCACGCTTGGACCATCCATCGGAGCGTCCCCCGACGGGAACCAGGTCCAGGTGCCGAGATGCCGTCCGTCACGGATCCGGGTGAGCCCGACCACAAAGAGGTCCTGACGGTTTCCAATCGCCCAAATATCGCAATCCCCCTCCTCTGCAACAATCGCTTCCTGTTCCTGGCTCTGCTGCAAGCGCGCCACAAGATCGCGCAAGGCAGCTGCCCGTTCGAACTCCAGCGCCGAGACAAACTCGTTCATCCGCGCATAGAGGTGATCGATGAGCGATCTCCCGCGTCCATCGAGAACGCGAAGGGCATCCTCAAAATCACGTCGATAATCCGCCTCACTGATCCGGCCGACGCAGGGTGCCGAACAGCGGCCAATCTGATGCTGCAGACACGGGCGGGTCCTGTTCCTGAAAAATCCGGCACTGCAGTTGCGCAGACGAAACAGTTTCTGGAGATCGAGAAGGGTCTGCCGGACTGCACTTGCATCCGGATAAGGTCCATAAAACTTTCCGCTGGTGGTCCTGCGTCCGCGATGGAAAGCCAGCCTCGGAAATCCGAGCGAATCGTCGATACGGATGTAGGGATAACTCTTGTCGTCCCGCATGACGATGTTGTAGCGCGGGCGGTCATGTTTGATGATGTTGCTCTCAAGCAGCAGCGCATCGGCTTCGGTGGGTGTGACCGTGAAATCAATGCGTACCACCTGTTCCATGAGTTTCTGGGTCTTGATGCCTGAGCGGCTGGCTTCGAGGTAGCTTTTGAGCCGGTGTGCAAGGTGTTTCGCCTTGCCCACATAGAGCAGCCTGGCTTCCGGCCCATACATCCGGTAGATTCCCGGTTTCGAAGGCGCGGCGAGGATGCTGGCCCGCAGTTCCGGGCTCAGGGCCACTCCCGACCGGCGCTGCACGCGCCCCCCCGGGGGTTCAACCATGGAAAACTTGAGCGGATCCTTTGTCCGGGTCGACCAGAAGAATCCGGTGCTGATTGGTATCCGCGATGAACAGTCCAGCCGGGGTATCCAGAATGCCCTCCGGTTCGTTAAGTTCAGCATCAATCTCGACGGTCGTGATTTTGCCCTCTTGTGGATCCAGCACCTTGATCTTCGAGTTATAGGTATCGGCTATCCAGACCCGTCCATCGCGCCAAGTCACAGCCAGAGGATGCTGGAGTCTGGCGAAGCGGATTCCGCCATCGCGGTCGCCAAAATCGAAAAGGCCCCGTCCAATCAGGGTCGACACCACGCCGTGTTCCGGATCGATGCAGCGGATCGAGGAGCTTTCCGAATCAGCCACATAGATCAATCCGTCCGGAGCAATGCATAGACCGGATGGCTGGGCAAAGGTTGCCTCGATGAGACTCCCCTCGGTCAAAGCTTCCTGCCCGGTTCCAGCGTACGGCCGGATCTCGCGCTTGGCGGTGTCGGCCAACCAGATCTGGTGGCAGCCCGCCATGGCCAGGTAAAGCTTCTGTCCCGATCTTGCGATATCCCAGGGTGAGTTGAGCCGTACCGGACTGCGAATGGAACCCGGGTTCCCCGGCAGGAGGAGTCGATGGGACTGGATGCCATCTCCAAACACCGTGCGAATGATGCCCCGTGATGGATCGATCGATCGCACAGCATGGTTGGCCGTGTCGGCGACCCAAAGCTCGTCGTTTATCCACACGAGTCCGCGCGGCTCCCGAAAACGGGCCTGCGTGCCATCCCCCTCCGCAAAACCAGCCTCGGTGCCACCCCAATGTGCCGTCATCCGTCCGTCCGGATCAACTGCCACGATACGGTGATGTCCCGTATCCGCGATGAAAAGCTGCCCCCCTCCCCAGGCCATCTTGGTCGGAAACCAGAGATCGCGGTTTTCCTGCTGCCAGGTTTTCTGCAAACCGGTATGGGCCGGCGTTCGATTGGTCCCATCCGCCAGCAGCTGGGCAATGGCGCGGGCCAGCAGATCCTTTTGTCCCTCACCCGAAACCGCGAATGCCACTCGCCCCTCACGGTCGAGCAGAACCAAGGTGGGCCAGGCACGGATACCATATTCCTGCCAGAGGCGCATGGACGGATCATGAAAAACCGGATGATGGATTTCGTAACGCTTCAGTGCGAGCGCCACACGCTCCGGGTTCTTCTCCTCTTCAAACTTCGGCGAATGAACGCCGATAACCACGAGCTGGTCCTGAAACTGGGTCTCAAGTGCATGGAGATCCGGCAGGACATGCAGGCAGTTGATGCAACAGTACGTCCAGAAATCCAGGAGCACCACCTGGCCTCTCAGTGTTGCAAGGTCAAGTGGCTGATTCACATTGAGCCAGATGCCATCGACCGGAAAATCCGGTGCCTGAACCCGTTTCGGAAAAAATGGCATCAGGGCGTCCGCGAATGTTCCGGTGCTACCTGGTCCGGAATGAGCCCCTGGAGCCAAACCTCGCGAATCAGCTCGATCGGGCTGTGGACATGCAGCTTGGCGTAGAGGCGGTGTCGGTAGGTGCGAACCGTGCTTGGGCTGATATGGAGTGTCGCGGCGATATCCCTGGCATTCCGGCCCTCACAGAGAAGCACCAGGATTTCTGTTTCGCGGCAGCTCAGAGTCGCATGATTCGAGGCTGGATCAGCATGGGTCAGGGCATAGTCCTGAGCGACATCCCGGCTCAAATACCGTTCGCCGTCCATGACCGCCCAGACGGCCTCGATCACCTCATCAGCCGCACAGTCCTTGCTGAGATATCCCTGCGCTCCCACCGCAAACAGATGACTGGGATAAGGCTCCTGACCCGATACGGAAAGCCCGATGATACGCGGTTTGGGGTCGAGGGATGCGAGCTGACGGGTCGTCTCGAGCCCGCCCATTCCAGGCATATGGATATCCATGAGCACGACATCGGGTTTAAGATCGCGCACGAGTCTCAGGGCCTCCTCGCCAGAAGAAGCCTCACCGACCACGTCGATATTCTCCTCGGCTTCAAGGATTTTCCGGACACCCGTCCGGATCAGTTGCTGGTCATCGATCAGGAAAACGCGAACGCAGTTCATGGCGATCCGGAAATAGCGGCTGCCTGGTCCTTCACCTTACCCCAGAGTGCCGGGCACGTCCATATAGAGGGTCACGGCTTCACCCATGCCACGGGTTCCAACCGGATGCAGGGTGAATCCCGTTTCCGCGAGGGTGACCGCCGGTTCACCCGGCTCCCTCTCCTGGCCCTGCTGCGCCTCTCTGATCAGGTCAGGCGTCCAGAAACCATGTGCCAGGGCCCCGCGGATGCCGGTTACCAGCAGATCAGCCGCTTCACGAAAACCAATGTATCGAAGCAGCATTTCAGCTGAAAGCAGCATGGAGCACGGATTGGCCCTATCCTGACCCGCAATATCGGGAGCGGTCCCATGTGTCGCTTCAAACACGGCCGTCCCGTTCCCGATGTTGGCTCCCGGCGCGATCCCGATGCCTCCGACTTGTGCGGCCAGGGCATCGGAGATGTAATCTCCGTTGAGATTGAGCGTGGCAATCACATCAAACTGGGATGGCCGGAGCAATGCCTGTTGTAGAAAATTGTCCGCAATCATGTCCCGAATATGGATATCGCGACCGGTGAGCGGGTTCGCGAGCCAAAGACCCCGTTCCCCCTCGCGTTTTTGCGCTCCGAATGCTGCTTCAGCGAGTTCATACCCCCACCGGCAAAAGCCACCTTCCGTGTATTTCATGATGTTGCCCTTGTGTACCAGGGTCACGGACCGGCGATCGGCATCGATCGCATATTGAATGGCTTTCGCGATCAGTCTTTGCGATCCTTCGCGTGAGACCGGCTTGATTCCAATGGCGGTAGTCGACGGGAAGCGGAGCGGAGTCACGCCGAGATCAGTGGTGAGGAAGCGAAGCAGCCGTGCAGTCTCATCGCTCCCCATTGGCCATTCGATCCCGGTATAGATATCTTCCGTATTTTCACGAAATACCACCATATCCACATCTTCGGGATGGCGCACCGGCGTCACGACGCCCGGGAAATGGCGGATGGGGCGTACGCAGGCGTAGAGATCCAGTGCCTGGCGGATGGCCACGTTGAGTGACCGCCAACCCCCTCCGACCGGTGTCTCAAGCGGACCCTTGATTGCAACCACCTCGTCCTTCAGGATCTCAAGTGTTTCCTCTGGAAGCGGATGATCACGAGAGTGGCCGCGTGGGCTCCCTCCCCCCGCCTCGACCGGATGCCAGATCAGGGCGCGGGTTTCCCCATAGGCCTTGAAGACCGCATGATCGACGACCTTGCGCATGACCGGAGTAATATCGGCCCCGATCCCATCTCCCTCAATCACGGGGATCAGTGGATAGGGGGGGACTTCAAGCCCATGATCCGGCCGTACCCGGATCGGCTGACCGGTTTTTTGAATCTTCATCAGTGCAGCCTTACAGGGAACATGAGTGGAGAGACCACATCACGCGATACTGTTCAATTTTACACTATCCCTCGGAGTCGTGGTTGCATACAGGTGTAAAATGACCGAACGGTTCGATTCGGCGAACGCCCAGCAAACTTTCTCATGAGGACCGACAAAAGCCCGAGCGGCTTGGTCAGGAGGATGATGCCCATGACCCAGACCCGACTGCTCCAATCCATCCTGCCATCGATCGCGACGTCAGATGGAGCCGGAGTCAAGCTGAAACGCAGCATCGGTCAGAAGCCCGGCCTTTATCTCGATCCCTTCCTTATGCTGGATGCATTTGGCACCGAACATCCAGAGGATTACATTCAGGGCTTTCCTTCCCACCCGCACCGCGGATTTGAGACCGTGACCTATATGCTTGAGGGACATCTGCGCCACGAAGATCACCTCGGCCATGTGGGAGATCTCGGCCCCGGCGGCGTACAGTGGATGACCGCCGGCAGAGGAATCATCCATTCCGAGATGCCCATGCAGACCGATGGATGCATGCGGGGGTTTCAGCTCTGGATCAACCTGCCCAGCGCACGGAAGATGGATCCTCCGAGCTACCGGGATATTGACGCCAGTGAAATGCCCGTCGTGGAATGCGGAAATGCGTCGCGCGTCCGGGTCATTGCCGGTAGTGTGGTTGACCCCCACGGACAGAGGGTTCGGGGACCCATCGAGCGGCCCGACACGGAACCTTTATTCCTTGATCTTGAACTGGCCGGAGATGCCTTTTACACACAGGCAGTTGACCCGGGTCATCATGCGTTTCTTTATCCTTATGAAGGATCGGTCGAAGTGGGACCCCGGGCTGACAGGCGCGCCGTGCCGATCGATAGTGCTGGCATCCTCGGAACCGGAACACAAATCGAGATCCAGGCGGGAGCCCATGGTGCCCGTGTACTTTTGCTGGCCGGACGCCCTCTGGGAGAGGCGGTCGTCCAGTACGGACCTTTTGTGATGAATACGCGTGCCGAGATCGAACGCGCGATTCATGACTACCAGTCGGGGCACTTCGTCACCGCACCGGATGAATCGGTCCGTTAGGGCGCCCATCGCCATTCCGACGGTTCGCATGGACGCGACGGCTTAAGCGCCAGCTCAGCTGCATCAGGCTTGCTCACCCACCGGGTCTGGACCAGGCGGGGAGCTCAGTCTTTAGGGTGCCGAGTCTTCCGGCGGGTCGGTCGGGGTGCGGGACTTCTCCGTCGCGAGGAAGGTGTAGATCACCGGAACCACGTAAAGGGAAAAAACGGCTCCGATCGAAAGGCCCGCAGCAATGACGAGACCCATGTCGAAGCGGCTGATCGCCCCGGGCCCGACCGCGAAAATCAGAGGAAAGGCTCCGAATACCATCGCGCCTGTGGTCATCAAGATCGGCCTCAGGCGGATACTCGACGCTTTCTGGACGGCCCGTGCCCGGTCGAGCCCTTCGTTCTCCTGGATGACGTTCGCAAACTGCACAATCAGGATGCCTTGTTTCGTAATGAGACCGATGAGCGTAACCAGCCCGACTTCAGTATAGATGTTCAGCGTGGCGGCTCCATAGTACATGAACAGCAGTGCGCCCGAGATGGCCATCGGAACCGTGATCATGACGATCAGCGGATCACGGAAACTCTCGAATTGCATGGCCAGAAGGAGATACACCAGTATCACGGCGAGAGCAAAGGTGACCAGAAAGGCGTTGCCCTGCTGCATGAACTGACGTGAAAGACCCGCGTAATCGTAACTGAATCCCCTGGGAAGAATCTGGTGCGCGAGCGAGCGCAGATAGGACAGTGCCTGTCCGAGCGTGACGCCGGGCGCCATGACGCCTTCAACGGTAGCCGAGTTGAGCTGCTGGAACTGCGGGAGAAACTCCGGTTCCACCTTCGTATGAACCGAAACGAGGGTTGAAAGCGGGATGAGCGTACCCGACTGGGCGCGGATATAGTAACGGCTTAATAGATCCGGGTCGACCCGGAACCGGTTGGCCACCTGCGGAATGACCTTGTAACTTCTCCCATTCAGGCTGAATCGGTTGACATAGTTGCCGCTGAGAAGCGGACTCAGGTTCTGGCCGAGGTCCGCCATGGTAATGCCCAGCGTGCCTGCGAGATTACGGCGAATGCGGAGCTGGATCTGCGGATTGTCATAGCGAAGGTCCTTGGTCAGAAACAGGAACAGGTGGCTTTGCATCGCTTTTCCGATCATCACATTGGCCCAGTGATCCAGTGCAAGATCGGATCCACTCGATGTGAGGACGAACTGCACCGGAAATCCCGTGGGTGATCCGGGAAGAGTGGGCTTCTGGAATGCCGCCGCCTGGACACCGGTCAGCCCATTGAGCTTGGCCTGAAGCAGCGGCAAAAGCTGCATCTGGGTCTTCGAGCGTTTCGTCCAGCTGACCAGCTTCATGCCGTTGATGCTCGCGTTATTGCCCGCCCCGCCCGTGAGCGAGATACCGTTGATCTGGAAAACATGATTCGTTTCCGGAAAGCTCATGAAAATCTTCCGGATATCCTCTGCATAACGGTTGAGATAATGGAGCGTGGCCGTCGGAGGGGCCGTCGCGGCAACCAGCAGCAGGCCCTGGTCCTCTGTCGGTGCCAGTTCTCCCGGGATGCTGAGAAAGAAAACCGGAATGGCCACCAACACCACGAGGATCATGGCTGCCACCGCGATGCGATATTCGATCACGAACTCAAGTGACCGCATGTAGTTTTTGCGAATCCGGTCAAAGACGTCATCCGTAAAATGGGCGAATCCGTGCGACTTGGCTGGGCGCAGCACTCTGGATGCCAGAACGGGCGAAAGGGTCAGGGCCACGATGGCCGATACCGCCACGGCAAAAACCAGTGTGAATGCAAACTGTGAAAAAAGCGTGCCCGTGAGTCCGCCGGTCAGTCCGATGGGCGCAAAAACGGCGGCCAGAGTCGTGGTCATGACCACAATAGGCGCAGCCAGTTCACGAGCACCCAGGATCGCCGCTTCGCGACCGGAATGCCCCTCTTCCATGAGGCGGTGAATGTTCTCAACCACAATGATTGCATCATCAACCACGAGACCGATCGCCAGGACGACTGCGAGAAGCGTGAGGAGATTGATCGAGTAACCTGCTGCCGACATGAAGATTCCGGCACCGATGATGGACAGAGGGATCGCAACCGCAGGAATCATGAGCGAGCGCATCGATCCCAGAAACAGGAAAATCACGATCACGACGATCCCAAGCGTAATCGCGATCGTCACCATTACTTCATGAACGGATTCCACGATGAAATGGCTGCCATCATACGGAATGGCGACCCGCATGCCGGGTGGCAGGCTGTGTTTCATCCGGGCAAAAGCCTGATGGACACCGTGAGCGACCGTCAGGCTGTTGGCGCCCGGGCTTGGAAATACACCGATGAAGACCGCTGGCGTGCCGTTGTAATAAACCGCCTGGTTATAGTTTTGCGCACCGAGGGTAACCCGGCCGACATCGGACAGCCGGATCAGGGTCTGGCCATGCTGGGCGACCACGAGACGCTTGAAAGCCTGGACATTGTCCAGCGATGTCGCAGCCGTAATGGTCTGTGAAATATTCGCGGATTTTGTCCGGCCCACCGTACTGATGTAATTGTTGGAAGCCAGTGCCTGGACCACGTCGGCGGGCGACAAGTTGAGCGCAGCCAGCCTGTTGGGGTCGAGCCAGACGCGCAACACATAACTGTTGCCGCTTGGCCCCGTTCCGGCCGGAACGATTTGCGCCTCTCCCACGCCGGGCTCACCCTGGATCATGGGTTGCGCCACCCGGAGCACATAGTCATTGACTTCCTGTTCATTCAGGGTCTTGCTGTAGAAAGAAAGGTAAATCAGTGCGGTCTGGTCGCCCACCGTTTCATTGATGACGGGGGAAAGTGTTCCAGGCGGCAACTGGTTCTGCACCTGCTGGACCTTCGAGAGAATCTGTGCGACCGCCGCATTCGGGTTGTAGTTCAGTTTCATGTAGACCGTCTCGGTCGACAGTCCCTGTGCGCTGACCGCAGTCATGTAATCGATCCCGGGGGCCTGAGCGATGGCCTGCTCGAGGCGGGCCGTCACAAAACCCTGTACAGTTGCCGGATCGGCCCCCGGGTAGGCTGTGGTCACGGTGATGAGGGTGCTCGTCACCTGGGGATATTCCTCGACCGTCATGGCCGTCCAGGCACGCAGCCCCAACAGGAGAATGATGAGATTCAACGCGGTCGCGAGCACCGGGCGTCGAATAAAGAGATCCGTAAATCGCATGCGCTGGGTCTCCTCGGCTCAGGGTTGGGTTCCGTGAATGGAAACCGGCATACCGCTTCTCAGCTTGATCTGGCCAGCCGTCACCACGCGTTCGCCGGGCTTGAGGCCCAAGCGGACGGGCGTGAGACCTCCACGAGCCGAACCCACCCGGACGGGCGTTGCAATGGCCACGGGAATAAGGTGGGCCAGTATCTTCTTCTGGTGGATCACATAAACGTAATCGCCGAATGTGCTATAGGTAATCGCCGTACTCGGAACCACAATCCTGACCTGTGGGTGCCCGATTGCGAGCGTGACTTCACCGAACATTCCGGGGCGAAGCCATTGATGCCGGTTCGGAATTTCAGCATCCACAGTGAGGTTCCGTGTCGCCGGATTGACCCGTGAACTCACGGCCACCACCTGACCCATAAATGGATGCGCGGGATAGGCGTCGACGCGAAGTGTAATCGGCAGGCCGGGATGGATTTTGGCAACCTGGCCCTGGGAAACAGTAAATACAACACGCAGGGGCTGCCACACGTTGAGTGATGCAATCGTCGTCCCGGGAGTGAGATATTGCCCGAGACTCACTTCCCGTACCCCGATCCAGCCTGAAAAGGGAGCCTCAAAACGGAGTTTGGCCAAAGTGGCTTCATCATTGGCAACGACCGCACGAGCCGAACTCAGATTGGCCCGCGCCGTATCCAGCGCTGAACGACTCGTCGCATGGACCTGGTAAAGGCGATGCGCACGTCGATCGTTGATCCCAGCGAGGTTGAGCTGAGCGCGATCCTGCGCCAGTTGCGCACGAACGTTGGAGTCATCGATTTCAAGCAAGACCTCTCCCTGATGGACATACTCGCCTGAGTGGAAATCGATGGCAGTAATCTCACCCGCCAGCTGAGGGGTAAGCTCGACTCCAGATACGGCTACCAGACTGGCGACCGCGTGAATGTCATTCGCCCAGGGTGCCGTCCGGACCGTCGCCGCGGTCACACTCACCGGCATCGGGCCCCGGTGAGCCATGGCTTGGGCCGCCTCGTATCCCATCCAGGTGCGGATGCCGATGAACAGGGCCAGGATGAGAACAGCGATGATCGAACTCAGAATGAGCGCACGTTTTTGTGATCCGCTCATGGACGAACCTCCTCTGATACATGAGACTGGGGCAAGGAATGAAGCGAGGCAGCCGGAAGACGGTTGCCACCGAGTGCCACATACAGGGCAACGGTGTCGGTATATCGGCGCGCCTCAGCCTGCACATACCCGATCCTTGCATTTTCAAGTGCTGTTTCACTGGTCAGGACACTCAAGTAGTCAACGGCACCTGACTGATATTCAGTCCGTACGAGATGGAAAGCACGGCGGGCGGCATGCAGGGCACGTGTTTCTGCAGCCAGGGTACTGGAGTCATGCTCCAGTGCGCGCAGCGCATCCGCCACGTTCGCGAATGCATTGAGTACGGTCGCCTGATAATCAGCAAACAATGTGCGGTAGGACTCAACGGCTTCCTCCTTCTCTGCCTCAAGCGTTCCACCGTCGAAAATCGGCATCGTCAGTGCAGCCCCAATGTCCCAGATCCGGCTTGCAGAGATGAAGAGATTATGCCAGCTGTTGCTCTCAACCCCTCCGCCGGCAGTCAACTCGACGAGCGGGTACATCGCAGCGACGCGCTGTCCGATCACGGCATTGGCAGCGCGCAACTGGGCTTCTGCGGCCAGGATGTCCGGACGGACACGAACCAGGCTGGATGGCAAGCGAACCGGAAGATGCCTCGGCAGATGAACCACCTGGAATCCCAGCCGGCCGAGGGTACGTGCCTGTGCGGGAAACTCACCCAGATAGACTGCAAGCAGGTGAGCCGCCTGGTCACGCGCGATTTCAAGAGGTGGAAGCCCGGCTTCAGAGGTGGCGAGTTCTGTTTGCTGGTTCAGGACATCAATCTCCGAATCCGCTCCCAGGTGATAACTCTTGACGACCAGGGAAAGAAGTGCCCGCTGGTCATGAATCGTACGCAACTGTGCAGCGACTTCCTGGCGCAAGGCGACCCAGTCAAACAGTGTGTTGAGAACGTTGCCTTCGAGCGTCAGGCGGGCCGCATCCAGCTCATTTCGGGCAACCGCCTCCTCAGCACGTCCCTGGTCGGTCAGGAGGTGGTTGAGGCCAAAAATATCGGGGTAATAGCTGACTGAAACCTGTCCGGTATAAAGATTGAAAATTGGAGGAGTGAATACCCCACCGGAACTCGCTCCTGAAGGCCGGTTCCTTTCGCCACTCAGTCCGAGTGAAACCTGTGGGAAGAAAATCCCCTGATCTGCACGCAGGGCATAGTGTGCCTCTTTCAAAGTCGCTTCTTCGGCATGCAGCCCCGGATTGTTCCGAAGAGCCTGCTGGATCAGTGCATCAATCCGTTTGTTGTGAAAGGACCGCCACCATCCGGATCCGGGTCCCCTGCCATACTGAAACTGTTGAGTCGGCACCTGCACATGACTCCGGCTCTGCCTGGGCTCGATGCGCGCGGTATACCCCTTGACCGGCGGAGGCTGGGGTCTCACATACGCTGGACCCACCGCGCAGCCTGCAAGCAGCACCAGTACAAGCAGGGTCGTGGCTCGAAATGTGCGAACCGTGTACCAATATTCAAGCATGGTGTGTCTTCCGGGCGGTTTCGCCAGGATGTGCAGATTGTGCAGCCCGGATCAGGAGATCCACGGCATGATCGATGTAGCGCTTCCGCTCCCCCTCATCCATTTCGGGCTGGATACCGAGCTCGGCCTTGAGCGAACAGGCCGCGAACATCCCGATGAACTGGTCGGCCATGAGAGCTGGATCCGCGACCTCAAGCGTCCCATTGGCATTCTGTTCCGAGAGATACCCGGCAAGAAACTGACGCAGGTAGGCTGGACCCGAGCGGTAATAGATCTGCCCGAGTTCTGGAAACCGGGGGATTTCAGGCAGGAGGACCCGACGCAGGGCGATCTTGGCGGGATCCAGTGCCATCTCGAGAAAATGTTCGCCTACAAGGCGTAACAGCGATTGCGGGTTCCCTTTGAGGGCAGCTGACTGAAGGACTTTGAGGATTTCCCGACAGCTCGATCGGATCATGGATGCAAAAAGATCCTCCTTGGATCCGTAATGGTTGTAGACCGTCTGCTTCGAGACACTGGATGCGATCGCAATGGCATCCATTGTGGCGCCTCCAAACCCGCATTCGAGGAAGACTTTTCTTGCACCAGACAAAATGGCCGCTTCCCGTTCAGCGCATTTGGTCGTGTTCTGTGTGTTTGCCACGGTGGTGCTCGTATGGAAATCTATACTGGACGGTCTAGTCTACTACATTTCCATGCCGTTATTCAATCCCCTCCCACATCCAAACTGCCTGACCAATCGTCTGGCCCTGCAATGGGATCCAAGCAACGCAATTAATACGAAAACAATCCCGAGAACAGTAACGAGGCAGATGAGCTTCGCAGTGCCGGGATCAGAACTGCATCGGGATAAACATAGATCAGATGTGCCCAGAAATAGGGCACCGCTTCAAGGTGCTCAGCCGATCTATGCGTCCGCTCAACAAAACCGCAAGCAAGCCCCGGCAACAAGCGGAAAGGTTTCAAGAAAATAATTATGTCACGCACGATCGTGCGTCCGGACAAACCCGATCCCCGCAGGAGCCAATCACGACTCATGCCCGGCTCTTCCTGAAAGCGAGTGCAGCGGATGGATCAGGACTGGAAACGGGGGTGAGATCACCTGTCGTATCCGGGAACTTGAGACCTGACCCCTATCGGATGACCCACTCCGAATGAACGCTGACACCGTTTCACCCAACCGCATCTTGGCCGGTCCACTGGCAACAGCCCTTAAAAACTGGCACAATTGGCTGGATTAGTCGTGAATCTTCACAGACCGTCCCGGACGTGGCGCTTGCCGGACCCCGGACTGGATCGCGCCATCTGATCAAGTGATCAAGCAAGTCGAGGAGCATGGGTATGAAAAAAGTCCTGGTTCTGGGAGCGGGAAAAATCGGTTCACTCCTGTCCGGCATGCTGGCCGATGCAGGAGATTACACGGTCTATCTCGCGGACAGCCAACCGGATGTGGCCGCGCGCGCAGCACAGGCGTTTCCACAAAAACGCCTGCATCCGCTGCATCTCGATGCAACTGACCGGAACCTGCTCGCTCAAACCATTGAGCAGCATGGCATCGAAGCGTTGATCTCCAGTCTGCCTTTTTATTGCAATGTCACGGTTGCGGAGGTCGCTCGGGACAAGCACCGGCACTACTTCGACCTCACAGAGGATGTCTCGGTAACTGACGCGGTCAACCGGATCAGCAAGGGAGCCACTTCGAGCTTCGTTCCGCAATGCGGACTCGCCCCAGGCTTTATCAGCATCGTCGCCCACTCACTCATGTGCCATTTTGAAAAGCTGCACGAGGCCAAACTGCGCGTGGGGGCGCTGCCCCAGTTTCCTTCCAACACGCTGAAGTACGCGCTGACCTGGTCCTCCGATGGGGTCATTAATGAATACGGCAATGCCTGTCGGGGCATCATCGACGGCAAGGAAGTGGAGATCCAGCCTCTGGAAGGAATGGAGAGCATTGAACTCGAGGGACGCCGTTACGAGGCATTCAACACATCCGGCGGACTGGGATCGCTGTCCCAGACCTACGGCGGACGAATCGATACCCTGACCTACAAGACGATCCGGTATCCGGGCCACTGTGAGCTGATTCGGTTCCTCATGAACGACCTGAGACTGAATCATGACCGCGCCACACTCAAGTCGATCCTTGAAAACTCGATCCCCCGGACCGAGCAGGACGTAGTGTTGATCTATGTGAATGTCAACGGATTGAGAAACGGCAGTTTTTACGAGGAAACCTATGTCAACTCGGTCTATCCCGGACGGGTCGGCAACTCACTCTGGTCTGCCATTCAGATCACGACCGCGGCCGGCATTTCGACCGTAGTGGATCTCGTCCTGGCCAATCCGCAGGCCCATCATGGCCTGGTGCGTCAGGAGCATTTCACGCTCGATGCCTTTCTCGGCAACCGCTTTGGCGCTTACTATCGCCAGTCGTCCAACCTCTCAACCGTCCGGAGCGCCTGAGTCCATCGCGCTGAACACCAGCCATGCAAAACCCCATCTCAGCCGCAAGCATCCTCACCGAGCTGGGTCTCGATCCCAGCCAGGATCTTGCGGGCACCTTCGGCAGCCTGAGCGGATGGCTCCTCTCTCCGGGAACACCCAGACTCGAGATTTACAACCCTTCGACTGGTGTCCGCATGGCAACGGTTGCGACCACGCACCCGGATCACTACGACCGCCTTCTCGCAGAAGGCCGGGTGGCTTTCGACGCCTGGCGGCTCACCCCCGCTCCGAAGCGCGGCCAGGCCGTCCGATTGATCGGAGAGGCCTTGCGGCAGTACAAAAGCCCCCTGGGCAGCCTGATCAGCCTGGAAACCGGGAAAATCAGGGCAGAGGGAGAAGGGGAAGTACAGGAAATGATCGACATGGCCGATTTTGCCGTCGGACAGTCACGCATGCTCTACGGACTCACGCTGCCCTCTGAACGGCCCGAGCACCGGATGTTCGAACAGTGGCATCCGCTCGGCGTCGTCGGCATCGCGACGGCCTTCAATTTCCCGGTTGCGGTATATGCCTGGAACGCGTTTCTGGCCCTGATCTGCGGAGATGTGACGGTCTGGAAGCCCTCGCCCAAAGCGGCCCTTGCGGCCGTAGCGGTCCAAAAAATCGTAAGCCGTGTGCTCGAGGCCAATGGGTTCCCCCAGGTATCAAGCCTGTTTATCACCCATGACCATCAGCTGGCCGAACGGTTTTATGCGGACTCACGCATCGGACTCCTGTCATTCACCGGATCGACCGCCATTGGAACCCGCGTGGCTGAAATCGCAGCCAGGCGGCTCGGCCGTTGCCTGCTCGAGCTGGGCGGCAACAATGCGATCCTCATCGACGAATCGGCTGATCTCGATCTCGCTGTTCCTGCCATTGTCTTTGGCGCGGCCGGAACCGCCGGGCAGCGCTGCACCTCCACACGGCGGCTCATTGTCGAAGCTTCAATTGCAGATGCCCTGATCGAACGGCTCGTGAGTGCCTACCGCGAGATCCGGATCGGCGATCCGCTCGACCCGCAAACCCTCATGGGCCCCCTCATCGATCAAGGTGCGGTCGAACGGTACCAGACCGTCATCCGTGATCTTCAATCTGGCGGCGCACGGATTCTCTATGGCGGTCATGTGCTCGACCGGCCTGGGCATTTTGTGGAGCCGACCCTGGTCCGTGTCGAACCCACCTGCCCACTCATCCAGGAGGAGACCTTTGCACCCATACTCTATGTCCTGATTTATC
>AUZY01001215.1_pt1 | contig 16884 bp, 16 predicted proteins | sample 49821 | NCBI WGS metagenome assembly AUZY01 (sample SAMN02954279, study PRJNA193664) | mine drainage metagenome | biome: terrestrial; feature: abandoned Hg mine; material: sediment; isolation source: lowermost (B1B) sediment-attached strata from acid streamer/mats thriving at... | place: Spain ...
AGCATCAGCTGCGCGGAGCTGTTCCGGTGCACGACCCTGGCGCAGCTGACGTTTCGAGAAAGCCTGCGCAATGTCGAGGCGTGTCTGCGCTCACCGGCCGGGAAGCTCTACCCTATGGGTATTCGCGGGCCGGTCTCGCACAACACGCTGGCGCATGCCCACATGACACGGGACGGGCGGATCCATGCCAACTTGGCCCAGCGCTTGATCGTCATGGCTTTGTTCTGGTAGGGTAACGCCATGGACAATAAAAACGATGACAGAGATCCTGGATCGATTTTCGATGCCCATCTCCGGGCGGAATTCGTGGATCGTGATGTCGAGGCGACGATGGCCACGATGAGCGACCAACCCTATTTGACTCATGTTCCAGTCATGACCGGCGGCTATGGGACCGATCAGGTCCGCGATTTTTATAGCCGCGCCTTTATCGGCCATTGGCCTTCCGACACGACGATCACCCCGATTTCCCGTACGATCGGACAAGGACGGGTCGTAGACGAATTCGTGGTCAGCTTCACCCACGATATCAGTATGCCCGCTATCCTGCCAGGCATCGCTCCGACCGGACGTTTTGTGGTTCTTCCGCATGTGGTGATCATGGGAATTGTCGATGGCAAGGTCACCTACGAGCATATCTATTGGGATCAGGCGTCCCTGCTTGTGCAGATCGGGATTCTCGATCCGGAAGGTCTTCCGGTCTGTGGAAGAGAGCAGGCGGCCCGCCTGCTGGATCCCACCCTTCCTTCCAATACCTTGATCCCGCCTCGATGAAAGGTGTCGATTTTATTTGGCGCGCCTGGCAGGACTCGAACCTGCAACCGCCGGCTTAGAAGGCCGGTGCTCTATCCGCTTGAGCTACAGGCGCATAGGGGGTTGGTCGGGGTAGAGGGATTCGAACCCCCGACTTCCTGCTCCCAAAGCAGGCGCGCTACCAGACTGCGCTATACCCCGGAGTCTTGACCAGAATGCAGCAGTCGACCGGTTCCCGAGGTCATGCCTTGAATGCACTCTGATTCCACACTGCGTGGCCTGAATTGCCGGTATCCAAATCTGACGAGGTCCGACCGTTCAGGGACATTATAGGGCTGGAGGGGATCCTCATGCTACTCCGGGTGCCGGAAGCACTCCCTTCCCTCGTCAAGGCCCAATATTCCGGACGGGTGGCTCCGGTTTGCCACCCTGGCGATGGAAGTGCGACAATTGGATCGGCTTGGGAGGGAATCAATACGGATCAGCCCCATCGGCCGACGATTGCAGGTAGAAACGAAACCCCCTCCGGCTCTTGACCACCGCAACCAGACGACCCTAAGGATTCCTGCATGAGCGCCAGCCTGATCGACGGAAAGGCGATTGCCCAGGAAATCGAGGCTTCTGTCCGCGACCGCATCGAATGGCACCGGGCACAGGGAACCCGCGCACCGAGTCTGGCCGTGATCCGGATCGGCGACGATGCCCCCTCCGGCATCTATGTCGAGAACAAGCGCCGGGCTTGTCAGCGGGTTGGCATTGATGTTGCCCTGCATGCACTTCCCGAAGACACGACGGAAGCCGCACTGATCTCGCTCATCCGGGATCTCAATCAGGATGAGGGGATCGACGGCATCCTGCTCCAGCTCCCGCTTCCCGCCCCTCTCCAGGAAACCCCGTTCATCGAGACGATCAGCCCGTCCAAAGATGTGGATGGCGCCCATCCGATGAATCTCGGCCGTCTCGCCGCCCGTATGCCCGGTCTGCGCCCCTGTACCTCACGGGGCATCATTCATCTGCTCACCCGGATCGGCGAACCGTTTTACGGACGCCACGCTGTCGTGGTGGGCGCCTCCAATCTCGTGGGCCGGCCCATGGCACTTGAACTCCTGTTGGCCGGCGCCACCGTCACGATCTGCCACCGGTTCACGCAGAACCTCGAATCACACGTCCGCGATGCCGACATTCTCGTGGTCGCAGTCGGCCGACCGCGCCTCATCCCTGGCGACTGGGTGGCGCCGGGCGCAACGGTGATCGACGTCGGCATCAACCGGGAAAAAGATCGCCTGGTTGGCGATGTCGATTTTGAGCGTGCCAAGGAGCGGGCTGCGTTCATCACACCCGTCCCGGGTGGGGTGGGACCCATGACCGTTGCCATGCTGCTCGACAATACGCTCGAAGCATCGCTCACACGTTCCGGACAGCAGACGACCTACTGATCGCCGCGGCGCCAGAGTGTTCGGCCCTCCGGGCCGTCCTCGATCACAACCCCCTGTTGTTCAAGCTCGTCCCGAATCCGGTCGGCCTCGGCAAAGTCACGCGCAAGCCGCGCAAGCCGGCGCTGCTCGATCTTCTGTTCAATCCGCGATGCATCGGAATCCGAAAGAGTTCCGCGCAGAAAGGTGTCTGGATCACCCCCGAGCAGTCCAAGCGTGCCGGCCAGCCTATGCATGCACCCACCCAGCGCAGCGGCCTCATCCGGCTTTCGATCCCGCAACCGGTTGATCTCGCGCGCCATCTCAAAGAGCACCGCCAGGGCTTCGGGTGTATTGAAATCGTCGTCCATCGCTGTCTCGAAACGTTCCTGCCACGGGCTGACCCGATCAGGGCCGCCCGGCTCCTGTGAAACGGCGAGTCCGCGGAGAGCGAGATAAAGGCGCGCGAGACCGGTGCGGGACTGGTTCATGAGCGCATCACTGAACAGGATGGGACTCCGGTAGTGGCTCGTGAGCAGCCAGAACCTCAGTGTTTCGCGATCGAAGCGTTTGAGCGCCTCGCGGATGGTCAGGAAGTTGCCCAGGGATTTGGCCATCTTTTCCTCACCGACCTGCACGAATCCGTTGTGGAGCCAGTACCGGACGAAAGGCGAGCCGGAGGCTGCTTCCGACTGCGCGATCTCGTTTTCGTGGTGGGGAAACTCGAGATCCTGACCCCCGCCATGAATATCGATCGGGATCTCGAGAAGCGTGGTGGCCATCGCCGAGCACTCGATATGCCAGCCCGGCCGGCCTGGACCCCAGGGCGATTCCCAGGCGGGCTCCCCGGGCTTGGCTGCCTTCCAGAGCGTGAAATCCAAAGGATCCCGTTTGGCCTCTCCCACTTCCACGCGGCTCCCGGCCCGGAGTTCGTCCAGCCGGCGGCCGGAGAGCGCGCCATAGGCGGGAAACCGCTCAACCCGGTAGTAGACATCCCCGTTCGATGCGGGATAGGCAAAACCGCGCTCGACCAGTTTTCCTATGAGCGTGATCATGGCAGGGACGTATTCGGTCGCCCGGGGTTCATCGTCCGGCCGGAGCACTCCCAAAGCCGCCTGATCCTCGTGGAAGCGGTCGATCATGCGTCTGGTGAGATGCGCGACGGATTCTCCCGTTTCCTCGGCACGCCGGATGATCTTGTCGTCGATGTCGGTAATGTTCCGGATATATCGCACCCCATAGCCCCGGTAATGGAGATAGCGGACGATCATGTCGAAAACGACGAGCATGCGGGCATGGCCCAGATGGCAGTCGTCATAGACCGTGACCCCGCAGACATAGAGCTGGACCCGTTCGCGGTTTGCCGGGGTGAACGGTTCCTTCGAGCGGGTGCGCGAGTTGAAAAGCGTAATCACGTCTAATCCCGGCCGTTTGGTGAAACGGACACCCGGCTGGCTTCCTCAAAACGTTGCCGCCGCCGCACAGGATCGAACCACGCCCAGATGCGGGCCAGTTCCGGGCCTTCGAGGCTGCCTGTCAGGACCGCACGCAGCACGGGATAGATCTGACGCGCCGGAGCCGATCCCGGACACTCCCGCCGGTAGCGGTCGAGGAATGCGCGGGCATCGCCGTCTCCCGCATCGGATTGACCAAACCGCAGGAGTGCGGGATCGGCCGATGCGATGGCCAGACGGGCTTCTGGCGTCGTGGATAAGGGACCGGTGAGCCGATCCCGCCAAAGCGCAAGGTCGGAGTAATCCACGATGTTCTCTCGGACAAGCACAGCCACGGACGGATCCACGCCTCCGGGGAGACCTGCCGCCCATGTTGCAAAATCTTCCGGCCCGAGCTCCGCCAGCGCGAGCTTCTGCCCATGCGCAAGCTGTGAGGGATCCAGGACGGCGCGCGCCCGCCCGATCTTCCCCAGATCGAACTCCCGGATCAGGGTATCGGTCGTGAGAAACCCCGGCGCGGCATAATGGTGACCGAGTCGCGCGAGATAGTTGCGCACCGATTCAGGGAGGAACCCCCGGCTCCGGAGCATCCCGATGGAAAGGGCGCCTTCCCGCTTGGCCAGGGGAGCCCCTCCCGGGTTCACCAGAAGCGGCAGATGCCCATACGCTGGCGCTCGGGACTCGATCCCTTCATAGATAAGGATCTGGCGGGCCGTGTTGCTCAGGTGATCCTCACCGCGCAGGACGTGGCTCACTCCCATCTCGCAATCGTCCACAGCATTGGCGAACAGGAACCCGACGCTGCCGTCGGTACGGCTGATCACGAAATCCCCGAGATCGGCGACTTCGGTATGCCGGGTGCCAAAAACGAGATCCTCCCACACGAGCGTGCGGGCGGCGCCGACCCGCCAGCGCCAGACCGCAGGTTCACCCGCTGCAAGCCGGCGTTCCCCTTCCGCCCGGGACAGCCTTCCGCAACGCCCCGAATACCGGGGCGGCAGTCCACGCGACTTCTGCTCGGCCCCATCTCGTGCAAGCTCCTCCATCGAACAGAAACAGGGATAGACCCGTTCCCGCCTGAAACACGTGGTCAAGTGTCGGGCATAGATCCGAGAACGCTCCGACTGCCGGTGGGGTCCATGCGGACCGCCGACATCCGGGCCCTCCTCCCAGTCCAGACCGAGCCACCTGAGATCCGTGAGTACTGACGCCTCGTGGTGGGACTCGCTCCGGGACGGGTCCGTATCTTCAATCCGGATCAGGAAGGATCCGCCGGCGTGACGGGCAAACAGGAAATTGAAAAGAGCCGTCCGGGCATTACCCAGATGGATGGCGCCAGTCGGGCTCGGCGCAAAACGGAGACGGATCTCTGGTTGCATGCCCGCCATGTTAACGGGACGGGCAGGCGACCGCCACTCCCGTGCCCGCATGCTTCCGGGTATCATGTGCCTGCCCATGGCCCTCTACTTCATCTCCGACCTCCATCTGGACCCCATACGGCCGGCATCGTTTCCGGTCGTCGAGCGCTGGCTTGACTCCATCCAGGCGGATGCTCAGGCACTCTATATCCTGGGCGACCTCTTCGAGACCTGGATTGGCGATGACGCCATGGAGCCGGCTTTCGATCCGGTCTTCGATCGCCTGCATGACTTCAAGGTGGCCGGCATTCCGGTCTTTTTCATGGTTGGCAACCGCGATTTTCTGCTTGGTCCGGAAGCTGCCCGGCGCGGCGGATGGACCCTACTCGTGGAGCCGGCATGGCTCGACTGTTTCGGCACCCGAGTCGCCCTCCTCCACGGAGACCGTTTCTGCACGGCCGACCGGGAGTACCAGCGGTTCCGCCTTGAGGTGCGCAATCCCGACTGGCAACGCGCCTTCCTGTCACAGCCGATCGCGAGGCGGCGGGAGCTCGCTCGCATGGCGCGCCAGGCCAGTCAGGCCCATATGGGCCGGATTGCGGACGCAATCATGGACGTCGATCCGGAGGCCATTGACGCGTTCATGCGCGAGACGGCTGTTACCTGCCTCGTCCATGGCCATACCCATCGACCCGCCATTCATGAGTGGGTACTGGATGGCACGGCACGGACCCGCATCGTGCTGGGCGACTGGCACGATGCGGGGCGCATCCTGCGCTGGGATGCCGACGGGCCGGCGCTCCTCAGCACAGCCGCCCCACCTGCCGGGACCGGCTAGAGCCGCTCTTCTTCGAAACGGAGATCGAGTTCGGCGATCTGCTCCTCGCGCCGCAACGCGGATCGCTCGGATGACAGCTCCCGGAGGTATTCTGGAGTCACATCCCCCGCAACATAGTCGCCCGAAAAACACGAATCCTCGAACCGCTCGATTGCGGGGTTCCCCTCGCGCACGGCAGAGGTGAGGTCAGACAGCTCCTGATAGATCAGGCCATCTGCACCGATCAGCTGACAGATGGTGTCCGTGCTGCGTCCGGCAGCCACCAGTTCCTCGCTCGAAGGCATGTCGATTCCATACACGTTCGGGAAACGCACCGGCGGCGCGGCCGAAGCAAAAAAGACCCGGCGCGCGCCCGCCTCGCGTGCCAGTTCCACGATCTGCCGCGAGGTCGTGCCGCGCACAATCGAGTCGTCGACCAGAAGGACGTTCTTGTCGCGGAACTCGACATCGATCACATTGAGTTTTCTCCGCACCGAACGTTCGCGGACCTTCTGTTCGGGCATGATGAACGTGCGACCGATATAGCGGTTCTTGATGAAACCCTCCCGGTATTCGAGTCCCAGGCGGTTCGCGAGCTGGAGTGCGCTCATCCGGCTCGTATCGGGTATCGGAATCACCACATCGACCGGCCAGTCTACCCGGTCACGGCGGATTTTCTCGGCCAGGTACTCGCCCATGGCGAGCCGGGCCTGGTGCACCGAAATCCCCTCCATGCGCGAGTCCGGCCGGGCCAGATAGACGTACTCAAAAAGGCAGGGATGCTGTTCGCTCAGGCCGGAGCAGACACGCGAATCCATCTCGCCGCTCGGACTGATGAGGATGGCCTCCCCGGGGATCACGTCACGCATCCTTTCGAAGCCGAGTACGTCGAGTGCGACGCTCTCTGAGGCAACCATATACGCATCTTTGCCGGGAGCCGGACGCTTCCCGATCACGAGCGGGCGGATTCCATTCGGATCGCGGAATGCGACGAGCCCAACATTTGCAATCAGCGCGATGGCGGCATAGGCTCCCCGGCAGCGCGAGTGGACGCGCCGGATGGCAGCAAACACCTGCTCGGCTCCGAGCTCCTCACGGGCGAATTCCTGGAGCTCATGAGCCAGGACATTGAGCAGGACTTCACTGTCCGAATCGGTATTGAGATGGCGCCGATCCTCGCGGAAGAGGAGGGAACGGAGTTCGCGGGCGTTGGTCAGATTTCCGTTGTGTACGAGGGCGATCCCATAGGGGGAGTTTGTGTAAAAGGGTTGCGCTTCGAGCGCACTCAGGCTTCCTGCCGTCGGGTAACGCACATGGCCGATCCCGATCGATCCCGTCAGATAACGCATGTGACGCTCGTAGACCACATCGCGGACGAGGCCATTGCCGCGGCGAATGTGGAACTTTTCCCCGTCACTGGTCATGAGACCGGCCGCGTCCTGACCCCGGTGCTGAAGCACCGTGAGGGCATCGTAGAGGTCCGTGTTGACGGCCCGGTTGCTCACGATGCCGACGATCCCGCACATGGTCAGCCCGCCTGAAGCGGCGGCAGGTGGCGCACCAGCCAGCCCTCCACAGGCTGAACCCGGGGAATGAGACGGGACTCGCGCCAATAGGGCTTCTGCTCGAGGTGGGCCATTTGCCCGAGCCAGACCAGAACGCAGACGATGAGCACCCCGCGCGCCAGTCCGAATACGCCACCCAGCAGCCGGTCCATGAACCCGAGCGGACTTTTGTGGACGGCCGCGCCGATGTGACTCACGAGAATGCCGCCCACGAGGAGCACGGCGATAAAGACGATGCCCTCACCCAGACCAAGCCGCCAGGCGGGTGAGTGGACGATCAGGACCAGCCAGCGGCCGACCCAGGGACCCGCCTTGGCGGCCAGCAAAAACGCGAGAATCCAGACCACGAGTGCCAGGGCTTCGTGTATGAACCCCCGCAGAAGACTGAACACGAAGGACAGCCCGATCACGAGGATGAATACGATATCGACCCAGTTCATCTGCGTCTTCCATCTGTGGTGGGCCCGAATCCGCCCCGCGCGGCTGCTTCAATTCCCATGTGATGCGCCCACCTCGACCCAGAACGGAGAAGCTGCCGCGAGCGCCGCGATGCGCGCCATGTGGGGATAGGCGCTCCGCCGGGTCTCGTAGGGCCCGACCCAGATCCGGACGAATTGCCGCTCATGATAGACCGTCCGGCTGAGCCACGTCTCGAATCCGGCCTGGCGCATCTTCTGCACCAGGGGTTGGGCAGACGCCCGGCTGTAGTACGCGGCAACCTGGAGGTACCACCCGGGAGGGGGCCTGGGAAGCGGTGGGTGGGGCGGAGGCGGATGAATGGGTGGCTTGGCACCTGGAACAGGAGGCAAGGGCTGCAACTCGATCGAGGCGCGCCCGGGCGCGGCCCGAGTGAGTGGTGTGCCGCCTGGGGCAGCCTGGGCACCGCCGGGTGGCGGCGTGAGCAACACGGTCTCCTGCCCGGTGGGAGGTGCGGGGTGCGAGCCTTCCACCAGCCGGAAGATCACAAAACCGATGATGAGAAGGATGCCGATCAGCCCGAGACCGGCCAGTTTGGCTCTACGCACAATCCCGCTCCCGGGTCGTCCGCAAAGACCCACCCCTGGATGGAGCGTGCCTTTCGATGAGAGGCAGGACCCACTCCAGTGTCCGGAATGAGCCGGTGACCAGTACGACCGGGGCGCATTCAGCCGTCTCCCAGTTCAAAAGCAGCTCCTGCAGCGGATCTCCACTTTCAATTTTGGCATACGGCAGCGCGGACCGCACTCGCGCTTCGAGCGCCGACGCGGAGAGGCCACGCGGCTCCGGGAGTCCGATGGGGTGCCAGATCCCGACCCGGGGGGCGAGCTCACGGACAAAACCCTCCACATCCTTGTCGCACAGCATCCCGAGAATGGCGTGTACCGGCCCGGACTCCTTCCGTATCCCGAGTTCCCGGGCCAGGGTTGCTGCGGCGGCCGGATTATGCGCAACATCGAGACACCAGCGGATCCGGCCGGTCTCGCGCCATTCGAATCGCCCGGGAAGACGCGCCTGAATGAGCCCTTCCCGGACGGCAGGATCTGGAACCGGCCAGTTTGGGGCGATGGCGTCAACCAGTGCAAGGGCCGTGGCGGCATTGTCCAGCTGGAAATCTCCGAGCAGTGCCGGGGGTGGCAGTCCGCGGCGTTCGCGCACCTGGCTTCGGTAGGTCCACTGACCCCCCGCCTCTTCCCGGCGCCAGGCGAAATCCCGACCCCGCAGCACGAGTTCAGCACCCACGCGCAACGCCTCATCGAGAAGGCTCTCTGGCGGGTTGGGATCCCCTACGAGCGCAGGTTTGCAGGCGCGGAAGATTCCCGCCTTTTCACGTCCGATGGATTCCCGATCCGCTCCCAGCCATTCGACATGATCGATCCCGACGGTTGTGACAGCCGATGCGATCGGGTCAATGGCGTTGACGGCATCGAGACGGCCACCGAGTCCGACCTCGAGAACGAGGCAGTCGAGCTTGGCTTCCCGGAAAGCGAGCAGCGCAGTCGCGGTTCCGAACTCAAAAAAAGTGAGCGGCAGGGTCCCGCGTGCCACTTCGGCGGCTGCAAAGGCACGGCAGAGAGGTGCCTCGGCGATATCGACTCCATGGATCCGGATCCGCTCCGCATACCTGAGCAGATGGGGCGAGAAATAGGCACCAACGCGATACCCGGCCGCTCGCAAAATAGATTCGACCAGAGCGACCGTGGAACCTTTTCCATTGGTTCCGCCCACGATCAGAGCGGGTGGGTCCGAAGGACCCCAACCGATGCGCCTGAGGAGGATCTCCATCCGCTCGAGGCCCAAATGGATGGTTTGAGGTGGAGCCAGGGATTCCAGGTAGGCAATCCAGCCGGCTGCGGAATCCGGCAGGTTCTTCATGCGGGTTTGGGAGAAGCGAGGAGGTGAACCAGCCGGCCGATCCGGTTGCGATGCTCGCGCCGGTCCAGGATGAGATCGATCGCGCCACTGGCCAGGAGAAACTCCGCATGCTGGAAGCCTTCCGGCAGGCTTTCACGCACGGTCTGTTCGATGACCCGGGGTCCTGCGAAACCGATGAGCGCTCCCGGTTCCGCAATATTGATGTCGCCGAGCATGGAAAGGCTCGCCGTGACCCCCCCCATGGTTGGATCCGTCATCACGGACAGATAAGGCACCCCATATCGTGCCAGGCGGCTCAATGCGGCGCTGGTTTTGGCCATCTGCATGAGCGAGGTGAGCGCCTCCTGCATCCTGGCGCCACCACTCGCGCTGAAGCAGATCAGGGGGGCTTTCATCTCGAGTGCGGTGTTGCAGGCGCGGACGAAACGCTCGCCGACGACCGATCCCATCGAACCACCCAGGAAAGCAAACTCGAATGCCGCAGCCACCACGGGAACGCCGTTCAGCGTGCCCGTCATGGTCACCAGAGCATCGCGTTCACCCGTCGTCTTCTGTGCCTGCACCAGCCGGTCACGGTAGCGGCGTGTGTCCTTGAACTGGAGAAAATCGACCGGCGAGATCCCGGCTGCGATCTCGACGGTGGAATCCGTATCCAGAAACCATCGCAACCTGAGGCGTGCACCGATACGCATGTGGTGGCTGCATTTGGGACACACGAACAGGTTGCGTTCGAGTTCCGGGCGGTAGAGAACGGCGGAGCATCCCGGACAGCGGGTCCAGAGCCCCTCGGGAATCCCCTTGCGCGGACGCTTTTCAGGCGCCCCTTTGGACGACATCCAGCGTGACCACCACACGAACGAGCCTCCCCCGACCGATGCGACTCCGAACCCCGATCCATGATAACGAATTGCAGCTTTGGACGTGTGCCGGAGCGGCCGCCAGGGCCCCGACCCGATCGACCCGGCACGGCTATTGAACGCACCCGGCCCGCTGCAGATCCTTGAGCCCGAAACGATCCGGGTAACGCACTGCCCAGAGATACAGTCCACTGGCAGGCAGGGTTGGTCCGGCCCGGCTGCGATCACGGCCTGCAAGAAGCACCCGCAGCCAGTCCCGGGATTGGCGCCCGCGACCAATTTCAAGGAGCGACCCGGCGAGATTCCGGACCATGTGATACAGGAACGCATTGCCAGTCACCTCGAGGATGATCTCCGGTCCCGCGACAGTGAGTGCCAGGCGATCCAGGCGGCGCCTCGACGAGTGGGACTGGCATCCGGAAGACCGGAAAGCCGAAAAATCATGCTCACCATCGAGACCCGCCAGTGCCTCGCGCATGACTTCCACGTCAAGTGGATGACGCGACCAGAAGACGCGTCCGGCCTCGAGCGCCGGACGCGACGGGCAGACGAGAATCCGGTAGCGGTAGCTGCGCGTCAGGGCTGAACGCCGGGCATGGAAATCGGGTGGCACCTCCTGTGCCCACCGCACACTCACATCCCGTGGCAGCCGGCTGTTGGTGCCTTCCCGCCAGGCGACGCTGCTTCGCGAGGAGCGGGTATCGAAATGGACCACCTGTTCACGCGCATGGACGCCGGCGTCGGTCCGGCCGGCCGGCAGCACGCGAACCGGCGCGGCGGCTATGGCCGAGAGTGCCCCTTCCAGTACGCCCTGGACCGTATGGATGCCGCGCTGGATCTGGAATCCCCCGAACCCGTGCCCATCGTACTCGACGCCGAGCGCGATCCGCATCGTGCACTCGTCGGGAAGATCAGGTGCCGAGCGAGTGGATCAGGTTCTGTGCCTGCTCTTTCTGATCCGCAGACCCCTCTTCCATCACTTCATCCAGTATGCTGCATGCGCTGTCCTTGTCACCCATTTCGATGTAGGCCTTGGCGAGATCCAGTTTCGTGTTCACCATGGTCTCGCCACCGATGTCCGGGACGAATGTGGTGCCGGTATGCTCCACGAGGGCGGCCATGGATTCATCGAACCGTTGCTGGGTGTCCGTATGGATGGCCGTATGGATGGCGGAAGGGGAGGATGGCGGAGAGGCGGGCCCCGGTACCGGGCCGGGAGCCTTTTTCTGGGGGTCGAACTCGGCCAGTTCAAACTCGAGCTTGAGCTCGGTTTTGGTATCGGAGCCGATGTCCGCCTCGCGGTAGAGCGGCTCGATCTGGCCGGTCTCCGATGTGCCGAACTCGAGCGTCTCATCCGCAGGCAGGTCCGGTGTGCCCATGAGCTCGTCGAAAATATCCTCGACGTGCGATTTGGCTGCCGCGGCTTGCTGTGCCGGCATCGGTGTCAGCGTCGTCGCAGCCGTCGGCACACGGGTGTCGATTTGCGCGAACAGGGGTTCCTCCGGCACCAGGTGTTTGCCCCGCTCTGCGATATTCGGCCAGTCCACATTTTCAACCCCGAAGAGGTCACGGAATCTCCGTGCCTCCTCCACGTAATCTCCGGGGCGCTCGGCTGCCGCATAGACTTCGAGCAGCTTGAGATGGACGTCCCGCTGCCCGGGATTCTGTTTCAGCCATTCGAGCAGCGTCTCGATGGCCCGGTCGTAAAGTCCATAGGCGATCTGGAAATTGACGTCGGTAAACGGGTCAAACGTCTCCTCCGGCTTCTTCTCTTCGAGATCCATCTCGGAGGCATCCTCGCGCGCGGGAGATTCGGCTGGCGCGAGACCCGCACGCTCCTCGCCCAGAGAACCGGATGATGGGGCGTCTCCAGAGTATTCGGATTGGATCTTCGCACGCTGCGGGGCGGCTTCGGGCAGACCTCCACGCTGGGTCCGCCGGCGCATCGCAAAGGCCACGAGCAGCGCAAGGACGAGCAATCCTGCGATCCAAAGCCAGAGGTCCGGCAAACCCATGCTCGATTGGGTATTCGAGACCCGAGGCTTGCGATGGGCCAACGCCGCGAGTGCCTGATCCCTGAGTGTGAGGAGATGCTTGAGGGCTGCGGCCCGTTCCTCGGATGCATGCAGCTGGGTGGTGAGCCCGGCCACTTGGGCACGCTGATCCTTGATCTTCTTCTGCAGGCTCGCGACCTCGGCCGGTCCGTTCACGGGGGTCATCCGCCGTGCCAGGTGGCCGCTCGGCGTGAGGAGCACCAGTCCCGATCGGGCCGGGTGCGAAACGGTGACCCGGCTCATCCGCCAACTCCGGTCTTGATGCGCGACGAAGGCAATGGCTTCCCGGACCGGAATGGCCCGGATCCGGGATGCGGGCGGCACTTTGAGCACGGCACCCTGGCGCAGGCGGTTGATGTTCCCGACAAACGCGTATGGGTTGCGACGGTAGAGCGCCAGCATCACCTGATCCGTTCGGGCAGGGGTTCTCGCAATCCGGCTGGCAATCCCCCAAAGCGTCTGACCACGGCGCACGGGACCCACGACATGACGGATCGGGGGAACCGTGAGTGCCGGATGCGGGTGCGTTGGGGCAACGGAAGCCGGCCGGGTAGTGGGCACGGGGGCGGGCCTCGGCGAGGCGAACGGTGGCGGGAGTGAGACGGCCTGCCCCCGGGGTGCCTGCCGGGAGGCCACCAGGAGGGGCGGGTTGAGGAGGACCGTGTACTGCCGGATCAGTCGCCCACTCGGCCACTGGACGTGGAGCAGGAAGGTGAGAAAGGGTCTCCGGATCGGCTGGGTGCTCGTGATGACGATCAAACGCTGTCCGTTGGCCTTCTTTGCGAGCGTAAAGCGCAGGCCGAAAAGGGCCGCAGGATAGCTCAACCCCATTTTCTTGAAGCGGGTGTAGGTCGCAAGCCGGACTTTGAGTCCCTCTGCGTGGCTGCTGCCACGTGTGTTGAGAATCGGGATCGTGGCGTAAAAATACTGTCCAATCTCGGTAGTTGACCGAATGGGGCCCAGCCCGAGTGCATAGACGGGCGGAGCCAGACACGCCACCACACCGACACACAAAAGCAAACGCCGAATCTGCCGCATGAGTATTCGCCCTCCCCTGACCAGCTTCGAACTCAAGTCATCTCTCACAAAGAGAACCCAACTATAGCTCAAATAAGGGTTTTTACCAACCGTTCGGCAATCTGGACTGCATTGAGTGCGGCCCCCTTGCGGACATTGTCCGATACGACCCATAAATTAATGCCTTGGGGCGTGTCGAGTGCCTGCCGGATGCGGCCCACGAAGACCTCATCCAGAAGGGCCCCGTGGGTCACGGGCGTTGGGTATCCGCCCGGGGTAGGCTGGTCGATCACCCGCACCCCCTCCGCCGCTTCGAGTGCCTTGCGCGCGCGTTCAGGCGTGAGTCCATCCCTGAACCGGGCATGCACTGCGGCGGCATGTCCGTAGAACACAGGCACCCGGACCGCGGTGGGGTTCACCTCGAGCGTCGGCCGGTCGAGAATTTTCCTGAGTTCGCAGACGAGTTTCATCTCCTCGCGAGTGTATCCGGAAGGTTCGAAATCATCGATCTGGGGAATCACGTTGAATGCAATCGGCACTCCGGAAAAGACCGGGTCGGGCTCGATGTCGAGGCCGTTGAGCCGTCTTGCGGCCTCGCGGGACAGCCCCTCGAGACCGGCGCGACCGGCACCGGAGACGGACTGATAGGTGGCAATCTCGACCCGTTTGAGGCCCGCGAGATCATCCAGGCACTTGAGGACGATCGCCAGGGCGATCGTCGAGCAGTTGGGATTGGCGAAAAGACCGCGCGCGAGCCCCTGGGTCAGGGTTTGCGCGTTGATCTCGGGGACCACGAGCGGAACGGCGGGATCCATGCGAAACGCACGACTGTTATCGATCACGAGGCACCCCGCATCCGTGGCCTTGGGAACATAGCGTTCACTGAGCGCGGTGTCGATAGCGAAAAACGCGAGATCGACATTCGCGAAATCAAACGTGTCGAGAGAGCGGATCCGGAGCGTGCGATCACGGAAAGGAAGCGCAGCCCCCTCGGATTCCGGGCTCGCCACCAGCTCGAGTGTGTGGAGCGGGAACGCGCGATCGGAGAGAACTTCGACGATCGTCTGCCCGACCAGGCCGCTCGCGCCGACCACGGCCACACGCAGGCGGGCGGCATCGAGCGCTTTTTGCATTCTGCCCCCATCTGGCATCCGCATGGATCGTCTTCTATTCACCGTCCTCGGTACCCGGGATCGGCCGCATGGGCTGGGTGACCGCGCCGTTTTGACCCCGTTGTCTCAGCGCATGATCCATGAGCGTGAGCGCCATCATGGCTTCCGCAATGGGCACTCCGCGGATCCCGACACAGGGATCGTGCCGGCCTTTGACTTCGAGTGTCCGGGGTTGTCCATCGGTCCCAACGGTTGCGATCGGCAGGCGGATGCTCGAGGTGGGTTTGAATGCGAGATAGGCGCGGATGGCCTGCCCGGTCGAAATCCCGGCCAGGACCCCGCCGGCATGATTGGTCACGAACCCATGAGGAGTCATCGCATCACGGTGTTCGCTCCCGCGCTGGAAGGCTACGTTGACCCCATCACCGATCTCGACTGCCTTGACGGCTCCGATACTCATCAGTGCGTGGGCCAGGGTTGCATCCAGTTTGTCGAAAACCGGATCCCCCCATCCGGCCGGCACCCCGTACGCGATGACCCCAACCCGGGCACCCACTGAATCGCCCTCGCGCCGAAGTGTTTCGATGAGTTCGGCAAGGGGCGCAAGCCAGCGCTCCTCCGGCACGAAAAAATCGTTGTCCGGCCGCACCCGGGGTGGCGCTCCGGCATAACGCATGGATCCGATTCCGTCGAGCCAGCCCACGATCTCGATTCCCATGCGCAGCGCGAGATACTTGCGTGCGATTGCACCGGCTGCAACCCGCATGGCCGTCTCGCGCGCCGACGCCCGTCCACCGCCCCGAAAATCACGGCGGCCATACTTCATGAGATAGGCGTAATCTCCGTGTCCGGGCCTCAACACCTCGGCGATCTCGCGGTAATCGCCCGGGCGGGCATCCGTATTCGGGATCAGGAGGCCGATCGCGGTCCCTGTGGTCACCCCTTCGAAAACGCCCGACAGAATCTCAACCCGGTCCGCTTCACGTCTTTGGGAAGTATGCCGGGACTGCCCGGGGCGACGGCGGTCGAGATCGATCTGGAGATCGGATGCATCGAGCGGGAGACCCGGCGGACAGCCGTCGACAATCGCTCCGAGCGCCGGACCATGACTCTCGCCGAAGGTCGTGACGCTGAACAGATGACCGAAGCGGCTGCCCGTCATCCTAGAGACCCGCCGCTTCGAGTGCCGGACGGGTCACAATCAGGACGTCACGACGCCCGCTTGCGAGTTCCGGCCACGACCAGCCGACCTTTGGCCAGCGCTCCTCAACCGCGGCGCCCGCTCCTCCCACTTCGAGCACCAGTGTCCCCTGCGACGTGAGATGGGAGGCGGATTCGGTCAAAAGGATTTCAAGGACATCGAGACCTCGCGAACCGGCAGCCAGGGCGCCCTCCGGCTCGAAGGCGAACTCGGGCGGCAGATCACCGAGGGTCGGGGGATCGACATAGGGCGGATTGGCCACGATGAGATCATAGCGGGATCCCGCCAAAGCTGAAAATCCATCGGAGCGCATGAGCCGCATTCTACGACCGAGTCTGTGCCGATCCCGGTTGATTGCAGCCACTTCGAGTGCCGGCTCGGAACAATCGATGGCATCCACCCGGGCATCGGGAAAGGCCAGCGCACATCCCACTGCGAGCGCGCCCGAACCGGTTCCGAAGTCGAGGATTCGCCGGATCTCGTGGCTTGCAATCCACGGTTCGAAATGCTGGTCCAGCAGCTCACCGATCGGCGAGCGGGGAATCAGCACCCGCTCATCCACATAGAGGCGCAAACCCGAAAAAATACGATTCGCGAACGAGATAGGCCAAGGGCCGGCGCTCCCGGATCCTCCGTTCGATGAGTGCGGCAATGGCTTTGCGCTCGCCGGGCAGAATCCGGCAGCGCATGAGGTCGTCGGACCAGTGCGGATCCCAGTGCAAGACAGCTCCGACCAGCCGTTCGGCCTCTTCCAGGGAATCCTCGCTGCCCTGACCGTAGGCGAGATCCGCTCCTGCGAGACAGCTCGCGGCATAGCGGATCCAATCCCGTCCGGTTTCGAGCTGTTCGATCGCTACCGGATCCAGCATCAAAGCGTCCAGAGACTGAGGGAGCGATTGGTTTTGGCGTTCATGGGTGGTGGGATTGCATTC
>AUZY01011895.1_pt1 | contig 16506 bp, 24 predicted proteins | sample 49821 | NCBI WGS metagenome assembly AUZY01 (sample SAMN02954279, study PRJNA193664) | mine drainage metagenome | biome: terrestrial; feature: abandoned Hg mine; material: sediment; isolation source: lowermost (B1B) sediment-attached strata from acid streamer/mats thriving at... | place: Spain ...
TCGCCGACGGTTCAGATCGGCAAAGGTTGTTCGCCCCAACGCATGCGACCTCAGGCGCCCAGCAACTTCAGTACATCCGGAAGCGGTTGTGCGCCCACCATCTTCAATACGTCATCGACGACCACCGCGGGGACGGTCCGGATGCGCAGTCGGCTCACCACTTCACGGCCTTTGCGATCCGCGACATCCAGGATCTCAAACTCCATGGGCACCGTGTGCGCGGCTTCGGTCCATATCCTTTCTGCTTGCGGGCAAGTGGGACACCACTTGGATACCAGAAGTTGTACTTTCATGTTCACCGCTCCCACGCGGCGGTCAAGCAAAGTCATCCGAACCGTTACAGACACCACAGCTCGCGCGCCGCCGCCCATCCGCCCGACAGGCAAGGAGATTCCGTGAAAAGCATAGAACAGATCATGCGCCATGATCATGAGCGCCTGGACGTGCTGCTGGAGGCCAGCGCCAAGGCGGTGCGCGAGGGTCTCTGGGATGAGGCCGCGGATCTTTTGCAACGATTCCGCCATGGCATCGTGGACGTCCACATGATGGTGGAAGAGACGATGCTGTTCCCGGCCTTTGAAGCGCGGGATGGCAATGACGACCTTCCGCTGACCGCGCTATTGCGCAAGGGACACCGGGATCTTCGCGTTGTTTTTTCTGGAAATGGAAGAAGCCATCGGCGCTCGCGACGCAGAAGAATATAGTGCTCTCCTGAGCACGGTACAGGCCATCCTCAAGCATCATGATGCCAAGGAAGAAAAGGAGCTTTATCCCCATCTGGCGGAAGCCCTGTCCGATCAGGGACAGCTTGCGGGCCAAACAATTCTAAGCCGGCAAGAGACTGCTGCTCTACCGGGAAGGTCGCAGAAATTTGACGTCTGATGGAATCCATTTTGGACGACGAGCCTGTGCAACGGAGCGATCGGCATGAACGAATACCATGGTTGTGAAATACCGGAAGATTTGTTTTACGACCTTGATTATGTCTGGGTGCGCCACGAGGCGGACGGCACCCTGACCATCGGTGTGACCGATCCTGCCCAAGCGCTGTCCGGTCGCCTGCAAAATGCGCGTATCAAGAAGGTGGGCACCCATGTGGATGCCGGACGCCATGTGGCCACGCTGGAAAGCGGCAAGTGGGTGGGGGGCGTGCCAGTCCCTTTCGCAGGCATGATCGTAGCGCGCAACGAAGCACTGCTGGAGAATCCGCACCTGATCAATATCGACCCCTATGGCGACGCCTGGATTGCACGGATAAAACCCGATGACTCGCAACATGCTCTGGACAATGTCAAAACCGGGCCGGAGGCCATTGCGGCACTTGAGGCATGGATAAAACGTTACGACGTGCAATGCATGCGCTGCCCTGATTGAGTGTCGGCTACATGATGTGCTCGACTGCACCCATACCGGCCTTGATTCAAACTCGATCAGCGGCAATCAACCCAATCTCAGCGCCATCTACTGTTTCTGAAACCTGTTCTGCAAACTCTCGCTGTGGATCGATGCACTGCTGCCGAGCAGCATCTGTTTGTCGCCATCACGGTGGTGGCGGGCGATATTGCAACTTTCCTTGACCGCTGGGGGCGTGTGTCTTGCTGGACGGTGCTACCCGACCGGCTGGGCGACATGACCTCCCACATCCGCACGAAATGCAATCGCCAGGCGGTTCCAGCCGTTGATGGCGATGATGGCCAAGGTCAGATCGACCATCTCCTTTTCACTGAAATGCGCCCGCACATCGGCGTACAGCGTGTCGGATAGCTCATTCATGGAAACCTGCGTCACTGCCTCGGCCCATGCCAGGGCCGCCCGTTCACGCGCTGAATAAAGCGGCGCCTCGCGCCACGCCGGCAACAGGTACAAGCGCTGTTCGGTTTCACCGGCAGCGCGGGCATCCTTGCTGTGCATGTCCAGACAGTAGGCACAGCCATTGATCTGCGAGACGCGCATCTTCACCAATTCAAGCAGCGCATGCTCCAGCCGCGCGCGGTGTACGGCAGCTTCCAGGCCCCGCATGGCCTGGTAGGCATCGGGCGAAGCTTTGCGATAGTCGATACGGGTATTCACGAACGCCTCCTGGGCAACAATATCGCCGCAACGTAACGCTTCTGCTCGGCACGCGGCGGGCTCACGCGAAGTGTCCGGCGTTGACGGTGACGCTGTCGCCGCGCATGAAGTGTTCCTGCAAGTACTTCTCGCCCTCGTCGCAGAACAGCGTGACCACGGTGCGCAACTCGGGATGGCGTTCGCGCACGCGGCGCGCGGCCAGCAGGTGTGCGCCCGAACTGGGGCCGCAGAACAGGCCATGGCGGCGCGCGAGATGACGCATCGATTCGATGGCCTCGCCGCTGGAGACGCTGAGCACCTCGTCGACTAGACTGGCATGTCGCTGGAAGATACCCGGTACGAAGCCATCCGAGATGCCTTCGATCTGGTGCAGGGCGATTTCGCCGCACAACAGCGTGCACGATTCCGAGGGTTCCATGGCGAATAGGCGCACTGCGGGATTGATCGCACGAAATGCCTGGCCGACGCCGATCAGGGTGCCACCGGTGCCGACGCCGGCCACCAGCGCGTCCGGCACGCGGCCAGCCGGCAGTTGCGCCAGGATCTCGGGGCCCAACACCAGGCGGTTCTCTTCGACATTCCATTCCGAATCAAACTGACGCGGGCAGAAATGACCCGGCTGCCGACCCAGCTCCCGCGCCTTGGCCAGCGCATCGTTGACGTGGAAGCGCCCACAAAACAGCACCTCGGCGCCATAGGCGCGCGAGATCGCCACGCGCTCGCTGGACAGCCCTTCCGGCATCACCACCAGCATGCGGTAGCCCTTGACCGCGGCGACCATCGCCAGGGCATTGCCGGTGTTGCCGCTGGTGGCCTCGACGATGGTGCCGCCGGGCTTGAGCAGACCCTCGCGTTCGGCGCGCGCGATCATGTATTTGGCGATGCGCGCCTTGATCGAGCCGGAGGGATTGAGGAATTCGAGCTTGGCGTAGATACCCTCGATCTCGAGCAACGGCGTGTCGCCGATCGCATCGAGGATGCTGGCGGAGACGCCTGCAAAGCGTGTATTCACGGGTGTTTTTTCCGGGCGTCAGCGTGACACTGCATGCGCCTGTTGCATGGCGTCTAGGGCCAGCGCCGAGTGCGCATAGGCACCGCCCGCGCGCATCTCCGCGGCGACCCAGATGGCCTCCATGATTTCCTGCTCGCTGGCGCCGTGCTTGAGCGCGGCCTCGGTGTGGCCACGGATGCAATAAGGGCACTGCGTGACGTGCGCCACCGCGACCGCGATCAATTGCTTGGTCACGCCCGGCAATGCGCCGTCGGCAAAAACCTGGGCGCTGAAGGCCTTGAAGGCATCCAGCGTGGCTGGTGCCAGCTCGCGGCGCTTGCGTGCCAGCTCCGCGCTGGCTTGCGGGTAGATTGAGTGTTCCATGATGCTCTCCTTCGAAAAATACGGGAATCGATCAGGGCGACCGCCGCGCTGAAGCGCGTCGGCCAAGCGTCCACGACGGTGGATCGCTGGCCGGGAAACTATCCGCCAGCGTGTCATCGAGCAGGCGCTCGCGGACATTCCGCGCGTCCTTCACTGCACGCGGCGGTGTCGCCACTGCGGGCGCCGGATGCATCCCATGTGCCTGCTGGATCGCGGGATGGCGCGGGTGTGAGATTTGATCGATCGGCGACATGATGGACCTCCTGCGCGGCAGGCGTGCCGCGCGTGGCAACGTCGGAACCCGGACGACTCCTTCGACTTACAGACCCACATTGTTGTGCTCCAGCACGCGCTCGGCGCGATAGCTCGAGCGTACCAGTGGTCCGGCGACGGCTTCGACAAAGCCTTTGGCCAGCGCCAGGTCGCGATAGTGGTGGAATTCTTCGGGCGCCACGAAGCGCGCCACCGGCAGGTGGTTTGGCGACGGACGCAGGTATTGCCCCAGGGTGACAATCGCGACCTGCGCGGCGCGCAAGTCATCGAGGGTCTGCTCGATTTCGACATCGGTTTCGCCCAACCCCAGCATCAGGCTGGACTTGGTCAGCGTGTCGGGCGCGTGCCGCTTGGCGAACTCGAGCACACGCAGCGTTTGCGCGTAGCCGGCGCGCGGATCGCGCACCTGCCGGGTCAGGCGCACGACGGTTTCGATGTTCTGCGCGTAGGTGACCAGCCCAGCATCCAGCACGTTCGCCACCGCGGCGAGGTCGCCGGCAAAGTCGGGCGTCAGCGCCTCCACCGCGACCGCCGGCGTGCGCGCATGGATCGCGCGGATGCAGGCCGCGTAATGCGCCGCGCCGCCATCGGCCAGATCGTCGCGATCGACCGAAGTCAGCACCACGTATTTCAGTCCCATCAGCGCAACGGCCTCGGCCACACGCGGCGGTTCCATGGCATCCAGCCAGCCGTGCGGGTTGCCGGTACTCACGGAACAGAATCTGCAGGCGCGGGTGCAGACCGCGCCCATCAGCATCAGGGTCGCGGTGCCGCGACCCCAACACTCGGCGATATTGGGGCACTTCGACTCGGCGCACACCGTGTGCAGGCCGTGGCCGTGAACGATGCCACGTACCTTGTCGTAGCCCGCGCCGCTGGGCAGCGCGATGCGCAACCAGGGCGGCTTGCGATCGACGTCGGGCACGCTGCTGCGCGCATGCGGACGCAATCCGCCCTTGACCGCACGGGTGCCCTCGGCGGTGACATATTTGCTGCCATCGCGTGGCGCGGGGGCGGGATCGGACTGATTCATGAGAGTCGACCGGAATGGGCGGAGGGCGCGGTGAGCGTGACGGGCAAGGGCGTGCTTGCGTGGCGCATGCTGCGCGCCAGGGCGCGCTGGTAGCACTGCTCGATCTGTGCGTTGGCGAATGCCGGCACCGCATCACCGGGCTGCGGGTCGCGCAGGACATAAAGCGTGCTGCAGTAGGGACAGCGCTCGCGGCCGCTGAGATGAATCGGCAGATAGACGCGCGGATGCACATCCCACAGGCTGCGGTCCGGCATGGGGCAGCCCAGGGGCAGATCGGTCCAGGAGATTTCGCGGATGCGCTCGCTCGCGCCAACCGGCCGCCCGCTGACCGGATCGATGACGCCATCGAGTTTTTGTGTGGTCATGACTTCAGCGCTCCAGATGGGGCAGCTTGTCGGCCACGCCGTTCCATTGCTCCGCATCAGGCGGCGCGGCGATCTTCTTGTCGATCACCGGCCAGCGCGGTGCCAGTTCGGCATTGATCTGCGCGAAGTGCTCCTGGCCTCCGGGCACATCCTGCTCGGGAAAAATGGCCTGCGCCGGACACTCGGCCACGCACAGCGTGCAGTCGATGCACTCGATGGGATCGATCACCAGAAAGTTGGGGCCCTCGTGGAAACAGTCGACCGGGCACACCTCCACGCAATCGGTGTATTTGCACTTGATGCAGTTGTCGGTGACGACGTGGGTCATGGCAGACTCCTGGAACCTGGCGCGGCATGGCCGGGCCAGCACGTGACATGCCGCACGCGCCGCGCATCGCGGCCTGGTGCATGTGTGCTCACCACGGCACGCGCGGCGCCAGGCGATGCAGCAGCGCGTTGAATTGACGCTCGCCGTGCGCATCGTCGTGACGCAAGCTCACACAGGCCTGCCCGGCGAAACGGCAGGCGGCGTCGACCTGCCCGGCCGCGGCCAGCGCCTCCAGACTGGCCAAGAGAATGCCGACCACCCCCGCGGACCCGCATGGCGCTGCGCGCATGCGCTGGGCATTCGTTGCCGGCGTCGTATGGCTCATGCTGCGCCCTCCTCGGGGATGCCAAAGTGCTGCTTGGCCGCGGAACTCATGTTTTGCGGCGACCAGGGCGGCTCGTGCGTCATCACGACCTCGACCGAGGTGACACCCGCCACCTGCGTCGCGCTGTGGCGTGCGCCTTCCTGCAAATAACTGGTGGCCGGGCAGCCACGCGTGGTGGTGGTCATCAGCACGCGCGCAGCACCCGCCACGTCGACGGCGATGTCATAGATCAGCCCGAGATCGACGATGTTGTAGCCCAGCTCGGGATCGATCACGACACGCAGCGCCGTGCGGATGCGTTCGGCCACGGGCACGATGTCGGTACTGCTCATGACGTGCTCCGCGCCTCGCCGCCAACGCGCACCAGGATGCGATACGTGCTCCCGTCCGACTCGAATCCGCCGCGCCAGGCATGGCCGCGCTGGACCAGCTCCGGCAGCAGGAATATCGGCTCACGGCACAGCAGTGCCGCCAGCACTTCACCGCGCCGCATCGATTCCAGCGCGGCCAGGATGCGCACCATCGGCTCGGGCGGATCGAGATCACGGTGGTCGAGCGTGATCGCCGGCGCGGGCCAGACCTGCGCCGCGTTGTCATCGTCCGCAGCGGGCGCCGACGCATCCACAGCGGTTGGCGCGGGCGTGAACAGCACCTCCCAGTCGCCATCGCCGATCTCGCGCGCGCTGTGCGTGTAGCCTCTGGAGCCCAGCACGCTCAACAGTGGCGTTGGCTTGAATGTGGCCAGCAGGCGCAGGCCCTGATCGGGCCTCAACGCAACAACGGCCGCCATGATGTGCTCGAACGGCTCGCCGCCGCGCTTCAAGATCGGGCGTACGTCCAAATCGACGAAGTCAGTCATCATCAACCTCCTGTGGTGGGGCGCGCATCAAGCGCGGCGAACAAAAGCGCCGGGCGGCGGCTGCCGGCGGGAAAGCGCACCGGCGCGGGCACATCGATCAGACGGCGCGCGCGGATCAGTTGCACGGTGATGCCTGCGGTCGCGATCAATTGCAGCGCCGCCGCCACGCGAAACAGTCCCGCCGCATGGTCCAGCAGCGCGCCGGTGCCGATCCAGACCGCCGCGAAATACAACGCGAACCACTTGCGCGCGCGCTGTTCGGCGACCAGATCCTGCACGCGCGGCGTGGGCGCCCTGCCCAGCACCGGGCCATAGCACTCCAGCCAGGTCAGGAACGGGATGATCTTGTAAAGCTTGGCCAGACCGAGCCCTGACAGCCATCCGAACAGAATCAGAAACACCAGCGCAGCGACGTTTTGCGTCAGCGATTCCGTGCCCACCGATACGATCAGCAGCACGGCGGCGATTGCCAGCGAGGCCACGGCCGCCGCGGCCATCCGGCTGTTGAGCTCGATCACGCGGCGCTTGCGCACGCGATACAGGTGCACGAGGTCATGCACATACAGGGCGATTGCCAACAGTCCCGGCAGCGCCGCGACGGCAAGTACCGCCGCGATGCCGTGATCGAATCCGATCACGACCGTGCCGCCGAGCACGCTCACGCCCAGCGCGCCCGCGCCGAACAGCAACACCGCCCGCGTACTGCGCCGATCCGACTCGGGCGCGAGCATGAACATCGCCAGCAGGCGATAGCTCACGCCCATGGCGGTCAGGCTGAGCCAACCACCCAGACCGGCAATGATGTGCAGCGGCAGACCATAGGCGAACAGGCGCACCGCGAACGGCGCGGTGACATCGGCGCCCAGCACCAAGGCGAAAGTGATGCCCAGCGCGACCGTGGCGACCAGACCGAGCAGGCCCACGACCACGAAACGCGCCGGCAGCGTCAGCGGACGCGCCGAGGCAAGGGTACGGCCGAGATTCCACAGCACCAGTCCGAAGCCCGCGGCGAGTAGCGTGCTGGCGATGGGAAACAGCGCCCAGCGCGTGCTCAGGGTGCCGCGCAATCCCAGAAAACCCAGCAGCAGCGTCGATATGCCCGCCACCAGCAGCAGCAAGGTGATCAATGGCAGTTGTGGATGGCGCAGCGGCTTGGCCACCAGCACCGGCACGAACTGGAACAGCGCACCGCACAGCAACAGGCTCAGCCATCCCAGCGTGACCAGGTGCACCAGCACCAGCGTGGAGGGAGCGGCCAGCACGGCGTTCGGGTAGCCCCAGCCCACGCTCATCAGGACCTCCGCCGTCAGTAGCGCGACCAGGGCTGCGGCAAAGTAGGTCATCGTCCAACGCGAGAGTGAAACGCCAACCACGACAGGTTTCCTCGGATCGATGTGGCCGGGCCGGTTTTCGGCTCGGCCGCACTTTCATGCAACGCGCGGCTCAGGCGGCGCGCGCGAGCTTGCGAATCTCGACGCGCCACACCCGCGGGCCGTTTTCCACATACGTCCACGAAAACTGCCGCGGATACTCGGCCTCGAGTTGGTAATACAGCGGCTTGGGGTCGTGATCGTTGACCAGCACGAAAGCACCGCCCGGGGTGAGCGCGGCAACCAATTCAAAGATCCTGGCGTGGCGTTGCGCGGGGATCAACGGACGCACATCGATCTCGGGCGCAACAGAAGTCGGGGTGGCTTGAGACATGGCTTCATCCAAGTGTTGGGGAATGTGTGATGAGGGCTGCCGTACTTGCGCGCGCAAGCGAGCTGACACGTGCTGCAGCAAGGCAAGATTAGGCTTCGTAACATGCATTGTCAATGCCTCTTTAAGCACAGTCCAAACCGTCATGCGGCGAGAACACAAACCGCCGTGACAGAAGCAGGCGCCGCGCCCGGCCTGCGGATTCAGCTTGCGCTGACGGCGTGCCGCATCGCGATCTGGGCGCGCAGGCTGTCCCGGTCGCGGCCGATGCTGACCACGGCCCGCACGCTGCCGTCCAGCAAATAACGGCACAGATAATTGCCGGAAGCCGGATCGCCTTCTTCTTCCTGCGCATCCCAGTGCGTGGCATGGCCCACGTAGCTGAGGGTCAAATCGCCATGCTGGCTCCAGAAAAACGGCACCTCGAGAAAAGGCTCGACAAAGCCCAGCAGATTGCGCGCGGCGGCTTTGCCCTGCGCCTGTGCCAGCGCCCAGTGTTCGATGCGCTGACGCTGGCCACCGCGCGCGTCGGGCCAGTTGGCCACATCGCCCGCAGCCCAGACATCGGCGACGCTGGTGGCGAGGTAACGATCGACCACGATGCCATTGTCGATGCGCAAACCGGCCTGCTCGGCCAGCGCGACATCGGGGCGCACGCCCACGCCCATCACCACCAGGTCGGCGGGCAGCAGCGCACCATCGTCGAGTTCCACCGCATGGGCATGGATCGCGGCGGGCTTGCGGCCGAGATGGAACACCGTGCCCAGCGCCTCGTGCACGCCGCGCAGGTGATCGGCCAGGCGCGCACCGAACACGCGCTGCAGCGGACGCGTCTCGGGCGCGACCACGCGCACCTCGATGGCGCGTGCGCGTAGCGCGGCCGCCACCTCCAATCCGATGAAACTGGCGCCGATCACCACCACGCGTCGCGCGCCGCGCTCGATGGCGGTCAGGATGGCCTGCGTATCGGCCAGACTGCGCAGCACATGAACGTGAGAGGCGTCCGCGCCGGGAATCAACAGCCGAATCGGTTGCGCGCCGGTGGCCAGCAACAGCGCGGCGTATTCGAACTGGCGCCCGTCGCTACACATGACGCGACGCGCCGCCGTATCCAGTGCCGTGGCGCGTGCACCGGGCAGCAACCGGATGTCCTGTTCTTGCCAATACTCGGCGCCGCGCAGCGGCAGCCACTCCGGCGGCGTCTTGCCGGCCAGATAATCCTTGGACAGATTGGGCCGGTCGACCGGCGTATCCGGCTCAGCCGCCAGCAGGGTGATGGATCCGGCATGACCGGCGCGGCGCAGCTCCGTGGCGGCGGCTTCGCCGGCGGCGCCAGCACCGACGATCAGCACGCTGGCCGGATTGCGCGGTGGCGGCGCGGGCCGCGGCGGCGTTCGTGGCACGGTTACGAACACCCGACCGTCGCGTTCTTCCACCGTGTAGCAGCGCAGCGGATTCAGGCCCGGGGCACCCAGCACCATGCCGCTGCGTAGCGAAAAACAGGCGTGATGCCAAGGACAGTACACGCGTTCGCCATCCACCACGCCCTCGGCGAGTGGGCCTGCGTAATGCGTGCAGGTGGCCGAAACCGCGTCGACCCGGGTCCCACACCGCACCAGAATCACTGCTTCGCCATCGACGTGACCCAATAGCGGCTGGCCTTCGGTCAACTGGTCCCGTGCCACGCCCCGGCGCAGATCAGGGCCGTCGAGATGCTGGGTTTCGTTCATGGTGTTACCTCCGGATGCCGATGAATAGGGCTCTATCGTGGACAATCTGGGCAGTGCCGATAACGCCACGCATCACGGCGACCGAAAGTCGCATGGCGTTACCCAACGTAACCGGCATCGGAGGCTCACGGCCCGCTCCATTGGGGCGGCATCGCACTGTTGATGCGCGAGGTGGCCAGATTGCGGCAACTTGCTCGAGTCTGCACTTCTGGACGTGCGTGCTTATGAGGCGCAGAGGTTACGGCAACCGCGCCATCACCGCCTCGGTCAGACGGGCGCAGCGCCGGCCCATGAACGGGAATGCCTCGCTCAGTGTGTCCGCCAGCGTTGCCTGCAACGAAGCGCGTAGCAAACGGCGCGCACGATGCAGACGGGTCCTGATTGTTTCCGGTTTGATCCGCAACTGGATGGCTGTTTCTTCCACCGTGCATTCTTCGAGTTCGCGCATCACGTAGACCGTGCGGAGCGTCTCCGGCAATCCATCGATGGCGTGTTCGAGCAGATGACGGATCTGCGCACGGGCGGCCGACACGGCCGGATCCTCGTTGCCAAACCTGGACGGGAACTGGATGATCTGGTGGGTGTCGTCGGGCGCCGCGTCGATCTGCTCCAGCCCAACCATGCTGTGGCGCTTGCGCAGCCGGCCGCGCGCCTCGTTCAGCACGATGCTGGTCAGCCAGGTCAGCAGAGTCGAATCACCGCGGAACGAATCCAGCTTGTGATAGGCGCGCAGGTACTGACTCCTGCAGCACATCCTCCGCTTCCGCTCATCGCCAACCACGCTGCGCGCGATGCGGAACAGGCGCTGGTTGCAGCGCTGCATGATGTGCCGGAAGGCTTCGCGCTGGCCGCCCCGGACCAATGCCACCAGCGCGCGGTCGTCCAGCGCGGCGTAATCGACGGGTGCAACATGGGCGGGCGATGACATGGTTTTCTCCTTTTACACCTGATGAGATGCAGGAGCGGCCATGCGGTTCCCGAATCAGCCCGCCAGCAGCGCCAGGATTTCCCGGCGCTGTGGTTCCTGCGCGAACCGACCGAGCAGACGCCGGGTCAGCATCGCAACCCCATGCAGGCGTACGCCACGTGAGGACATGCAGTCGTGACTTGCTTGGATGATCACCGCCACGCCATGCGGTTGCAGTACATGGGCCAGCGTATCGGCGATCTCGGCGGTCAGCCGCTCCTGGATCTGCAGACGCCGCCCGCAAGCCTCGACCAGCCGCGCCAGCTTGGAAATACCGACCACCTGCCGATTCGGCAGGTAGGCGATGTGCACCACTCCGCGAATGGCCGCCATGTGATGCTCGCACGTCGACTGCAGCGGGATGTCGCGCAACATGACCAAGTCATCGTAGCCGCCGACCTCCTCGAACGTGCGCTTGAGCAAGCTGGCCGGATCCTGCCGGTAGCCAGAAAACCATTCCTCGTAGGCGCGTACCACGCGGGCCGGCGTCGCCCGCAGACCCTCGCGTGATGGCTCATCGCCGGCCCAGCGGATCAGCGTGCGCACCGCAGCTTCCGCCTCGGCCCGCGACGGATGCCGTACTTCGGGAATACCCGCAGGCGCCACGGAAACAGCGGAAGACATGACCAGATCGGATTCGAGCATGGCTGCGGATTCGGTAGTGAATGACACCGATCCGATGCAGCGACCGCGCACGAGGTTCCCGTCATCGGCACGCCCGTGGAAGCCATCGGCGCCATGCGCCGGAACCTGCGCGCCGCTGCTGCATCACATAGGCGCCGGCAAGACATCGGAGCCGTCCGCTCGCTGCCCTTGCCGCGTCCGCTCATCCACCCATAGGAGAACGATCATGTTCAAGAAAGCGAAACTATTTGCGGTCCTGACGGCGCTTGCGGTCTCCCTGACCGGCGTCGCCACCGCGTTCTATGGTAGCGCGGCATTAGCCGCGACCCCGAACATGCAGGGCATGAACTGGTTCGGCGGCCCGGTCTACGACGGCAAGCCGAACCTCGAGGTCACCGCGGCGCTGGTCGATGCCGGTGGCGGTGTCGAACATTTCAGCTTCCAGCAAGCGCTGGTGTCGATGCTGGGCGAAAAGACCGTGCATGCTGAGGTCGGCAAGTTGACCAAGCAGTACGGCTCCAAGAAGGTCAATGACTGGATCGCCGCGATGGATTTCTACGTCACCGACGGGCTCAAGCACGCCACGGCGATGGGCATCAATCTGCCCACGGCACCGGCCGATCTCAAGGGTGCGACGCTAGCCAAGCGACTGGTCAGCGAGGGAACCGACCCGCACGGTGTGTTCTGGGCCGGCTGGCTGTTCGACCATCTGCTTTCGCATGATATTCACGACATGGTGATGGCCGACTTGCAAGCCGTGCACGGTCTCTCTTATGACGAGAACGGGCACCGCATCACCAATCAAGCAATGTACGACGTGGCACAGGCGCTGGGGTTGAAGAAGGTCAAGCTGGCTTCCCTGCACTGCTGGATCTGCAGGCACCAGCCACAGGCCTCGACCAGCCGCGCCAGCTTGGAAATGCCGATCACCCGCCGCTTCGGCGAATAAGCGAGGCGCACCACGCCACGGATCGCCGCTATGTGGTGCTCGCAGGTGGATTGCAGGGAATGTCGCGCAGCACGACCAACAAGCCATGTACGACGTCGCGATGCTGCGCCACAAGCATCTCAACCGGGTGCATGAGCCGCTCCCGAGCCGATCTACTCCGACCCCGCTGGCGTGTCGATCCGCAGATGACCGGCTTCTTCCAGGCGCCTGAGCAGCACGTGGAAATACACCAGCCCCGCATAGGGCTGCCAACGCCGCACCAGAGCTGCGGTGGCTTCAGCGTCGAGTCGTGGCAATCCCAGCCACGCCGCCAGATGCTTGTGCGCCCCCACATCGTCCACGGGAAACACACCCAGCCGGCCCAGACCGCGCAGAGCCACATACTGCGCGCTCCAGCGCTTGATACCGCGCAGCGTGCCGAGCATACGCATTGCGCCCGCATCATCGGCCACTTCGAGCGCGGCGGCTGTCAGCTTGCCTCCGGCGAGATCTTGCGCCAGGCCGGTCAGATAGCCGGTCTTCTGCTGGCTGAAGCCCAGGGCGCGCAGCGCGGGGGGATCGGCATCGCACAGATCCTGCGGACGCGGGAAAGCATGCAACTCCGGCGCCAAGGGATGCGCCGGCCCGAACTGCGCGCTGAGACGGCCCAGCAAGGCGATGCCCGAAGCCAGACTCACCTGCTGACAAGCCACCGCATTGGCCAGCGCCTCGAACAGCGTGGCGAAGCGCGGCGGCTTGAGCCCGCGATAGCGCAGCACCAGCGGCCCCAGATCGGGATCGCCAGCAGCCTGCGCATAAAAGCCCGACAAATCGACATCCAGTCCAAGCATGCGCCGCAGCACGACGACAATGCCCTCGCGCCGCGCCGCATCATCCACGGCAACGCCATGCAGCCGCACCTGCAGCATGGGCTGCTGCGTGCTGCCGCGCTGCTGCACTTCGACAAGCACCGCGCCCGCATGGCTGCCGAAGCTGCGCCGATAGACGCCGCTCTGCCATGTGTCGATGCGATTGCCGGGCTGGCGCCGCAGCGCCCAGACGGTCAAGTCCAGGCGGAACGGCGCGCGCGCCTCAAGCCGCAGTTCCATGGCGGCGCAGATAGCTCAGCAGCGCCACCGCGTTGTTGTGAACCACGTCCCTGGCGGCATACAACAAGGTGACATGCGGATGCCCGGCCAGCACGCTGCGCAATTCGCGCACGGCCTCGGGCTGGGCGTCGAGTTCGGCGAAATAACGCTGCTGGAATTCATCCCAGCGCGCCGGATCGTGCGCGAACCAGTGGCGCAAGGCATCGCTGGGCGCCACCTCGCGCAACCAGTGCCGCACGGCGGCCTTGTCCTTGCTCAAGCCGCGCGGCCACAAGCGATCCACCAAAATGCGCACGCCCTCTCCAGGTGCCGCGGCGGCGTACACCCGCTGGATCGAAATCCGCGTCATGGCGCGCTCCATCAGTGCGATGCAATGCATACACGCAACACGCGCAACCGGCATGGACCGCGCTTGCGGTCGCGCGCAAACATGTAATATGCGTGCATCATATAGCGCACTTCGAGGCCACGCAAACCATGCCGGGCGGATACAAGGGGACATCATGCGACTGACCAACTTCTCGGATTACGCCCTGCGCGTGTTGATGTACGCCGCAGCGCAACGCGAGCGTCTGATCACCATCGAGGAAACCGCGCAGATTTACGACATCTCGCGCAATCACCTGATGAAGGTGGTCAATGTGCTGACGCGCGCGGGGTATCTGAAAGCCGTGCGCGGCCGCACCGGCGGATTCACGCTGGCCAGGCGCCCGGATCGCATACGCATCGGCGCCGTGCTGCGCTTGACCGAGCCCGACTTCGCGCTGGTGGAGTGCTTTTCCGCGGACAACCACTGCCTGATCGCACCCGCCTGCCGCTTGCGCGGCGTATTGCGAGAAGCCCTCGCCGCCTTCGTGGCGGTGCTCGATCGCCACACCCTGGATGATCTGCTGCTGCATCCCGAGGACTTCGGATTGCAGCCGGCCGCTTGAGCCGCATGCGTGTCGACGCCGCGCAACACCGTCGAGCCCACACTTGGAATCCGCGCCATGAATCGACCCGAAGTCGGGCGCAAGCCACGACCGATCGCCGCAAGCCTCGAACACGGGCGAGCGAACCCGCGCGGCATCTCGCCATCCATGGCGCAGATACTGGCCGCCGCGCCGCATCGCATGATGTTCTTTGCCGGCGCCACGGCGGTGCTGCTGAGCATGCTGTGGTGGACACTGGCACTGGCCGCCGGAACCTGGAGCTGGGCGCACTGGCCGCAGGCGCCGATCCCGACGATCTGGGCGCACGCGATGCTGGCGCAGTACGGCATGCTCGGGCCTTTCATCTTCGGCTTCACGCTGACGGTGTTTCCACGCTGGAGCGGTCAGCCGGAACTGCGCCGTGGCGCCTACGTGCCGGTATTCATTGGCGTGTTCGGCGGCTACGTGCTGGCTGTGATCGGGCTGCTGGACCTGCGTCCGCTGCTGCTCGCCGGTTTCGCGCTGCTGCTTGCAGGCTGGCTGTATGGCATCACGCGCCTGCTCGGCGTGCTGCGCGCGGCGCGCTCGCGCGACCACTGGGCGTGGTCGATCCTCGCCGCGCTGACGCTGGGCGCACTCGGCCTGGCGCTGTTCCTGGCCTTTCTGCTGGGCGCACCTGGCGCACTGGCGCTGGCGGCGATCCGCATCGGCACCTTCGTCTTCCTGATGCCAGTGTTCTTCACCGTCACCCATCGCATGCTGCCGTTCTTCTCCAGCAGCGTGATCGCGGGTTATCGCGTGGTACGGCCCGCGTGGTCGCTGCCCGCGGCATGGCTGCTGTTGCTGGCCCATCTGCTGTTGGGCGCACTGGATCAGCCACGCCTGCGTGCACTGAGCGATGCCCTGCTGGCGCTGTTGTTTCTCGGGCACTGGATCGCCTGGCAACCCTGGAAGGCGCGCCGACCGGGACTGCTGAGCGTCCTCTACATGGCCTTTGCCTGGCTGCCGCTGAGCTTCGCGCTGTTCGCGGTGGGCGGCATGCACGGTGAAGGCAACTATGGCGCCTGGGACATGGCCGCATTGCACGCGCTGACCGTGGGCTTCTTCGGCTCGATGCTGGTGGCGATGGTGACGCGCGTGACACATGGCCATTCCGGTCGACCGCTGCGCATGGGCGCGATTCCGTGGTTCACCTTCCTCGCGCTGCAGGCGGTGGCGATCGCGCGCGTGATCGACTCGCTGGCGGGCTACGGCGCGCTGGCCTACACACTGACCGCCGCCGCCTGGGTGGCTGCGTTTCTGCCGTGGGCGCTGCGTGCGGCGTGGATTTATCTGACGCCGCGGCGCGATGGTCGTCCGGGCTGAACGGCAAAATGCGCGTGTGGGGCGAAAGAACTTATCCGGTGCGCGATCGCGCCAACGCGACGAGATACGACATGGCATTGGTGAACTGGTTTCCGCAAATCCTGGCCGCGCACGTGGGCGCGGTGGTCATCTCGGGCACGCTGTTCACGCTGCGCGGGCTGGCGCGCATGGCCGATTGGCGCATCGCCAATCACGCCTCCGTGCGTTATTTCTCGTATCTCAACGACACCGTGCTGCTGGGAGCGGCGATCCTGCTGACCGTGATCGTGCATCAGTACCCACTGCTGGACGCGTGGTTGACGGTGAAGGTCGCGCTGTTGCTGGTGTACATCGCGCTGGGCTCGATCGCGCTCAAGCGCGGGCGCACGCCGCGGGTGCGCGCCGCGGCTTACGTGGCCGCGCTGGCGACTTTCGGCTTCATCGTCAGCGTGGCGCTCACGCGGAACCCCTGGGGCGTGTTCGCGCTGCTGGACCGTTGATTACCGCGGCGTCGAAACCGCGCGCGAATCGCCCAGCACGCGATTGAGCAGATCGGCCAGGCGC
>AUZY01000973.1_pt1 | contig 16436 bp, 11 predicted proteins | sample 49821 | NCBI WGS metagenome assembly AUZY01 (sample SAMN02954279, study PRJNA193664) | mine drainage metagenome | biome: terrestrial; feature: abandoned Hg mine; material: sediment; isolation source: lowermost (B1B) sediment-attached strata from acid streamer/mats thriving at... | place: Spain ...
AACGGTATATGCCGAAGCCGCGCCTGCGACCCCCGGGTAGTGTTTGGAGCAGATGCATGAAGAAGGGATCGATTGCGCACATCGAGTGACCTGGCCTTTCAGCGGATGTTCTGAGTCCGTGATGAAAAAACCGTTAATGTGGGCATGAAGGTCCGTGCGGCGTTTGTTCTCAAGGGGATGGATATCGTGCAGATCTGATCCCGCATGTTCGTGAAAGCAAACGGCCCTGGATGCCGCGCGCCCACTCGGCTTGCGAGAGCGGGTACGCTCCGGGACTGCTCTGGAAAAGCGGTGTCTGATTGGGTGCTCTCCGTGGAGCACAGGCACCGATTCTAAAGCTTCGGGAAACGTGTCAGAGGCGGAGTAGATCATTGCTGGAGGGACGTATGGATGCTGGAGGAAGAGTCCAGATGGTGTACTCCTGTCGCTTCGGTGGCGATGTGAGAGACGGCAAAACCTTTTGCGTCGACACTCGTATCCCTGATGCTTTGGCCATGGAAGAATTCAGTTCATCCGGCTTTATTGAAGTACGCGCGTATTCGATGTTTGCAAGGTGCACTGTGACGGACAGCTCGGCTCAGCATCTTGTGAAATTTTGCGTGTTTTTTATATCACGCCCAGCTACTTGTGCGGATAATTGCCTCATGTCCGCAGATGCGGGATCGCTGGAGATCATCGTGGATATGGTTTGGGTGGGATTGATCAGCCTTTTTTTTCTGGTCACGCTTGTATTCGTGGGCAGTCTGGAACAACTGAGAGATAACCGATGAGCTGGGTTTATTGGGTCGCTGGCAGTTCCGCCGTCTTCCTCCTGATTTATCTCCTGGTCGTGTTGCTTTGGGCGGAGCGTTTTACATGAACGCCAACAGTTTGATTCAGCTGTTCATCTATATCGGCCTGGTCCTGCTCCTGAGCTGGCCAGTGGGCCTTTACATATCTCGTGTCTTTGAGAATGCGAACAGACTGCTCGGGTCAGAGGGACGGGTGACCCGGCTGCTCCACGCAGTCGAGAACGGTATTTACCGACTCGCAGGGGTTGACCCGAAACAGGAAATGGACTGGATGGGCTATACGGTGTCCCTGCTCGTGTTCAACTTGCTGGGTGCTCTGCTCCTCTATAGCATCCTGAGACTGCAGGATTGGTTGCCACTCAATCCGCAGCATTTTCACGCGGTTCCTTCAACCACGGCGTTCAATACCGCCGTCAGTTTTATGACGAATACGAACTGGCAAAGTTACTCAGGGGAAACGACACTCAGCATTTTTGCCCAGATGGTGGGCTTGACCGTGCAAAACTTTGTTTCCGCTGCGACCGGGCTTTGCATTGCGATTGTCCTGATTCGATCCTTTGCCCGGGAATCACAGAAATTCCTGGGTAACTTCTGGGTTGATCTGACGAAAACAACCCTTTACATCCTGCTTCCCGCTGCATTGATTCTGGCTGTGCTTCTGATGAGTCAGGGGGTCATTCAGAACTTTCAGGGCGTAAAGCAGGTGGATCTCCTTCATCCCGTGACGTTGGTTCGGGGTCATCACCAGATCCGGCTCATCCATCAGATTCTTCCCATGGGACCGGTTGCCTCACAGGAGGCCATCAAGCAACTTGGAACCAACGGAGGGGGTTACTTCAATATGAACTCGGCTCATCCATTTGAAAACCCGAGTCCGCTGTCCAACTTTCTGGCCATGGTGGCGATGCTTCTTTTCCCTGCGGCCACTTGCATCGCGTTTGGCGAGATGATCGGAGACCGGCGGCAGGGTTGGGCGATATTGGCGGCTATGACGATCCTGTTCGTCGTTTTTGCATCAGGTGGTCTGCTGGCCGAGCACGGATCCAATCCCGAACTGCACGGGTTGCCGATCGCGACCCATGCATCCCGACTGCAATCTGGCGGGAACATGGAGGGCAAGGAAGTCCGTTTTGGTGTAACGGATTCCGTGTTGTTTAACACCACTGCAACTGCGACTTCAACAGGAGCCATTAACAGCACTTCCGATTCGTACCTGCCACTTGGCGGACTGGTTCCGCTCTGGCTGATGCAGCTCGGTGAAGTGGTTTATGGCGGCATCGGTTCCGGGTTTTACGGAATGATGCTTTTTGTGCTGGTGGCCGTCTTTGTGGCAGGGCTGATGGTCGGTCGTACACCGGAGTATCTGGGGAAAAAGATCGAAACGTTCGATATGAAAATGGTTGCACTGGGGATTCTGGTTACACCGGCAATCATTCTTTTGGGGACAGCTGTGGCTGTCCTGATACCACATGCCACCAGTGTTCTGGGTAACCCGGGCCCACATGGTTTCACCGAAATACTCTATGCATTCTCCTCTGTAGCGAACAACAACGGAAGTGCCATGGGCGGGCTGACCGTGACATCCACTTTCTATCAGGTTGCGACAGGATTGGCCATGCTGATGGGACGCTTCTGGTTCGCACTTCCAGTCATGGCACTCGCCGGCTCGATGGTCATGAAAAAGAAAATACCTCCCAACCTGGGGACGCTTCCGACTCATACACCATTGTTTATTACGCTGCTCATCGGGACCGTCATTTTAGTGAGCGCGCTCAACTTTCTGCCGGCGTTGTCACTGGGGCCATTGATTGAGCATTTCATTCTCATTCATACACATTGACAGGAGACTTGAATGTCAGAAACGGACGGCAAACCTCGGCTCACATTGAACGCTTCATTCTTCGTGCAAGCCACGATGGCGAGTTTCCGGAAGCTGGACCCCCGCGTTCAGATACGCAACCCGGTCATGTTCGTTGTCTTCATTGGGGCTTGCCTCACCACAATGCTCTATTTTCGTTCGCTCGTGACGGTGGGTGAAACGGGGTCTTCCAGTGGCTTCATTCTTGCAACAACGATATGGCTCTGGTTGACGGTTCTATTTGCCAATTTTGCGGAAGCAGTAGGAGAGGGGCAAAACCGGGCACAGGTCGCAAGTCTGCGCAAGGCCCGTCGGGATACCCCTGCCAAAAAGCTCGCAGAAGCCAGGTACGGAGCGTCTTTCGAGATCGTAAGCAGCCAGGATTTGAATCGTGGTGACCTCATTCTGGTCGAAGCAGGCGACTGGATTGCGGGTGACGGTGAGGTTGTGGAAGGATTGGCATCAGTTGACGAAAGCGCAATTACCGGAGAAAGCGCTCCGGTCATCCGCGGTGTGGGTGGGGATTTTGACTCTGTGACGGGAGGGACCCGGATTTTGTCAGACTGGCTGATCGTGAAAATCAGTGCAGATCCGGGCCAGGCTTTTCTTGATCGCATGATCAAAATGGTTGAAGGAGCGACACGTCAAAAAACGCCGAATGAAATTGCCCTCACCATCCTTCTTGCAGCGATGACAATCATATTCTTGCTGGCCTGTGCCACGCTGCTTCCATTTTCCATCTTCAGTGTGCATCTGATGCATCAGGGGCACCCTGTCTCCATGACCATACTGATCGCGTTGCTGGTCTGCCTGATTCCAACCACCATCGGCGCATTGCTTTCAGCGATTGGTATTGCCGGCATGGGACGGATGCTTCGTGCCAATGTTTTGGCCACGTCAGGACGTGCGGTCGAGGCAGCGGGTGATGTGGATGTTCTGCTTCTGGATAAAACCGGTACCATCACTCTCGGTAACCGTCAGGCGACGCAGTTCTATCCGGCGGAAGATGTGTCTGAAAAGGACCTTGCAGACATGGCCCAGTTGGCCTCGATCGCTGACCAAACGCCCGAAGGACGCAGTATTGTTGTTTTGGCGAAACAATATGGCATTCGCGAGCGCGATCTGGTCAACCTAGGTGCCCGATTCATTCCTTTTAGCGCCTCGACCCGGATGAGTGGCGTCGATCTTGCTGATCGGCAGATTCGGAAAGGCGCGGCAGACGCCATCCGGAAACACGTTGAAATGCAGTCCGGATCTTTCCCGGATTCGATTCAGGCAATTGTCGACTCTGTGGCCAGAAACGGAAGCACTCCCATCGTGGTGAGCGATCGGGCGAAAGTCGTAGGCGTCATTGAGCTCAAAGACATTGTTAAAGGTGGCATCAAGGAGCGATTTACACAGCTTCGCCGGATGGGGATCCAGACCATCATGATCACAGGTGACAATCGCCTGACTGCGGCTGCGATTGCAGCAGAAGCTGGAGTGGACGATTTTCTGGCTGAAGCGACTCCTGAGAAGAAGCTCGAGCTGATTCGCGACATCCAGGCCCGCGGCAAACTGGTGGCGATGACGGGCGATGGGACCAACGATGCTCCGGCACTGGCTCAGGCGGATGTCGCGGTGGCCATGAACAGTGGAACACAGGTTGCAAAGGAGGCTGCGAACCTGGTTGATCTCGATTCCAATCCGACCAAGCTGATTGAAGTCGTTGAAACCGGAAAGCAGCTACTGATGACACGCGGTGCGCTCACAACGTTCAGTATTGCGAACGATGTTGCAAAATATTTTGCCATTCTGCCTGCAGCCTTCGCTTCAATCTATCCGCAGCTGAACGCGCTCAATATTATGGATTTATCCAGTCCAGCACACGCGGTACTTTCAGCAGTCATTTTTAACGCCCTGATCATTGTGGCCTTGATTCCGCTGGCACTCAAGGGAACCAAGTACCGTCCAATCGGTGCGGAAAAGGTTTTGCGGCGCTTTCTCTGGATTTATGGTGTGGGTGGTGTGATTCTGCCATTTGTGGGCATCAAGCTGATTGATCTCGTGTTGGTCAGTGGGCACTGGTTCTAGGAGCATCCATCATGTGGAAAACGTTACCTCAGGTCTTGAAATCATCGGTCGTTCTGCTGATCATACTCAGCGGCATATGCGGTATCGCATACCCTGTTTTAGTCACCGGGATCGGTCAACTGTTCTTTCAGCATCAGGCTGATGGGAGTCTGGTCACTTTTGCCGGGCGTACGGTTGGGTCAAGGCTCATTGGGCAGCCCTTTCGCTCACCCGGCTATTTCTGGTCTCGCCCTTCCGACACGAGTCCTTTTCCTTATAACGCGGAAAGCTCAGGCGCTTCCAATCTCGGCCCGAGCAATCCCTTGCTCCGCGAGCATGTCGAGAGGCGAATCCAGCGGCTGAGGCATGGAAATCTGACCGATCCGGAACCGGTGCCGATAGACCTGGTGACTTCATCAGCAAGCGGGCTGGATCCTGATATCAGCCCAGCGGCGGCACTGTACCAGATTCCCCGGATCTCCCATGTACGGAATCTTCCGCGCAGGGCCCTGATTGCACTTGTGCAACGGCACATCAGGGGCCGTACCTGGGGAATATTGGGGGCCCCGCGCGTGAATGTCCTGATGCTGAATATCGCTCTCAAAAGGATGCTTATGCAGCAGCGGCCGCCACCACATGCGAAGGATTCCTCGAAGCCGTGACTGAACCTGTCTGAATCTGTGCCGAATGGATCTGAGGTCAAGACTCCAGACTGCGTTCAGGATGGCCGAATGAATAACATGTAGAGGGGAAGGAAGATGGTTGGCAAACCTATGGGTCGGTTTTTTCAGGCTGGATACGTGCTGATCAAAATGCTCGCACTCGGAATGCTGCTGAACCTGATTCTGATCGCCGCCCACGCCTCACCGCTACCCCTGCCGGCGATGGATGGCCCATTGGTTTCATCCTCGCCCATCCAGTTTCCTGCAGGCCCTCTCGGCAATCTGGAGCTGACGGGTATCCTGAGCGGGTTGGGTCTTTGGCAGGCTCATCCTGTACCAGGAAGTCGATCTAACTGGGCCGGAATCAGCAATAGTCAGGTCTTTATTCAGAACACGCATGGGCTGATCCAGTTTTACCTTCAGGCCGGCGCCTACGAGATTCCCGCTCTGGGCACGCCCGTACTGTCAGTCGGATCCACTCTCAGCGACTACTATGGTGCGTTTCCACAGGCGTATCTCAAAATCGTACCGAGTCCGGATCTTTCGTTTATTGTTGGCAAGTTGCCCACTCTGGCTGGCGCAGAATACACTTTTACCTTCGAAAACATGAATATCCAGCGTGGCCTGCTGTGGAACCAGGAAAATGCCGTGACACGTGGCATTCAGGCCAACTACACGGCGGGTCCATTCAGCGCATCTCTGTCATGGAACGACGGGTTCTATTCCGACCGCTTCAACTGGATTTCCGGCGAGCTCTCCTTTTCCTTGAACAGTGCGAATACGCTAGCCTTGGTTGGAATGGGAAACCTCGGTTCAACCCGTTATACGAGTCCCGCAACTCCACTCTATCAAAATAACAGCGATATCTATAATCTCATCTATACCTATGCCTCGAGACCTTGGACATTCCAGCCATATCTGCAATATACCTATGTACCGCGCAACACGGCTCTCGGCATCGCAAAGGGAACGGCGACCGAGGGGGTTGCCTTCCTGACGGGGTATCATCTGACTTCGCACGTTACACTCGCCTTTCGGGGAGAATACATTTCTAGCACCGGAAACACTTCTGATGGGGCTTTGAATCTGATCTACGGCCCAGGAAGCCAAGCCTGGTCGCTGACAGTCACGCCCACGTATCAGGATCAGGACTTTTTTGCCCGTGCCGAAGTATCTTTTGTCAAGGCAATAGATTATGTACCAGGCGATGCATTCGGGCGGGGAGGCGATTTTTCAGCGCAATCCAGTATCCTTATCGAAAGCGGGTTCTTTTTTTAGGGGATCAAACATGCATGACGGTACGGGACATTCGGCGAGCAACCCGTGTTCCAAGCCGGCTGTACGATGGATGCAACCATCCGTCCAGGGAGTGCTTCTCTGAACCGTCGAGCCGATCCAGACCAGTTGCTGCGGCGGATTGCCGAAGACGAGTCCCGGCGCGACAAGGGTCTGCTGAAGGTTTTCCTGGGTGCTTCTGCTGGCGTCGGCAAAACGTACGCCATGCTTCAGGCTGCGCATGTTATCCAGAACACGGGCCGTCGGGTTTTGATCGGAGTGATTGAAACACATGGGCGTCAAGATACAGAGGCGCTTCTCGGTGGACTGCAGCAGCTGCCCGTGCGGCCAGTGAACACGGGATCCGTGTCATGGAATGAGTTTGATCTGGATCTGGCACTCAAGACCCACCCCGATCTGATTCTGATCGATGAACTGGCCCACCATAATGGACCCGGGTCGCGCCACCTCAAACGCTGGCAGGACGTTCAGGATCTTCTGGATGCGGGAATCGACGTCTTCACGACAGTCAATGTTCAGCATATCGAAAGTTTGAACGATATTGTTGCCCAGATAACAGGAATCAGGGTCCGTGAGACGATTCCCGACGCGATAATAGAGCGTGTACATGAAATCGAGCTGATCGACCTGCCACCGGATGAGCTGCTCAAAAGACTTGCAGAGGGCAAGGTATATATTCGTGAGCAGGCGGAACAGGCTACACACAACTTTTTCCGCAGGGGTAACCTGATTGCCCTGCGCGAGCTTGCCCTGCGCTATGTCGCAGACCGAATCGATGTCGATATGCGGCAATACCGCGAGTATCACTCGATTGAGGAAATCTGGCCCGTGCGCGAGCGGGTCATGGTCTGTATTCCTACAAGCGTTGTTGGCGAACGTCTGATCCGTGTGGGAAAACGGATGGCCGATGCACTACGTGCTGAATGGATCGTGGTTCACATTGAGACGATCAAAAATGAGAGGTTATCCCCCCGGCGGCAGCAGTTTCTCAGGCGGTTATTCCGTCTAGCCGAGCGGCTTGGTGCCGAAGTGGTCTCGATACCAGGGGGTCGGCATTTCAGCACAGAGGTTCTGACTTACGCACGCGTCAGGAATGTGACGCAGATCGTGCTTGGCAAACCACGGCGGCAGGGCTGGCGACGATGGCTATTTGGCTCAGTTGTCGACGCGATTGTTCAGGGTAGCGGAACGATCGGTATCCATGTGGTCAGCACGGAGACACCGCACATGCCGCTGTCGGAAAGAACTCGGAAAAGGTCTGGCACAACTCATGGAATCCGGGAGTCACACTCAACCTTTCTCCCGCGGTCTTATTTTGGTGCATTTGGATTGATTTCAATTGCGTCCCTGATTGCATGGTTTTTCTATGGACAAGTCAATCTGTCGAACTTGGTCATGGTGTATTTTCTGGCGATACTTGCCACGGCCGTATATTTTGGGCGCGGCCCATCCATACTGGCATCAGTGATCGGGGTTATCGCGTTCGACTTTTTCTTTGTTCCTCCGCTGTTGAGTTTTGCAGTGAGCGACGCACAATATCTCATCACCTTCGCCATGATGCTGATTGTTGGGCTGGTCGCCAGCCAACTGGTCGTTGAGGTGCGCGGGCAAGCAGAACGCTCAGTACTCCGTGAGCGTCGCATGGCATCGCTTTATGCGCTGAGTCAGGCGCTGGCCTCGACTCGCACTCAGAATGATGTTTTGCGCACTGCAATCCAGCATTTGAGCCAGGAAGTCGGTGGACTGGTTGCGTTCATGGTGCCCGGACCGGATTCATCAAAAGTGGTTCATTGTGATGTCGAGGAAGTCGGCGCGATGTCCGATCCGGATCTGGCTCTTGCGCAGTGGGTCCATGATCACCACCAGGATGCGGGTCTGGGGACAGACACGTTGCCTGGTTCTTCAGCATTGTATATTCCGTTGGGAGACGAAAAATCGGCCGTTGTCATGTCTGTACGTCCCTTGCAGCCCTCTGCAGGATTCGATCCCGAACAACGGCGTGTGCTGCAAACCTATGGCAGCCAGGTTGCCATGGCTTTGGAACGGGTTCGACTGGCTCGTGAAGCTGAATCTTCGCGTTTTGAAGCAGAAGCACAGAAAGTGAAAAATGCCCTGCTGAGCAGCATATCCCATGATATTCGCACCCCGTTGGCATCGATCATCGGTGCAGCCGAAATTCTGCGCAAGCCGCAACCCACACTGGATGAGGCGACCCGGCTCACACTGGCACAAGACATTCAGAACCAGGCGCGACGTATGTCGGCTCTGGCTGAAAACATTCTGGAGATGGCGCGATGGCAGTCAGGGGCGGTTGATCTGCATCGACAATGGTATCCGCTTGAGGAAATCATTGGCCGGGCACTGGACCGGATGAAGGAGGGGCTCAAAAATCATCCGGTGCAGACTGATTTGCCGGACGAGCTGCTCTGGGTGGAGGTCGATGGAGGGTTATTCGAACAGGTATTCAGTAATCTTCTTGAAAACGTGATTCGTCACACTCCAGACGGAACCCCCGTCGAGATCCGGGCATACCGGAATCCCGGTACGATTGTCATGGAAGTGGCAGATCAGGGCCCGGGTTTGCCAAAAGTTCTTGGAGAGAAAATATTCGAGACGTTTGTGCGGGGTCGCCCGGAGCAGACATCGGGCGGTGTCGGCTTGGGACTCTCTATCGTCCAGTCAATCGTACGGGCACATGGCGGCACGATTGCGGCAAAAACGCAAACAGGAGGCGGCGCTCTTTTCCAGATCGAGATTCCAGCGGCTGACCCGCCGGTTTTCCCTGAGGACCCCCATTCTTGAGTCTGCATCGCCAGCGCTGTCTGATCATTGAGGACGAGCCCGAAATTCGCCATTTTCTAACGGTTACGCTGACCTTGGACAATTGGAACGTGGAGGGAGTCGATTCAGGCGCTCGTGGCCTGATCCGGATGGCCAACTGGCGACCCGATCTCGTGATTCTCGACCTTGGCCTGCCTGACATGGACGGTCTGGATGTATTGACCCGGTTTCGGACTTGGAGTGAGGTTCCCTTAATTGTGTTGACTGCTCGTACACTGGAATCAGTGAAAATCCACGCATTGGATGCGGGGGCAGATGACTATCTCACCAAACCCTTTAGTGTGATGGAGTTGACGGCACGCATCCGTTCCGTCATGAGAAGGGCGATGCGAGATTCCGGAAAAGCAGAAGCTCGTTTTATGACGCCGGACTGGGAGGTTGACCTGATGCATCGGCGCGTCTGGGTTCGTGGCCAAGAAGTTCACCTGACCCCTATTGAATATCGTCTTTTGAGCATCTTGATCAAAAAACGCGGAAGAGTCCTGACACACGATCAGCTTCTAACCGATGTCTGGGGTCCCAATCACAGTGATGACCACCATTATGTCCGGATCTACATGGCACAGCTTCGCAAAAAGATTGAATCAGATCCGGCTGCGCCCCGTTATCTGATTACGGAGTCAGGGGTTGGGTATCGACTGGTTGAAACGGATCACCATGTTGATACTATGGCAGGAGAGGATGATACTATGGCAGGAGAGGAAAGGGGAAGGCTTGAGTAACGATCTGTAGTTGCTCAAGAGCCGTCTGTGCATCTGATACAATCCTCACCGTGTATCCTTATTCTCTGCACATGATTGGCGAGATCTGTAGCTATACGTTTCCCGCACGGGTGTGAACGAGCAGCGTGATTCTGGGCTGCTTCGCCGAAGCGTTTTCTACGTTTCGGACGGGACAGGTGTGACTGCGCAAACACTTGGACACAGTCTATTAACCCAGTTTGACCGCCAGAGCGTTAAAAGGGCGCGGGTGCTGCCTTTTGTGGATGATGAAAACAAGGCCAGACGGGCTCAAACGGAAATCAATCAGGCCGCAGGGGATGATGGTGTGCGGCCTGTGGTGTTCAGCACGCTTGTCAATGAATCTCTCAAAGTGATTGTTCGGGATGCAGATGCGTTGTTTATGGATCTTTTGGGTGGATTCATAGGAACACTGGAAGCGGAGCTACATCAAACGGCTGGTCGGGTACGTGGATTGGCTCATGGCGCCTCGGACCATGATCGATACATGTCGAGGATCGATGCAGTCAACTTTACCCTGCAGCACGATGATGGACTGGCTATAGAAGGCTATGGACGAGCCGAACTCATCCTGCTTGGCGTCTCCCGTGTCGGGAAAACGCCGACCTGTCTTTATCTCTCCATGCAGCACGGTTTGCATACTGCCAACTATCCGCTGAGCCTGGAGGAGATTCAGGCTCAGCGGTTGCCGCCGATTCTGCGTCCGCACCGCCGTAAACTATTTGGTCTGACCATACAATCCGACCGTTTGTCCCAGTTACGGTTTTCCCGTAAGTCGGATAGCGTTTATGCTTCAGTTGCGCAAGTGCGAGGCGAGCTGACCGGTGCGGAAAGTTTGATGCAGGCAGAAAATATTCCATATCTTGATACCACTTTGCTTTCAATCGAAGAAATCGCTGCAACCGTACTGCAGCGCTGCGCACTGACTACTGAGTCATTCAGCTGACTGGTCGATGAGCGAACAGCATTTGTACGGACCTTCACTGCTCCGGTCCCCTCCTTGGGATCGCAAACCGCTATCACTACTCATCGCACTATATGAGGAAAACTACAGGCTTTGCCTGCATCACTTGGGCCCGTCCAGAAGCTGGTTGCCCTTGTGCCAGCTTAATGGGAAGGGCCCCTGGCCCTTGATGGTCAAACTGATGGGACGGTCAACCTATACGTCCACGTTTGAGATCGGGTTTGCCTCAAGCAGGATCCAGCCGACCTTTATCGCCCGTCTTTACGACGATCTCAAGGTATGTGAGGTTTTGGCTTTTGCAGAAAGCGGAAGCCCCTGGCGGATGCCTTTGGGTTCCAATCTTGACCTGGAACCCCGCTGGTTGCGTAACATGGCTTTCCAGAAATGGATACATTACGCTTTCAAGCCCGCAGCTGGCGTTGAGAGATCCTGATGTCGAGCAGGCCGGGAGGGGGGTTTGCCGTATTGCATACCCATGGCTGGCAGCGTGTTAACATGTTGATATCAGGCGATGTAGGAGGGCTTGCATGGATAGTCTGCGCGGCATCGGAAAGGGCCGGTTCACCTCTCCTCCGGGACCAAACCCTGGGAATGAGGGAGGCGATAGTGTCGTTTCTTTACTGCAGCGCTACGAAAACGTGCGTGAGAAGCTTGAGCAGGTCATCAACGAACGAGAATCCCTGCGTCTTGAAATCGAAAAATTAAAAAGCCAGATTTTCAAGGAAAACAGTCCACTCGCACAGCTGGAAGGATTACTGGCCCAACCGGATCGAGGGTTCGGCGTGGTTGTATATTACCGACTGCGTGCGGTCTGGGGGCTATGCAATCAGAAACTTCTGACGTTATCCAAGGAATTGCAGAAACGGTTCGAGAGTTCGGATCGCGAGTCTTTCAAGCAGCAGGGCATGACCTTGAATGCAGCAAAACGACAGGGATTGGAAGCCAAAATCGCACTTCTGCAAGCTGAGCGTCAGTCCGTGAATAAGATTCTCATTCGCCTTCAACATGAAGCGCGCCCAGTCCGGTTCCTGAAGCGTCTGGCCACATCGAATGTTGAGTCAGCCATAAGCGCCGAGAAGACCAAACTACGCGTGCTGGAGAGGGATATCGAGGCGCTGAGCCGTGAATCCGAGAGGCTGGCAAAAGATCAGAGTAATGAGTATCCCGGACTGAGTATAAGCATTCGACGGGAAATAAACTGCGCTGTTCTTGCGCTGGCGCAGCATTTGTATCTCTCTTTCAACGAAGGAAATATCTGTGATTTTGCACTGATGGCAAAACAGAAAGAACTCGTTGAAATCAATTTCGGATCGTTGGTCGAATGTCAGAATATTGACCGGAAAATTCGTGAACTGCTGATTCGGTTCCGCAATCAGACGCAGAAACCGGATGACCTGAAAAAACGTACCGCCTGGTTGAAAGTCAGGATAGTCTATCGGGATGCCCAGGATGTTTTGCCGGATTTGGAATGCCTTAATTTCATCGACACGGCGTTTGATGATGCCACGATCAGAAAGCAGGCCTTTTATCAGCCGGTTCCGGTTAATGTCCTGGCGTTGAATTTCTGGAATGTCCGCGATGCACTTTGTCAGCGATCACCTGAGAACGATTCATCGCGTGGGTGATTGGATTGGTTGTTCCTGATGCGCAAATAGCAGACCAGCTGGTCAGCAGGACTGGTTTTTGCTGAACCTTCCCACGGCTCATTCACAAGCGCCGCTGACTCGTGGATGAATCCAGGAGTGCTCGTGCGGCGCATCCGTTCAGGAATCAAGGCAGTCAGTGCTTGTTTGTGCCTGTGTTGAGTTCAAGGTGCATCCGGTACATCTGTGCAGCCAGGTATTCCGCAGCGCGCAAGGGCATATCTGGGATATGGAAGCCTTTTATTTTCTGAAGCGCCCGTAACGACTGAACGGGTGCATGGTGATCCAGCCGCAACCACTCATTATCGAGTTTCAACTGAATGGAGTCATCGTGCTTCCGGAGGATCCGTCTTTGCTGCAAGCTCAGGGGAAGGCTCGTCATGGATTCGTCGCGTAGAATATGGGCGACGCCCTGCGCGTACAGTGTATATTTCGGATTGTTTCGGCTCCATTCGGTAAACCGCCTGTCAAGCTGGGGTACACTGCGGACCAAGCCAAACCGGAATGGGTGATAGGTGGTAGCCGGGATATGACTCCAGAGGAGGGCATGCGGAGACAGCTCTTCTCCAAATAGTGAGTCACTGAGAGTGGAAGGAATGGCAATCTGAGGCCGTACCCCCCGATCCTGGGTGCTGTCACCTGTAATGCGGTAAAACTTGGCAATTGTTAGTTTCAGTTCGCCCGCGTGAAACCCAGGCAGATAGCGGTTCAGGTTCAACAAGGTCTGGACTGTGGCTTTGCCATAGGTACGTGAACCGACAATGAGAGCCCGATGGTAGTCTTTGAGTGCTGCGGTGAAGATTTCGGATGCAGAGGCACTCAACCGATTGACCATGACGACCAGTGGGCCGCGATAGACAGCAGGTGTACGGGGTGATTTGAGGACGGTGAGGCCGCCTGCTGACTCGATTTGTACGACCGGACCGCGACCGGTGAACAGCCCGGTTGTCTTGAGAGCTTCTTCCAGTGATCCTCCACCGTTATCCCGCAGATCGACAATCAATCCCTGGATGTGTTTTTTGAGAAGTTTCAGTATCAGTTTCTTCATATCGCGGCTTGTGCTGCGATAGTTTTTGGAGCCATCCTGCTTAGCCTGGAAATTGAGATAGAACGTGGGCAAGGTAATGATGCCAATGTGGTAGGCCTTTGCCCCGATATGAATCACGGCGGTTTTGGCTTTTGCAGCCTGCCCCTTGAGCTGGATGGTTTGTCGCACCAAGGTGATGATGGGCTCATGAGCTCCAGGTGCATCACCTGCTGGAAGAACCTTGAGCCGGACTGCCGTGTTTTTGGGTCCGCGTATTTTTTCGACAATATCTTCCAGCCGCCAGCCAACGACATCAACCAGCTTCCCTTTGAGTCCCTGACCGACTGCAGTGATCCGGTCACCCGGGTGCAGAAGCTTGCTTGCTCGTGCAGGACCGCCAGGAAGCAACCGTACGATTGTCGCATAGCCATTGTGCATGATGAGTTGCGCGCCGATACCCTGGAGCTGAAGGCTCATGGCAATCTGGAACTGTTGCGATTCCAACGGCGAAAAATAGGAGGTGTGGGGATCCAGAGATTTGGCAAATGCCATCATGAGGATATCAAAGAGACGCTGGGGCGACATATGGCTTGCGCGTTTGAGTGTAGTCTGGTACCGCTTCGCAAGAATCTGCCGTGCGACAGCAAGAGATTTGCCATCTAGAAGCAGTGTGATGAGATCGCTTTTAATACGTTCTCGCCAGATCTGGTCCAGCTTGGCGGCGTCAGCTGGCCATGGGAGCTTGTTGCGAACATAGGTGAATCGGCCCTTGCGAGTGAAGGACATGGGACCCTGAATTGCCTTGAGAGCAAAAGCCAAGCGTTTCTGAACCTGTTTTTCGTACCGGTTTGCAATGGAGAAAGCGGGTGCAAGGTTTCCATCGTGGAGATCCTGCATGAAATGAGCTCCATCCTCGCGATCAATTTGTTTAACCGCTTGCTCGGTCCAGAAATAACGCTGTGGGTCGAGATCTTCAAGAAACTGGTTGAGCACAACGCGCCCAAGCATGGTGTTCAGTGCGACAGGTGGGTAATGGTAATGGCTGATTTCAGCATAAATCAGCCGGTCAACCAGGATTTGAGATGGCTGCGGCTGAAGTGTAGATGAACTCATTCCCGCAGGAGCATGAACAGGGGCTGGTGTATGGGCTCCCGCCAGGGGGCCCGCCGTGATCATCAAGCAGACAGCAATAAGGATCTTCCGCATGGCTTAGATCTTTGACCTCGAACATATGAACGTGCCCGGGGTGGTTGAGACCCTCGGAACCAGTGGTGCACAACCGGGTCTGCCGGGCCAGTCTTCCGGGCAGTGCGTCAATCGCGGTATCATAACACGCCAGCCTGAATACCCGGTGGTGCAGACTGTGTGCGACTCGACGTGCAATCCAGATGGACATGGATTTAAGCATGCGGCTCCAGTGCCGTTCAAACGTTGAAATTCATTATCTGAATGCGGTGTCTCGGGAGTTCTTGTCATGAATGAGTTCAAAACCATTCCGATCATTGTCGCCGGACAAAAATACACGACTGGACACGGAACCTCTGCGATTCGCCACGGAGTCAAGTCCAATCCGCTGAATCAGCACCCATCCGCACATAAACCGGATTGGCTCCGTGTGAGACTTCCTTCAGGCGGACACTATGAATCGATCAAAGAGCGGGTTCGTGCACTGGGTCTGCGTACGGTCTGTGAGGAATCGTTGTGCCCCAATATCGGTGAATGTTGGGGGCGGGGTACGGCAACGTTGATGCTGATGGGAGCGGTTTGTACGCGGGCGTGCCGTTTCTGTGCAGTGGATACAGGCAATCCCAGGGGGTGGCTGGATCCCGATGAACCCGACAAGGTCGCGCGGATGGTTGAGCATATGGGTTTGCACTATGTTGTGCTGACCTCTGTGGACCGTGATGATCTCCCTGACGGCGGGTCTTATCACTATGCGGCGAGCATACGGGCGGTCAAGGCCAGAAACCCCGGGATTTTGGTCGAGGCGCTGACTCCAGATTTTGCGGGCAACCTTGATGCAGTGGATACGGTTCTTGACAGTGGCACTGACGTTTATGCACAGAATCTTGAAACCGTCAGCCGGCTGACTGTGGCCGTCCGCGACCCACGCGCCAGCTATCGACAGACACTCGATATTCTGGCCCACGCCAAAGTGCATGCCCCAAATGTGATTACGAAATCCAGTCTTATGCTGGGGCTCGGGGAGACCCGGATGGAGGTAGAGCAGGCGTTCGATGACCTGAAAGATGCGCGTGTCGATGTGGTTACATTGGGGCAATATCTTCGCCCAACGCTCAACCATCTGCCCGTCGAACAGTATCTGACCCCGGATGATTTTTCACGCTACCGTGAGTCTGCCCTGGCGCGGGGATTCCTTGAAGTCGTAGCCGGCCCCTTTGTCCGATCGAGCTATCGCGCCGAACAGGTTTTTGCCGGGAAAAAAGTGTCCTGGCGCCAGACATAACCGGTCAGTAATGGAAAAATAAATTGATTGTGGTCAAATCCATTCAGATACGGTATGGCCTCAAGACAAGGCCTGCCACGACAGGATGTGATGTC
>AUZY01000927.1_pt1 | contig 16130 bp, 13 predicted proteins | sample 49821 | NCBI WGS metagenome assembly AUZY01 (sample SAMN02954279, study PRJNA193664) | mine drainage metagenome | biome: terrestrial; feature: abandoned Hg mine; material: sediment; isolation source: lowermost (B1B) sediment-attached strata from acid streamer/mats thriving at... | place: Spain ...
CCTCTGTAATCGCTCCGAGGCACACCTGAAGTGAGCATTGTCTCAGCGCGAATCACCACGCGATCAAGGAGCGCAAGCGGTATGGAGCGTACTCGGCTACCTCCCTCATAGAGTGCGAGCGCTTCCCCGTCAGGTCGAAGCTCTAGCCCCTTGCGATCGAGATAAAGTGTTGTCATGATCAGCCGTGATAGAAGAAAGGCGGGTCTTTTGGTTCCACCGCAATGCCGAGAGTATGGACACGAGAACGCGGGTCGAGCCGAATCATCAAAAAGCGGTCTTCTTTAGAGTCAATCGCTTCTCCCACATCATCAAGCAAACGGTGATGTTCTGCCGATGTGAGAAAGCACTCGTAAACCGATTTCTGCCCACCTGTTGCATGACCCTTGAGAAGCTTCAATACTGCGCGCAACCGTCGCGAGTTCACGATGTCGTAGGCTGCCAAATAGAGATTTCGATCCGTCATCGTCCGCTCCGCTATGTACGTAGGCCCGCAACGGGCTAGAGAGTCATGTCTGCATTACACACGAAACCACTCGTAGACGCATGGTTAGCAAGCTTGCGGAGGATCCGCACGCCTGGGCAGTATTTGAGCTTTCCGCTGTTCAGATCATCCTGTTCGGGAAGACCAAGAATGGAGACATTGTTGTCATGTACTCCTTGGGTAGATGCAAAAGAGACATGCACACGTCTGCCTATGCTGATGGACGCAGTCGTTGCAGATCACCTTGAGCACCGCGACACTCGAACACAGAGCACGATACGGTGTGCCCTACTACGCCACCATGTCAATCACGTCGCTTACGCGACATCAGGTTGCTATTGTGACATCCAGGATTACGCGGCAGCGAAAGAATACGGCAGACCGAATCTTTCATCCTGGAGTGGAGAACGACGGGGACAAACGTGCGTGACATCCGAGTACATGGCGGAAAGATTCCAGCTCTGTTCGCAGGTATCAGGCCCCGATCCAATGCTTGAGCTTCTCGTCGAAACGCGCAAGATCAGAACCGCATACAAGATCGATACCGAGGGCCTTAGCAAGGCGTTTTTCTTCATCTCTCAAAGACCGGTAACTCACCAGCATCCCGTTTGTTCCCAATCCACCCACACGCCTGCACACTTCAGAGAGCTTGAAAAGCACGTCGTTTGCCTTAGGCGCCTCTGGTTTATCCATTCGCGCCGTCTTGCACTCGATGACAAACAGACGATTGTGCGCTATAAACACAACGTCGAGCTCGTTGGCTACGTTTTCACCGTCCCGTAACACCAGATTGGCGGCCTTGTCACGAATAGCGAGTTTCCCGGCAGCGCTGGCGACTGCCGTGAACACATGTTGCTCTAGCCAACCACCTTTGGCAAACGCACGGTCTTCCTCACTGGCAAACATGAGCTTGTCTCCCTCAACGCTAAGCACGCCTGCCTCTTTGAAGTGTAACAAAAGAGCATTCAAGGCTCGGCTATCCATCAGATTCTCGGAAATTTGAACCTTTAGCGTATGTCTGTCCTCTGATTCCTGACCTAGCCAGTTGAGCTGACTGAGTGGCCGCTCCAGACTACCGATCTGTGTGACCAGTGTGCGCACCAGGTTAATGTGCCGCTCTTCCAGCTGCGCATGCTTGTTGCCACCTAGCAGGCTGAATCCATAGCCGCTCAGGTAATGTCTCAAACGCAGTTGTTCCGAAAGCTTCTGCCGGTGATGTCCACTGGTCAGCCAGATCACTTCGTCAGTGTCAATATCCACGTAGAACACAGGCCAGTTTGCCACCTGGGCGACCGATTGCGCAGCAAGGGCCATAAGCTTTGTGCCACCCGTAACGTTGAGAACAATGGAGTCCTTTCGTGTACTCGCAACCTTAAGAAGTTCCTCCTCCAGCCTGGTAAAGTCGTGCTCGTCACCCAAACTGACAATGCTGGTATTAACTCCTGCTTCGCGCAGCACGTTTTCTAGCGCAGCGCCAGAAGTCCGCATCTTCTTTGACACCATCAAGACTGCTTCTTTAGGCTTGAGAACAGGGTCGAGTGTGGCGAGGAGGTTTGGAGCAGCCTGGGCAGAAACCAGCAACACATGGGTAGTCACTTTTAGCATCCTATTTTATACACCTGATGCTCCTCCACGCGCGCCCCATAGTAGCGCATCTCCTCTTCCGTCAGCTCTCGACCGCGCGCCTCCCGAGGCAAGTTCACCGATAAGTGCAGATATCGTGCGCCACTCTTGCAGATATCGGCGGCAAGGGTCACCGGAAGCGAACCAATCACCTTATCGCCCGGACGAACCTGCGCGACCTCGATGTGTTCAACGAACTTATCCACCGCAAGCCCTTGCGACCTCGCCCAGTTTCGGGCGCCTGGGTGACGACTGACGAACCAAGTACGCACCTGCGAAGGGTTTGTACACGTGCCCGACAAACTACTGCATTGATTCACTATATTCTCAAGACGCTGGCGCAACACGCACGCTGAAAGTGGCTGACTGCGCATGCCGCCATGTTCGATATCATTACGCACCTCGGCGATAGCACGCGCAAGTGGATCATCACACCGGAATCTCGCCTCGGCTTTGGTGCGCGCGTCTTTATCGAATCCTAGCCGGTTAATCTCAGTGGCTCCCGGGTTTTCCGCATAGAGATTCACTCTAGATTCACGCAGGACCACGGCCGCCTCTGGCAGGCGCCCGAGGGCAAGATAGTGACGCGCTAACGCGCAAAGAGCGGCACGGCCTTCTTCACCGTCGAGCTGCGATGCGACTAACGGAGCAAGCTGGTCGCGTAGCTCATTAAGAATGACGGCCAATGCTGGAAGCTTCTGTTTCACTTCATCTTGGTGCATTTCAATTTGCTTCAGCACGTGCATAGCACTACCGTGCACCTTATGTTTCTGCGTATCGTCCTGCGCGTAGCCAGTCACGATCGAGGCAATACGAATGGCGGCCATATCATTCGCGATGTTCTCAATGGCCTTCACCAGGGAATGAAAGCTCGGATAAGAGCTGCCAATTCGTTGCTGTGCTTCGTGACGCCGTACGCGCTCGGACAGCTGTACGAGCTGATCAGCAACGCCAGCGCGACGGAACAAGTTCAAAGCTACAGCCCATCCAGCGAGCTCCAGGAACAATGTTAAATCCCAAACGTTACCACGTCCTTGTTGTCGATCATATTCCGCATAGACGACACGCAGGTCTTTCGGGAGACGACCGATGGCAAGTAACACGAACAGAACCGCCCCGGCAAAAAAAGGCTGGGCACGAAAACCGTGTGTGATGTCGAGCACCACACCGTTTTCATGCTCCGTCTCGATAATTGTCCTTAAAGACTCAAACTCCTTCCACTGCTCTTCGGTACTTTGGCCATGTGGCAACTCGCACCATTGCGTTTCAATATGATCCTTATTGAGTTGCGATTCAAGTGCTTTACCATGCATGTCCCGGGCCTCACGCGTGGCGAGTAACGTCACCAATCGCGCCGGCGCCAAGCGTGCCAGAGCTTCCGCAACATAACAGGTCTCAAACTGACCCCGCCCCTCCCAGCAATAGGTGGTCTGGTGATACTCGCCAGTGCCGAGGAAGCTGATGATCCGGTTCATCGGTTAGCTCCAAAACTAGTTATTGGATACATATACCATTGTACGAAACCATCCAAGTGCGGCTTTCTTACTCTTATGGCCTCACAGTGAGTTCTTAAGCAATCTTCTTAGGCTTTGAGTCATGGTTCGTTATCCATTCAGCCACTCTTTGATCAGTAACGTGTCTTGGTAATCGTGATCTTTCGCAGGATTTTTCCTACAACTTGATTCTTTCCATTTTTTGTTTCTTTGCATGGCTGTGCGCAACCAGATAGCCACAGCGGTTCTTTCTTCCCCATGCCAGTGTCCCTGCTTGACGGCGCCAATCAGGGCAGCGATTTCTGACTGATTCTTGTCGCACCGTGCGTCAAGAAATTCGCGAATCCTGCGATCAATAGGACTAAGTGTAGCGAGTTCCGCTTCACGTTCGATGGCTTTGCGCCTCGTTTCATCGGCTTCGCGTTCCCGCGCTTCGTACTTTTCCTGTTGCGCTTGGTCAGGCTGAATCACGCCATAGCCCACTGCCGTTTTGGCACCAAAACCGAGCCAATCGAAAGCGTGGTCAAAGGACGCGCGAACCATGTCGCGCCACCCATCGCGCAGACCTTCCGGCAACTGGTGCTCCAGCGGGCAGTCCACAACGAAAGTGAAGGTGGATTCCGGCGGCACGACCATGAAGAAGATGGGCACAGGATTATCAGCGTCATGGGGCGTGGATTTGCCTTGGTAATATTCTACGTAGTGTGGATTCATGATGTCCACATCCATCCCATCGCCGGAAACTTCTGGCATGACGTCGAAAAAGCGCAGCGCTCCGCGATATTGCAGATCATGACGCTTGCGCTGTACTTCTTCGATAGCAAACAGTACCGTTCTATCAGTTTTTACGCCGAGCTTACCCAAGAACAAGGGCAAATCTGGTCGTTCCAGAAGCTTGCTTTTATGGCGCACAAAAGCATCTGCCCAAGGGCCATCGCTCTTCCAGATATCTCCCGAGGCCCCCTCAAAGCCAAACAACCACCACACATCCAGTAGCGTGATGCCAGCACTCGGCTCAAAGAGCGCAAGCTCTTCGGTTGCGCGCCTCAACACACCCTTCACACCACTTGCGGCAAGATAGGGCAAACCATAGGGATTCAGAAAAGCGAAGCCGTTATCGTTCGGATGCCCCCAACCGAGACCTGTAACGAAAGGCGAGGTGCTGACTGCTTCGATCACCAGAGCGCGAACTGCCTTGCCGATTGCGCGTTGGCGTTCAGCAAGCGCATGCATCACCTTGCTTGCACTTGGACAATCGCGTATAGCGCCCAGGGACTTGAGCACTTGCTGCTTTTCTCCCTTTTTAGGATTCCAGTCTGATTCCCAGAACGGGAGATAAAGCAGGTAACGGTGACCAGGCGGCGCTTCTTTGAATTTGTCGCCCACATACCAGGGTACGGCGACACCAGATTTGGACTCAGTCATCGTCACCCTCCCCCTCGCTATTCGTCGCCGCCGCAAACTGCCGGATCCAGCGCAGCAAAGCCAGTGTTTCCCCAGTCGCCTGCTGGTAGAAACGCGCATGTTCCGCAGCATCGCGGGACTCGTCGCCCAAGAGCGCAGTCATGACGGCAGCAAAGCTGGAACCCCTAATGCGCTCTTTGAACTGCTCATTCTTGTGCAACCATTCGCATAGATGATCGAGCAATTCTTTGTGATGGTGATGCGTTTTGTCCTTACCCTTATCGTTCAGAAAGGCCAAGACCGGCATGAGACCGCTTTGCATGATGAGTGCAGGTGTGCTTTTGGCAAGCTTCGTATACTCGCCCATCTTGACCTGCTGCACCTTTTCCCAAGCAAAGCGAGCACGTTTTTGATCGAGATTTTCATTCATGGTCGCCTCCTCGATCTGGCAGACGCAGCATGACGAGACCACGCCCCGTGGTGGTATCCCCGCCAAACTGCCAGATCTGGCTACCATTGTGGCCACCATCGAGCATCTCGCTGATTTCCTTGATCACCGCTGCTGCATCCATTTTCGTCTTTCCGTCACGCACTTGGCTTGCCATAGCAAGCGAAACCATAAGTGTTTCGGGTGGCAGATTCTCGGTATAAAAGAGGCCTCCGCTTTTTGCCGTACCAGTGTTGTCGTCAATGCACACATGAGGTTCGATGAGAGTACTGTTTTTCACGAAGTAGGTAAAGTCGGTATCCGACAGAATCGCGAAGTCAGTCGCAAGTTTTTCTGCAAAGAAGCCTTCGGGAAGCGCCTTTGTCGCGAGGTCTTCGGCAATCAAGCGTACCAGTTCCTGCTTCTTCGCATTGAATGCGAGTGATTCCAAGATAAGATGCTCTCCTTGCTTGAGCTCATCGTTGGCAATCCATGCATCCTGTTCCATTACATTCGGTACCTCCCAGGTGGCATGCATCAGGCGCTTGAGTCGCGCCAGTGCTGCCGGACAGGACGCGTAAACGTAAGCTCGCTTGAGTGAGCGCACGGGAAAACAAACGATTTGCGCATCCGTAAAAGAAATCGCCCCGGCATACAGCCCGGCACCTGGTCTGGGTTCAGGCCCGAATATCGCCGCAAGGCTGCCATTCTTCCACCCGCTATCTGCGGCCAGCGCGTGGCGAATGGCGCCCTTGATGCCCGAGCCTGCCATAGAAGGCCAGTCCGTATGCACCTCACGCTGGATTGGGTTATCAATGAGGCCCAGTGCAGTGCCTGCTCCCATATGCAGGGGACTCACGGTATAGATGAACACTACTCTCTCTTTGGTAAACACGGTATCGCTCCTTATTGGATTGCCCAGTTGGCGATCATGACGTTGTTGAACCCTTCGGCAAGTCTCGCCCGGTCAGGGTAACCGGACACACATCCGAATCCTTCCGCGGCAAGCTTCTGAAGCGCGGCGATCAGTGCCGTACCTCCATTCACTTGCGTAGCATCAAACCAGTACACACTGCCAGCAGGTGCCGCACGCAACGCCGCCTTGGGAGCCCTTCGTGCGAGATCCCAGCCCGACACCACCTGCGCGCGTGGTACAGCAGCACAGACAAGACGGGCCGAGACGCCACAAGGCCCGTTCCAGGTCACGCCGTCATCCCGGATGCCGGGTGGCAACCAACCTTGTTCAAACAAGCCCGGCGTCGCCAGCACGAGACGGAAACGCCGCTCTTTCGCAATGCGATCCCAATCAGGCTCCGGCCATGCAACCTTGCAAGCTTCAACGCGCACGCTGTGCCCATCGCCACCCAACCTCAGCAGACCACCTTTCGGGGCTGTTCCGTCAGCGCCCTCAATCCGTGTAAGAAATCCCACATTCTTCGCAAGTGCAATAGCTTCGGACGTGAAGAGCGCACCCTGGACCGCCGCATGCTTGTCCGGATCGAGCGCTATGCCGATGCGCGCATTCGTTTTCCACAAGTCGCACATCCCCACAGTGTGTTTTTTCCTGCTCAGAGATTCTCCGCGCATATAGACGGCGAGCCCCTCGCCAGCAAACCATAATCCACCTTCTGGCTTGCTGCGCTCTTTCTGCTGCACTATAGCAATCTGCCCCATCGTGCAACTGGTACGCAGGCCATTGGTAAGTGGTTGTGGATGGAGATAGCGCATGACATCATCACCTTCAGTGGCCGCCACATCAGTAGGCAAGGCGATCAGGGGCTCGACCTCTTCATCATTCCTGCGCGCAACTGAAAACCAGCTGATACGGAATGCGCCTGGCTTTTGCGGCGTACCTAATACGGCATGCAAAACAGGATCACTGATCTCTTTGCTGTTCGCAAATGCGGAAATATCTACAGCAGCATCCACAAGCATGCGCGAACGGATCGCACCAGCGACGGCTGAAGGCCAAGGCGGCATCTCAGCTTCGCCAAAACTGCCAGCGTCCCCAAACAATTTATTTCCACGATGGAATAGCACATCAAGTGGTTCGAGGAAACAGAGCTCAGACATGGGCAGTCTCCTTCTCGGTTTCTCCGCCGCGCGCTTCGCGTGCCAGAAACTCGGCGGTGAAAAGCAGGCCCTGCACGACGGTATAAGCCTCAGATGCCAGTGCGCTGGGTCCCATCATGCCGTTCTTCGTGCGCCGCGTGGCTTCCCACACGGCGACCTTTGCGATGCGAACCGGATCATCACTGCCTTTAAAGCCTTTGCGCCCGAACTGGTGTTCGAGGTTGCACGCGATCAGATTCTTGAGGTCACCGGGCTCATCAATCCAAGGGAAACGTCGCATCCATTCGTCGGAATGGTAAGCGACACGGCGCGACACGTCCATAGCAATAGCGCCACGCAAAAAATCCAGAACGTGTATGGTAGAAACCGCTTCTTCACCATCACCCAGCCACCAAGGCAGGGTAAGATCGAGCCCCCCCCCCGAGCGCTTGATGGTGCGGATGGAGAAAGCGTTGCGCCCACCTTTGCTTTTGGCATCTTTCTCTGCTGCACGCAAACTTCGCAGAATGACTCCAAGCGGCGTCATGTGGTGGGCGATAACTGCACCCGCCGAGGCAGTGGCCAGCTCACCCATCATTCGGTATAGCTTGTTGTCCCACTGGACGAATCCGCGACTGAACTCAAGGTCGACATCATTGGACAGTGATTCCCCGGTCTTTACAGGTACGCCACCGGAATAGGCTCGGCGCAACAGCCAAAGCAACCGAAGCAAGTCGCGCACGGAGACCATAGCCAACACGTCATCGCCGCCAGAGTAGAGCAACTTGCCCAGGCACAGGTCCTCCACCACATGGCGCACGAGATCGAGTGAGAAGCCATTGAGCGCCGAGGAGATCGCCATATGGCGCGCAGGTGAGGCCGGGCGAGCCAGGCGAAGATAGGACTTCAGTCGCTCGTCGTCATATTTTTCCAGGCCTGCACAGACACCAGAGTGGAAGGATCGCCGGAATTCGAGTGTGCATTCACCTGCACCTGAGAGCCAGGCGCCGAGCCGATCACCATCCATAATGATGAGGGCGTAATAGCGTTCAGCAGGCGCGCCAATGGCTTTCTTAATAGTCTCGCCTAGAGTCGCGATCTGATCTTCCTCCTGTTCGCCTTCTGCACATTCACGCGCGACCTCTATCAGAGATGGCAGTTTTGATGCCGTCTCCCACCACTTGTTTGCACGGTATTCCTGCCGCATCAATCCACGCGGCAGTGCGAATCGATAGATATCCATCGTCTGCGTCTGCGCCGTGAGCGCCTGGAACGCTTGCTCGTCGGCCGGGCCGTCTTTCATCAGCTTCTCGAGCGACGGAGCGAGCGCCATGACATCCGTCGAGACCACATAGCGGTTCACGTCTAACGAGATGCTCTGGTCCTTCTTCAGCCATTGCACATAGCGGGTCGGCCACAGGCGTTTGACGAGGTCCAAGGCAGAAAGGTGTTCACCTTTCTTGGCCCATGAGGGTTTTTTCTTCGCCACGCGCGCCCAGAGAGTATTGGCCTCTTCGCGCTGCCCAGGCGGGAGATCCAGTTCGCGCTTATTCAGCGTCAACCACTCGTATATACCGGTAAGTGTATTGCGGTAACCGTTCTGTGATAGTTGATCGAACGCACGCGCTGATTTTGACGCTGCAAGCATCCGCTCGGAGACATCATAAATCGACGGGTAGAGTGCGCCGTCATTGGGCTCCCAGAACCGCCAACCCAGGCTGGGGTCGATCGGTTCCCTGAGGATATTCCACGCCGGTGACCCGAAGAAGCCGGGGCGTTCGCCGCTGTCGGGGTAGAGTGTTTTAAGCACCGGTTCAAGTTCTGCCTCCGCGAGCCAAGGCACGAGTGACCAGTGTACTTCGGGAAATCCACGCAACTGTTGCTTAAGCTGCGAGTAGCAATGCTGATTGTTGGGCTTCTCACCGATTTGATCCAGCACCAAGTTGAGCATAGCGCATGCTTCATCCAGCACCCACTCGGACACGCGCTTCTTGATTTGTACTGCCAGGCCCTCCCCCTTCCCCTCGGGCACTATGGCCACAAACTTATTCGGTAAGGCCGCACTAAACAGCGGGTTAGAGTCCGTCTTCGTGTCTTTCCACGCACAGCCCTCGAACATTGAGCACTGCAAACCTTGTTCGATCAGCCATAGATCCACCACCGGCACAGCGCGCAATTGCGGAAACAGGATTGCGTCGGGACCGTATTTCTCTATGACCACCTTCATCGCCTGCCAAGCCAAAGTCGAAAGAAAGTGCGAGCCTGCCCACAAGTCGGAGGTCGAGCGTCCGGCCGCTATGAAGTCCTGTACTGGTCCGAGCGATACCGTAAGTAATGCCGGACGATGACCATCCGCTAGCGCACCTGCAAACGCCGAAACGAGGTCGAGATGTTGCCAGATGGTGTGGTCCGGTGTTCGCGTATCGGCTGGCAGCAAGCTCCAGAGATGACCGATGCCTTCCAACTCACGCCCAAGTTCCGGCCCGAAACGCCAAAAGGCCAGCACGGTCAGGTAATGGTCGACCACGCCTTCCGCGTCCCTCTGGATCAACTGTTTAAACAAATCCTCGCTCACCGTCTTGATGTGCGAAGCCAGCACTTGCTCGCCAATGTCAGGTACCTTGTACCGCTCGCCGGATAGCGGATGGATCAGCTCCCCGTGCTTGGCAAATCGTACCTGCGCCCACCGGATGTAGCGCTCTTGAGTGTCCTTCGGGAACTGTGCCCGATCGGCGGCAGCAGCCCAATGGTCGGCTTGTTTGACAACTGCATCCATCTCTTCGGACAGTTTTAGTTTCTCAATCTGCGAACCGTCGCCGCCGACCCAATGGGTCTCGAAACCCAGCTCCTGGCCTATACCAACGATACTGCCGCCCTCGTGTCCAGCCGGATCACGCAGCAAAACGAGGGCTTTCTCTGCCGGGTCGTGGATGCGGGCGGCAAGTTTGGTTTTCCACAGATCTTGATTCATGTTGTTGTCCTCTGTGAAGCCTGGGAAAGCCGCCGCACACGGCTGCATGCGTTCAGATGCTTGTGTATGCTCTCCCAAACTGTCTCTTCATTCTGTTTGATCCAGGTTTTCTGTTCATGTTCGAGTTTTTGCATAAGAGCACCAGGAAACGCACAGGGAAAGTGGGCAACCACTCCCACAAGACCTTCGTCGGTCTGCACCACCTTGAACCGCAGTTGCGTAGCCAAGCGCTTGACTGGCGGCGGCAGCGGCCACGCTGAACCAGCGGGGTAACCCAGTAGATGGATTCCACCTATGCCATTCCTGCCAAACTCCTTAAACTCCTTAGCAACTTGTCGCACCGCGACCCTAACATTGGCTAGACAGCCCATAATCTCGCACCATGTGTCATACTTTCTCGTGATCCATACGAGCGGATCGCTCGATTCCGAACCCAATGCATGGGGCCAATCTAGCCCCAGGCAATCCGTCCATTCACGACAAATACTGGCGAGAAGCGGATTACCGGCCTGAGGTATGTCAATGAGCGGACGGGCCTCTTCATGAGGTTTCAATCGCAGCGATCCCCACCCGTTACGTGCCCGACTGCCAATAGTTCCAAACCACGCAATCAGCTGTAGTTCATCTTGTAAGGAATTCGCGACTTCACCCGGAAAGAGCGAGATCACCGCACAATCATTGGTGTTGATGGCCTTGCCACGAAGGCTTATTGATCGGCCCTGCGTACGATTCGCGGGACACACAGCGCCATATCCCAAGTATACATCTGCACGAACTCTACTTTTCCCGTCCCGCGTGGTGGCAACTCGCTCGAAATCCGTAGGCCACTGTTCTGATGACAGCTTGCCTTCACTCCATTTACATTTATCTAGCCGCAGAGTTACTCGACTCTTGCGAAAACGCGACGAGCCATTCTGTGGTTTCAGCCAGGCGTTACCGAACAGCTCGCCTTCCTTTTCGCGCAGGGATTGATAGTCATATTGGCATTGCTTGGCGTTCCGGATCCGCCACCACTGCCGGAGTAACGCCTTAAACGGCGGTGTGCGCCACTGACCGACTTGCTCGGCGTTACCGAGGAAAGCCGGCGTAGTGAAGCGCACCTGATACTCGAGTTTTTTCATCGCACACTCTCCAAGGAGTGATAATCTCCGTGTTCTTCATGTTGTCCAGCAAGCCTGTGGTTAGGGACATCGTGGCCCTCCAAAAGTTCGGGGCCTTCGAGTTCGAGCGCGTGGATCGCGGGCAGGCTCTGATCAACAATACCAGAAAGCGCGCCATACATACCAGCGGTGCTGCTGATCACCCGCTCAACCTGCTTCGCTCGCTCGGCCCACTGCTTCTCCATGGCGCGGCGTTCCCGGGCGATCTGTGCCTGCATAGCAGTGAAAGCCTCGACGATCGCTTCGATCCGGTTGCGGAATTCGTGGCCGGAAAGGTAGCCGTATAGAAGTTCCATCTTCGCGTTCACGCCAGTCGAGACAACCCGTGCACGGACAACTTCGATCAGTTGCTCACGCAGCGCAATGGCGAGCGCCGGATAGCTGGCCAGGTCCGATACCCACACGCCGTCCAGGCAACCAAAGCCCCGGATGGCGGCCGGCAACGTCGTCGAAACCAGAACAGCCAAGCCCGCTCGTGCCGCACGTTGATCGTCTTTGAGCTTGGCGATCCAGGCAGACGACCAGTTTTTCGCGTTTTTGGCTTCCCAAACGATGGTGCCACACGGTTGCAGAGCGTTGTTGCGTACCACCTGTATAAGATCTGCGCCGCGCACACCATTCTTTACTGCTTTGATTTCATCTCCAGGAAACTTCGCAATCAACACGGACTCAAGATCCAGTTCCAGGACTTCTCCCTGGGTCTCCTGCGATCCCTGCTGGCTTTTGCGGTGCGCGTTCTCAAGCGCATCGCGCAGACCTTCAATCAGTTTGTCCTTTTCCTTGAGTTTGAGGACCTGTTCCTCGTTCACCGCTTTACGGATGCTGGCATCCAGGCGCTGCTTTTCCTCATCGAGCTTGCGGGCGACCTCAAGATCCAGCTCCCGTTGGCGCTCTTCCATTGCAGTTTTCTCCTTACGTAGCATAAGCTCGGCCGACTGAGCCTGGTTCAGTCTTTGCTGTTGGCTGGCGAGTTGATTCTGAAGCAACTGCAGTTCCTGCTCGGACTGGGTGCGAATCTTGGCCTCCATCCGGATCACAGCCGCGTTGATTCGTGCATCCTCCTCTTTACGCAACTGCTCTTCTACCTCACCGCGTACGCGCTCAGCCAGGGTGCGGTTTTCTTCCTCAAGCTGGCGTGCTTTGTGCCGAAGCGCCAGCTCTTCTGCCTGCATGCGTTCGACGCTCGTGGCCCGTTCTGCCAATTGTGCCTTGAGGTCTGCCACCTCCATGGCGCTCTTTTCCTGGACACTGGCGCGGGCTTGCGTGACGGCGCGCTGGAGTTGAGCGCCGTGCTCGGACTGTAGCCTCGTTTCGATCTCGTGCTCCAGTTTGGCACTCAATGCCTCCGAGATTGCGAAACGGTGACTGCAGTTCGGACAGGAGATGATGATTTCTGTCATGGCCTGGACCTATCAACCAGTACTGATGTTGCCGCCTAAGGGTGCAAAGCGAATCGCATTGGGCGGAAGAGCCAAGTGGTAGGAACGAGGGCGTGTACCTCCGTCGTCCACAAGGTACGGCGCCGCGGCAGGCCCGAGGGTCTTACGGATCGCGCGACGCAGCTTGGAGAGGTGTGAAGAGAAATAATCGCCTTCCATCCCTTTCTTGAGCGCACGTTCAGTTTCATCCATGCTGCTCATCCCGCCGCGAATGATCCGATACTCGGCAGTATACCGCACAGCCCAGTCGCGGTCATGCACGTCCTTTTTCGGCGCTGCGATCGGTCCCTTACCGCTCATGGCACGTCTCGCAAACACGCTCAGCAGGGCGAGCTCAGCGGGTGGAAGCGCGATGATCTGATTCGCCGCACGCATGCAGCTTCCAGAAAGGTCGATCGTGAGATCAGCAGGACCAAGCGCGCACTGGATCGCAGCGACGCTTTCACTGAAAGTCGCTCGCCCTTCGCGAAGACGTTCGTCAAGACCATGTCGCATCCGCACGAACGGGATCTCCGCAAGATCCACAACCGCCTTGCGGCTGTCGTAGGCGATGTCCTTGCCATTCTGCTTGACGTGGATGACATGCTCGTGGGGAGTTGGATAGTAGAATCCCGGGTGGTTCTCGTAGGGGGTTGAGACAAGCACATGCGATAGCCGGTCCTGGTCGCGCCCATACAGCGAAAGCGCGTAGCCGAGGTAGTACCCCATGGTCTTTCGCCCGCCCGCGATGGAGACGTGCAATGCCGCTGCATCGTCCGAGGTCAGTTGCCGAACGTGCTCGGTGATGAAATCCGCTGCTTGCTCGTTCTCCTCGCGCGTGCGAATGTCATCAAGGGGGAGACCGTCCGTGCCACACAAGATGTGAATGTGCGCGGGTCCGAAAGCAATATCAGGCAGCCTGAAATCGGCACACAGCCGGTGGAACCAGCCAGGCTGCTCGGACAACAGATTGAGCCGCGCGTTGTCGGCGCCCTTAGCCGTGGTCAGCAAATGTACTTCTGTCGGGATGAAGGATACACCCTTCACGACCGGCGAAACAGCAAGTGCGTACAGGGTTTCAGTCACCACCTGCGGCGACAGGCCCGTGACCGCGAGCAGCACGCGTCGCGGATAGCTAATTGGTTTTTGGGGATCAGGCATGGTCGGGTTCATGAGGAGATTATGGGCATGGCCGTATCAGGCGTGGCCATCGGCAAGCTTGCGATCCAGTAGTGACCGAGCCCCATGGAAGCAGCCGTTCCGGCATGAGTCCACTGTCCCAGCCAGAGATAAGGCCAAAAGGGAGAAAGATCGGTATCACGTACTTCCAGTTCACCGACCACACCTCCCAGACTCATCTCGGTTCCCTGTCGACGTGAATAGCGCGGCTGCTCGCGCCATGAAAGCTGCGCCTGGATTTCGACTGCACTCGCCGCATCCATCAGTGCACGGAAATCCGTCTCGAGTGGTGTGTCGGTATGAAAATAGGTGAGCATAGAAATTCGACGCAGGAGATTGCCAAACAGATCGGCAAAGCGAAAGTCAGTCACCCCGACACGATGACCCTCGCGCTTGAGCCGCATGGGCGTTTGTAGAACGAGCCGCACGTTCATCGGCACACTCGGCATAGTCGGTACGTGGAGCGGCAAGGGTTTGAGCGACCCGCCAGGGGTATAAATCCGCACCGGCCCCTCGGGCATGACCTGATCGACCCCATCGAGCGTCATATGGTTACCTGCAATGCCACGCTCACCACACACTGCCTGTTCAAAGGCATACAGAAAAATCGGCAACTGCCGAGTGCCATGCCCGAACAGTGTCAGGATCAGATGGCCACGCGTGACTTCCTCAGCTTGTTCAAAACGCAGGGTAAAGGGATGAGGCACATGTTCATAGCGGCGCATCTTGGTTGTCCAGAGCGGAGGTGGCGTCTCAAATAAGTAAGGATAAGCACAGGATCGGTACAGCAGACAACGTGGGCACGAAGGCTCACGGGTAACACAGACGATACGCTTGAGTGTAGGTCCCAACGCCCCGCGCCAAGCCGAGCCGGGGAAATCTGAAAAACGCAGAGGGGCTACGCTCCTGAATTCCAGACGATAGACTCCAAATGGTAACGTGGGCAGTGACGGTGTCATGGTTGATTGTTATCGCATTCCCTCAGGTAACACATTCTGATACTCCCCAGCTGACTCTCCGGGCAGTGTACACCTGCACACGAAACGATTGGAAGCCGAACATCGAAATATGAAACCGCCCGAGAAATAGTGTGAACGACTTCAATGGCACTGTGCATGTAAGCACCGCATGGTGCTGCCGGAAGCTGAACGCGGTCGTGACGAAGCCACTCTGGTCACTCCCCTCCGACAGGAACTCGTTCTGCGGCAGAGTGCAGACCGCGATGTAGAGGGGTGTTTGAGCAACTTCAGCGAGCGCTGTCCGTGCCTTGCGCATCCACGGCACTCCAGTCCGCATAATCCTCAAGGGTGTCGACATCGCGCTGGTGCGGCAGCACGACCACGGAACAGCCAAGCGTTTCGAGCCTGCGGATGGTCTCTGCGCCAACCCCATCAGATCCCCACGCCATCTCACGGAAGAGCGTCGGGATCATCCGGCTCAGTCCGATCAGGACATATCCGCCGTCGGTACTCGGGGCGAGTGTCGCCTGGGCTCCGGATTCCAGTGCCTGGGCCGCGCCGATGTAAAGGGCCGGGGTGGGATGCATGAGATCAGTCCCCGTCAGGATGGCATGGGGATGGTCCTGCAAGGTCATGCCGAGCGCATGTTCCATGCGGGCACCCACATCACTCCCCTCCTGCGTTTCAAGGGTGAGGTGATAGCGCTTTTTCATTTCGCTGAAAAACGGATGCGACACCTCCGGCGAGCCCCAGAGCGAAACCGGACCCACATGCGATGCAAGCGCCGCCTGGATGGATAAAGGATCTGCCCGTTGCATCCTCGATACTGTTCTCCGAGGGGTTGTGATATCGTTATTGCATGCGGCATGCCCGGACCAAAGCCAGTAGACAAAATGTCTGCGCAGATAGCATCCACTGGACTTATGCAGGTCCAGGTTACAGCCGGGAAGCACATTATAGAGG
>AUZY01001120.1_pt1 | contig 16121 bp, 13 predicted proteins | sample 49821 | NCBI WGS metagenome assembly AUZY01 (sample SAMN02954279, study PRJNA193664) | mine drainage metagenome | biome: terrestrial; feature: abandoned Hg mine; material: sediment; isolation source: lowermost (B1B) sediment-attached strata from acid streamer/mats thriving at... | place: Spain ...
GCGATCGCGCATAGACTGTTAGGATCAGTTTTCGAACCGTGATCACCATGCCGTCCAACCTGCCTCGAAGGTATCGGTGGGCTTCGTCTCTGGTATTGGCTATCTGCCTGATCCCTGCCGTCGCCCAAGCCGTTCCCGACCTTTACGTTGCCCAGAAGGGCACCTCGAGCGTTGCCATTCTGGATACCGGAGACAACAATACCGAGCTGGCGAACATTCCGGTCCAGAGCGATCCCGCTGCGGTTGCGGTCGCCCCACTCGGGGACCCGATTTTCGTGGCCAATACGGCCAGCAACTCCGTAAGCGTCCTGAACAGCGCAAATAAGCTGATCGCGACGGTCCCCGTTGGCAGCCAGCCGGACGCGATTGCAGTCACTCCCGGGGGAGTGGCCGCCTACGTCGCCAATGCCGGAGAGGGCGATCTCACGGAAATCGCGGTCAGCGGCACCACGGCTGTGCAGACGATCGCCGTGGGATCGGATCCCGATGCACTGGCCATCACACCGGACACCTCCCTCATCTTTGTGGCCAATCGCGCGAGCAATTCGGTTTCAGTGGTTTCGACACCCCTGTCTGCGACCCTCACCAACATCCCGGTCGGTCAGAGCCCCGATGCAGTAGTGATTTCACCACGCGGTTTCACGGTTTATGTAGCCAACGCGGTCAGCAATACGGTATCCGTCATCGACCGCCCCACCCGCACGGTGAAAGACACGATCGCCGTAGGACAGCAACCCTCGGGACTCGCGCTTTCGCCCGATGGGTCCACCCTTTATGTGGCCAACTCGGGTAGTGGCACCCTCTCACTGGTCGATACGGCCACAGACACGGTCACCGGAACACTCAGTATCGGCGGACAACCCGAGGGGCTGGCCCTGTCACCGGACGGCAGCTACCTCTACGTCGTCGAGCCCAACCAGAATGTCGTGCTGGTGATCGATACCGCAACACAAACCATTCGCTCGACGCTGGGGCCTTTTTCCGATCCGACGTCCACCGGAACATTCGTGGGCCCCGGCGACCTGATCGCCATCGGCACGTCCGTTCCCCAGAACATCCAGAACACCCCCTCCCAGGACAGTCTCGGCTGCAGCGATGTCCTGGGTCGCGCCCGGCACTTTGAGCTTGTCGTCCCTCCGAAAGACGGCACCGTCAGCATTTCCACCATCAGCGGAATATTCACCTATATTCCGAATACCAACTTCTCCGGTGAGGATGCCTTCGCCTTCCGCTGTGTGGCAGCTGCGGGCGGCCCCTCCCCCATTTCCAACACGGCCACCGTGAGCCTTCTCGTAACGTTCGAAGGCAATAACGCCAGTGGGTCGACTGCCATGGGCCCGTTCGGGCTGGCCGGACTGGCCTTGGCTACGCTTTTAGCCTTCACCCGTCGACGGAGCGTCCGTCGCAACCGCCCCTCTTGAATCCCAGCCCCCAAGCCTCCATGTAGACAGTATCCCGGCAGCCCCGCACGGGGCTGTCCTCATGAACTGCAACATTGTGGAGGTACTGGCCATGTGGTTTGACATCGTTGATCCGTTGGATGCGGACTTCTCGTTTTTCAATGAACTCAACTGGCTCCGTTCGAATCTCGAAAACTGGGCATCCAGTAAGCTTGCCCGCGACCTGCGTGCGGATACTGGCGGCCGTTTTCCCTTGATCAACGTCGGTGAAACCGACCAGGAGTTCAAGGTCTATGTGTTTGCGCCAGGCATGGATCAGAAGGATCTCGAAGTCCGGATCCAGAACAATCTCCTGACCATACAGGGCAAACGCGAGACCCTGACCGAGAAGGATCTCAAGGAGGCGACGATCTACCGGCAGGAACGGTTCTCGGGTGAGTTTGTGAAGACTCTGAGCCTGCCTGATTCCGTCAACTCCGAGTCGATCGAGGCCCGCGTCAAGAACGGAATCGTGACCATCACGCTGCCCAAAAAGGCTGCGCTGCAACCGAAGCGTATTGAAGTGCGTGCAGCTTGATCAACCTTCTGAATGGGGAGAAAAGCCATGACGAACCTCAAATTCAACACACCGACCAAGACTCCCGCCCGGTCCGAAAAGGACCCAACGGGCGATGCACAGCCGATCCGTCGCGAACAGGTCCTGATCCCACCCGTGGATATCCAGGAAACCGATGAGGCGGTGCTGCTCATGGCCGACATGCCGGGCGTGTCTCGGGAAACGCTTAAGGTGGAGTGTGCTCACGAGCATCTGACGATCGAGGGCGCTATTTCCGTCGACCTGCCCGAAAACATGATTTCGGTAGATGCGGATCTTCGTAGCTCACACTACCAGCGCCAGTTCAAACTGGGTCACGAGATCGACTCGGAAAAAATCAAGGCCGAACTCAAAAACGGGGTGCTCACTCTGACCTTGCCCAAGCATGGAGATCACCGCGTACGGCAGATTCCAATCTCTGCCTGAACCCTCCTGATATCCAGGCGGCCGCCTCTGTAAGGGCCGCCTGGATACGGCCTGCCCCCTCTTGGGCACGGCACACCATGCAGGACCTCGCTCCAGCAGCACTCACCCCTTTGAAAAAGATCCGCTCCGTCTGATCGGTCTGCCCAGGCGAGCCATCCAGGAGCGCTTGCACGACGCAATCGGTCAGGACAGACGCTGGCTGAACCGAAGACTTCTCCGTTCCGGAGCCCCGCACGCCACGAACCAGAAGAGCGTCCACGGCTCTCGGCCGCGGAACGCCTGCACCAGAAGTTTCACGAGCAGGAAGAGCCTGAACGCGAGGACATAGGGACGGGAGTGGTGCTTGCGGAGGTAATACAGGAAAGAAATATAAAACTCCTGCCTGAGTCCCGGGTGACCGGACGAAGCACCTTCTCCGATATGGCGGAAGCGTGCTTCGGGAACAAAAAAAACATGTCCGCCTCTTTGCCGGAGCGAACGCGCGAGATCCTCCTCCTCACAATAGAGGAAAAAATGCGTATCGAGTCCGCCCAGCGCCTCGAATGGTTCCGCACGCACGAACAGGGCGCTGCCAGTCACCATCGGGACTTCGATCGGGTGGGAGTAGGCTATAAGCCGGTGAGGATAGTTCTCAGGATGCATCCTGCGCAAAAGTCCCGAGCCCAGCACGGCGCGTGCAAGAGATGGCTCATAGTTGAATGAAGCGCGCACCTGCCCGTTTGCATCCAGACACTGGCCGGTTGCGAGTACCGCCCCCGGGTGTCCCTCCATGAAGTCGTAGAGGATCCGGATGGCGTCGTTGCAAAGATAGCCATCGTTGTTGAAAAGGAAGTAGTACCGCGCCCGGACGAACTGGAGCGCGAACTGGTGCCCGCCGGCAAATCCGAGGTTGATCCGGCTCGGGTGGAACTCGACCCTCGGATCGCCCCACGCATGGTTCGCGAGATTCTCTTCCGGAGCGGAAGCATTGTCCACCACCACCACCCGCAGATCGAGTCGTGGATCGGTTTCTTTGAGAATCGAGGCGACGCAGTGGCGGGTCATTCCGGCCGAGTTGTAATTCAGGATCGTCACGGCGACGGCGAAGCGGTGGGTCGCAGGTGCCGGAACGGGCGCATGCACCGGAATCTTCATCTCACCAGGCACCATTTCGGGCAATCCAGAATCCGCACGGCTGGGTCCATGCGCAAGCATACACCCCGGACCCCCCTGCCTCTCATCAGGGAATCTCCCCATCCTTGAGTACAATAACAGGCGTGAACACGAACCGACTCCTTGCGGCCCTCAATCCCGAACAGCGTGAGGCCGTGACCCTCCCAACCGGACCGGTTCTCGTCCTGGCGGGCGCAGGGAGCGGGAAGACCCGGGTTCTGGTCCATCGGATCGCCTGGCGCATCGAAACCGAGGGAACCGCACCACAATCGGTTCTGGCGGTCACCTTCACCAACAAGGCCGCCCGTGAAATGCGTGCCCGGGTCCTCGCGCTGGTCGGTCCAGGAGCCCAGTCGATGTGGCTCGGCACTTTTCACAGCGTGGCCTACCGGATCCTCAGCCGTCATGCCCGCGAAGCAGGACTCAGACCCGATTTCACGATTCTCGATGAAGACGACCAAAGGCGCCTGATCCGGCAACTGATCCGGGAGCGGCAATGGGATGAGCGGGAATTCCCACCGGCACTGGCCCAGTGGTACATCAACCAGAAAAAGGATGCGGGGTTGCGCGCGAGCCAGGTTCCGGATGGGGCAGGCCGGGAGGACCGGGCCCTGCGCGATCTCTATCAGGGTTACGAAACAAAGCTCCGTAGCCTCGGAGCGGCTGACTTCGCAGAACTCCTCTTCTGCTGTCACGATCTCTGGCAGGCACATCCTGCCTTGCTCGAGAGTTACCGGTCCCGGTTCCGGGAGATCCTCGTCGATGAGTTCCAGGACACGAATACCCTTCAGTACCTCTGGTTCCGTACCCTGACGGGGACGCACGGCAACCCGTTTGTGGTGGGCGACGATGACCAGGCCATTTATGGCTGGCGCGGCGGCCGTGTCGAGCATGTGCTCCGGTTCTCGAAGGATTTCGAGGGAACACGGGTGATCCGCCTCGAGCAGAACTACCGCTCGAGTGGCGCCATTCTGTCCGCCGCCAACGCGCTCATCGCCCATAATCCCTCCAGGCTCGGCAAAACGCTCTGGACTGCGTCCGAAACCGGCAAGCGGCCGGTCTCATTCACCGCAGACGATGAGCTTGAGGAGGCGGATTACATCGTCACCCGGATCCAGCAGACACTCTCGGGAGGACAGCCGGCCGGGACCCTTGCGGTTCTTTATCGATCCAATGCCCAGTCGCGCGTCATCGAAGAAACACTGGTCCGCCAGGAGATCCCCTACCGGATATATGGGGGGGTCCGCTTCTTCGAACGCAGCGAAATCAAGGATACGCTCGCCTACCTGCGCCTCATGACCGATCCCGAGACCGACCCCGCATTCGAACGCATCTTCAACGTTCCGACACGCGGACTGGGCGAGAGGACTTTTGAACGGGTTCGCGAACACGCGCGCCTGAAGGGAGTGTCTCTCGCCGCCTCGGCTACCGCCCTTGCCCAATCGGTGGGGGTCCCCAAAGACCGCAGTGCCCGTGCCCTCTGTGGGCTCGTAGAGACCCTGGCCAGCATGCGCGAGGCAATCCGCCCGCTTGACCTGCCCGGGCAGGTGGAACGGGTGATCGCCCTGAGCCGGCTCGCGGAGTTCTACCAGGCTGACGACCCCCTGCGGGCCCAAACCCGGCAAGAGAGCCTGGCCGAGTTGGTCAATGCCGCCGCCGGATATGAACCCGACCCGGAACTCGAACCGGCCCCGGACGAGTTTGCCGGCCTCAGGGCCTTTCTCGGCCAGATGGCACTCGCGACCGAACCGGAATCGCGTCCGGAGCATCCTGGTGAGATCCAGCTCATGAGTCTCCACGCAGCGAAAGGCCTCGAGTTCCACACGGTATTCATCAGCGGGCTCGAGGAGGGACTGCTCCCGCACAGTCGTGCCACCGAAACCGCGGGCGGGCTGGAAGAGGAACGCCGCCTCTTCTATGTGGGGATCACCCGTGCCGAGCGCCAGCTCTACCTTACCCGTGCCCGCCGGAGACGCCTGCACGGTCACTACACCGACACACTGCCCTCCCGTTTCCTGCTCGAGATCCCGGCCGACCATCTCGCATCCGGAGAACCCCGGATGGTAACCCGCGCCCCGCGGTCGCGAGTGTCCTACCGGTTTCCGGATACGGATCCCGGTCTGCCGGTGACGGTCGGCCAAAGAGTGCGCCACCCCCGCTTTGGCGAAGGCGTCGTGCTCAACCACGAGGGCAGCGGACCCCAGTGCCGCATCCATGTCCGTTTTGAGGGGAGTGGCGCGAAATGGCTGGTCTGGGGCCAGGCCCGCCTCGAAGCGCTCGAACCCTGATCGTGCACCCAGATTCCGCGCGGGAACCGCTGGTCGTGTCTTTTTCAGGTGGGAAAGACTCCGTCCTCGCGCTCGCTGCCCTGCGTCTGAGACACGAGGTCCGTATCACGCGCCTGCTCACAACGGTCACCCGCGAATACCATCGCATCGCGATGCACGGGGTGCGTGAAGTGCTTCTCGATCGCCAGGCGGAAGCCCTGGGGCTGCCCCTCGACAAAATCTATCTCTCCGCTGAAAGCGGACAGGAGGAGTATGAGGACCGGATCCGTGAGCAGCTCTTCCGCTACCGCGCAGAGGGGATTCAACGGGTGGCATTCGGCGACCTCTTCCTGGAAGACATCCGCGCGTATCGCGAGCGGCAGCTCGCAGAAGTCGGGATGCTGGGCGAGTTCCCGCTCTGGGGCGAGGATACCCGGAGGCTCGCCGAACAGTTCATCGATCAGGGGTTCCGTGCCATCATCGTCTGTGTGGATACCGAACAGCTGGCACCGGATTTTGCGGGCCGGAAGTTCGATCGGGACTTTTTGTCCGAACTCCCGGCGGGTGTCGACCCGGCGGGCGAGCGGGGCGAGTTTCACAGCTTTGTGTACGCGGGTCCGCTTTTCTCGGCGCCCGTTGCCTTCATTGGCGGAACGCGTGTACGGCGACGGGGCCGCTTTGAGTATTATGATCTCCTTCCCCTTCCCGATCCCACCGACTCCCCGTCGGGATAGATCCCAGCCGTGCCCGCATCCATGCCCAACCATTCTTACTGCCAGCCTCCCGCTGCCATCTGCTCCCTCCCCATCGTGGGTTCACCGGAACGCTTCCCCGTCCGCGCCATCTATTGCGTCGGACGCAACTATGCCGACCATTCCCGCGAAATGGGATCCAACCCGGCCGATTCACCCTGCTTTTTCATGAAACCGCCCCATGCGCTCGTCACCGACGACCATCCGGTTCCCTATCCCCCGCAAACCCGCAATCTTCATCACGAGGTCGAACTCGTGGTCGCCCTCAGAAGCGGCGGGCGGAACATTGCTCCCGAAGCGGTTTTTGGGCATGTGTTCGGTTACGCCGTGGGTCTGGATCTCACCCGGCGCGATCTGCAGAACGAACTCAAACAAAAGGCCCAGCCGTGGGAGCTGGCCAAAAGCTTCACGGGTTCGGCACCCTGCTCGGCACTCATTCCGGCCACCCGTCCGGAGGCACCGTCGGTGCCGTGGCACATCCGGCTTTCGGTCAACGGCGTGATCCGCCAGGAAACAACATCGGCACAGATGATCTGGCCGATCGAGCGCCTCATCGGCGAGTTGTCGCGCTACGAGGCACTCGAAGCGGGAGACCTCCTGTTTACCGGAACACCGGCCGGAGTCGGACCACTGGAGCCCGGGGACCGGGGTGTCGCGGAACTCGTGGGGCGCTGCAGACTACTGTTTACCGTCGTGCCGGGTGGATCCGGATCAGGCCTTTAGGCGATCTTCTTCGGTCAGAGCGGAAACGAGCAGGCTGAGAAGCTCGTGGGTGGGTTCGGTCATCTGTTCTTCCACGTGCCGCAACGCCCGTTTGCGATCGCCGGTCTGGAGCTCGGATACAGCCCGCAGCCCCTGCGCGTGAATCCCCGCGTGGAGCCGTTCGATCCTGGGCAGCAAAGCCTTGGTCCGACCCGCTGAGCCGACCGGAGCCGAATGCCTGAGCCAGGCGCCGAGCCGGCACTGCTCGCCTGAGGATCGGTCGCACATCGCAAGAAGGTGTCCTTCAAGTTTTTGGGCATCTTCACCCTCGGCAACCAGCGCGTGGCGGATCTCCTCGACCCAGCGCAGGTGGGAAAACCCGGCCGCCATGCCGTCCAGATTGGTGAGCGGCCAAGGACGCATGCGGCGACGGCGCCAGCGGGCCGGCGGGGTCCATTTGGCCAGCCAGTTCGGGATGTCCCAGGCCATGAGGGGACGGGCAATGTAATAGCCCTGTGCAAGGTGGCAGCCCAACTCGAGAAGCAGCGTACCCACACTGTCGTTTTCCACTCCTTCCGCGATCACGAGCAGTCCCTGGCTTTGCGCATGGAGCAGCAATGAACTGACGATCCAGAGCGCCTTGTCATCCTGTAGAAGATTCTGGACAAAACGCTTGTCAATCTTGATGCCGTTCACGGGCAACTGGTGCAGGTGCACCATGGAAGCGTAGCCGGTCCCGAAATCGTCCAACAGCACGCGGACCCCCCAGGACTGGAGTGTCTCGGTCACGACCCGTGCGCGCTCGAGATCCGCGAAGGGACCGGTTTCCGTGATTTCGATGATCAGGCGATCCCGGTCGCGGGTCACACGCTGCAGGGCTTCTCCCACATCATTCAGAAAGTGTTCCGACAGAAAGTGGCGCGCACCGATGTTGATCGTGAGGGCGCCCTCGAATCCGAGCGCCGTCCACTGCTCGATATGACCGGCCGCAGCCATCAGCACAAACTGCCCGAGCTCGCGTGCGAGTGCGGGATCCGATTCGACGCTCCCGATGAACTCGTCGGCCGACCGCTGGTGATGCTCATCTTCACGCCACCGGATGAGCCCCTCGAATCCGAACAGGGTCCCCTGGGCCATGTCGACGATCGGCTGGTAGACGAGAAACGGTTTGCAGGCCCGCAGCGCCTGACCGAACGCTTCCCGGATCCGGTGTCCGGTCTCGCGTTCAAGGCTCATCTCGTCCTCGAAGTGAACCACCGCCAGTCCGGTTTTCCGGGCCTCCCGCAAGGCGAGACCGGCCTGGTTCACCATGGCATCGAGCGTGAGATCATCCTGAACGAGCATCGTGATCCCGGCCCGGGCCGTCAAACCGCTGATTTCAAGCCCATCGACCACATGCGGGTTGCCGAGTGCTGCCACGAGACATCGCACGAAACGGTCAAGATCGTCGCGCGAGCCCGGTGTCTCCACATATATCCCGAACACGCGCTCCCGAACCACACCGACGAGATCCCGGGGCGAGGTGAGCGCACGGATCCTGGCCGCGACGGATTGGAGCAGACGGTCCCAATGGTCATAGCCGTCCGAATCGAGCACCGTCTGGGCATGCTCGACCTCGACCAGAAGGAGGGACGCGACCCGTTCAGCGGCGAGCGCTGCGCCGAGCCGGACCCGGAGCCGTTCGCCCCAGAGCATCCGCCCGGGCAGACCCGTGCGCCAGTCATAAAGCCGCTGTTCCCGCCAGCGGGATTCGCGACGGTTCTGGGTGGTGAGATCATCGAGAACGGCGAACCCCCAAAAACCCGCCACCCGTTCGATTTTTTTGAACTCGACGACAACTGGCCGCTCCTCTCCTTGTGCGGATCGATGCGTGGCACGGCTGCGCCAGGCGGCATCCGGCCAGCTGCTAAGGTCGAAATCCGCGAACAGGGTGGCGAAGGGTCTGCCGACCAGGGTTTCGCGCGGTCGCCCAGCAAGGGTTGCGGCCGCATCATTGCAGGCGATGATCAAAAGTTCTCGCCCGTCGAGGATGTAGATCGGCCGGTTGAGATTCTGTCCGACCAGGGCCCACCGCGCGGCGGCGGATTCCGTATCCAGTGCGGCTATGAGCCCACTGAAATCGGTACCTGGGCCGGTCGTCTCACCGATCCTCGCCGTGACTCCAGACTTTTCCCGCTCCGGTTGCCAGGCGCGGATCACGCCGATCAGTCCGAGCCACTGCCGGTCCTTGTCTCGGATCGGTATCTTGTGGACTTCGAAGGGGCATGCCGGACCGGGCTGGCGCTCCTTTAAAAACTCGATATTGACGATCGGCTCGCCCCGTTCGAACGCTTCCTGGTCGGATCTCCGGCAGACCGCATCCGCGTGGACTCCGCACTGGACCGTGAAGGGCGGGCGGGTTTCCGGGATCCCGAAGAACTCACGATGTGCCCGGTTACTGTAGAGGTACCGCCCCGAGACGCTCTTGCAAAAGACGGGATCCGGGAAATCATCGAATATCGCAAGCGACAGGATCCACTTGAAAATGGACATGGGAAATATCCAAAACCTCAGGCGGGAGCCGGACACCGGTCGGAGCGATGTTATACTGCCACGATTCACGAACCGGGTCCATGCATCCATGAAGCGGCTGCTCGTACCGTTGCTTTTCGTGACGGTGGTCGTGCTCCTTTCGGGTTGCGGTCAGAAGGGGCCACTCTACCTCCCCCCGCCGAAACCCCACCCGCATCCGCCCGGTGTGGCAACGCAGGTCCGTCCTGCCCGAACCGTCACCGGGGCGGGACCGAACCCTCCCCATGCCTGAGTCCGATCGCCCCCCATTTCACCTGCTCGACGGTTCCGCCTACCTCTATCGCGCATTCCACGCCATGCCGCCCCTCACCACCCGCGGGGGGTTCCCGACCGGTGCCATCAAGGGGGTGCTCACGATGCTCGGGGCGCTGAGACAGAAGCATCGGCCCGACCATCTCGCGCTCGTGTTCGATGCCCCGGGTCCGACCTTCCGTCATGATCTCTATCCGGGCTACAAGGCGCAACGGCCGGCCATGCCCGAAGCGCTCGCCCTGCAGATCCAGCCGCTCCTCGACATTCTCGAGGCCCAGGGATTTCCCCTGATCCGCATCCCTGGAATCGAGGCCGATGACATTCTGGCCACCCTGGCCCGCCGGGCGGCAGAACGGGGGTTCCACGTGCTCATTTTCAGCGCCGACAAGGATCTCGCCCAGCTCGTCTCCGACCATATCGAGCTCGTCCATCCGGTGACGGGTGAGCATGCAGACCGCTCGGGGGTCAAATCCCGTTACGGCGTTTGGCCCGAACAGATGGTCGATTATCTGGCCCTGGTCGGCGACAGTTCCGACAACATTCCAGGGGTGCCGGGCGTCGGACCCAAGACGGCGGCCCGCTGGCTCGAACGTTACGGCTCGCTTCAAGACATCTGGAGCCTGCGGGCAGCCGTCGCGGGCCAGACCGGTCGCGCCCTGCGTGCGGCGGAGGATTCCCTGGCACTCGCGAAACGCCTGGTGACGCTCGATTGCACGCTCGAGCTTCCCAATCCGCCCGAGACGCTCCGGATGTCGCCCCCGGATCTCGATGCGCTCCGCAAGAAGCTCTCGGATCTCGAACTCCACGACCGCTCAGTGACCGGAGGATTCGCAGGCGAGACCGGCTCGGCACCCCGTCTGGAAACACAGGGAACGGAGAAGCCGCACACGCTGACCATCACCGAGCGGGGGGATCTTGAACGATGGATCGAACAGGTGCGCCGGGCCGGTCTCGTCGCCCTCGATACGGAAACGACATCCCTCGACTATCTTGATGCGAGACTGGTCGGACTGTCGCTCGCCATCGGTCCGGACCAGGCCTGTTACATCCCGCTCCGCCATGTTCCCGTGGATGGGGATCCGCCCCAGCTGCCGGTCGACGAAGTGCTCGCGGCGCTCAAGCCGCTCCTCGAGAATCCCGATCTTCCGAAAGTCGGTCATCACAGCAAATATGACCGGCATGTTTTTCTCAACGAGGGGATCTCTGTTGCGGGCATCCGCTACGACACGATGCTCGAGAGTTATGTACTGAACAGCACGAACGGCCGGCACGATCTCGACTCGGTTGCGCGCCGCATGCTCGGGATCGAGAAAATCACCTATGAGTCCCTGACCGGAAAGGGGCGGGGGCAACGGTCCTTCGATGCGGTACCTCTGGATCAGGCGAGCGCGTACGCCGGTGAAGACGCCTGGGTCACCTGGCGCCTGCACCAGAAACTCTGGCAGGATCTCGCCTTGACTCCCACTCTCGTCCAGATCGTGGAATCCATCGAGATTCCGCTGAGCGGAGTGCTCCTCAACATGGAACGGACCGGTGTCCGGATCGATCCGGATCTCCTCCGGGCCCAGTCCGCGGAACTTCTGACGACGCTCGAGTCGCTGCGCGCCCGGTCTTTTGCCCTGGCCGGAAAGTCCTTCAATCTCGATTCGCCGAAGCAGCTCCAGACGATCCTGTTCGAGGATCTCGGCATCCCGAGCCAGGGCAAGACTCCGGGTGGCCAGCTTTCGACCGCGGAGGCGGTCCTGGAAGAGCTGGCTCCGGATCACGAACTGCCCCGCGTGCTGCTCGAGTACCGGAGACTGGCCAAACTGCGCTCGACCTACACCGAGCGGCTGCCCGAGGAGATTCATCCCGTAACCGGCCGCGTGCATACGAGTTACCACCAGGCCACAACCGCGACCGGAAGGCTCTCCTCATCGGATCCCAATCTCCAGAACATCCCCATCCGCACGCCCGAAGGGCAGAGAATCCGCCAGGCCTTCATCGCCTCCCCGGGATCGGTGATCCTGTCCCTCGACTACTCACAGATCGAACTTCGCATCCTGGCTCATTTCTCGGAGGATCCCGGGCTCACTTCCGCCTTTGCGAACGGGATCGACGTCCATCGTGCCACGGCTGCGGAACTGTTCGGGATCGCACCAGAGTCGGTCGACGATGAACAGCGCCGGCTGGCCAAGACCATCAACTTCGGCCTGATCTACGGCATGTCGGCCTTTGGGCTCGCCCGCCAGCTCGGTCTCTCCCGTGAACTGGCCCAAAGCTATATCGACCGCTACTTCACACGCTATCCACGGGTCCGCGATTATATGGATCACATCCGGCGCGAAGCGCGCGAGCGGGGCTATGTCGAAACGGTTCTCGGCCGCAGGCTCTACCTCCCGAACCTGCAGAGCCGCCAGCATGCGCTGCGTCAGGCAGCCGAACGCGCAGCCATCAATGCACCCATGCAGGGCACGGCGGCCGATATCATCAAAACGGCCATGATCCGGACCGAGAACTGGCTGAGACAGGGGGGATTCCGTGCCGAGCTTTTGATGCAGGTCCATGACGAGCTGGTTCTTGAGGTTCCGCAGGAAGAAATTGCACAGGTCGCGCCCGGCGTCCGGGACCAGATGACCGGTGCGCTTGCGCTCTCCATCCCCCTGACCGTCGAGGTCGGGGTGGGGTCCAACTGGGACGAGGCGCACTGATCCCCGCCCAGGGCGCCTAGCGGAAGGCCCGGAACTTTCCGGGATCTGCCCTGTCCAATTCAGTGACGCATGTTGAACGTTCTTTCCGCTCTCCTCCCTGAGCGGAAACCGTTGGTTGATTTCCCCAATCGGCCAACGCATCTTGGCCCCGGCGCATCCCCCTAATCCGCCGGGGCTTTTTTTGTCCGGTTCGGCTGGAGAGTCCCGCGGATCTCACCGGACCGGAAGAGTGTCGCTCACCGGGCCACTTTCAGGATCTCTGCGCGATAGACCCCCCCGGATGGGCGTGGGTTACAATTGGGCGTCGTCCCGAGTCAACCCTGAACCGAACGGAGGAGCACCCTCAGCCATGAAACGCATCGGATTCGTGATCGTGATCGCAGGGTTTCTCTGGATAACCCCGGGCACCTCCCGTGCGACCCCCCAGATGGGCGCCTCTCTCGCCGCACATGTCTGTTCCGCCTGCCATGGACCCAATGGCAACAGTGCGACATCCGCATTCCCGAAGCTCGCAGGACAGGGTGCCGGCTACATCGAAAAGGAACTGCACGACTTCCAGTCCGGCAAGCGGGCCAATGCCATCATGCAGGCCATGACGGCCTCGCTCACCCCGGCCGAGATACGTTCAGTGGCGCACTATTTTTCCCGCGAGACCCTGTCGGCAGGATTCGCCAATCCCAAACTCGTAGCGCTCGGGCAGAAGATTTTCCGCGGGGGGCTCCCCAAGGCGGGTGTCCCGGCCTGCATGGCCTGTCATGGTCCCGATGGGATGGGAAACGAACCGGCACGGTATCCGCGCCTCGCCGGGCAGTGGTCCGCCTATCTTGTCCGCCAGCTTCAGGCTTTCGCAGATGGCCGGAGGAAAAACAGCCCGCACGGCATGATGAACTATGTTGCGAGCCGTCTCACCCCTGCCCAGATGAAGGCGGTAGCGAGCTATCTCGAAGGCCTGCACTGATCACACCCGCCCCACTCGACCTCGAGTGCTGGGCCTGAACCTCTCCGTGTCTCAAGCCAGGGGCCTATGCGACAGATGGGGGCACTCGATCCTGGAGGGCTCTCCCCGGCACAGCCTGAGCCGACCCCGCATGACGCGGTGGCACGCGACGCGCAGCCGTCCGGGACCGGTTTATCCACCTTCCGAGAAAAGCTCGCTGAAAAAATCCAGCGAGGCTCTCCAGGCCCGCGCGGTCGAACGCGGATTATAGGCCGCTCCCTTCCCAGGATCTGACCCCGCACCCTCGTTCGTGAAGCTGTGGACGGTTCCACCGTAGTAGACCATCTGCCAGTCGACGGCGCGGGTTCTCATTTCTTCCTGGAACGCCCGGACCTGATCTTCCGGGACATACGGGTCGTCTGCGCCATGCAAGGCCAAGACCCGAGCCCGGATCTTGGGTGCCTGGGATGCAGTCGAAGGGGCGATCCCGCCGTGGACACTCACCACTCCGCAAAGATCGGCTCCGGAGCGCGCCAGTTCGAGAACCGCGGTTCCGCCGAAGCAGAACCCGATCGCCGCCGTACGGTCCACCTCACAGAGCGGATGGCGCTTGAGAGATTCGAGCCCGGCCGTGATGCGCCCGCGCAGTTGGGCCCGATCGCCGGACCGATACCGGGTTGCGAGTTCAGCAGCCGCCTCGACGGTTTGGGGGCGCTCAGCAGGTCCGTAAAGATCGGCGACCAGCGCGAGATAGCCTGCTTCGGCCAGACGCTTTGCCGCGTTCTGCTCGTGAGAGGTGATTCCAAACCATTCATGAGCGATCAGGATGCCGGGGCGGCGTGATTTCGAACGATCATCACAAGCCAGGTATCCCTCCAATGCGGTCTCCTGATGCGTGTAGGGCGCGACTTCAGTTTTCATGGTCGGTTCTCCACAACGGGTGGATTGAACACCTGGATGTGATCCAGGCAATCGAAACGTGGATCATCCCGTCCCACGTCCCTGTTTGAGCGCGCGCGCAACCTGGGCGACGTGTCGCCCCTGGAACTTGGCGATCGCGAGTTCGTTGGCCGAAGGCTGTCTCTTCCCATCGGAACCCGACAGCGTCCCGGACCCGTAGGGGCCGCCTCCGGTAATTTCATCGAGTGTGGTGAGACGCGCCTCACTGTAGGGCACCCCCACGATGATCATGCCCTGATGCAGGAGCGGCGGATAGAACGTGAGTGCGGTCGTCTCCTGCCCCCCGTGCTGGGTCGCCGTCCCGACGAACACGCTGGCTACCTTTCCAATCAGCGCGCCCTCGGCCCAGAGCGCTCCCGTCTGGTCGATGAAGTTTTTCATCTGGGCGCACATGTTGCCGAATCGGGTCGGCGTTCCGAAAATAATGGCATCATCTTTCCGGAGATCATCGATTTCAGCCACCGGGATGTGACTGAAGCGGGCGCGCGCGGCAAGCGCCCCCGACTTCTCGAGGGCCGCGTGCGGGACGAGCTCCGGAACCTGGCTCAGGACCACATCGGTTTCCGGAACCTCGCGCGCCCCCTCGGCCACTGCTTCGGCCATCGCATGGAGATGTCCGTACATGCTGTAGAAAACGATATGCACTCTCGTTCGCATGGTAATGCTCCTCTATGGATAGGACGTCAATGCAGTGCCCTCAGGACGGCCGGGCCCGGATGTTTCACGATGACCGCGTCCGCATTGAGGATCAGCCGGACATGGTCGGGCAAGACCGGCAGCAACCCGTTGATACCAAACCAGGATCGCTCGAGGGAACCTTGTGCATCAAAACCGCACACCCGCTTCTGGTTGAGCGGGCTCACGGCACAGTGGATGCGTGTTACCTGGAGCACGACCGGGTGCGTCACCCCGCGCATCGTGAGGTTGCCCTTCAGAATGGCCCGGTGGCGCCCCTCGAAACGGACCCCAGTCGAATGAAAATAGATGTAGGGATAACGCGCGGCATCAAAGAAGGCAGGGGCCATGAGATCCCGGTCGCGTGGCGGGTACCCCGTATCCAGCGAGCGAACCCGGATCTTTGCGAAGACTCTGGCCCGGCCCTTGGCCCGGTTGAGCTCGAGATACCCCCGCGTGTGATTGAACTGGCCGTGGATCAGGGAAAAAACAAGATGCCGGATCTCGAACTGCGGAAAGGTATGGGGGGGATTCAGCCGGTAGACGGCTGCATGCGACGGGTGGGAGCAGATGAGCCCCACTCCGATCAGGAATGCGGCCGGAATCCAGAATCTCAGATCAGATCTACGCATAGGCATGGGGGCGGGTCTCCCAGCGGAACGGTGGAATGATTTTGGTGTATCACGGATGGCGATGCCTCGCCGTATACATGGAGCGCAAGGGTCGCATAGTCAAAACCGTT
>AUZY01006438.1_pt1 | contig 15852 bp, 14 predicted proteins | sample 49821 | NCBI WGS metagenome assembly AUZY01 (sample SAMN02954279, study PRJNA193664) | mine drainage metagenome | biome: terrestrial; feature: abandoned Hg mine; material: sediment; isolation source: lowermost (B1B) sediment-attached strata from acid streamer/mats thriving at... | place: Spain ...
TCCGGGAGCGGAGCGTGATCGAGAGCGACCGAGAGCGAACGGTTCGGATCCGGACTCTTGACACACCCGGCAGGGTCGCGAGAAACTGCTCGATCCGGGCCACCGCCGTAAGGGTGGTCACCCCCCTGGCGCGAATCACGAGTGCAGCCGGCCGATGCTCGGCAAACACGGCGTAACGCGCAGCAAGCAGGGTATCGAGATGCCCGAGCGCCGATGCGAGAACCGTCGTGCGGCGGCGGTGGATCCCGCGTGACTGCCAGCTGGACGTCCAACCACCGACCCGGACGGAAAACTCGCCTTGCCATCCGCCCCGTGCACGGCCCAAGAGGATTCCGGTCCAGATCGCCTCTGCACCGTAACGATGCGAGACCCGCTCAAGCGTGGTCCAGTCCGGCGGCATCAGCTTCGCCACAGGGACCTGCAAGCGTTCGTTGAGATCCATGAGCGGCAAGAGGATGGGCAGGGATAGACGTCTGATCCGCGCCTCGAGCGTCGTACGCAGAGGATCGGAGGCGGTCGCCGAAAGAATGGCGTTCGTCTGGGAACCGACGCTGAGCCAGGCCAGCGTCAAGGGACGGAGCGGACCCCAAAAGGGCAGATGGGCACCGAGGATGGCAGCCTCGACCACACGGGGATCGAACCGGACCCAGAGCAGGTAGTGATCACGACCGTGGGTTTTCTCGAGGACCCTGGCGGGTGCTTCCACATATCCATATTCGGCCACCCATGGGTTCGACTCCTTGAGCAGCTGTCCGATGATCCCCTGATTCGTGAAATCGGGATCCCCGGTCAGGCGGGCCAGAAGTTCATGTGCAGCGTGATGGATCTCACTCGGATGGATGGAGGCTGCGAGTGCCGGAACCGGAAACTCGACCCGGAACAGATGCCGGACCGTCGCCCCCCATCCCGGTCCCGGCAGCAAAAGGGCGAATACAGAGGCGAGAACGCACCCCCTGGACGTGATCTGCTTCCTCACGGGACTTTCGTTGCCGCAGTGGGCGTTCATCCAAGCGCTCAACAAGTGACACATACCCTGACGTCCGTTTACGATAACATAACCGGTCCGGCCTCCGTACAGGGAACGCTCCATGACGCTCAAGCCACGCCTGAATTACCGGGATTCCGGCGTCCACCTCGATTCGGCCGCACGACTGATCGAGCGGATTCGGCCCTGGGCCTTGCAAACCACTCGTCCCGAGGTTCTCGGGGGGATTGGCGGGTTCGGTGCCCTGATCGAGATACCGGTCGATCGCTACCGGAAGCCCGTACTCGTGGCGGGCACCGACGGCGTGGGCACGAAACTGCTTCTGGCCCTGGCTCACGACCGACTGGATGGCATCGGAGTGGACCTGGTCGCGATGTGTGCCAATGACGTGCTCGTCCATGGAGCCGAACCGCTCTTCTTTCTGGATTATTACGCAACCGGCCAGCTCGATGTCGAGCAGGGTGCCCGCATCATCCGGAGCATCGCGGAAGGCTGCCGCGAGGCCGGATGTGCCCTGGTTGGAGGAGAAACGGCCGAGCTGCCGGGTCTCTACCGTCCTCACGACTTCGATCTTGCGGGCTTTTGCGTGGGGCTCGTCGAACGCGACCGGGTACTCGATGGAACGGCGGTCCGCGCCGGGGATCGCGTCATCGGACTCGCCTCCTCAGGCCTCCATTCCAATGGCTTCTCGCTGGTGCGATCGCTCCTGGACGATCCGGGTACGACGACCCCCGCCATCGACCTTCTGCTGGAACCGACCCGGATCTACGTCCGGTCCATCCGGACCCTGCTCGAGACCTGTCCGATCCACGCGCTCGCCCATATCACCGGGGGCGGTCTGATCGACAATCCACCGCGGGTCATTCCCGAATCGCTCGGGCTCAAACTCGATCCGGCCCGATGGCAGCAGCCGGCCGTCTTCGACTGGATACAAAACAGCATCGAAATCGACCCGATCGAGTTCTACCGCACGTTCAACGCCGGAATCGGCTTCATCGTCATCACCGCACCGGAAGAGGTCGCACCAGCACTCCGATCGCTGGCCGCCTCCGGCGAACGGGCATTCGAAATCGGTGAGGTCATCGAGGATCCCGGCCACGCGGTAACGATCGGGTGAGCCGGTCCCGCACCACCCGGAAACGCTTGCCATCCTGGCATCCGGGGCGGGCAGCAACCTCCGCGCGATCGTTGAGGCCTGCCGCAGCCGCAAGCTGGCCCTAAAGCCCACTGTCGTCCTTTCGGATCAGCCGGCCTCGCCTGCACTGGCCTACGCCCGCGAGGAAGGGATCCCGGTGATCGCGCTGGCCGTCCGGAACTACCGGGATCGGCAGGCATGGGAGTGTGCACTCTCGGATCGCCTCGCCTCGTTTGCACCCGACCTCATCGCGCTCGCGGGGTTCATGCGCGTCCTGGGACCCCTTTGTGTGACGCGCTTCGCGGGGCGAATGGTGAATATCCACCCCTCGCTTCTGCCGCTCTACCCGGGCCTCCATCCCCATCGGCAGGCTTTACGGGCCGGCGCTTCTGTGCATGGCGCAACCGTGCACCTCGTGACCCGGGAAGTCGATGGCGGTCCCCGCCTGGCCCAGATCCGCGTTCCGATCCGGAAAGGGGACGACGAACCCGCCCTGATCGAGCGCACCAAGCGGGCCGAGCACCGGCTCTATCCCGAGGTACTCGAATGGATCGCCCAGGGCCGTCTCGTGCTGACCCCGGACGCCGTCTTCCAAAATGGCGTTAAACTCACGGAACCGATCCTTGTGGAGACCCTGAGTTGAGGCCGCATCGCCTCCCTGACTGGCCCGCCGTGCTGGTTGCCCTGCTGGGGGTGCTCGCCGCACCCAGCGGAACCGCCGCCGGGGCCACACCGAGTGGGCTCGTGGCTTACCGCGCCGTCTATAGTGTCCACCTCGACGGGATCGGGGTCGGAACCTCGCGCCTGACCCTGAAACCCGGACCCGGAGGCCTCTGGATCTGCCACTCCTCAGCGAAACCCAATGCCTTCTTTGGCCTCTTTGACAACGCCCGACTCGACGAACGGAGCCGTTTCCGCATACGCCATGGCCGGATGGAAGCCCTTTCCTATTCACTCACCGAGCCCGGACGCAGCTCCCGGCACGATCAGGGTGTCCGGTTCGATTGGCGCAGACACCGGGTCTATGCTCACGTTGGATCCAAAAAAACCGTCTTTCCGCTCCGGAAAGGCGAGCTGGACCGCCTGAGCGCACAAATCGCCTTGAGCCGCGATCTCGTACTCCACGGGCGCCCACCGAAGGTCTTCCGTGTCATCAACCACAATCACCTGCACCGTTACCATTTCGTCGTGGACGGCAAACGCAGGTGGCGGACGCCACTCGGCGTCTTCCCGACCGTAGCCTATCTGCGCCGGAGCCGGAAGGGTGCCACGCTCACTTTCTGGTGCGCGCCCACACTCTATGAAATCCCGATCGTCGCGAGACAGACCCGTCACGGACATCCAACCATCACCCTCCACCTCATCGGCTTCAGGCGCCTGTCAACGACGAATGCCCATCAGGTTTTGGGCAAGGTGACTCCCCGCTGACCCTGGTATTTCCCGCCGCGGTCCCGGTAGGAAGTCTCGCAGGGTTCGTCCGCTTCCAAAAAGAGCATCTGCGCCACACCCTCGTTGGCATAGACCTTGGCCGGCAGGGGCGTGGTATTCGAAAACTCGAGCGTCACGTGTCCCTCCCATTCCGGTTCGAGCGGAGTCACGTTCACGATGATCCCGCAGCGTGCATAGGTGGATTTTCCGAGACAGATGGTCAGGACGGAACGGGGGATGCGGAAATATTCCACGGTGCGCGCAAGCGCGAAGGAGTTTGGCGGAATGATGCAGACGGGCCCCTGGAAATCGACAAAGCTGGTCGGGGAAAAACTTTTGGGATCGACGACGGCCGAGTTGATATTGGTGAAAATCTTGAACTCGTCGGCACAGCGGACGTCGTACCCGTAGCTTGAGGTCCCGAAAGACACCACCCGCCCGTTCGAGCGGTCGCGGACCTGTCCCGGCTCAAAGGGTTCGATCATGCGATCATGCAGTACCCGTTCGCGAATCCAACGATCCGATTTCAATCCCATCTCAGTTTTCCTCAATGATGATCCGAGGGCTTGGGGCCCGTGTGCGCGCCATCGAGGCCAGGCTGCCCGCGGTGCGGTGCGCGAGTGTCACAAAAGCCCGTGCGAGCTCGGATTCCGGGCTGGCGATCACGGGCGGCGCCCCTTGGTCCATCTGCTCGCAGAGCCCCGGAACGAGCGGCAGTTTCCCGAGCCAGCGGATGCCGCATTCCTGTGCCAGGGTCTCGCCGCCACCGTGCCCGAAGACCATCGCCTCATGCCCGCATTGCGGACAGTGATAAAGCGACATGTTTTCAACGATACCGAGGACGGGAACCGCCACTTTCTCGAAGAGCCGGATCCCCCTCCGCGCATCCAGGACCGCAATGTCCTGGGGTGTGGTCACGATGAGCGCACCACTCAAGGGGACCCGCTGCGCCAGGGTCAGCTGAATATCCCCCGTGCCGGGAGGCAGGTCGATCACGAGATAGTCGAGTTCCGGCCAATGCGTCTGATAGAGCAGCTGCTGCAGGGCCTGGGTGACCATCGGCCCCCGCCAGATCATGGCCTGATTGACATCGACCAGAAACCCGATGCTCATGAGTGCAATCCCGTAGCGGGTGAGCGGCTCGATGCGTTTGCCATCGGTTTCAGGGCGCACTCCCGGTTCGATTCCGAACATGGCCGGCTGGCTTGGACCATAAATATCCGCGTCCAGCAGGCCGACCCGGGCACCCAGCGCCGACAGACCCAATGCGAGATTCGCGGCCACCGTCGATTTGCCCACTCCGCCCTTGGCTGAGGCAACCGCAATCAGGTTGAGTACTCCGGGCGGGACCGGCTGACTGCCCGTTTTAGGAAAGGCCGGAACCTCGCAATCGACCGCAAGTGTGACCGAGGAGCCGCACGCCGCCTCGAGCGCGGCACGCACGGGGGGTTCATAAAGCGATTCAAGCCCCCGAACCGGGTAGGCCAAGGTCAGACGGAATGCCTCCCGCCCCCCCCTCCGCTCGGATCGCTCCAGGCGGGCCGTGTTGGAGAGCGGTTCTTGCATGATCGGATTCGGGATGGACTCGGACAGCCGAGACAGGTGCTCCACAGTCGTTGGACAATCTGGCATCGCTCACCCCCTGTGGTCCGGCCATCCGGACCCGAGCATCACCGATTCAGACACGAGCCGGATCCGGCAAGGTTGCAGCCATGGCCTTCTCGCGGGAAATATCGTGCGCCAGCCAAGTATAGACCGTCGGCACCATGAACAGGGTGAACGCCGTGCCAATCAGGAGACCTGTCGCAATGACCAGTCCAATGTCGTAGCGGCTGGCAGCGCCGGCTCCGGTCGCGATGATGAGGGGCACCACCCCGATGACCATGGCGGCGGTCGTCATCAGGATCGGACGGAGACGGGTGGTCGCGGCCCGCTCGATCGCATCGCGCCGACTCAATCCCTCGTTGCGCTGGAGCTCGTTTGCAAACTGGGTCATGAGAATGCCGTGCTTGCTGATGAGCCCGATCAGGGTGATCATCCCGATCTGTGTGTAGATATTGACCGAGGCGAATCCCAGATTGAGAAAAAGGAGCGCTCCCGAGATCGACATCGGCACACTCACCAGAATGATCAGGGGGTCGCGAAAACTTTCGAAAAGCCCGGCCAGGACGAGAAAAATAACCACCAGGGCAAAGAAAAAGGTCACCATCAACGCTGCGCCCTGCCGTTCGTACTGTCGGGACAGACCCGCATAGTGGAGATCGTAGCCATTGGGCAGCACGCGCTGTGCCGCGGCCTTGAGGTATCCCAGAGCCTGTCCCAGGGACACACCGGGTTTGGGTACCCCATCCAGTTCGGTCGAGTTCATCTGATCGAACCGGTCCAGCGCGTTGGGTTCGACCTTGGGAACGAGCGTCACAAAATCGCCCAGGGGAACGAGGACCCCATTGCTTGCGGCCACCTCGTAGTGTGCAAACTGAGAGATGTGAAAACGATCCTGCTGGATCACCTGGGGGATCACCCGGTAACTTTCCCCGCCGAGACTGAAATGATCGATATATCCTCCACTCAGGAGACTGGCCAGCGCAGAGCCCACGTCGCTCATGGTGACCCCCGTTTCCGAGGCCAGGGCACGGTTGATCGTGACCTCATACTGCGGGTCGTCAAACTTGAGACTCGTATCCGCATACGCGAAGAGCCCGCTTCTGAGTGCAGCCGCTCGGAGGCGGTTTGCAACCCGATAGAGTGCCGGATAGCCGTGAGTCGTCGTGATCTCGAGCTCGACCGGTGCCCCCCCGCCTGTTCCCGGAAGAGACGGCGGCAAGAGCGCAAATCCATTGATGCCGGCAAGATTCGAGACGGCCTGCTGGATCTTCGACTGAACCGCCTGGGCACTCAGGTTGCGTGCGCGGCTCGAATGAAGCGTCACACCCGCAAAAAGCGAGTTTCCACCTCCAAATCCCGCGCCCATGAAACTATGGTCAACACCCGGAATCTGTTCAAAGGTCTTTTTCAAGGACTGGAGATACCCATCGAGGTATCCGAGTGTTGCCGTCTCGCTGCCGCTGGCCTGTACGAATACGATGCCCTGATCTTCAGTCGGCGCGAGTTCATGATGGGCCCCCTGGTAGAGCATCCAGAGACTGCCCAGAATCACGAGTCCCGCAACACCCGCCACCCAACGGACCTCGAGTGCACCGTGGAGCGCATGTCCGTAGAACGCGCGGATTTTTTCAAACAGCCGGTCCAGTGCGTTGGCGAAGGGAGCCTCGGCAGAGGTCTGCCTGAGGAGCTTGGAGCACATCATGGGGGAGAGCGTGAGCGCCAGGAACCCCGAGATCAGGACCGCTCCCGCCAGCGTGAAGGCAAACTCCCGGAATAGGCTCCCCGTGATGCCGGTGAGAAACCCGATGGGTGCATAGACTGCTGCCAGCGTGAGCGTCATGCCGATCACCGGCCCGCCGATCTCTCGCCCGCCCATCAGTGCCGCCTCGATCGGGGCATGACCCTCCTCGATATGGCGGTGGATATTCTCGACAACCACAATGGCGTCATCCACCACCAGTCCAATCGCGAGTACCAGGGCCAAAAGCGTGAGCAGGTTGAGCGTGTATCCGAGAACCCACATCAGGAACACCACCCCGATGAGGGACAGGGGAATCGTGACGACGGGGATGAGGACGGCCCGAGCCGAGCCCAGAAACAGGAAAATGACGGCGATCACAATGACCGCCGCCTCGAGAATGGTCACGATCACGTCATGGATCGCGCTCCGGATGAACTGGCTCGCGTCAAACGCGACGGCCACGTGCATCGAGGGCGGAAGCTCGGAGCGGATCGTGGGAATCAGCTTGCGAATATCCGTCGCCACCGTGAGCGGGTTGGCATCGGGTGCTGTGTCGATCGCAATGGCAACAGCCCGGCGCCCGTCGAATATGAACCGGCCGTTATCATTCTCATCGCCCAGCTCAACGCGCCCGAGTTCGCCCAGCCGGACGAGTTGGTGTCCGGACTGCAGCACGATCAGTCGTTTGAACTGCCGGACGGTATGCAGTCCGGTTTGGGCATTCACATTGATTGCGACGTGACGGGATTTGGTCCGTCCCACGGCTGCAATGTAATTATTGGCCGCAATCGCATCGACCACCTGGGTTGGAGTCAGGTGATAGGCCACGAGCCGGTTGGGAGCGAGCCAGATCCGCATGGCAAATGGGGATCCCAGAATTGCAGCCTGTGCAACCCCGTTCACTGATTCGAGTTGTGGCTGGACCACCCGTGTGAGGTAATCCGCAATCTCAGGCTGGCGCATGTGATGGCTGTAGAAACTGAGGTACATGAGCGAGGTGCGTTCACCCGTCGAGACCTGGATGACCGGAGACTGGCTGGCACGGGGCAGGACATTGCGCACCTGGTTCACGGCCGCGGTGATCTCGGTCAGCGCCTTGTTGGCGCTGTAGTTGAGGTGCATGTGGGCGCTGATGGCACTCGAGCCCTGGCTGCTTGAAGAGGTGAGATACGCAATCCCCTGCGTGGCGGCGATCGCCCGTTCGAGAGGCGTCGTGACGAATCCCTGCATCAGCTGTGCGCTCGCCCCCGGATAGGCTGTACTCACATTCACCACGGTGGTTTTGGTTTTCGGATACTGGCGCAGGCCGATTTCGAAGATGGACCGGAAGCCGAGGAAAAAAATCAGCAGCGCCAGCACAGAGGCTAGAACAGGCCGCTCAATGAAATAATCGGTCCACTTCATGGGTGCGTACGGCCGGGGTGGGCGTCGATCAGGGAGATGGCGTTGTTGACCCGGATGCGGGCACCCGCATGAAGCTTGATCTGACCCTGGCTCACCACCACCATCCCGGGTTTAAGACCGGCCTTGATTGAAACCCAGGGTCCACGGCTCGAACCCGGCTTGATAAAAACCTCCCGCACGGTGGGGAAAGCCGTCGCATCGGGTTGGCCGGGATCCGATGCCGTCTTGGGTGGGGAAACCACCCAGACCGTATCACCATAGAGGCTGTAACTCAGGGCGATCCGGGGGATGGCCAGCACCCGGTACCGCCTGCGACTCAAAACCCGGACGCGGCCGAACATGCCGGGTCTCAGGCGTTGCGCCCGATTGGACACGATGGCCAGGGCGTGGATCAGGCGTGTGGTCGGGTTGACCGTGGGATCGAGCGCTTTGATTCGGCCTGCGAACCGGTGCCCGGGATAGGCGGGGACTTCGAGCACGATCCGCTGTCCGACGTGGAGATCGGCGAAATCCTGCTCGGGCAGGCGGAACGAAACGTCAAGCGGCGTGAGCCGGGTGAGTGAGACCACGGCTGTCCCCGGAGTCAGATACTGGCCGAGGTTCACGAGCCTGATTCCGAGAAACCCGCTGAATGGCGCGAGGATGGACATTTTGGCCACCACCGCCGCCTCAGAGCGGGCCTGTGCCCGTGCCGTGCGATAGGCTGCCTGGGCGAGGTCATAGGCTGAGCGGGCGGTGAGATTCTGGGCCAAAAGCTCCTTCTGGCGCTGGAACTGGATCCGGTCCACTTCTGCCGTCGCCCGGAGCGCCTCGAGCGTCGCGCGCTCCTCCGCATCGTCCAGCTGGAGCAGACGGGTCCCCTGTCGGACAAACTGCCCGGAATGGAAGAAGATTCTGGTGACCTTTCCGGCGAGCTCGGGAGACAGGGTCACGGTCTCGACGGCTTCCAGGTTTCCGACCGCCTTAAGGGCGTGGCGCCAGAGCAGGCGTCTCACCGGGCTTGTTGCCACCACGACTGGAGGGGGCACGAAATGACGGTAAAAGGATGCAGTCATCTGGTCGCGATACACATTGAATCCCCACAATGCGCCGAAGAGGAGCACGATCACGGCCAGCGTGATGAGGGGAGCTCGTCTGCTTTTCATGATGAAGCTCTCTGAAACGTTACGAGGCTAGTATACATACTTTTATATAGTACTATATCAGTATATCACATGCCTGCAACACCGGCTTTCTCGAGGCTTCGGCGCTCGCAAGGGAGTCAACTCCCAACCAGCCGTACGAGGAGCGCTTCGTGGCGCCGGAGCCGGAACTCCGCATGAACCCGCTCCCGAATCCGTCGCTTCTCATCCACGACCCAACTCACGCGTAACGGCCAGCGGATGACCGGAATCAGGCACCCATACAGGCGAAACAGGAGACGTTCCTCGTCACAAAGGAGTCTCAGCGAAAGACCGTAACGCTGTTTGAAAAGTTCATGGCGGGCTCGCGGATCGGGACTCACGCCAACCAGCGCCCAGCCACAGCCGGCCAGCTCCGCTCGCAACACATCCAGACGACAGACTTCGCGCGTGCAGATCGGGGTAAAGTCACCCGGGTAGAAGCAGATGATCGTGCCCCGTGCGCCACCATCCCGGCTCAGCCGGAAGGAGTGCCCGGAATCATCCAAGGACTCAAAGTCAGGAGCCTCGTCACCAACGTTCAGCATGGGATCCACCCCTCGGCGCAGCGTGCCGCCTGCTGTTCGGGCAACCAGGATCGCCCGGCCCCTGGCATCGCTCGAGCCAGCACCCGGGATCGCGCAGTCGGCGCATCCAGCGATGGTACGCGAAAACACGGTATCCTATACACAAAGACCCTCCCATCGGATTGCCGAACCGCCTCGTGTCCCGCACGCGCGAACTGCTCGTCACCACCGCGCTTCCGTACGCCAACGGACCCCTGCATCTCGGGCATCTCCTCGAATCCATACAGGCAGACATCTGGGTCCGATCCCTGCGCCTTGCAGGGCACCGCGTGAGCTTCGTCTGTGCGGACGACGCCCACGGAACGCCGATCATGCTCAAGGCCGAGGCAGAAGGGGTGCGGCCCGAAACCCTGATCGAAGGCATGCGGGCCGAACATGAACGGGATCTCGGCCGATTCGCCATATCGTTTGATCATTACCATAGCACCCATTCTCCTGAAAATCAGGAACTCGTGCTGGCGTTCTATCACCACCTCGCAGAGGGCGGTCATCTTCGCATTCGGACCATCCGGCAGATGTACGATCCCAAAGCACGCCTGTTCCTGCCGGATCGGTACATCCGGGGCACCTGCCCACGCTGCGGAACGCCCGACCAGTACGGAGACAGCTGCGAGAACTGCGGTGCAAGCTATGACCCGACCGACCTCATCAGCCCGCGCTCGAGCCTGACCGGTCTTGCGCCCGAAGCGCGCGAGACCGAACATGTCTTCGTACGCCTCGAGAATTTCAAGGAGTTGCTCGAAACGTTCGTGCACCAGGGTTCACTGGATCGGGGCGTCCAGCGCAAACTCGACGAATGGCTCGCCTCCGGACTCAGGGACTGGGACATCACACGCGATGCACCCTATTTCGGGTTTCCGATCCCCAATCGACCGGATCAGTATTTCTATGTCTGGCTGGATGCCCCGATCGGCTACCTCGCAAGCTTCAAGTCCCTTGCACTCCAACACGCCGATCTTGATTTCCATCACTACCTCCGACCGGGCTCGCCCACCGAGCTTTACCATTTCATTGGAAAAGACATCATCTACTTCCACGGCCTCTTCTGGCCGGCCCTGCTCGCATCATCGAACCTGAGGCTACCCACCAGTCTCTGGGTGCATGGATTCCTCACGGTGAACGGCCAGAAGATGTCGAAGTCCCGCGGCACCTTCCTCACCGCCCAGGAGTTTGCCGATGGCTTCCCGCCGGAGGCATTGCGGTACTACTTCGCACTCAAGCTGGGTTCCGGGATCGAGGACATCGACCTCAATCTCGATGACCTCATCCAGCGCTTCAACGGCGATTTGGTCGGGAAGCTGGTCAACCTCGCGGCCCGCTCCGCACCGTTCCTCAGGCGGGGAACAGCAGGATACCTTTCTGCCACCCTTCCCGAACCGGAACTCTACGACTCTTTCCGGCGTCAACGGGACATGATCGTGGCCGCATACGAAGCGCGGGAATATTCGGGCGCACTCCGCCTGATCCTCGATCTCGCGGACCGGGCCAACCACTACTTCGCCCATGCCGCCCCCTGGAAAGTGGCTCCAGCCGATCCGGAACAGGCCCGCGCCATAGCCACCCAGACGCTCAACCTGTTCCGCCTGCTCGCGGGCTATCTCAAACCGGTTCTCCCCGATCTCACCGGCCGGATCGAATCCTGGCTGGAAGCCCCGGTGACCTGCTGGAGCGGACTGGATGCCCCTCTGCTCGGTCGGCCAGTTGCGCCTTACGCGCCGCTTTTGACCCGGCTAGCCGCCCGGACGGTTCCGCACATCCAGCCACTCCCTACTGTTGAGGACACTGCCGTGACTGAAAGCAAAGAGACAATCGACCTGGATCTCTTCAATCGCCTGGATCTCCGTATCGCCCGTATCCTCAGTGCGGAGCGGGTCGAAGGATCCTCAAAACTCATTCGACTCAGGGTCTCGCTTGGCGCCGAGGAACGCACCGTCTTTGCCGGTATCCAGGCACACTATGCCCCTGAGGATCTGGTCGACCGGCTCACGGTGGTCATCGCGAATCTCGCCCCCCGCAAAATGCGTTTCGGCATCTCTGAAGCCATGGTGCTTGCGGCCAATGATGGAACCACCGGTCCTTTTCTCCTCGCACCCGATGCCGGTGCGGAAGCGGGCATGATCGTCCGCTGAGCCATGATCGACGCGGCGACCCTCGATGAGAGGCTTCCGCAGCTCCAGTGCCGCCAGTGCGGATATGCGGGCTGTGCGCCCTATGCCGAGGCGATGACGCATTCGGGTGCACCGATCAATCTCTGCAGACCGGGAGGACGCGACACGCTCGCCGCACTGGCTGCAATTCTCGGAGTCGATCCCTCCGCGTACAGAGTACCCGAGCCCGATCCTCCGCAACGGGCCAGGATTGACCCCACATCCTGTATCGGGTGCACACGCTGTCTCGCGGCCTGCCCCGTCGATGCGATCATGGGGGCACGCCACTATCTCCATGAAATCCTGCCCAGCGAGTGTACCGGATGCGGTCTTTGCCTCGACCCCTGCCCGACCGACTGCATTGAGCTCGTGCCTGATCCGGAGACCGGGGAAACCAGAGCGGATCTCCACCCACTCTCCCGTGAGACCGAAGCGCAGGCAGCCGAGACCCGTGCCCGGCTGCGTCGACGCTACCTGCGGCATCAGGTCCGGTTTCGCCGGGAGCCGGCATCCCGCGCTCCCGGACCAACCGATCAGGAACGGCTGCAGGAGATCCAGGCAATCGTTCAAAGCCGACGGAAACGGCCGGTGGGAGACCGGACGAATCGCATCCACCCGCCCCGATCATGAACCGAGCAAAACCGGCTCCCATAGCGCGTACCTGGTCGCGCAGACGCGCAGCCGTTTTTTTCGCCTGCCTGGAGCGCACCTGCCCCTATCCAGTCACGGAACTCCGTTACGAAACCCCTTTCCAGCTGCTCGCGGCCGTGCTCCTTTCGGCCCAGTCGACCGACCGGGCAGTCAATCGCGCCACCGAAGCGCTCTTTCGGGTTGCACCGACTCCGCAATTGATGGTCGCGCTCCGTGCAGAACAGCTGGAGACCCATCTCAGGCGGCTCGGCCTCTATCGGATGAAGACCCGGCACCTTCTGGCCAGCTGCCGGATGCTCATTGAGCGGTTCAACGGCGAGGTTCCCTCGCGTCGGGAAGATCTGGAAGCACTGCCCGGTATCGGGCGCAAAAGCGCCAATGTGATTCTCAATGCCCTCTACGGCGCACCCACCATTGCGGTCGACACCCACGTGTTCCGTGTCGCGAACCGGACAGGGCTCGCTCCGGGCAAAACCCCCCAGGCTGTGGAGGAGGCGCTTCTAAAGATCGTGCCTGACCGCTACAAAACCCGCGCTCATCACTGGCTGGTCCTGCACGGGCGTTACGTCTGCCGTGCGCGGGTACCGTCCTGCCCGGAGTGCGCCGTCAACCGTTTGTGCACCTTCGCCGGAAAAACCACCCGTCCTTCGCCACGCACCCCCCGATCAGCCTGATGTGGGAACACCGTGCACACCGCTCAGGCACGAATGCGCATGGAAAGATCAATCGCCTGAACATGCTTGGTCAGGGCACCGATCGAGATGAAGTCCACCCCAGCCTCGGCCACTGCTCGGATCGCGGCAAGATCCATGCCACCCGATACTTCGAGCCGGGCCCGCCCCCGTGTCTCGGCCACTGCCACGCGGATATCCCCAAGCGAGAAGTTGTCCAGGAGAATCCGGGTTGCACCGGCCTCAAGCGCCTGTGCGAGCTGACCCAGGTTCTCGACCTCGATCACGATGCAAACCGGCGCATGGGCAAGCGCGCGGGCCAGGGCTTCGGCCACATCGCCCACGCAGGCGAGGTGGTTTTCCTTGATCAGGACGGCATCGTAAAGCCCCTGCCGGTGATTGGTGGCACCCCCCACCCGGGTTGCATATTTCTGCGCGGATCGCAGCCCGGGAAGCGTCTTGCGGGTATCCAGAATCCGGCACCGGGTTCCCGTCACCTGCTCGACGTAGCGGCGTGTCACGGTCGCCGTACCGGACAAGAGCTGGAGAAAATTGAGAGCCGTCCGCTCGCCCGTCAGGAGCGCCCGGGCTGAACCTTCGATTTCAACCAGCCGGGTATCGGCCCGAGTGTACTCGCCTTCCCGCACCAGCCAGGTGAAGCGAACCTTGGGATCGAGACTCCGGAAACTGGCCTCAAACCAGGGAATGCCGGCAATGACCGCAGGTTCACGGACGGATACCCAGCCTGCCGCCTGTTGCCCGTCCGCGATCAACCATTGAGCCGTGATGTCGCCGGATCCCATGTCTTCCGCCAGCGCACGGCCCACGACCTCGGGAAGGTCGCCTGGAACTTCAATCACGGATGCTGCCATCAACAAAGTGTACGATTTGCATGCAGGTTTGGATGTTGCAGTGTCATTATAAAGCCCCCCTCCCGGGTCGGGAACAACCCAGGCAAGCCCCGGAAGGCCTGCCCGGCATCGGGCATTCGTGGACCGGCTCCGTACGGATACCGGGTCACAGCAGACTCTTTGGGAGCCCCTCGCATAGCAGGGCGACAGCGCCGCCTGTTCATGTTCGGTCGTGCGGTGACGGCCCTCGTGCCCGGGTGAACTGCGGCAGTTCGCGTTCAGTCAACCTTGCCGGATCTCGATCCGTTTCAGGCGTCCGGCCGCGCCTCGCTTGATCGAAACGGCAGATTGTGCACAATGGCAATGCCTCGCGACCAGCGCGATGAGTTCTCTATTGGCCCGGCCTTCGACTGGAGGGGACTTCAGCCGCGCCAGCCAGGGGCTGCCGTCGTCCGACTCCGTGAGGGAACGGGTTGGTGAGTTGGGTTGGACCTTGATGAGGATGGTCTTGGGCGTGCCCATCCCTCATTCTATCCAAAGCCAGTCCATCGAAATCTGTCAGACTCATGGAGTTCCGATGCTATCGGTTGCCTCGGAAAACAGGGACCGTTAGACTAACGCGGTCGGGCTGGACAGGAGTGGTGAGGCCACGCTCCCGATTCCGTCACTTCAACCACCCTCGGTCTCAAAACGGAGGAACACACCATGTCTCACGAACTGCCTCCCCTGCCCTATGCCGAAGATGCCCTGGAGCCTTATCTCTCACGGAAAACCCTCGAGTTCCACCACGGCAAGCACCACCAGGCTTACGTCGACAATCTCAACAGACTGGTTGCAGGAACCGAGTTTGACAACCAGCCCCTCGAAAAGATCATCCAGAAAGCACAGGGGCCGGTTTTCAACAACGCGGCCCAGGTCTTGAATCACACCTTCTATTTTGCTGGCCTGGGGCCCCAGAAACATTCCGAACCCCAGGGCGAACTGGCGCGTGCCATGAAAAGCGGCTTTGGTTCAATCGACGACTTTCGCAAGCTGTTCACGGAAAAGGCGGCGGGACTGTTCGGCTCGGGCTGGGCCTGGCTGGTGCTCCAGAAGGATGGACGGCTCGCCATCGTGCAGACTGCCAACGCCGACACGCCCATCCGACAGGGAACCGACCGGCCAATCCTGACCTGTGATGTCTGGGAACACGCCTACTACATCGACTACCACAACGCCCGTCCCAAGTATCTCGATTCGTTCTGGCACCTCGTGAATTGGGATTTCGTGGGGCGCAACTTCTCCTCCTGACCGACAATCGTGTCCTGGCACCCGCCTCTCATCCCCTCGCCCTGCATCGGAGTCTGCCGGGTCAACCCCGAATGCGGTTTCTGCGAGGGATGCCTCCGCACGCTGCACGAGATCGCGTCCTGGCCCACGTTGAGCGAGCACGAACGGGAGCAAATCATGCGACAATTGAGTGCACGCCATGAACGTCTCGGCTTGGA
>AUZY01004123.1_pt1 | contig 15700 bp, 15 predicted proteins | sample 49821 | NCBI WGS metagenome assembly AUZY01 (sample SAMN02954279, study PRJNA193664) | mine drainage metagenome | biome: terrestrial; feature: abandoned Hg mine; material: sediment; isolation source: lowermost (B1B) sediment-attached strata from acid streamer/mats thriving at... | place: Spain ...
AGCGGGGGCCCTCTCTCAGGCCTGCCCCAGGTCATACCGGAGGTGCTGCAGGCGACCCGCTACGGTTCGATCTGGTGGTTCCGTCCGCCACTTCTTCTGGTGCTGTGGCTCTGCTGGCTCATCGGGCTGACTTCGAGCCGCCGTGCACGTTGGCTCGGGATCCTCATGTTCGTCGCCCTGGCGGGAGTGGCCTTTACGCGGAGCGAAACCGGACATCCGGCCGATCACGGTGATTTCCGGTTTGGAGTTTTCATGGACTGGTTTCACCTCCTCGCAGCAGGTTTGTGGGTCGGAGCCCTGTTCTGCATGACCCTCACGATCTTTCCGGTACTGAGGAAAAAAGTCAGCGAACGCCGCCCCGAGCTTGCTGCAGAGATCTTCCAGCGGCTTTCGACGCTGGCCGGCACTGGTCTGGCCCTCATTCTGGTCACCGGCATCTGGACGGCCTGGAAGCAGCTGGGCAGCTGGTCAGCGCTTTTCGGCACGACCTATGGGCACATCCTGCTGGTCAAGCTCAGCCTGGTTGCGCTCCTGATCCTGATCGGCGCCCAGAACCGCTTCATCCGCCTGCCGCGCATCCGTCGGGCACACGGGCTGGATGCCCGCTGGAACCGGTGGATGCACCGGGTGGTGAGGATCCGGCCGGTCCAGCAGGATGCAGCCAGCCAGAGACGCGAGATCGGGCACTGTTATCGTGCCGTTGCGATCGAGAGCCTGATCGGAGTTGCGGTGCTGGTTGCAGCCTCCGTACTGCTGCATGGCATGCCTCCTGCCGCCATGGCCCGGGTACCTGCCGGATTCGGGACGCTGTCCGTCCAGGGCGGCGGCACGGGTCTGGGATCGGCCCGAGCTGAATCCAGCCCGGGGATGAGCATGGGTTCCTCGATGCCGGCCTCTTCCCGGACGCACGCAGCCTCGCCGCGTGTCCACTTTTCCTTCGGCGAAAATGGGCGCACAGACCAGGTCACCCGTACGATCAGGATCCAGGCTCTCGATACGATGCGGTTTTCGCCCTCAATCGTGCATGTTGAGCCAGGGCAGACCGTTCGTTTCGTGGTGACCGATGCCGGACGACTGGATCACGAGTTCGTGATCGGGGATCAACGCGAACAGGAAGCGCATGAAAGGAAGATGGAGGCGCATTCCGATATGCCCATGCACGATCCGAACGGGATCAGTCTCAAGCCGGGACAGACCCGTTCGATCCTCTGGCGGTTTCCCGATCGTCCGATGCGGCTTGAATATGCGTGCCATGAGCCGGGTCATTTTGCGGCCGGCATGATCGGTCAAATCGTGGTTGGCCGGCCGGGCGCACGGTAGCGCCGGAATCAATCAAGCCAGGCGAGGAGATCCGATGGCCTGAAGAGCAGTCCATCAGCGAGCCAGGACTCGGGGTGATCTGCGGGTGAGAGATATCCCCAGAGCGCAACCAGTGTCACGACTCCGGCCGCCCGTCCCGCCACGATATCGTTCTCGGCGTCTCCGATGAAGGCCGCTTCATGCGGTTGCCGCCGTGCCTGGGACAGGGCATCGAGGAGGGGAGCCGGATGCGGTTTGGGATGGCTCGAAGTATCCGCCGCTACGATCACGCAGGGTTTGAATGGGAGATCCAGCGACCCGATCAGCGGGTGGGTGAGAAAGGCGGGCTTGTTCGTGACGATCCCCCAGACTTGATGGCGCCGGGCGAGCACTTCGAGAACCTCCGGGATGCCGGGCATGAGACGGCTGTGATCCGCAAGATGCGCGCGATAATGCTGGATGAACTCTTCGCGCAATCCCGCAAGCAGGCTGGGGTCCGGAAACGGGCCCCAGCTCAACTCGAGCATCGCCCGCACACCTCTCGAAGCCGCTTCGCGCATCTGATCCATGTCCGGAGGCTGCCGTCCGTGCCGCTGGCACACCGCCGTGAGGGCCCTGTGCAGATCCGGGAGCGTGTCAACCAGGGTTCCATCGAGGTCGAAGAGCCAGAGTTGCACGGCCGGGCGGTTATGAGGTGCGTTCAAAGTGGAGGAGGTAGTTGACCGAAAGGTCTCCTGTGAGGAATGCGGTATGGAGCCAGGGCAGATAAAGCAGCCCGCGCCGGTCGCAGAGCCTCAATCCGGCCGCTTTGGCCCAATCCTCAATCTCTTCGGGTGTCCGAAACCGGTCATAGCGGTGGAGTCCCCGCGGCGTGAGTTGCAGCACATGTTCGGCCGCGACGATGGCAAAAAGCCAGGCCCGCAGCGTGCGATTGATGGTCGAAACAAGGACCGTTCCACCCAGCCGGGTCAGCTCGGCAGCGTTCTGAATGATGGTGCGGGGATCCGGCACATGTTCGACGAGCTCGAAACAGGTCACGATATCGAAACTTTGGCGCCGCTTTTGCAGGAGATCGGAAGCCTCGCCCACCTGATAGTGGATTCCGAGTCCCTGTTTCCGGGCATGGGCTTCGGCGATACGGATGGCCTCTGGTGAAGTGTCGATGCCCGTGACTTCGGCGCCGGCCTGTGCCAGCGCTTCGGTCAGAATGCCCCCTCCGCAGCCGATGTCGAGAATATGGCGGCCGGCCAGATCCACGCGCTTTTTCATGAAGGACAGGCGGACCGGATTGATGTGGTGGAGCGTGGCGTAGCTCCCGTCCGGATCCCACCAGTCTTCGGCCCAAGACATCTTGGGTTCAGAGATCGGGTGAGGGGATGTGTTCATGGATCCAATAGTATGATCTTGCCCGAGGAATGGGAGCAAGACCCGGTTTTCCTGTCCGGCCCATGAGCCGGCTTCGTCCAAAGATCAGCGGCGGCCCGCCAAAGGGGCCGGGTCCGGCGTGCTGGAATCTACGCCCAGCCGGTCTAAGATACGCTCGCGCCAGTCATTCACCCGCTCGGCCAATGTGGATTCGGTGCCATCGAGCAGTCGGCCCTCCCGGACCTTGAGCTGACCCTCGATCCAGACGTGACTCACCTGCTGTCGCCCGGCTGCATAGACGATCTGCGCCACCGGGTTGTAGCAGGGGATGGTCGCCGGAGCAGAGAGGTCGATGGCTACGCAATCGGCGGCCTTGCCCCGTTCGAGCGAACCAATCTCCTCTTCAAGCCCGAGGACGCTTGCTGAATCCAGTGTGGCCATGCGGAGGACATCCCGGGCGGTCAGGCGGCTCGGATCGCGGGTCACTCCCTTGGCCAGCAAGGCGGCACTTCGCATTTCTCCGAGCAGGTCGAGATCATCGTTGCTCGCGGCCCCGTCGGTACCCAATGCGACCTGCACTCCGGCTGCACGCAGATCCGCTACCGGACAAAAGCCACTTCCGAGCTTGAGATTGGATTCCGGGCAGTGGATGACCGAGCTTCGCGCCCGCGCCAGACGCTCGAGGTCTGCCGCATCAAGCGTTGTGACATGGACTGCAAGCAAACCAGGCGTGAGCAGGCCGAGCCGTTCGAGATACTGGATGGGGGAGCAGCCGTGCTGTTCCTTGAAGGCTTGGACTTCCCGTTCGGTTTCATGGACATGCATGTGCACGCGCAGACCGAGTTCATCAGCAAAGCGGGCCACCTTGCGGAGCGTGGTTTCCCCGACCGTATAGGGTGCATGTGGGGCCAGCGTGAAGTGGATCCGGCTCTCGTGGCGGTAGCCATCGCGGATTGCGAAGCCCTTATGAAGGTATTCCTGGGCGTTTTGTGCAAAACGGGTGGGCAGATCCAGCACGATGATGCCTGATACCAGGCGGATGCCGGCTGCGATCGCCGCTTCGATCGTTGCGTCCGGATGAAAGTACATATCGTTGAAGCAGGTGGTGCCGGACAGGAGCATCTCGGTTATGGCGAGTCGCGTGCCATCACGTACGAAATCCCGGTCGACCCATGCCGCTTCGAGGGGCCAGATGTAGTCTTTGAGCCAGATCTCGAGCGGCTGATCGGCGCCGAGTCCACGGAACAGGGTCATGGCCGCATGGGTATGGGCATTGACGAGACCCGGGATGAGCGCGTGATGCACGAGCGCGATCCGTTCCACGTTCGCATACCGGACGCGCGCGTCCGGTATGGACAGGAGGTCCTGAATGCGCCCATCCCGAACGAGGAGCGCATGGTTCTCGTAGACGGCACCATCTGGCACGACTGGCACGATCCAGCGCGCTTCAATGAGACATTCGGTCGGCGGCATCTGCCTGTTCCCCATGGGGTTTGGGTTACATTATGGAACCTTTTGGCATTGGAACAGGTATTTTCGCCATGGCTTCGATCCCGAATCCCGCACCAGAGGCTCTTTTACCCCTGATCTTTGAATGGGATGCGCTGCGCGTTCTGGACCAGCGCCTGCTCCCGGACGAGGAACGTTACGAGACCCTGCATCGGGCCGATGATGTCGCTTGGGCCATCGAATGCATGATGCTGAGAGGAGCGCCTCTGATCGGCGTCGCGGCAGCCTATGGATTGGCACTCGAGGCGCGTATCCTCGCGGGCCATGAAAAGACCTTTCTCGAGAAGCTCGATCAGGCTCTCGCGCGTCTTGCAGCCACCCGTCCCACGGCGATCAATCTCAACCGGGCCTGATCGAAGGATCGCGGCGGATCCATGCTGGCGGCTCCCCGGATCAAGTTGCCCGGGCGCTCCTTGAAGAGGCCCACCGGCTCGCACGCTTCGAAACCGACGCCTCCACCCGGATGGGGCAGGAAGGCGCAGCCCGTCTCGGTTCGGGTTCCAGACTCCTGACCCATTGCAATACCGGATGCCTTGCAACGGTTGGAGAGGGAACGGCCCTGGCTGTGGTCCGACATGCGTTCCGGGAAGAGCGGGCCCGGAGCGTGACCTGTACCGAGACGCGACCGTGGATGCAGGGTGCCCGGCTGTCAGCATTCGAACTCGCGCGCGAGGGTTGGCCGACCGAGCTCGTGACCGAATCGGTTGCCGGAGACAAGCTGCTCAATCGGGCTTTTGACTGGTTTCTGGTCGGAGCGGACCGGATCGGCCCGGACGGGCGGGTGGCGAACAAGATGGGCACCCATATGCTGGCCCAGCTGGCCCGCCTGGGCGGCGCCCGGGTGATGGTCGTGGCGCCGACGACCACGATCGACTGGAGCTGGGATGACGCTCACCCGGCTCCGATCGAACACCGGGATGGCGCTGAAGTCTGGCGAGCGACCGGATCCACCCGCATCCCTTCTGGGATCCGGATCGACAATCCGGTTTTCGACGTCACGCCACCGGAACTCATTGACTGGATCGTAACGGAACGTGGCGCCATTGAACCGGCCCGGGGTGAGTGCCTGGATCCATCGCGTTTTGGAGATCCCTCAGAAGCTGGGATCTGAAAGGAGCGCAGGCCCGAGTGGGGCAGTGTGTGGGATTACGGAGCAAAATCAGTTAAAATTGAAGGATCCAGAAAGGTTCGGCCCAAACCGGCTGTTTCACCGTCGAGTAGGACTTAAATGACTGATTTTGCGAAGGAGTTATCGAGTGTCGCCCTCGAGGAAGAACTCAAGCGTTCTTATCTCGACTATGCCATGAGCGTGATCGTTGGGCGTGCACTGCCCGATGTACGTGATGGGCTCAAACCCGTGCATCGCCGCGTGCTGCACGCCATGCGCGAGCTTGGCAACGAATGGAACAAGCCTTACAAGAAATCTGCACGCGTCGTGGGCGATGTGATCGGAAAATATCATCCGCATGGCGATGTGGCGGTCTATGATGCCATCGTCCGGATGGCCCAGCCGTTTGCCTTGCGTTATGTCCTGGTCGATGGCCAGGGCAACTTCGGCTCAGTCGACGGTGACGCACCTGCCGCCATGCGCTACACCGAGATCCGCATGGCCAGAATTGCCCATGCCCTGCTCGATGACATCGACAAGGAGACGGTCGATTTCATTCCCAACTACGATGGTTCGGAATCCGAGCCCCAGGTGCTTCCTGCACGGGTTCCGAATCTTCTCATCAACGGCAGTGCCGGTATTGCCGTTGGCATGGCCACCAATATCCCGCCGCATAACCTCAGGGAGACGATCGATGCGGCACTCGCGCTTCTCGATGATCCAGCGCTGGATCTCGCGGCCATCCTGAAACTGCTTCCGGGACCGGACTTTCCCACAGGCGGGGTTATTCTCGGCGATGAGGGGATCCGCAAGGCGTATGAAACGGGCCGGGGAGGGCTGACCATCCGTGGCCGGGCCCGCGTCGAACCGATTGCAAACGGGCGTGAATCCATCGTGATCTATGAGCTGCCCTACCAGGTCAACAAGGCCACACTGATCGAGTACATTGCAGCCCAGGTACGGGAGCGGAAAATCGAGGGGATCAGCGAGTTGCGCGATGAATCGGACCGGGATGGCATGCGCATCGTGATCGAGCTCAGGCGCGGGGAAAACGCGGATGTCATCCTCAACAACCTCTATCAACGTACGGCGCTCCAGAGTTCCTTCATGATCAACATGGTTGCGCTGAAGGATGGCCAGCCCCGCCTTTTCGACCTGCGATCCATGCTGGTCGCTTTTCTCGAACACCGCCGCGAGGTGGTGACCCGGCGGACCATTTTCGAACTCAACAAGGCCCGTGAACGGGCACATGTGCTTGAAGGACTCGCGCTGGCCATCTCGAATATCGATGAGATGATCCAGGTCATCAAGCAGGCAGGTCAGCCGAGCGAGGCCCGAGCGGCGCTCATTGCACGGTCCTGGCCCGGAGCTTTTCTCCGTGAACTGCTGGCCCGCGCGGGTGACCGGGCGCTATCGGAGCGCGGGCGCGAGCGCTATCAGCTGAGCGACAATCAGGCTCAGGCGATCCTTGAACTCCGGCTCCAGCGCCTCACCGGACTGGAGCGGGAGAAGGTCGTTGATGAATATCTGGAGCTTTTGCGCCGCATCGATGACTATGAGGACATCCTGGCCCGGGATGCCCGGCTGGTCGAGGAGATTCGCCTTGAACTGATTGCCGCGCGAGACGAGTTCGGTGATGTGCGCCGGACCGAACTGGCTCCAGCAGGCGGGATTCTGCGGACCGAAGACCTGATCCCCCAGGAAGATGTCGTCGTGACCTTGTCGCATGATGGCTATATCAAATACCAGTCCCTGGATACCTACCGTCTGCAGGCCCGGGGTGGGCGTGGCCGGAGCGCTGCGGCGGTCAAGGAAGAGGATTTTGTCGAAAAACTCTTTCTGACCCGTACGCACGACACCCTGCTTTGTTTCTCAACCCGTGGCCGGGTCTACTGGACGCGTGTGTTCGAACTGCCGGAAGGCGGCGGCACGGCCAAGGGGAAACCTTTGGTCAATCTCCTCCCGCTCGGGGACGGCGAACGCATCACGGCCGTTTTGGACATCGACCGTTTTGATGACAGTCATTTTGTGTTCATGGTTACTGCGCAAGGGACCGTCAAGAAGGTTTCGCTCAGGGATTTCTCGAGACCTCGGACCAGTGGAATCATTGCGATCGATCTGCCGGAAGACGATATGCTGATCGATGCCGTCCAGACGGATGGGAGCCGTCACCTCATGCTTTTTGCCTCAGATGGGAAGGCCATTCGATTCATCGAGACGGAAGTCCGCACCATGGGGCGGCAGGCCACAGGGGTACGCGGTATCCGTCTCGCTCCCGGTGTCCGGGTGGTGGCGGTCACCGTCCTTGAGGACGAATCATCGGACATTCTGACCGTGACGGAGCGGGGATATGGCAAACGGACGGCTCTCGCAGCCTATCTGGCACAGGCACGGGGCGGGAAAGGCGTCATTTCGATTCAGACCGGGCCCCGTAACGGACGGGTCATTGGTGCAGCAGCAGTGCATGAGGAAGACGAGGCCATGCTGGTGACCCAGAACGGCACCTTGGTGCGGATTCCCGTAAGCTCTATCTCCCGTGTCGGGCGCAATACCCAAGGGGTGCGACTGATCCGTCTGGACGAGGGGGACATCGTCGTCCATCTGGAACGGATCCCTGTTGATCCAGCCCCGATCCTCCTGCCTGACGAGGAGGCCTGATGGCATCAACGACCCATCGCCTGCCCTTGAACGCGTTGCACGCCAAGCGTGGCTGGAACTTCGGGCCGGGTCCGGCTCTCCTTCCGGATTCCGTCCTGATACAGGCGCAGGAAGCATTGTGGTGCTTCGAGGATACGGGTATGGGGGTTGCCGAGATCAGCCACCGGAGTCCGCGTTTTATGGAACTGGCGGACCGGCTGGAGAGCGGACTGCGTGCGCTCTTCGCGATCCCACGCACGTATGATGTGCTGTTTCTTCCGGGCGGAGCCACTCCTCATTTCAGTCTCATACCGGTCAACCTGGCACTTGCGCGCAAAACGCCGCATGCCGCCTATGCCATCACGGGACATTGGTCACGTCTGGCACATCACGACGCACAAACGCTGGTCGATGCCACAGTCGCCATGGATACATACGCCGAACCGGCTGCCGGGCCGGGCGGGCGGACGATTCCCGAGCTTTCCCGCTGGTCGGTTGACCCGCAAGCGGCCTTTCTTTATTACACGGATAACGAAAGTATCGATGGCATCGAGTTTCCAGCTCCGCCTGCGGTCTCCATGCCGCCGCTCGTATCGGACATGACGGCCAATCTCTGCTCGCGACCCGTTCCCATCGAACGCTTCGACCTCATTTTCGCCGGCGCACAAAAAAACCTTGGCGTGACCGGGATGGGTCTCGTCATCGTCCGGAAAGACCGTCTGGAGAAGGAGATTTCCGGCTGGCCCCCGATCCTGAGTTATGGCTGCTGGGCCGAGAGTCATTCCATGCCTAACACCCCCCTACGCTCAACTGGTATTTTGCACATCTCATGGTCGAGTGGATGGAAGCGCAGGGCGGGCTCGAAGCACTCGCCGCCCGCAATGACCGGAAGGCCGCACTCCTTTATCAGGCTATCGACCAGAGTGGGGGGTTTTACCAGAACACGGTTTCACCCACCTGCCGCTCGCGGATGAATGTTCCTTTCTCGCTCCCCTCGCAGTCCCTGACCGAACGGTTTCTGGCCGAGGCATCCCATGCCGGCCTGTTTCAGCTCGAGGGCCACCGGACGGTGGGCGGCTGCCGCGCCAGCATCTATAACGCAATGCCCGAAGCGGGCGTCCGGGTGCTCTGCGAGTTCATGAACGAGTTCAGGCGTCACGCGGGCTGACCGGCCCCAAGCAAAACCATTCGCCGAATCACCCATCATGCCAGCCAACCCCCATATCTTCGCGATTCGCCCCTATCAGCCGGGCAAGCCGATCGAAGAGGTCGAAAGAGAATATGGGCTGCATGCGGTCATCAAGCTTGCTTCGAACGAAAACCCGCTCGGGCCGAGCCCGAAAGCGCTCCTGGCCGCACAAAAGGCGCTGTCCCGGAGTGCCTTGTATCCGGATAGCACCGCTTTTGAGCTGGTACGCAAGCTTGCGGAAAAACATACCTTACCGGCTGACCATTTTGTGATCGGAACGGGATCCGATCATATCTTCATGCTCTTGGCCCAGGTCTTCCTGAATCCTCTGGTCAATACGGTCATTTCTGAATACACGTTTCCGACCTATGCCATTGCCGTCCACTCAGCCGGAGGCGAACTCCGGGTTGCGCGGGCTGCGCCCAACCTGGGACACTCGGTCGATCATCTCCTGGCTGCCATCGATTCCTCCACACGGATCGTTTTCGTTGATAATCCCAACAACCCGATCGGAAGTTACCTGACTCGAAGCGAGATTGAGCGTTTGCTCGAGAGCCTGCCGCGAGAGGCCACCCTGGTTCTCGATGAGGCTTACTTCGATTTCGCGGATGCGCCGGATTATGCGTCGGGTCTGGAATACATGGGGCGCTTTCCCAACCTGGTCGTCACCCGGACTTTCTCGAAGGCCTACGGCCTTGCAGGATTCAGGGTGGGCTACGGGGTGGCGCGTCCGTCTCTGGTCGATCTTCTGAAGCGCGTGCGCCTGCCTTTCAGCGTGAGCCACGTGGCACTTGTGGCAGCCGAGGCGGCAGTGTCCGATGACGAGCACCTGGAAAAGTCCCGTGCCCTGGTGAGAGCTGAACGGCCCCTCCTGACGCGAAACCTGGCCCGGGTGCTGCCCAAGGTGCTGCCCGGAGCGGGAAACTTCATTACGGCGATGACTCCCATGCCGGCCCAGGAGCTTTTTGTGAAGCTTCTCGAACGCGGGATCATTGTCCGGCCGCTTGGAGCACTCGGTCTGCCGGATGCCGTCCGCATCACGGTCGGACTGCCCGATGAGAATCGGGCTCTTCTCAAAGCTCTTTCCGACATTCTTGCGTGAGGAGCGGCGAACCTGGCCACCTCTGCGATCCCCGTGGTGACCATAGACGGGCCGGGCGGAGCAGGGAAGGGAACCGTTGCGTCGGGCCTGGCTGCGCGGATCGGGTGGCACTGGCTGGATAGTGGCCGTCTCTACCGCGCGATCGGCTGGCTTGCGGAACAGGAACACCTGCTCGATCTACCGGATGAGGCACTGGTCCCACTTCTCAAGCGGATCCGTATCGAACCGGCCGGCCCCGCAACCCGCGTGGTGGTGGATGGGCAGGATATCCACGCGTCGATCAGCGATGAACGGGTCGGCGAGCGGGCCTCGCAGATCGCCATCCGCCCCCTCATCCGGGCCGGGCTGCTTCCCTTGCAGCGTGCGTGTCGTGTGAAACCCGGTCTCGTGACGGATGGGCGCGACATGGGCACGGTCGTCTTTCCAGATGCGGTACTCAAGATCTTCCTTACGGCAAGCGCTGAAGCGCGGGCGGAACGCCGTCTTAAACAGTTGAATGCATTAGGAGTTCATGCTAACCTAGCACGCTTGACTCGTGAAATTGCAGCCCGCGACGAACGGGATCGGAACCGTCCGCTGTCACCGCTCAAGCCGGCACCCGATGCACGGGTGATCGACAGCACCCGTCTCAGCGCCGGGCAGGTGATTGAAGCGGTCTGGGAGGCGGGACGCTGCTTTTTCTGAGTCGCCTTGTTGTTTGAGTCTGGGCCCAAGGGAATGGGTTCTTTTGCCCACACGCTGCTTGGACCGGGATCGGCGCAAGAAGCGGACTACCGAAAAGTGCCACAGGCACGGGATTTCTGAATGTCGGAATCGTTTGCAGAACTGCTCGAAGAAAGCCTCTCTCAAACCCAGCTCAACCCTGGCAGCATTATCAAGGCCCGGGTCATCTCCATCAACCCGGATGTCGTTATCGTCAATGCCGGGCTCAAGTCGGAAGGCGTGATTCCGATCGATCAGTTCCGTGACGATGGAGGCTCCGTCCAGATCCAGGTCGGCGACGAGGTCGAAGTGGCCATCGATACGCTGGAAGACGGAATGGGAGAAACACGTCTGTCGCGCGAGCGCGCCAAGCGCCTCCGCGCATGGAAGGAACTTGAGGAGGCATTCGAGAAACAGGATATCGTGACCGGTACGATCACGGGCAAGGTCAAAGGCGGGTTTACCGTCAACCTGAGCGAAATCCGGGCATTTCTCCCGGGTTCCCTGGTCGATATCCGGCCGGTGCGGGATTCCTCCTACCTCGAAGGCCGGCCCCTCCAGTTCAAGATCATCAAGCTGGATCAGAAACGGAACAATGTCGTCGTTTCCCGTCGTGCCGTGGTGGAAGCTGAAAACATGGGAGAACGGGAATCGCTCATGGAAAAGATCAAGGAAGGTGCCGTGCTCAAGGGAGTCGTCAAGAACCTGACCGAATATGGCGCGTTTGTGGATCTCGGCGGCATCGACGGCCTGCTCCATATCACCGACATGGCCTGGCGCCGTGTCCGCAATCCATCCGAAATCGTGACCGTCGGACAGGAAATCGAAGTCAAGGTGCTGCGGTTTGATCGTGAACGTAACCGCGTTTCTCTGGGCATCAAGCAACTCGGGGAAGATCCTTGGACCGATATCGACCGCCGGCATCCGGTCGCAAGCCGGACCTATGGCCGCGTGACCAACGTGACGGAATATGGCTGCTTCGTCGAGATCGAGCCGGGCGTGGAAGGTCTTGTGCATCTGTCGGAGATGGACTGGACGTCCCGTAACGTGAACCCTGCCAAGGTGGTGCACGTGGGTGATGAGAAGGAGGTCAAGGTTCTCGAAATTGATACCGAACGCAGAAGGATTTCGCTGGGCATGAAGCAGTGCACCCCGAACCCATGGGAAGATTTCGCCGCCAACCACAAAAAAGGCGCGCGCATCCTCGGAAAAATCAAATCCATTACGGATTTCGGGATTTTCGTGGGCCTCGATGGGGGTATCGACGGCCTGGTTCACGTATCGGATATCTCGTGGGACCAGCCGGGTGAGGAGGTGATACGGAACTACAAGAAAGGAGACGAAATCGAGACGGTTCTTCTGTCCGTGGATCCCGAGCGGGAGCGCATCTCGATCGGTATCAAGCAGCTCGCTCAGGACCCGTTCACCAGTTACCTGACGGCTCATCCCAAAGGCAGTGTGGTCCACGGTCGAGTCAAGTCGGTTGAAGCCAAAGGAGCCATTCTGGATCTTGAAACCGGCATCGAAGGGTATATCCGGGCTACCGATCTGGCCCGGGATGCAGTTGAAGATGCGCGTACCGTGCTGCATGAAGGTGATGATATCGAGGCGCATGTGGTCAGTTACGACCGCAAATCCCGGACCGTCGGACTTTCCGTCCGGGCGCTTGAGATCGAAGAGGAAGCCAGGGTGCTCGACGATTATTCGAAACGGGCCACAAACCTGGTACCCACGATCGGTGATCTTTTCAAGGAGCAGGCACATGAGTCCAAGGGCCCCTGAAAACCGGGATCGGGCGCGCCTGATGACAGGCGTCAGGCTGTGCCCGGAAATCCGCAGGTGAGGAGGGTAGAGTGATGACGCGCTCCGAACTCATCGAATACATCAGCAGCCGTTACCCTTACCTGCCGCAGCAGGACATTGAGCTGGCCATCAAGACCCTGCTCGACCGGCTCGGGTGGGCGCTGGCGGAAGGCAGACGCATCGAGATCCGGGGATTTGGAAGTTTTTCCCTGCATTACCACCGGCCACGGTTGGGCCGGAATCCGAAGACGGGCGAGACCGTGGCCCTTCCGGGCCGTTTTGTTCCTCATTTCAAGCCCGGGAAATCGATCCGCCAGGAGATCGAGCAGTCCAAGGTCCCGATCCAGACAGACTAAAGCTCTGTGATCTCCGAGCGGACCTCATCGGATTTCGCATTTCGGTCCGGGAACGCTAGAATATCGGTGAGACATGCAGTTTCACGTGGAGGTCAGATTGAAACAGTGGATCAAGGGTTTGGGATGGATTCTGGTCGCGCTCATCCTCCTCGCGCTCACCATCCTGGCCATGCAGAATCCAGTGCCGGTCGTTCTCGACGTTTTCGTCTGGAAGTACTCGGTTCCGCTGTTTTTGCTGGTCCTCGCAAGTTTTGTTGCGGGTGTGATCGTGGCTCTGGGTGTTCTCCTGCCAAGACATATCCGCCTGTTCTGGCGTGTACGAAACCTGACGCGTGAACCACGCCAGGGAGATCCGGCCGACCACAAAAGCCACTTCAAGCCGATTGAACCCGATCCGGGCAAGGGACAGAACGCAGATCGCGGAGACCCGAGATGAATCTCTGGCATGTGAGCGCGGTCCTGCTTTGGGCGCTTGCGCTGAGTGCAATCATCTGGTTTGCGCTGGATCGGTCGATCATCCGGCGGCAGCGCAGGAGGCACCGGAAAGTCGCCAATGTTCGTTATTTCCAGGGATTGCAATACTTGCTCGATGAACAGCCCGATGAAGCACTCACGGTTTTTCTCAAGCTTGCGGACGAAAATCCAGAAATCATCGAGATCCAGCTGGCTGTAGCCCGCCTTTTCCGGCGCAAGGGTGAACTCGAGCGTTCCATCCGGATGCACCAGAACCTCGTGGCGCGGACCCATCTGGACCGGGCCGATCGGCTCTCGGCGCTTTATGAACTCGCCTCTGACTACGTTTCGGCCGGGCTTTATGATCGGGCGGAGCGTCTTTTTAACGAGCTGCTTGAGGACAAACCCTGGCGACGGCCCGCGCTTCTCCAGTTGATCCATATCCATGAGAATCAGAGGGACTGGGATGATGCCCTCAGGGTTGCACGCAGACTGGAACAGGCCAGTGGTCTTTCCTATGGCCGGATCATGGCCCACTACGAATGTGAAATGGGAGAACAGGCGCTGGCCCATCAGGATTGCCAGGGGTCCCTGTCACATTTCCAGCTCGCGCTGATACGCAATCCACGGTCGGTGCGGGCGCACTTCCTGGTTGGACGCTTCTGGCTCGGGCAGGGAAACGACACGCGTGCGCTCGAGTATCTCGAGCAGGCTTTCCTACTGCGCCCGATCCTGGCACCGTTTCTGCTGCCTGATCTGGCCCAGGTCATCACTCGCAGTGCAAGACACGGCGGACTGGCCGCCGTGTTCCAGAAAGCCACACTCTCTGATGAGGAATGCGACGCCATCGCGCAAGCCATGATTCTCCATGCCGGGATTCCGGACAAAGACGCTGCCCCCTGGCTCGAGGGGCTGGTGTCCCGTCACCTCTTTCTGCAGTCACTCTGCCGTGGCGCCCAGACCGCTGCGCTTTCGGCCGGAGCGATCCGATCCGCTCTGGAACCGATTTTTCGTTTTACGCTTCGTTATGCATGTGAAGAGTGCGGTTATGAGCTGCATTCGCATGTCTGGAAGTGTCCAAGCTGCAGGCGCTGGGATACCCTGGTACCAAGAGAGATGATCGAGGAGCAGCTCAAGGGACTCGATCAAGGCCAACAATCATCGGATGTTGTCCCTCCCTTGCTCCTGCTCCCCGGCAGGCGTTCCACCCGGAAACCACAGATCACCTAAGAATTCATACCGGAGCATAGGCAGCTTGAAGACCCAGAACATGAGGAAACCTGTCCGCACGGCGGTTTTTCCCGTGGCCGGACTGGGTACGCGCTTTCTGCCCGCCACGAAGGCGAGCCCCAAGGAAATGCTTCCGGTTGTCGACAAACCCCTGATCCAGTATGCGGTGGAAGAAGCTCTTGAGGCGGGCGTCGAGACCCTTGTTTTTGTAACCAGCCGGAACAAACGGGCCATTGAAGATCATTTCGACCGGGTCTATGAACTCGAAAATGAGCTTTTGGAGCGCGAAAAACCTGAACTCCTCGAACAGATCAAGGATATCCTTCCGCGTTCCGCGTCTGCGATCTATATTCGTCAGCCGGCCGCTCTGGGTCTGGGGCACGCGGTCCTGTGTGCAGCACCGGTGGTTGGCAACGAACCGTTCTATGTCGTTCTGGCAGATGACCTCATAGAAACACCTACCTCGTCCGAAAACGTCCTGCTGCAGCTATACAGGATTCATGAAGCGCATGGGTGCAGCGTGATTGCCCTGGAACGGGTTTCGCGAGAACACATTTCTCGTTACGGTATCATCCAGCCTCAGGAAATGAATGAGCGGCTGTACGGCATTCAATCGATTGTTGAAAAACCGGATCCGGAGAATGCACCCTCTGAACTGGCCGTGATCGGGCGGTATCTCCTTATGCCGGAGATCCTGGGCTGTCTTGAAAAAACCGGGCGCGGACGAGGAGGGGAAATCCAGTTGACCGATGCTCTGGAATTGCTCCTGGCTCATGCACTGGTCTTGGGATATGCATTTGAGGGTGCACGCTACGATTGTGGAGACAAACTGGGTTATCTCGAAGCGTGTGTCGAGTTTGGTCTCAAACATCCACAACTGCATGCTGATTTCAAGGACTACCTGATCAGGCGCATTTCCTGTCTCGACAGGTAACTGATATGTTTGT
>AUZY01003991.1_pt1 | contig 15663 bp, 15 predicted proteins | sample 49821 | NCBI WGS metagenome assembly AUZY01 (sample SAMN02954279, study PRJNA193664) | mine drainage metagenome | biome: terrestrial; feature: abandoned Hg mine; material: sediment; isolation source: lowermost (B1B) sediment-attached strata from acid streamer/mats thriving at... | place: Spain ...
GCGGCCGGCCACGCGCGCCGGTCAACCACGCAGGTGGTTGATCTGTCCGGCAGTAGCGCGCGTTCAAAAGTTCTTCCCCAGCCAGCCCTTGAGCCGGCCGATCATGCGATCCAGATTGCCGCTGGGCACGGCCACATCACCGCGCGCCGCGTGCAGCAGCAGGCCCACGGCGGTGGCGTGTACCGGATTGGCCACTGCCTCGGCCTTGCCGCCGACCATCTGCGGCATGCCGATGCGCACCATCTTGTGGAATACCTCCTCGGCCAGCTCCAGCGCGCCCTCCATCGGCGCCGCGCCGCCGGTCAGCACCACGCCGGCGCTGAGCAAGTTGTCCAGACCCGAGCGGCGCAGCTCGTCCTGCACCATCTCGAAGATTTCCTCGTAGCGGTCGTGCACGCACTGCGCCAGCGCCTGGCGCGCGAGGCGCCGCGGCGGGCGATCGCCGACGCTGGGCACCTGCACGGTTTCGTCGCTGTGCGCCAGTTGCGGCAGCGCGCAGGCGTACTTGATCTTGATTTCCTCGGCGTTGGCCGTGGGCGTGTGGATGCCGAAGGCGATGTCGTTGGTCACCTGATCGCCGCCCACGGGCAGCGCGCGCGTGTAGCGCACCGCGCCCTGCGCGTAAATGGCGATGTCGGTGGTGCCGGCGCCGATGTCGATCAGGCATACGCCCAGCTCGCGCTCGTCGTCGGTGAGCACGGCGCGCGCGCTGGCGGTGGCGGCTGGAATCAGCGCATCCACGGTGATGCCGCAACGCTCGATGCATTTGACCAGGTTCTGCACCGGACTGGCCGCGCCGGTGACCAGATGCACGTTGGCCTCCAGACGCACGCCGCTCATGCCGACCGGATGACGGATGCCGTCCTGACCATCGATGCGGAACTCCTGCGGCTCCTTGTAGAGCACCTTGCGATCAGCCGGGATGGCCACTGCGCTGGCCGCCGCGAGTACCGCCTCGATGTCGGCGGCGCTGACTTCGCGCTCGCGGATCGCCGCGGTGCCGTGCGAGTTCAGCGTTTCCAGATGACTGCCGGAAATCGACGCGTGCACCGAGCGGATCTCGCAGCCAGCCATCAGCTCGGCTTCCTCGACCGCGCCGCGGATCGCGTGCATGGTCGATTCGATATCCACCACCGCACCGCGCTTCATGCCGCGCACCACGTGCGAGCCGATGCCGATCACCTCGACCGGTTCGCCGTGCGCGTATTCGCCGACCACGGCCATGACCTTCGAGGTGCCGATATCGAGCCCCACCACCAGTTGCTTGTCGCTGCGTCGGTTCATGGCTCAGGTATTTCCTGCACTGGGCGTGGAAGAGGGCGTGACGGATGGCGTGGACGCATCCGGCCAACGCACGGCAAAGCCGTTGGCGTAGCGCAAATCGGCATACACGAACATCTGGCTGTGGCGCGCCGCCAGTTGCGGCCACACCGTCAGGAACCGATCGAGGCGCTGCTGCGACTGGTCGCGGCCGATCACGATGCGCGCGCCATCGGCCAGCTCCAGCGTGTAGCTGCCGCGCGCGGTCAGTTGCACCCCGGCCACATGCAGGCCACGCGGCGTGCAGGCGGCAGTGGCGCCGCGGTAGAACGCGATCACCTCGGGCAGCGTGCCGTGCGGGCCGATCAATTGCGGCAATGCGCCCGGCATCTGCGCGGCGGGCACGCTGAACAGGCTGCCATCGGCGCCAACCATGCGATTCCCGGTCCAGCGCGCCCATGGCTGGTGCTCGCGCAGGCTGATGACCAGGGTATTCGGCCAGCGCTTGCGCACCTCGACCGCGGCCACCCACGGCAACGCCGCGACCGCCGCGCGCACGCGCTGCAGATCGACCGCGAAAAAGCCTTTTTGCAGCAGCGGCTGCACCGCGACGGCGACCTCGGCGGCGCTGACATGCGTGTACGGCGCATCGATGGTGAGGTATTTCACCGGCCACTGCCCCGCCGCCAGCCAGCCGCGCAGCACCGCGACCACCGGCACGGCCAGCACGGCCAGCGCCAGCAGCCAGCCACTCAGACGGATGGCGCTGGCGCGCGTCACGGCGCCTCCGTCGGCAAGGATGTTTCCAGAATGCGCCAGCACAGGGTTTCGAAATCCATGCCAGCCGCGGCGGCGGCCTTGGGCACCAGTGAATGGCTGGTCATGCCGGGCGCGGTGTTGACCTCGAGCAGCCAGTCGTGTCCATGGCGATTACGCATGATGTCCACACGCGCCCAGCCCGAGCACGCCAGCGCGTCGAACGCAGCCAGCGCCAACGTGCGCATCGCCTGCTCGGCAGCACCCGACAAACCTGGACAGATATACAAAGTGTCTTCGGCGACGTACTTGGCGTTGTAGTCGTAGTACTCGCCCTTGGGCACGATCTTGATCGTTGGCAGCACTTCGCGTCCGAGGATACTGACGGTGTACTCACCCCCCTCGTTCGCGTCGCCCTCGATCAGCGTTTCCATCAGCAGATCGCCGGGATAGCGTTGGGCCAGTTCGACCGCAGCGTTCAGATCCCTGTCTGCGAACACGCGTGTAACGCCCACGCTGGAGCCTTCCCAAGCCGGCTTCACGACCAGCGGAAAACCGATCGCGCGCGCCGCCGCATGCACGTCGGCACCACGTGGCAAAGCCTTGAAGCGCGGCGTCGAGAGATCCAGTGCCTGCCACACCTGCTTGGCGCGAATCTTGTCCAGCGACAGCGCCGAACCCAGCACGCCCGAGCCGGTGAACGGAATGCGCAGCGACTGCAGCGCGCCTTGCAGTTCGCCGTTCTCGCCACCACCGCCATGCAAAATGTTGAACACGCGCGCGAAGTGTCCGGCGCGCACCGCATCCAGCAGCGCGGGGATGCCGTCGATGCCGTGCGCATCGACACCGCGCGCGCGCAGCGCGGCGAGCACGTTGCTGCCCGAATCCAGCGATACCACGCGCTCGGCCGAGGTGCCGCCCATCACCACCGCGACGCGACCGAAGGCGCGCGCATCATCGACGTGGCTCATGCCTTGTCCTCCTCAAGCACCTTGCCGGCATGCGCCAGCGCATTGGCGGTCTGACCGATATCGCCCGCGCCCATCATCAGCAGCAGGTCGTTGTCTTCGAGCAGCGCCGCCAGCGCCTGCGGCAGTTCTCGCGCGCTGTTGACCAGCACCGGATCGACCTTGCCACGCGCACGCACCGCGCGCGCCAGCGCGCGCGCATCGGCACCGGCGATCGGCGTCTCGCCCGCGGCGTAAACCTCGCTCAACACCAGCACATCGACCTCGGCCAACACACGCGCGAAGTCATCGAGCAAATCGCGCGTGCGCGAATAGCGATGCGGCTGAAACGCCACCACCAGGCGGCGCTGCGGCCAGCCGCCGCGCGCGGCGGTGAACACCGCGGCCAGCTCGCTGGGGTGGTGGCCGTAATCGTCGACCAGCAACGCGTGCCCGCGCGCATGCGCAATCTCGCCGCGTTGCTGAAAGCGCCGGCCCACGCCCTGAAACTGGTCCAGCGCGGTGGCGATGCTTTGCGCATCGACCCCCAACTGCCAACCCACCGCCGCCGCCGCCAGCGCGTTGAGCACGTTGTGCCGACCGGGCAGATTGAGGTTCACCGCCAGCGCCACATCGCGCCCAGGTAGATGCAGATCGAAGCGCATGCGCGCGCCGTGCTGCGCGATGGCGCTGGCGCGCACGTCGGCGTTGGCGGCCGTGCCGTAGGTGACTACGCTGCGCGGCGTGCGCTGCGCCAGCGCGGCCACCTCGGCGTCATCGCTGCACAGCACCGCGGTGCCATAGAACGGCAAGCGGTGCAGAAAATCATCGAAGGCCTGGCGCACACGCGCGAAATCGCCGCCGTAATTGATCAGGTGATCGGCATCGATGTTGGTGACCACGGCCAGCACCGGCGCCAGCATCAGGAACGAACCGTCGGATTCATCGGCCTCGGCGACCAGATACTCGCCGGCGCCGAGACGTGCGTGCGTGCCCGCGGCCAGCAACTGGCCACCGATCACGAACGTCGGGTCGTAGCCGGCTTCGGCCAACACGCTGGCGGTGAGGCTGGTGGTGGTGGTCTTGCCGTGGGTGCCGGCGATGGCGATGCCGCGACGGAAGCGCATCAGCTCGCCCAGCATCTCGGCGCGCGGCACCACCGGAATGCGCGTGGCACGCGCCGCCAGCAACTCGACGTTGTCGGTGGCGATGGCGCCGGAGACGACCACGGCATCGGCGCCCCGCACCTGCGCGGCGGCGTGGCCGATGTGCACTTCGATGCCCAGCGCAGCCAGATGCTCGGTCACCGGCGAGCGCGCGCGATCCGAGCCGGACACGACATAGCCCAGCGTGTGCAGCACCTCGGCGATGCCGCTCATGCCTGCGCCACCGACGCCGATGAAGTGCACGCGCCGGAACGCGTACATGAAGTCCTCGTGCGGCAGCAGGCGCCGCGGGCTCATCGCGCCACCTCCAGGCAGGCATCGGCGATGCGGTCGGCGGCATCCGGCTGCGCCAGCGCACGCGCCGCCGTGGCCATGCTCAGCAAGCGCTTGCGATCAGCCAGCAGCGTGCCGAGTTCCTGCGCCAGCGATTGCGCGCTCAATGCGGATTCGGGTAACAGACGCGCGGCATCAGCGCCGGTCATGAACGCGGCATTGCGCGTCTGATGATCGTCCACGGCATGCGGATACGGCACCAGGATCGCGCCCAGTCCGGCCGCGGCCAGCTCGGCCAGGGTCAGCGCGCCGGCGCGGCACAGCGCCAGATCGGCCCAGGCATAGGCCTGCTCCATGGTTTCGATGAATGGCTCGATGCGCGCCTCGATACCCGCTTCGGCATAAGCGGCGCGCGTGGTCTCCACGCCTTGCGCGCCACACTGATGCCACACCTCGGGACGCCCCGCCGCAGGCAGCAGCGCCAGCGCGGCCGGTACGCCGAGATTGAGCGCGCGCGCGCCCTGACTCCCGCCCAGCACCAGCAGGCGCGCGCGTCCCGTGCGCGCGGCGAAACGCTGCGCGGGTGCAAGCAACGCGGCGATCGCTGCGCGCACCGGATTGCCGCTGCACGTGGCCTGCGGCAGCGCATCCGGAAAGCCCACCAGCACGCGCCGTGCCAGGCGCGCCAGCACGCGGTTGGTCATCCCTGGCATTGCGTTCTGTTCGTGCACCACCAGCGGCACGCGGCGCAGGAACGCGGCCAGACCGCCCGGCCCCGCGGCATAACCACCCAACGCCAGCACGCTGCGCGGACGCTCGCGACGCAGCGCGGCCCAAGCCGCGCGCAGCGCACCCAGCAGCATCCACGGCGCACGCAGACGCGCATTCCAGCCCTTGCCACGCACGCCACGCACCGGCAGCTCCAGCAGGCGGATGCCTCGCGCCGGCACCAGACGCGTCTCCAGCGCGCCGGCCGCGCCCAGCCACACCACCGGTACCGCGCGCGCGCTCAGCACCTCGGCCACGGCCAGGCCAGGGAAGATGTGCCCGCCAGTACCGCCAGCCATGATCATCACCGGACGCCCATCGCTCATGCCGCGGCCTCCGCGAACTGCGGGGTGACGGCGCCGAGGCGGCGCGCATCCTCGGCGCGCGCGATCTCGTAGCTGGCGCGCAGCAGCACGCCGAGCATGACCAGGGTCATGATCACGCTGGAGCCACCGGAACTGACTAGCGGCAGGGTCAGGCCCTTGGTCGGCAGCACGCCCAGATTCACACCCACCGACACAGCCGCTTGAATGCCGATCGACAAGGCCACGCCGAAGCACACATAGGCGGCGTAACGCTGACCTACCTCGACCCCGCGCAGGCCCAGCACCAGCGCACGCCCGACCAGCAGCGCGAACAATCCCAGCACCAGCGCGATGCCGACAAAGCCCAGTTCCTCGGCGATCACCGCGAGGATGAAATCGGTGTAGGCCTCGGGCAGGTAGAACAACTTCTGGATGCTGTCGCCCAGACCCACGCCAAACCAGTGCCCGCGCCCGACCGCCGATCAGCGCCTGGGTCAACTGGAAGCCATCCGAGAACGGATCCTTCCACGGGTTGAGGAACGATGTCAGGCGCTCGACGCGATAGCTGCGGCTGACCGCGATCCAGCTGAACAGCGGAATCAGCGGCGTGCTCATCAGCACCAGATAGCGCATGCGCGCGCCAGCCAGCCAGATCATGCCCACGGTGATCGCCATGATCAGCAGCGCCGAGCCGAAATCCGGCTGCGCCAGCAGCAGTGCCGCGATCAACAGCGCCACACCGATGGGTTTGATCGCGCCCGAGAACTTCTGCTCGACGGCGCTGCGATGACGCACCAGATAACTGGCCACGTACAGGATCACCGCCAGCTTCACCGCCTCGACCGGCTGGAAGCCGGTGATGCCCAGATCCAGCCAGCGCCGTGCGCCGTTGACGCGAATGCCGATGTGCGGCACGAACACCAGCCCCAGCGAGAGGAAGGCCAGCGCCATCAGCCAAAAACTGCGCTGCTCCAGCTCGCGCAACTCGACGCGCGTGGCCACCAGCGCCGCGCTGCTGCCCAACACGATGAACATGAGGTGGCGCTTGAGATAAAAGAACGGCCCCAGATGGCTGCCGTCGGCGATCGCGATCGAGGCCGAGGCCACCATGACGATACCGAACGCGGCCAGCCCCACGATCGCCAGCAGCAGCCAGCGGTCGTAGTGCCCGCGCGGCCCGGCGCGGCGCTCGGCTTGCGGACGCTGGCTGATGAAATCGAACATCAGCGCACCTTCAAGGTGGCGAGGCCGATCAGCATCAGCATCACGCTGATGATCCAGAAGCGCACGATCACGCGCGGCTCGGGCCAGCCCTTCAGCTCGAAGTGATGATGGATCGGCGCCATGCGGAAAATGCGCTTGCCGGTGAGCTTGAAGCTGGCCACCTGCAACATCACCGAGGCGGTTTCCATCACGAACACGCCACCCATGATCAGCAGCACGACCTCCTGACGCACGATCACCGCGATGCAGCCCAGCGCAGCGCCGATGGCCAGCGCGCCGACATCGCCCATGAACACCTGCGCCGGATAGGTGTTGAACCACAAAAAGCCCAACCCGGCACCGGCCAGCGCGCCGCAATAAATGGCCAGCTCGCCCGCACCCGGAATACCGGGAATGTCGAGATAGCTCGAAAATACCGCGTTGCCCGACAGGTACGCGAAAATGCCCAGCGCCACCGCCACCAGCACGCTTGGCATGATCGCCAGACCATCAAGACCGTCGGTGAGATTCACCGCATTGGAGAAGCCCACGATCATCAAATAGGCGATGACCACGAAGCCGAAGCCGAGCGGCAGTGCCACGGTCTTGAACAAAGGCACAAACAGCGCAGTGGCCGCGGGCACATCGGCGGTGTAATAGAGCGTCAGTGCCGCTGCCAGCCCGAACAGCGATTGCCACAAGTACTTCCAACGCGCCGGCAGACCGCGGCTGTCCTTGAGCACCAGCTTCTTGTAATCGTCGTAAAAACCCACCGCACCGAAGGCCAGCGTCACGCCCAGCACGACCCACACGTAGCGGTTGAACGGATCGGCCCACAGCAGTGTGGCGATGACCACCGCCAGGATGATCAGCGTGCCGCCCATGGTCGGCGTGCCGGCCTTGCTCAGGTGCGATTGCGGGCCGTCGCTGCGGACCACCTGCCCGGCTTTTTGCGCAGTCAGACGGCGGATCAACCCCGGTCCCAGCGCCAGCGAAATCAGCAGCGCCGTCAGCGCGCTGAAGATGGTGCGCAGGGTGATGTACTGGAACAGGCGAAATGCGCTGACGTAGCCGCTGAGCCAGCGCGCGAGTTCATACAGCATCGGCATGTCCCCCGTGTGCGTCCACCTGATCCAGTTGCGCGATCACGCGCTCCATGGCCGACGAACGTGAACCCTTGACCAGACAGGTGACACCGGCGTGCACGGCGACTTGCAGGGCGGCGGCCAGCGCGGCCTGATCCTCGAAATGACGCGCCGCGGCGCCGAACGCGGTGCTGGCCGCGGCGCTGAGCTGGCCCACCGTCCACAGCCGCGTGATGCCAGCGGCGCGCGCCTTGCGCCCCAGTTCGGCGTGCAGCACCTGCGCATCGGGGCCGAGTTCGGCCAGATCGCCCAGCACCAGCCAGGTTTCACCCGGTGCCAGCGCCAGCGTGTCGATGGCCGCCGCCACCGAGGCCGGGTTGGCGTTGTAGCTGTCATCCAGCAACGTCCAGCCACCAGCCATCGTGCGCCGCATCAGACGCCCGTGCACTGCGCCAACGCGCGCCAGTCCCTCGGCAATATGTTGCGGCGTGAGATCCAGTGCGTGCGCCAGCGCCGCCGCGGCCAGCGCGTTGAGCACGTTGTGCGCGCCCGGTAGCGACAGCTTGACCGGCGCGGTACCCGACGGGGTGTGCAGCACGAAGCGCGAGCCGTCCAGATCCGAATGCACCTGCGTGGCGCAAATCTCGGCCTCGGCCGCGCGCCCGAAACGCAGCACGCGCCGCGCACCGGCCTGCGCGGTGAAATAGCCGGCGAAGACGTCGTCGGCGTTGATCACGGCGATGCCGTCGGCGGGCAACGCGGCGTAGATCGCGCCCTTGGTCTCGGCCACGCCCTCGATGCTGCCCAGGCGCTGCAAATGCGCCGGTGCGACGTTGTTGACCAGCGCCACGCGCGGACGCGCGATCGCCGCCAGATAGGCAATATCGCCGGGCTTGCCCGCGCCCATTTCCAGCACCGCGTAGCGCGCGTCATCGCGCATGTTGAGCAGGCTTAGCGGCAGGCCGATCTCGTTGTTCTGATTACCCTGCGTGGCGTGCGTGGCGGCCACTCCGGCGAGGATCGCGGCGCACAGGTTCTTCACCGTGGTCTTGCCGCTGGAACCGGTGATGCCGATCACCTCGGCCGCGCTGCGCGCGCGCACTGCACTGGCCAGATCACCCAGCGCGGCGAGCGTGTCGGCGACCTGGATCTGCGCCAGCGCGCCATCAATGCGGCGCGCGACCAGCGCGCCGGTCGCGCCCGCGGCCGCGGCCCGCGCCAGAAAATCGTGACCGTCGACGCGCTCGCCCGCCAGCGCCACGAACAGCATGCCCGGCTGCAGCGCACGCGTATCCGCACTGGCGCCACGCACCTGTGCCACGCCACCATGCAGCGTACCGTGCGTCCACATCGCCACTTCACCGAGGGTCATGTTCAGCATGGGCGCGCCTCCAGCGCGGCGCGCGCCAAGGCGAGATCATCAAACGGCCGCGCCTTGCCGCCGCTTTCCTGATAAGTCTCATGGCCCTTGCCGGCGATCAGCACCACGTCGCCGGCGCGCGCCTCGCGCAAGGCCAAGGCGATGGCGCGCGCACGATCGCGCTCGATGACCACCGTCGCACTGGCCGGCATGCCGGCGCGAATCGCGGCGACGATGGCATCGCCGTCTTCGCCGCGCGGATTGTCGTCGGTGAGCAGCACGCGATCGGCCAGATCCGCGGCCAGCGCGCCCATTTGCGGACGCTTGCCGGCATCGCGCTCGCCGCCGCAGCCGAACACACACCACAAGTGCCCCGCGCAATGCGCGCGCAGCGCGCGCAGCGCCTGCTGCAGCGCATCGGGGGTGTGCGCGTAATCGATCACCACCAACGGCTGGGCACCAATGCCGCCGAGGCGGTTCATGCGTCCGCGGATCGGTTCAAGCTGCTGCAGCACGTGCAGCACGCGCGCGAACGGGAATTCCAGCACGCCCAGGCACGCAGCCACCAACAGGAGATTCTCGACATTGATGCGCCCCAGCAGCGCGCTGCGCAGCGCGCTGCTACCCCATGGCGTGTGTAGGGTGAAACTGATGCCTTCGGGAGAGCTGACGATGGCCTCGGCGCGCAGGTCCGCGTGCGCGTCACCCGCAGCGCTGACGCGCAGCACGCGTACGTCCGGCGCCATGGTCGCCGCCAAGCGCGCGCCGAAAGCATCGTCGATGTTGAGCACCGCAGCGCGCAGACCGGGCCACGCGAACAGGCGCGCCTTGGCCGCGCCATAGGCCTGCATACTGCCGTGGTAGTCCAGATGATCGCGGGTGAGATTGGTGAACGCGGCCACGCTGAAGCGCACTGCATTGACGCGGCCCTGCTGTAGCGCATGCGAGGACACTTCCATGGCGACATCGCTGGCGCCCGCGTCTGAGAATTCGCGCAGCAGGCGCTGCACGCTGATGGCATCCGGCGTGGTGCGCGCGCCGGCATCGAGCTGACCGTGCAGGCCTGCGCCCAATGTGCCAATGCTGGCGGCGCGCCGACCGAGCAGTTCCAGCGCCTGCGTCAGCAGCTGCACGCTTGAGGTCTTGCCGTTGGTACCGGTCACGCCGATCACGCGCAGCGCACGCGAGGGATCGCCGTAAAAACGCGCGGCGATGCTGCCCAGTTGCGCACCGAGATCATCGACCCAGATCACTTGCGGCAGCTGCGGTGCAGCCTGCGGCGCGGGCGCCTCGGCCAGCACCAGCGCCGCACCCGCGGCCAGCGCCTGCGCGGCGAAATCGATGCCGTGGCGCTGCGTGCCGCGCAGCGCGACGAAGGCTTCGCCTGGCTGCACGCGGCGCGAATCCAGTTGCAAACCACGCACCGCGATCGCGGCGACCGCACCGGCTTCGGCCAAGCCATCGAGCAGCGCATCGGCGCGCATCGCGACAGCGCTCACGGCGCGCCTCCCGCCGCGTTGGCCGCAGCGGTCGGCAGCGGCGTCTGCCCGTACCAGTGCTGCACGTTGTCCGGCGGCACATCGAGCAGGCGCAGCGCGCCTTCCATCACGCGCCGGAACACCGGCGCCGAAACCACGCCACCGTAATGATCGGGCTTGGGATCGCGCACCACCACGACCGCGACCAGACGCGGATCGGTGGCCGGCACGATGCCGCAAAACACCGCGTAGTACTCACCCTTGAGATAACCGCCGGCCCCAGCCAGGTGCGCGGTACCGGTTTTCCCGGCCACGGTGTAGTTGGCGATCATCGCCGCGGACCCGGTGCCGGTCGGGCTGACCACGGTACGCAGCATGCCGATCATTTCCCTGGCGTATTTTTCGGGCAGCACGCGCACCGGCGCGCCGTCATCGCCCTTGACGAAAGTGGGGTGATGCAACACGCCGCCGTCGGCCAGCGTCGAGTAGGCCTGCGCCAATTGCAGCGCGGTCACGTTCAGGCCATAGCCGTAGGAAATGGTGACGCGATTGATCGGGCGCCAACTCGTGTACGCCGGCAGCAGGCCCGAAGCCTCGCCGGGAAAGCCGCTTTCGGTGCTGCGCCCGAAGCCGAAGCCGCGCAGCATGTCGTACAGACGCTTTTCCGAAAACGTCGCCGTGATCAACGAGGCGCCGACATTGCTGGACTTGGTGATGACGCTGGTCAGATCCAGTTTGCCGAAGTCAGCCACGTCGCGGATGGTGTAGCCGTCCATCATGTACCAGCCGGGCGTGGTGTTGATCGGCGAAGTGGGCGTCCACTTGCCGCTGTCCAGCGCCGCGGACAGCGTGAACGCCTTCATCACCGAGCCCGGCTCGAACACGTCGGTGACCGCGCGATTGCGCCAGTCGCGCGGCGTGCTGCCGGCGATGTTGTTCGGGTTGAACGAGGGCAGATTGACCATGGCGAGGATGCCGCCGGTGCGTGCATCCATGATCACCATCGAGGCCGCGCGCGCGTGGTACTTGATATAGGCCTCGGACAGGTACTGATAGGCGAGGTACTGGATGCTGCGATCGATGCTCAGCGTCAGGCTGTGCCCCTGCACCGGCTCGCGCACCAGATCGACGCTTTGCACGACCTGCCCGAGGCGGTTGCGAATCACGCGCTGCAAGCCTGGCGTGCCGCTGAGCCAGTGGTTGTAGGCCAGCTCCAGACCCTCCTGACCCTGATCGTTGATGTTGGTGAAACCCAGCACCTGCGCGGTGACATCACCGGTGGGGTAGTAGCGACGGTACTCGCGCTGCTTGTTGACGCCGGGAATCTTCAGCGCCAGCACCGCCTGCGCGGCGACCGGGTCCATCATGCGGCGCAGGTACACGAACTCCATGTTCGAGCGCTGCTCCAAGCGGCGCTGCAGCTCGGCGGCATTCACATCCAGCGCCTTGGCCAGCTCCGGGATGCGATCCGCGTGCGCCAGCAGCACCGGCGGATCGGCCCACAGCGAATCGACCGGCGTGGACACCGCCAGCGGCTCGCCGTTGCGATCGAAAATGCTCCCGCGCGAGACCGGAATCGGCAGCTCGCGCAGGAAGCGCATATCGCCCTGCTGCTGCAGGAACTCGCGGCGCACCACTTGCAGATCTACCGCGCGCGCCAGCAGCCCGACCCCGGCCAGCGCCAGCAGCGCGAACACCAATGCCAAGCGCCAACGCACGCGCGGACCACGTGCGCGCAAATGGGTCGACTGCGGCAGCTTCGGCGCCGGCTTCATTCGCGCACCATGCGAATTTGCGCCGGATCGGGATTGACCATACCCAGACGGCTGCGCGCCACCGAGGCCACGCGCGCCGGATCGGCCCAGGTGGCATCTTCAAGCTCCAGCCGCCCGTACTCGATGTTGAGGTGATCGCGCTCGCTCTGCAAACCGGTAAGGCGGATGAACAACTCACGGTTTTCGTTGCGCGCCCACACTACCGCGATCGCGCTGACCAGCACTGCAAGCAGCAGCAGCCAGGTCACCACGCGCCCGATGACGCCGTTCATGCGCGTTTCTCCGCGATGCGCAGTACCGCCGAGCGCGCGCGCGGATTGCGCGCCAACTCGTCCACGCCGGCAAAGTGTTTGCGCCCGACCGCGCGCAAGGCGCCCTGCACTGGCGCGGGCGCCGGCAGACCGCGCGCCACGCGCGGCAGGTCGGGGCCACGGATGAATTGCTTGACCAAGCGATCTTCCAGCGAGTGAAAACTGATCACCGCCAGACGTCCGCCCGGCTTCATGCAAGTGCTGGCGGCGGCCAGCCCTTGCTGCAACGCGTCCAGTTCGCCGTTGACGTGCAGTCGCAGCGCCTGGAATGTACGCGTGGCCGGATGCTTGCCGGGCTCGCGCCGGCCGATCGCGCGCTGCACCAGTTGCGCCAATTGCAGGGTGCGCGTCAGCGGCTGCCCGGCGCGCGCCTGCACGATCGCCTGCGCGATGCGACGGCTCATGCGCTCCTCGCCGTAACGCCACAGCGCCGCCGCGATTTCCTCGGCATCGGCCTGCGCCAGAAACTCGGCGGCGCTGAGGCCCTGCGTCGGGTCCATGCGCATGTCCAGCGGGCCATCGGCCATGAAGCTGAAACCGCGCACGGCCTGATCGAGCTGCGGCGAGGACACGCCCAGGTCCAGCAATACGCCATCCAGTCCGGCCTGCGCTGCATCCCACTCGCCCAGCGCTGCGAAACTGCCGTGACGAATCTGCACGCGTGCATCATGGGCAAACCGCGCGCGCGCCGCGGCGATGGCCTCGGGGTCGCGATCCAGCAGCAACAGGCTGCCGTGCGGCCCTAGCAGTTGCAGGATCGCGGCTGCATGGCCACCGCGACCATAGGTGCCATCAAGATACGTTCCGTCGGCGCGCACACCAAGTCCGGCGAGCACCTCGGCAAGCATGACCGGGATGTGTTGCTGTGCCGGCATGATCGCGGCTCCTGGCGCCGCCACTGCTCAAAGCCTCAGCGCGGACATGTCCGCACTGATGTCATCCTCGCCGATGGTCTGGCGGATCTTGGCGACGTGCGCCTGCTCGCTCCACAGCTCGAACTTGCTGCCCATGCCCAGCAGCACCGCACGCTTTTCGATGCCCGCGGCGGCACGCTGGCTGGCCGGCAACAGCACGCGCCCGGCGCTATCCAGTTCCAGCGCGGCGGCGGCACCGACCAATTTCATTTGTAGCGCGCGATGCACGGCCTTGACGCTGGGCAGCGCGTTGACCTGATCGCGCACCTGCTCCCAGGCGCTGGCCGGGAATAGCCACAGGCAGCCCTGCTCGAAGGGGTTGTAGGCGCTGATCAAGTGGTTGTCGCAGACGCGCGCAACCAGCTCGCGGTAGGCGGTGGGGATCGCCAGCCGTCCCTTGTCGTCAACCGTGATGGCCGTTTCACCCTGGAACACTTGCCCACCTTTCCCCACGTTTTTACACTAATCGCCACCTTAGTCTCAGGCTTTGCGACTGTCAACGGGTTTTTGCCTTGCAGATCAAGGACTAATGGGCGGGCTTGCAAATTTCATGCAATCTCTGAGAAAACATCGCAAGACGTATGAAATTATTGGAAAATGATTGCAGTCCATCCGCGTGCAGCGGCCTGCGTACGGCGCGCAAGACCTGAATTGGGTCACAGCGCTGCGATTGGACGAGGGCGCAACAGAAAATGGCGCACAACTCGACGCGCAAACCCCGCAAGGCGTATGGCCTGAACGTCGAGCGTGTGTGAAGAAAATTAAAGAAGAAGTGAAGAAGGAGTCGGCCCGTAAGCCGGGTTCTGTTCTAGACAGTCATTCCTCTAGGCCTGACGTCGCCGTCAGGCTCCAGCAGCCAACCCGGAAGCGGCGCGGGCACGCCATCGCCTCCCTATTTGGCCTTGCTCCAGGTGGGGTTTGCCGTGCCACGTGGCGTTGTCCCCACGCGCGGTGCGCTCTTACCGCACCGTTTCACCCTTGCCACGCATGCCTTGCGACATCGTTCGGCGGTTTGTTTTCTGTTGCACTTTCCGTCGGCTCGCGCCGCCCAGGCGTTACCTGGCACCTTGCCCTATGGAGCCCGGACTTTCCTCGGCGCTTGCGCGACGCGACTGCCCGGCCGACTCCACCACCAAGTGTAGCCGCATGGCGTGTACTGCGCCTGCTCGCATCACGCGTCGGTGTCTGTCGCGCCGGATTCGGCATACAACGCACGCCGTGGCGCGCCGGTGAACTCGGCGGCGATGCGCGCGGCGCGCGCCGGCGCCAGTTCGCCGCGCAGCAGCGCATACAGGCGCCGGCCCTCGGCCAGCGCCTGCGCCGCCTGCGCATCGTTGCCGCCGACGATCAGCACGATCTCGCCGCGGCGTTGATCGGCATCCGCAGCCACGCGCGCCATGAGATCGCCCAACGTGGCATCGATCACCGTCTCGTGCAGCTTGGTCAGTTCGCGCGCCAGTGCCGCGGGGCGCTCGCTGCCAAAGGCCGCGGCCAGATCGGCCAGCGTCGCCTCGAGTCGATGCGGGGCTTCGTAAAACACCAGCGTGCGCGCTTCGCCGACGAGTGTGGCCAGGTGCTGCCGACGCGCGCCAGCCTTGGCCGGCAGAAAACCCTCGAACACGAAACGCTCGCTGGGCAAGCCGGCCACAGACAACGCCGCGATCAGCGCCGCGGGTCCCGGCACTGGCGCCACGCGCAAGCCGGCCGCGCGTGCTGCGCGCACCAGGCGGAAGCCTGGGTCGCTGATCAGCGGCGTGCCGGCATCGGAAACCAGCGCCAGATCCTCGCCCGCAGCAAGGCGCGCAAGTAGCGCCGCGACCACGCCGGCCTCGTTGTGCTCGTGCAGCGCCAGCAGCGGTGTGGCCAGACCGAAATGCTGCAACAGATGACGCGTATGGCGCGTGTCCTCGGCGGCGATCGCCGCCACGCTGCCCAGCACCGAGCGCGCACGCGCGCTCAAATCATCAAGGTTGCCAATGGGCGTAGCCACCACCCACAGCGTGCCGCTTGCTGTTGCCATGCAGATCTCCCGCGGCGCAGTCGGGCGCGCACGTTCCGCTAT
>AUZY01007023.1_pt1 | contig 15481 bp, 13 predicted proteins | sample 49821 | NCBI WGS metagenome assembly AUZY01 (sample SAMN02954279, study PRJNA193664) | mine drainage metagenome | biome: terrestrial; feature: abandoned Hg mine; material: sediment; isolation source: lowermost (B1B) sediment-attached strata from acid streamer/mats thriving at... | place: Spain ...
TTAGGGAATCCCGATCGTATTCCGTAACCACTCGGCCGTGAGCGGATGGAAACACGAGGCGGACATGGACTGTCCATGGGCGTCCGCTACAAAGGATCCGAAAACCGGTATGGTTTCCCCATCCACCCTTGGAACCACCTCCGCCTAGCGGGAACCCCCGGTGAGATGTGCCGGGTGCTCAGTTGGCAAGCCCCAGAGCGCAACCGGCAATGCCAGCAGTCCGATCCCTGCGGCGCACCAGATCGTCCGTTCAATCCCGATCACCGGGATCAGGGCTCCAAGCAGGAGGAGTCCCAGTGCACCGAGCGCATTTCCCAGGCCGAGAGCCACCCCCGAGGCAAAGGCCGGTTCATCCGGGCAGAGATCCTGGCTGATGGGGATCGTGACCGGCAGCGTCGCAAAGAGCGTGATACCGAGCCCGCCGAGCAGGAGATAACCCCAGGGCAGCGGCACCAGAAGATAGGCGAGCAGGAACAGCGGCGAGAGCAGGCTCATCACGGCCAGAACCGGCCGGCGGCCCAGATGGTCCGCGAGCCATCCACCGCCGAGATTGCCGATGACGCCGACCAAAAGCTGCACGCTGATCAGTGTCGCGCCGACTACGAGCGATCCGCCCGCACGGTACCAGAGGAGCGGGATCAAGGTGACACTCGCATAAACCAGCAGCGAGCGGAGCCCTGCATAACCTAAAAGCGGCAGGAGCGGCCGCACACGGCTCGGCCATGGACGCCCGGCCCGTTCGGTTCTGACCAGCCCTGATTCCGGAACCGCACGGAAAAGCCAGGGGGCGACCAGCACCGTTGGAATGAGGAAAATCAGGAGGCCATGAAATCCAAAACGGACCACGATCAGGCTCGCCAGAAAGGGCCAGAGCCCACGACCGATCTCTCCACCCACGAGAAAGATCGACATAACCCGTGATGCATGGCGTTCGTGCGCGAGATCCCGTGCGGCCGCAAGACCCGGCGGGTGGAAAGCGGAGTTGCCGACCCCGACGGCAAGCAGCACAACGATCAGCAGGGCAAAGCTGTCGGCAACCCCGACCAGCGCCGCGCCGGCCGTGCTGAGACAGAGGCCGGGCAGGAAAAACCACCGCCTGCCATAGCGATCAGCCAACCAGCCCATGACGGGCTGGAGCGCCTGTCCGATGAGAAGCGCCGACATGATGACACCCGCATCGGCATCGGGAAGTGCGAGACGCACGAGAACCGCGGGAAGGATGCCCGGCAGGAAGTTGACGGCCCCGTCATTCAGGAAATGCGCAAGTGTGAGCACTCCCAGGCGGAAACTGCGGAGGGGCCTGGGGACGGCTTCGAGACCGAGATCGGGACTCAGCGCATTCAATCGGGAGGCCTTTGGGAGTTTTGGAAGTGTTTGATACGGAGCTAGTATAACGATAACATCCCATACCTGAAGCGCATGGGCGCGGCGCTTGGTAAACCTGGATCGAAAGCTGAGGATGCGCACTCCCCTGACGTGGATTTGCGGTCTTGGGACACCAGTGGCATGCGGTGTCGGTACATCCGGTCAGGATCGAATATCCGCCCCCCCGGATCCGTCCCGGAGTTATTCGTGCCGCTCGAACGGTACAGTTTCGAAGAGTCCAGGCGCAAGTTTCTCGAGTGCTTCGCGGCTTTCCGCAAGGGCCGTGACATGTCCCACCTTCCGCCCCGGACGGGGAGCTTTACGGTAATCGTGGAGATGGACGTCCGGCAAAGCGAGAATGGCCGCAGGATCCGGCAGCCGGCCAACCGCGTTCACGAGGAGTGCATCCCGGCGCAGTGCAGTCGACCCGAGCGGCAGACCGGCAAGGGCACGGAGATGGTTTTCGAACTGGCTTGTGATGGATGCCTCGATGCTCCAATGGCCCGAGTTGTGAACCCGGGGCGCCATCTCGTTCGCGATCAGGGCTCCATCTGCAACAAAAAACTCGACCGCCAGGACACCCACATAATCAAAATGTTCAAGGATCCGGCGCACATAATCCTGGGCATGTTGGACCAGCGCTTCCTCGCGGAATGGCGCATAGGACGAACGGAGAATCCCATCCTGGTGGACGTTTTCCCCGGGCGGGTAGAACACCACCGCCCCCCCCTGATCCCGGCATGCAACGATGGATATCTCCCGTTCGAAGACGACCCGCCCTTCGAGAATCAAGCCCCCCGTTCGACCAGCCAGGGTGCGGAAAGCGGTGAGCGCATCGCCGTATTCGTAAACCGGCACCTGTCCCCGCCCGTCGTAGCCGAGTCTCCGGGTCTTGAGAATGGCCGGCAAGCCGGTTTTCTCGATGGCCGTGGGCAGCTCCTCTTCGCAATCCAGCGCAACATGCCGGGTCGTCGGTATACCGAGGGTCCGGAAAAAGCCTTTTTTCGGAAAGACGGTCCTGGCTCACCTCGAGTACCTCTGGAGACGGCATGACCGGACGCGCAGCGGCCACTTCGCGCAAGAGGGGAGCGGATACGTTTTCAAACTCGTAAGTCACGACGTCCACGTTTTGCGCAAAATCAAACATGGCAGTACGATCCTCGAAGGGCGCCACGATCAGGCGGCCGAGATCTCCGGCGGACGCACCGGGCGACGGATCGATGAAACTGAAATCCATCCCGAGCGGCAAACCGGCCCAGGCCAGCATCCGGCCCAGCTGCCCGCCACCAATCACGCCGACCCGCATCTCAATCGTCCTCGGGGTTCCGTCGCGTCAGGATCTCCTCCGTTTGGCGACGCCTCCAGTCGAGCAAACGGCTCCGTACATCGGGTGCGCTGAGGGCAATGATTGCAGACGCGAGCAGTGCGGCATTCATGGCACCAGCGCGTCCAATGGCCAGCGTGCCGACCGGAACCCCTCCCGGCATCTGTACGATCGACAGGAGAGAATCCATGCCGTTCAGCGCATGGGTCTCGACCGGAACCCCGAGTACCGGGAGGATCGTCTTTGAGGCCAGCATTCCCGGAAGATGGGCAGCGCCGCCCGCGCCCGCAATCAGGACCTGGAGTCCGCGGGAAGACGCTCCCTCGGCATATTCGAACAGCCAGTCGGGAGTCCGGTGGGCCGAGACGATCCGCGTCTCATAGGCCACCCCGAGTTCATCGAGCACAACGGTTGCAGACTGGAGGGTGTTCCAGTCAGACCGCGAACCCATGACGACCCCGACCAGGGGATCTGTTTTTTTATTCATGGTTTCCGACTCTCACCGAGGTCAGTGGCTCCGGCAGCGGTCAATCATGGCTTCATACTATCACGGCTCGGTGCCATGACTGCCACTCTTCTTGATGCGCAAGTCCGGGATTTGCCAGAAGCCGGCCCAGGCAACATAATGCCCTGCGTTTCATTTCCCATGGGAGCAGACATGACCATCGCGATCCTGGTACACGGGGGGGTCGGACCCCATCCATCGGAAACCCAGCGCGAGCGGGGGATGACCCAGGCCGTTCGGGCCGGTTACGCGCTCCTCGCAGCGGGCGGGTCAGCACTGGAGGCGGTTGAGGCGGCGGTCGCGACACTGGAGGACGATCCTGCTTTCAATGCCGGCCGGGGATCCGTGCTCACGGCGGACGGAACCGTTGAAATGGATGCGGCCCTGATGGAAGGGCACTCCCTGCGCGCGGGAGCCGTCGGATCGGTCACGGGCATCCAGAATCCGATCCATCTTGCCCGAGCCGTGCTGGAAGACGGTCGTCATGTCTTTCTCACAGGCCCGGGCGCGGAGCGTTTTGCTGACGATCATGGCATCGCCCGGGTCGATCCGGCCACGCTCATCACGGAGGCGCAGAAAAAAGACTGGCTGGATCATCGCGGAACGGTGGGCGCGGTCGCGTGCGATGCATCCGGGCACCTGGCCACCGCGACCTCGACCGGCGGGCTCCGTGGCAAACACCCGGGGCGGATCGGGGATAGTCCGGTGATCGGTGCGGGAACCTATGCCGACCGGAGCGTGGCGGTATCCTGCACGGGCGATGGAGAATCGATCCTCCGGACCGTATTGGCCCACCGGGTCGCGGTCTCATACGGGCTCATGCTGGATCCTGCCCTGGCCGCCCGCACCGCCATCGACTTTCTCGGGCTTGAGGTCCCTGGCATCGCCGGAATCATCGTGGTGGACGCGGGTGGACGCATGGGATGGGCCTCATCGTCCGGAACCACCATGTTGCACGGGAAGGGGGATCCATCTGGTATCCACGTGGGGTACTGAGCCGGGCAGGCGTCCCGGGAGGCGTTTTCCCGGGACGGAAGCCCTGCCGCCTCGTTAGGTATGCGCATGCGGCGCCATGATGCGCGCAAGCAGATTGACGGTCCCGGGAATACGCACGAGGTGCGGGTAGCGGGGACCACCGAAGTAGAACACCTTCTTGTGGCTATACCACCCATCCGTTTCGACCAGGAAAACGGTCGGGCGATGCGTGTGTTCGCTGCGCTTGAGGATCCAGTCGAGTACCGGAACCGTGTACTTCTGTCCGTTGACCGCGTGGATCTGCATCCCCGGGGCGAGCCCGGCCCGCCACGCGGGCGATCCCTTGCGGACATCGAAGATCACTCCGTTTTTCCCGATCCGGATGCCATAGGTCAACCACTGGTCATTGTCGTGCCGGAGTTTTTCCTGCGCCACCATGAAGCGGTTGGGCTTTGCGGTATAGACCAGACGCCAGCCCGAACGCCGCAGCTCGCCCGTGGGAGGGAGCGGCGCGATATCGTAGACATGGCGCTCGAAGAACGCATGCCAGGGATAATGCACCACCCGGTTGAGCAGGCCCTCGATCGTAGCCCGTGTATAGGTCACGGTGATCGGACCGGTATCCGGCGGACCGGCATAGAGGTGAAGGAACGTATCCAGCGATTTGCGGTCATGCGTTTGCGTCCGGATGATCGTGTCCACATCCAGCCATAAAAGTTCCCCTTCCGTGTAGAAATCACCAGCCGTTCGGCGCAGCGAAGGATAGTCACCCCGGGCCCCGTAAAGAAAGGGCGCGGCCGTTGTGGTATCGATCAAAGGATCCGTGTCGCGTCCCGGCTCTGTCGCCATCTGGCTATAGAGCATGGCGAGATAGGACGGATATTCGGATGGCTTCCGGATTCCGGTCCGGAACGAGAGCAGGTCACCGAGATACTGGTTCATGCCTTCGTAAACCCAGAGCAGATCCGTTTTCTGCGGAATCTGGAAGTTGGGCGTCGTGAGATCTGCCGGACGCCGGTATTTCCCGTTCCAGGAGTGTGAAAACTCATGCGTCAAGAGATCACCTGCGACCATCTGTTGCAGTGGATTGGTCATGAAATCAGCCGGCGCCCGGTCATCGCTCGATTGGTGGTGTTCGATGCCCTGGAATCCGATTGCATTCGACAGGGCGAGGAGCGAGTGGTATTCGTACCAGTGCCGTGAACCGTAGAGCGCCAGTGCCTCAGGGGTCATCTGTTTGTAGTGCGCGATCAGGCGCGGTGCGATATCGAGATCCTCCGGCTGATCGGCAAAAATATCCATCACCTGGTGCGCGGGTCCGTGATGCCAGAGCACGATGCGCCGGAAATAAACCCCCGTATCGAGCGGAGAGTCGACCAGGGTGGCGAGATTCACTTCTCCGAAGCGGATCCAGCCGTGGCGGCGGACCGGATGAGGCAGCGCCGTTCCGAAATGCCACCCCTTGGGGAGCCGGATGCGCACGCGGAAATAGTCGGCATGGGAGTTGGTATCGTTCTGGTAGAACAGCAGCCGGTTCCAGTTGAGGACGGCGAGGTGCGGCGTCGCCACAACCCGGCCCGGTCCGTTCAGGATCGCCGTGAATCGCACGATGAGGTGGTGCACCCCTTCGGGAACCTGAACATGGAACGCATAGAGATCCACCTTGTCCCGTCGCCAGGTGAGCGGATGACCGTGAGCCGTGACACGGATCTCGGACAGATCGGACAAGGGACCTGCCGGAGAGTGGTATCCGGGAATCCATTTCGGAAAGACGAAGGTAAAAGGTCCCGGGCGGACGGGCATCACCATCGTATTGCGTGCAAGCCCCCGGATGACCCCGCGTGCATCCACCGAGAGCCGTTCGGGGTTCTGGCGTGTTGCATACGATACCGCGCGGGCGTTGGGTCGTGTCCAGGCCGGCTCCCGGGCCGAAAAGCCACACAGGGCAAGACCCACCACAATCATGATCCACGATGACTTTCTCATGTTCTGGACCCCCGTTCAAAGGTAGACCGATCAGTCCCCACCACTATAACCCACTCTCCAAACAACCTGATCACCACCCCGCTACTCGGGCGCCTGGACGAGCGTCGCCTTGACGCCAGTCTTGCGCGGGCGGCTACCGCTCGTGTTCTTCAAGCCGTTTGCAGAAGACACTGCGTCCTCGGCGCGGCGTCCGCTCCCCTCGCGCACCCAGGATTCCAGGGAAACGGACGCCAGCAGGTCCACAATCGCCTGGTCGATTCCGGCGAGCCGCTCATCGACGGCCCGCTCGGGCCCTGCCTCCTCGGAGCGGCGGCACTCGGGATCCGGGTTGCGCCCACGCACCGCAGCCAGCACCTCGGCAACAGGAATGTCCGAGGGGGCACGCGCGGGAACCAGTGTCGGGGGATCACCACCGGTCGCGAGGAGAAGACCACTGTCCTGGAAACAGTCGAGGAACCACTGCACGACGTCAGGCGGGAGAAACAGCCGTCCGCAAAGCTTCTGAAGCGTCCAGAGCGGTTCCTGGTTCTGATAGGCCTGGGCCACGAGATACATGAACAGGAGACCATTGCGTTCGATTTCCCGGTGGGTCAGCGGATAACGCAGGTCGTGCAGGCGCAAGGCCGCGGGATTCTGGGTGAGAAAACTGATCTCGACACCAGCCAGGAAAATCAGCCAGCTCAGATAGAGCCAGATCATGAACAGCAGCAGCAGGGCAAACCCGGAATAGATGGCCGTATAACCCGTCATCGTGGCGGCAAACTGGGCAAAGCCCCAGCCCACCCCCTCCCACAGGAGACCGGCCAGGACTGCCCCAACAAGCGCACTGCGCAGGCGAACCCGGGTATTGGGCATGAAAACGTAAAGAAAGGTGAACGCACTCACGATCAGGAGATAGGGCGCCACGCGGATACCCGTGAGATAGAGCGCACCGAAGGGCTGAATCGCGAGAAGCTCGTGGGTCCAGCGACTGTCCATGATCCCGGCCGTCATGCCGATTGCAGCCAGCACCAGGATCGGACCGACCAGAAGGACAGAGAGATAATCACTGAAACGGCTGAGCAGCGTGCGTGGTTTCTGGATACGCCAGATATGGTTGCAGGCCGACTCGACTTTCTGCATCAGGGATACGGCGGTATAAAGAAGGAGCGCGAGCCCGAGCGATCCCAGCACACTCGCATGGACGCGATGGATGAACGACAGGATGTGCTGCGCCACGATAATGCCGCGACTGCCCATGGGAGCCAGGAAGCGCAGCAGGAAAGGCAGGACCACGTTGTGCCAGCCAAAGCCCTTGAGGACGGAAAGCGTGATGGCAATGAGCGGGACGAGGGACAGGAAGGTCGTATAAACCAGGCTCATGGCCCTGAGATTGATCTGGGAGCTCACATATTCACGGACAAGCGCGCGGCTCCAATGCCAGATGCGCTGCAGAACGGAAATGACACGATGGATGGAACGACCAAGGGCGCGGATGGTCACTCGCCAGCGGACTCGAATCCTGATTCCCATGCCTACGCACCGCCTTCACGATCCAATGGGAAAGGATAGCAAAAAACCAGCTCGGGCAAGATTTGCTCCGGAAAGAGCGCCCGATCAGGCCCTGCCTTGGGATCTTGTTCCTGCCCGGAAGACGTGAGGAAGCTGACCCACGGTACAATAGCAGCGCGTGGAGACGCTTCTCCGCCATGGCGCATGCCCATGACCCGCGCACCCGAGCGCATCGTCTGCCTGACCGAAGAGACCACCGAAACCCTCTATCTCCTGGGTGAAGAACGGCGGATCGTCGGCATCTCCGGTTTTACGGTTCGCCCGAAGCGCGCTCGTGCCGAAAAACCCAAGGTTTCCGCATTCACCAGCGCGAAAATTGACCGCATCCTCGCACTGGAGCCCGATCTCGTTCTGGGATTCTCCGACCTTCAGGCGCCGATCGCAGATGCGCTCGTCCGGTTGGGTCTTGAAGTGCACATTTTCAACCAGCGTGACGTGGCTGGTATCCTGCGCATGATCGAGACCCTGGGAGCACTCGTCGGTTGTCCCGACCGTGCCCTGCATCTGATCCATGATCTCGAATCGGGGCTGGTCCGGATCCAACACGCCTCCAGAGCCTGGCCCTGTCACCCGCGCGTTTACTTCGAGGAATGGGATGACCCACTGATTTCAGGCATCGGGTGGGTATCGGAGCTCATCGAAATCGCGGGCGGGATCGACTGTTTCCGGAGCTCGGCACGCAAAGTGCTGGCCAAGGACCGTATCATCGCGGATGCGAGCCTTGTCATTCAGGCCAATCCTGATCTCATTCTGGCTTCCTGGTGCGGAAAAAAGTTTCGGCCTGAACGGCTCTGTTCCCGGCCCGGTTTCGAGCGGATCCGTGCGGTCGCGACCGGATCCGTCCACGAAATACCCTCCAGCGAAATCCTGCAGCCCGGCCCGGCCGCGTTGACCGACGGCGTCATGAAGCTGCATGCCCGGATCGGGCAGTGGGTCGAGCACCATGCCTGAACCGCTCGCAGTTTCAGCATTCAGCGGTTCCTGACTGTTCCAGTGCCAGCTGGGCCGCACGCTGCCTCTCCTCCAAAGTGGTGACCGGCGCGCGGAAGCGGATCCGTCCCGGTTCCACCACGCGTTCGATCGAGCCTGAAAGCCACAGCCGGTTGAGATGGGCGAGCGTTTCCCCAAAAGCGAAGCCGATTTCGTGCCGGTCGAGCTTGCGCTCAAAAAGAACCGGGATGAGTTCGGCCGCTGTCCGCGATACACCGGACAGGGCCTCGAGCAGCCGTTCGAGGCGCTCGCCATGGTGAACCAGGAGTTCCGCAACCCTGAACCGGGCACCCCGGAAGGGCCGTCCATGGGAGGGCAGCACGAGCGCCCCATCTGGCAGATCCCGGAGTCGTCTCAGGGTTCTGAGATAGGCAGCGAGCGGGTCACCCACCGGCTCCAGCGAAAAGACAGAGATGTTGCTCGAAATCCGTGGCAGGAGCAGATCGCCGCCGATGAACACATTCCGTTCCAAAGACCAGAACGCGGCATGCTCGGGACTGTGCCCGCCACCGATCCAGATCTCCCAGAGGCCACCCATCCTGATCCGCTGGCCCTCCTCGAGCCGTTCAAAAGCAAGCGGCAGGTCCGGCACCGTCTCAACGTAAAACCGGGCCCGGCCCTCGAGGGCATCGAGTTCCCGTTTCCCTCCGCCGTGCTCTCCATAAAAACTCCGAATCGATGCCGGATCGGCTGGCGCCACCCGACCCTGGATGAGCCGCGCACTGAGATACTCCCCGAGCGTCATGACGAGCGGAGCCTGACAACGTTCGCAAAGCCAGTGGGCAAGGCCGACGTGGTCGGGGTGAAGGTGGGTCGCAATTATCCGCCGCACCGGCACCCCGGCGAAGCGCCCTTCAAGCAGGGTAGACCAGGCTGCGCGCGTCGCTTCGGTATCCATGCCGGTATCGATGATCGACAGCATCTTGCCATCGTGGATCAGCCAGAGATTGACATGGTTGAGCGCCAACGCGAGCGGCATCCGGATCCAGTAGAGCCCGGGTTCGATCTCCTGGGGAACCCCCGGCTCCGGGGGTTCGACATCGAGGACAGTGATCGGCATCGGTTTGCGCGAGTCCGGTTGGCCCGGAATCTCAGGATCCCGGAGCCAGTCCGAGCAGACTCGGCAAATCCTTCTGGGGAGGCACTCCGCTCGTGAGACGCAGCCCACCCTGGGCACCCTGTACGATGATCGCGGGCGTTCCCCGGAAACCCAACCAGCTGAAGAGCAGGGTCATGTTCCGGATCTTCGCATAGGTCTTGGAATCGATCTGACTTCGAGCCAGGGGCGCAAGACCACCCTTCGCGTAGGCTTCCTCCATCTGGTTGTAGGCACGTGCCGGATCGCGGCTTTGCAACACACGCGCCGCCTTGCCGAGGCTCGATCGGGCCAGTACCGCAACCATGAGATACCGCACCTGGAGACCTTTCTTGAAATAGGGCTGGACCCATTTCCAAAAGTGGTGGCAATAGACACAGTTCGGGTCGACCAGGGCATAGACGATGCGACGGGGATGCGCTGACCCTTCTGCGATCCAGGGCGAGGAGGCGAGGCGTTTCCAGACTCCGCCCCGGACAAGATAGCGATCGATAAAATAGCCCGTGAGGTTCTGGCCCTGCGCGTTGATGAGTCGGCCAAAGAGAATGGCCTGCCCGCCTCCGACCGTATAGACCACGGCGCGGTGCATGCCGGACTGGATCACATAGCCCTCGACCCCAACGCCCGTCGGAAATCGGCGTACGACCCGCGCACCCATCTCCTTGAAAAGATGGAGCGTTTGGGGATTCGGCCCCCGCGCCCAGGCCAGGGGAGCGATCAGGATGCAGGCGAATCCAACGGCCAGAACCCTGCGCAGACAGCTGGCGGAAGGGGCTTTCGGACATCCAACAACCATTGTGTTCACCGGAGCCTGAGATGCTTCCTCTACAGTATACGGGAGACCGCGACGGTACCTTTTCCGGAGTCGTGCGCTCCCGCGAACGTAGGCAGTCTCCCGGGTGATCAGTAGCCCGCCGCCACCCCGTCTGCGCGGGAATCGGAACCGGCCACGAAACCTCCTCCTGCGTGCTTCAGGATGATCTGTGCGCGGCCGAACCCGAAGCCTGAATCCGCCCGGATCACTTCATGTCCGCGCGCCCTGAGGGCTTCGGCAGCGTCCGGCGGAAAACCCGGCTCGAGCACGACACGCAGCCCCCCATCCCAGCGCCAGCGTGGCTGGTCGACGGCTCTCTGCGGATCGAGACCCCGATCGAGGAGCGCCTGGATGATCTGAAGATGCCCCTGCGGCTGCATGAAGCCACCCATGACCCCGAAGGGGCCGAGCGGACCGTGTTCACCCATGAGGAACCCGGGCATGAGCGTGTGATAGCTGCGCCGGAGCGGGCCGATCCGATTCGGGTGGCCCACCGCCCGGGATCGAAAACAGAGCGCCCGGTTGGAAAGCGCGATCCCGGTACCGGGGATCACGATGCCGGAACCGAAGCCCATGTAGTTCGACTGGATCAGGCTCACCATGAGTCCTGCCCGGTCCGCACTCGCGAGATAGACGGTTCCACCGAGAAACGGGGATGCGGGCATAAACGGGTTTGGAATGGAGCGGAGTGCTGCGCTCCGCTGGCGCAGGTATCCGGGGTCCAGGAGATCCCGTGCCCGGATCGAATCTTCGGGATCACCGACCCGCTCCAATGCATCTTCGAACGAGAGCTTGATGGCCTCAATACTGTCATGCAGCACTGCTGCGGGTTGATCATCCCGGCGCGATGGGTCGAGGAGACCCAACGCCTCGAGGGCCACCACCCCCTGGCTGTTTGGCGGCAGTTCAAACACGGTATGACCGTGATAGGTGATCGACCAGGGCACGACCCAGTCGCTCCGGTGCCCGGCAAGATCTTCCCCCCGGAGCAGCCCACCCCGAGCCCGTGCGGCCTGATCCATCTTGCGTGCAAGCAGGCCCTCATAAAAATCCCGTGCACCGCTTCTGGCAATCCGTTCCAGGGTTTGAGCGAGATCTGCTGATTTCCAGAAGGCACCCGGCGAGGGATTGAATCCCGCCGGCATGAACATCTCCTGCCACTCCTGAAACGAAGATCCCCGGAAGCGCTCGGCCGCACGTTGCCAGAAATGGGCCACCACAGGCGAAAGCGGAAAACCGTCCCGCGCATAGGAAATGGCCGGCTCAAACAGGCGCGCGAAGGGCAGGTGGCCGAGACGCCTGTGGAGATCTGCCCAGGCGCGCGGCGCACCGGGTGTCATGACCGGCACCCAGCCGGACTCGGGCAGGCTCGCGTACGGGTCGGGATTGAATGCGCCCGGCAGGCGTCCGGATCCATTGAGCCCCAGAAGATCGTTCCCGTCGTAAACAAGGGCGAATACATCCGAACCGAGTCCATTGCTCGTCGGCTCGACAACCGTCAGCGCAATCGCGGTGGCCAGTGCCGCATCCACGGCATTGCCCCCTTCCCGCAGCATGAAAAGGCCCGCCTGGGCAGCGAGCGGCTGCGAGGTTGCCACCATGCCGTGGCCCGCATAGGCCGAGGACCGCCCTCCAGCGCACCCCTCAAGAACGCTCATGAACGACCGGCATCCAGCAGAAGGGGCGGACGGCCGGCTCGCAGACGCGAGAGTGCCGTCACGGCAAGCATGAGAAGCGCGTTCAGGATGAGCGCCAGGATGCCGTAGTTCATGTCACGCCAGGGCAGCGGGAGCCCTTCGAGCAGTGTGTGCACGCGCGGCCCGCCGAAATAGAGAAGCACGACGACGCCAACACCTGCACCCGCCCCCACCCAGACCGCGGGCGCCGACACCGGATTTCGGGGCAGCAGACTGGCGAGCAGCGCGGGCAGGAGTTGGGTCACGAAACCATAACCCAGAAGCAGGAGCACCACGATCCCCTTTCCGCTCAGCCATTCAAACGCGATCGCAGACAGGGCAATCAGGGGCACCAGTGCACGCGCGAGCAGGTTGAGCTTCTCCTCGTCCCAGCCGGCCAGCCCGAACCCGATCAGGTTGCGGGCCAGTTGGGTCGCGATGGCCAGAAGGAGCATCGATCCTGGAACCAGCGCTGCAAGCAGCCCGGCTCCGCCGATCAAACCGAGGACCCAGGCCGGCAGGCTCTGGGCCGCCGCCGCGAGCAGCGCAAGATCGTGGTCGTGAAGCCCGGGCAGCAGGACCAAGGCCGCGAATCCGCCCAGAAAAACGAACAGCAGGATCAGCTGGTAAAGGGGCAGGACGATCGCGTTTTTCCGGAACAAGTCTGCGTCCCGTGCCGCGTAGACCGAGCCGAAGGTGTGGGGCCATAAGTAGAAGCCCAATACCGACAGCAGCACCGTTGAACTGAACCAGATCGCGTTCTTGCCCGTGTGGGGCAGCTTGAGAAAGTGAGGCATCCTGCGGGCAATCTCGTGAAACATGGGACCCACCCCGCCACTCGCGTGGAAAGGCAGATAGAGACCCAGGAATAAGACGACCAGGAGCAGAGAGACATCCTTGATGGCAGCCGTCCAGGCGGCAGCGCGGATCCCCGAGATCATGACATAGAGTGTGAGCGCGAAGGTTCCGAGAAGCACGGCCGGCAGCGCGCCGATCCGGCCGCCGGTCGTGACTTCGACGATCAATCCGAGCCCCTCGAGCTGGAGAGCCAGATAGGGGAACATCGCGAGAATGCCCACGACGGCCACGCCCGCTCCGAGCGCGCGACTGCCGTATTGGGCGACGAAAAAATCAGTCTGCGAATAGAGTTTCCGTTCCTGCGCATAACGCCAGATGGGCGGCAGGAGCCAGTAGCCGAGCCCGTAGGCGAGTGCCCCGTAGGCGATGATGTAGTAGGAAACGCCGCCGTAGCCGTAAGCCCATCCGCTCGCGCCCAGAAACGTGAAAGTGGTATAGATCTCCCCGGCCAGAAGAAAGAAAATCAGCAGGCCGCCGAACCCTCTCCGGCCCACGGTCCACTGCTCGAGATTCATGACGCGCCCCCGCCGCGCCAGCAAACCGAGCACGAGTACAAAAAGCCAGACGGCGATGAGGATCGCGACCGCGATGTTCATCCGCTCAGGCCCGCACGCCCCGTTCGATCCAGTAGGTGAGGGCCGTGAGAACCGATGCGAACACGGTCCAGAAGAGGATCCAGAAAAGCAGAAAAGGCAGCCCGAACACCCAGGGATGGATCCGGTTCACCCAGAAGGGGCCACCCAAAATGGCGATGGGCGCAATCAGGGACAGGGCGATGGCCACGAGGCGGCGCCAGCCTATGGGCCCGAGCCGGATCAGAACCCCTCCTCCAGAAGATGCAGTCCAGAGGTCAAAAATATCTCGACGCCATGTACAAGTGCCCCCTCATCGATCGTGAAGCGGGGGTGGTGATGGGGATAGACCCTCTGGGATCCCGGGCGTCCGGCACCCACGTAGAAAAACGCTCCGGGTGCCTTTTCCTGAAACGCCGAAAAATCCTCCCCACCCATGTTGCGCTGGTTGAAATCGATGGCATCCGGGCCATAGAGACTCCGCGCGGCCGCCTCGACGACATGGTTCACCTGGTCGTGATTGACAACCGGTCGGTAACCCTTTTCGTACCGCAGCTCGTACTGCGCCCGATGCGCCGAGCAGAGTCCAGCCAGAATGGCCTCCATCCGCTCGGGGATCCGGTTCCTCAGCGCGGCATTGAAGGTTCTGACCGTCCCGGTGAGTTCGGCTTCTCCGGGCAGTACGTTGTGAGCGGTTCCGGCATGGAACTGCGTGACCGAGACCACGAGACTGTCCAAAGGATCGGTCTCGCGCGACACCAGGAGTTGAAAGTGCTGAACGATCTCGCTCGCGAGTACGATGCTGTCGACGGAGGATTGGGGACGTGCAGCATGCCCCCCAAGACCCTTGATCCGGATGTGGAACACATCCGGGGCAGCCATCATCGGGCCATAGGTCACGGCGATCTGGCCGGATGGCAGATGCGACCAGAGGTGGGTTCCGATGACGGCATCAACCCCGTCCATCACACCAGCCTTGACCATCTCCTCCCCGCCCCCCGGGAAGAGCTCTTCGGCATGCTGGAACAGAAACCGGATCTCGCCCGGCCATTCGGCCCGAATCTCCGCGAACACACGGGCCGTAGCCAAGAGCATGGCGGTATGCCCATCGTGGCCACAGGCATGCATGACGCCCTTGCGGGTCGATCGGAAGGGTTCCTCGTTCTCCTCGGTGATCGGCAACGCATCCATGTCGGCCCGGATCGCGAGCATGCGCCCGCCCCGCGCTCCCCGGAGCACGCCGACAACGCTGGTTCCGGCCGGATGGGTAATCTCGATATCCGGGATTTCGGACAGGATTTTGGTGACAAAGCGGGCGGTTTCGTGCTCTTCAAACGAGAGCTCCGGATTTTGATGGAGATGTCGACGCCACCGGATGAGGTCCGGCGCAATCGCGCGCGCCCGTTTCCGGACGGACTCACGTACCTGAACGGCAGTCTCTGGACTCGGACGCTTCATGACCCGACCCTCAGTGCTGATGGAACAATGACGCGGGCGACCAGAATCGCTTCCCGACAGGTAAACCTGTCACATTTTCACGAGGCTGTCAAGAATATCTCCGATCGCACGTACCCCATGCAGTAACCAACCAGTAAGCCAGTATCTTCAGTGACGCAGCTTCATAACGAGTTTCGGGCGCATAGGCAAAGCTGCGGACCCGATCGGGCTTTCTGCAGGAAGCAGAGGCGATCTGTGACACCACGATAGAAATCCTTGCGGCCTTCGCCTGATGCGCCCGACGACGTTGTGCCTCACATCGTTCCAGACCA